>Ga0081538_10000098_pt1 | contig 84863 bp, 84 predicted proteins | sample TabmetS5T2R1_FD_71022 | JGI IMG/M metagenome (GOLD analysis project Ga0081538, IMG submission 71022) | Tabebuia heterophylla rhizosphere microbial communities from the University of Puerto Rico - S5T2R1 | ecosystem: Host-associated > Plants > Roots > Rhizosphere ... | reverse complement strand
CGATCGAGGCGGAGGGGGGGAGGCGGCCGGAGCTCGCCGGCGTCCTGACCCGCAGCGGCGGCGACTTCGCCGACATCCTGTCGCGCAGCGACCTGGTCGTCGAGCTGATGGGCGGCATCGACCCGGCACGGGAGTACGTTCTGCGGGCGCTGGAGGGGGGCCGGCACGTCGTCACCGCGAACAAGCAGCTGCTCTCCCAGCACGGCGAGGAGATCTTCGACGCCGCCCGGGCGGCCGGCGTGCAGCTGCGCTTCGAGGGGGCGGTGGCGGGGGTGGTGCCGGCCATCCGGGTGATCGCCGAGACGCTCGCCGCCGCCCACATCGAGCGCGTGCACGGCATCGTCAACGGCACCACCAACTTCATCCTCAGCGAGATGGCGCGCACCGGCGCGTCCTACGCGGAGGCCCTGGCGGAGGCCCAGCAGCTCGGCTACGCCGAGGCCGACCCGACCGAGGACGTGACCGGCAGGGACGCCGCCGCAAAGATGGCGATCCTCGCCCGGCTCGCCTTCAACGCGCCGGTGCGGCTCGACCAGGTGAGCTGCGAGGGAATCGAGCGGATCACCCCCGACGACATCGAGTACGCCAAGGAGCTCGGCCTGTCGCTCAAGCTCGTCGGCTCGGCCGAGCGGATCGACGGCGGAGTTGCGGTCCACGTCTACCCGGCCTTCCTCTACGCCGACCATCCGCTCGCGGCCGTCGGCGGCGCCTTCAACGCGGTGACGATCGAGTCGCCGGCGATCACCGAGATCACGCTCTCCGGACCGGGCGCGGGCGGCATGCAGACCGCGAGCGCGGTGCTCGGCGACGTGATCTCGGCCATGATCCCGCCGCCATCGCTCCCCCCGCCCGCCGTGCACCAGCCGATCGTCACCGACGTGGAGTTCTCGTTCTACCTCCACCTCGAGGTCGCGGACCGCCCTGGGGTGCTCGCCCAGGTCGCCGAGATCCTGGGCCTGCAGGGGGTGTCGATCAAGTCGGTGGTCCAGAAGGGCCTCGGCGAGGAGGCCCGGCTCGTGATGGTGATGCATCCGGTCCTCGAGTCGAAGTTTCGGGCCGCGGTGGAGCTGATCTCGCGGCTCGAGTTCGTGCGTGAGCCCCCGCGCGTGATCCGGGTGATCGAGGAGGTGTTCGTCTAGTGCCGACGTCCGCCCAACCGATCGACGCTCAGCCGGCTGCAAACCTTCCCCTGGCTGCGTCCTCGGGCTCGCCGATGGCTTCGGCATTGGCTTCGCCCTGCGTCCTTGCCATTCACGGTTTTCGCTGGGCTGAGCGCCCCCGGCCGGACGGAGGCCGGCACTGAGCCTGTGGCGCTACCGCGACCGCCTGCCGGTCGAGCCGCTCGTGACGATGGGCGAGGGCGACACCCCGCTGATCCGGGCGCCGCGCCTCTCCGAGCTGACCGGCGCGGACGTCTGGCTGAAGCTCGAGGGCGCCAACCCCACCGGCTCGTTCAAGGATCGCGGGATGACCGTGGCGGTGTCCGCCGCCGTGCGGGAGGGCGCCGAGGCCGTGGTGTGCGCCTCCACCGGAAACACGGCCGCCAGCGCCGCCGCCTACGCCGCGCGCGCGGGCCTTCGCGGCGCGGTGATCGTGCCGGAGGGCAAGATCGCGACCGGCAAGCTCGCCCAGGCCCTGATGCACGGCGCGCGGGTGGTGGCCCTGAGGGGCAACTTCGACGAGGCGCTCGCGCTCGTGCGTGAGCTGGCCGGCCGGCATGCGATCTCGCTCGTCAACTCCGTGAACGAGTTCCGGATCGAGGGCCAGAAGACGGGCGCCTTCGAGGTGTGCGACCAGCTCGGTGACCCGCCCGAGGTGCTGTGCATCCCGGTCGGGAACGCCGGCAACGTGACGGCGTGGTGGCGGGGCTTCAGCGAGTACGAGGCCGCTCCCCGCCTCCACGGCTACCAGGCCGAGGGCGCGGCGCCGCTCGTTCGCGGGGCGCCCGTCGAGGAGCCCGAGACGGTGGCGTCGGCCATCAGGATCGGCAACCCGGCGCGCTGGGAGGACGCGATGAACGCCTTCACCGCGTCCCGCGGGGAGGTGCGGACCGTGTCCGACGCCGAGATCCTCGCGGCCTACGCGCTGCTCGGGGCCCGCGAGGGCGTCTTCTGCGAGCCCGCCTCGGCGGCGGCCGTCGCCGGGCTGTTGCGCTACGGGGCCGAGGGGACGGTCGTCTGCGTGCTCACCGGGCACGGGCTGAAGGACCCGCAGACGGCGATGAACCGGGCGCCGTCCGTGCTGCCCTGCGAGCCCGACATCGACAGCGTCGAGCGGGCGGTGATGGGTTGAGGCGGCACCGGCTCGTGCGCGTGCCCGCCTCCTCCGCGAACCTCGGGCCGGGCTACGACGTGCTCGCGGCGGCGCTGTCGCTCACGCTCGAGCTCGAGGTCGAGGAGACCGGCGAGTTCTTCGTGCACAGCGACGTTCGGGGCGTCCCGGCCGACCGCACCAACCTCTGCGTCCGGGCATTCGAGCGCCTGCACCCGCCGGACGGCCTGGCGTTCCACGTGCGGTCGGAGATACCGGTAGCCGCCGGGCTCGGGTCGAGCGCCGCCGCGATCGTGGCCGGCCTCGCCGCCGCGGACCACCTCTACGAGCTGGACGCACCGCTGTTCGAGCTCGCCGCCGAGCTCGAGGGCCACCCCGACAACGTCGCGGCGGCGCTCCTCGGCGGGTTCGTCATCTGCGCCGGGGACGGCGAGGCGCCGGTCCGCTTCGATCCGGCGCCCGGCCTCGAAGGAGTGGTCGCGATCCCGCCTTACGAGGTGGCCACGACCGAGGCACGCGCCGCGCTGCCGGAGGAGGTCCCCATGGCCGAGGCGGTGCACAACGTCGGGCACGCCTCGCTCCTGCTGCTCGGCCTGGCGAAGGACGACTTCTCGCTGATCGGGCGCGGGCTCGCCGACCACCTCCACCAGCCCCGGCGGCGCCACCTCTACCCGCGCTCGATGGACCTCGTCGACCGGGCGGCCGAGCTGGGCGCCGTGGGCGCCACGATCTCGGGCGCCGGCCCGACCGTCCTCTTCTGGTGCCACTGGCAGCAGACCGGCACACTCATGGATCGGCTTCGCTCGGAGGCGCCCGACTGCGACGTGCGGCGCGTGGCCTTCGCCCCCGGCGGCGCGGACGTCACGCAGCTGTGAGCGCCGCCGAAGTCCATGCCGCCGGCGGGGTCGTGCTCGACGAGGACGGGCGCGTCGTCCTCGTCCACCGGCCGCGCTACGACGACTGGACGCTCCCCAAGGGAAAGCTCGATCCGGGCGAGTCGTTCGAGGAGGCGGCGCTGCGGGAGGTGGAGGAGGAGACGGGGCTGCGCTGCGTGCTCGTTCGCGAGCTGCCGCCGGTCGAGTACCGCGACGGGAAGGGGCGCCCGAAGGTGGTCCGCTACTGGCTGATGGAGGTCGACACGGACACCGGCTTCGTCCCGAACGACGAGGTCGACGAGCTGCGCCGGCTGCCGGTCGACGAGGCGCGCGGGCTCCTCACCTACGACCGCGATCACGACGTGCTCCTGGCGGTCTGACCGATGGGCGCCGTCAGGCTCGACGTCCTGATGGCCGGAGCGGAGGGCGTCGAGAGATACCTCGTACGCGACCTGGCCGACCGCGAGCAGCTCGTCGCGGAGCACGGCTTCTCGGCGCCGGCGACGCGAACCGATGTCGACTGAGTCGTGCTATAGCGCCAACAGGTCGACATCGGTTCCGCCGCCACGCCGGCTGCGGTTCCGCCGCCGCGCCGGCTGCGGCTCCGCTCTGACCGGCGGCCGCTACGCGGTCGCCAGCGCCGGCCGGCGCTCGACCCACGGCCTGGCGGCCTCGAGCTGCGCGGCCAGCGCAAGCAGCGTCGGCTCGTCGGCCGGGCGACCGGCGAGCTGGACCGCCAGCGGCAGCCCGTCTTCGCCGTGGAACAGCGGGACCGAGATCGCCGGCTGGCCCGTCACGTTGAACGTCGCCGTGTAGGGCGTGAACTTGCCGGAGCGGCGGAAGTCGTCCCAGGGATCGTCGCTGCAGGAGTCGATCTCGCCGATCCGCACCGGCCGCTGCGCGAGCGCGGGGGTCAGCACCACGTCATGGTCCTCCCAGAGCGCCATGATGGCGCGCGCGTGGTTCGCGAGCTGCGTGCGGGCGAGGAGGTAGTCGACCGGCGTCCGCCGCTGGATCCCGTTCCAGATCGTCCACGTGAGCGGCTCGACGAGCTCCTCGCTCGGCTCGCGCCCCGTCAGCTGCGCGCCGAAGAACAGCCCCATCGCCACCGGGGTCCCGAACACGACCGCGAACACCCGCAGTAGGTCCTGGCCACCCCACGGCGCCTCCACCTCCTCGACCTCGTGGCCGAGGGCGGCGAGCAGCTCGGCCGCGTCGCGCGCGGCCCGCTCGCACTGGGGGTCGAGGTCGGCGTCGACGGCGCCGGTGGTGGTGACGCCGATCCGCAGGCGCCCCGGCTCGCGCCGTGCGCTGTCCGCGAACGGCTCGGATGGGGGCGGGGCCCAGCTGGCGTCGCCCGGCTCGTAGCCCGCGAGCACGTCCAGCAGGTTGGCGCTCTCGGCCACGGTCCGGGTCAGCACCCCGTCCTGCACGAGGAAGTCGTCGCCCTGGGTCGGCCCGCGGGACACCCGGCCGCGCGCCGGCTTCAGCCCCACGAGGCCGCAGCACGCGGCGGGGATGCGGATCGAGCCGCCGCCGTCGCTTCCGTGGGCGAGCGGCACCATGCCCGCCGCCACGGCGGCGGCGGCGCCGCCCGACGACCCGCCCGGCGTGCGCTCGGTGTCCCAGGGATTGCGCGTGGGGCCGAAGCGGCGGGGCTCCGTGACCGGGAGGATCCCGAACTCCGGCAGGCTCGTCTTGCCGACCGCCACGAAGCCCGCGTCCCGCAGGCGCCGCACGACGAAGGCGTCGTACCCCGGCACGAAGTCGCCGAAGGCGTCCGAACCGAGCGTGTACGGCCAGCCGGCCACCTCGACGGTGTCCTTGATCGCGATCGGCACCCCGGCGAACGGCCGGGAGTCGCCGGCTCCGACCCCGTCGGCCGCGGCGAGCGCGCCTTCGGGGTCGAGGTGGCAGAAGGCGTTCAGCTCGGGCTCGAGCGCCTCGATGCGCTCGAGCGAGGCCTCGACGAGCTCGCGAGAGGTCACCTCGCCGTCACGGACGAGCTCGGCGAGCTCGGTCGCCGGTTTGAGGAGCAGGTCCGTCTCCATGGATGCGCGAGCCTAACGAAGCGGGGTTGAGGCTGGGTAAGGGAGCGAATCGAGGGGGTTGGGCGACTTGTGTACCGAGATGGGTAAACAAGTCGCCCACCCCCCTCTTGATGTGCGCTTGGCGGCCCTCGCCAAGCGGCAACACGGGGTCGTCACCTGGGCTCAGATGCTCGATCTCGGCCTCGGGCCACATGGGATTGCCGAGCGGGTAAGGACCGGCCGCCTCCACCGGATCCATCGCGGCGTCTACACGGTCAGCCCTGCGCGGCTTCGGAAGGAGGGGTACTGGCTCGCCGCCGTGCTCGCTTGCGGGCTCGGCGCCGTGCTGTCGCACCGCAGCGCCGCGTCCCTGTGGGAACTGCGCCCGAGCGCGGCGCAGGCGATCGATGTGACGGTCCCCTCCAGGTCGGGCCGCAAGAGGCGGCGCGGAATCAAAGTGCACCGATCGGGCCGGCTGACGCCCGCGGAGGTCATGATCAGGGACGGCATCCCGGTGACCACCGTGGCCCGCACCCTGCTCGACCTCGCGGACGTGCTGCCGGCCCAAAGGCTCAAGCGCGCCATCGACGAGGCGGAGTACCGGGGCCGTTTCGACCTGACCTCCTTACGTGCTGTCGTTCAAGCGAATCCGGGTCGCCGCGGCGCCGAGCTGCTCGACCTGGTAGCCGAGCCGGCGCAGCGCACCCGCTCCGACCTGGAGGACGACTTCCTCGCCTTCTGCCGCCGCCACCGGCTGCCGCGCCCAGACGTCGGCGCGACGATCGGCGGGTACGAGGTCGACTTCGTTTGGCCCGACGCGCGTCTCATCATCGAGACCGACGGCCTCGCCGTGCACCGGACGCGCAGGGCGTTCGAAGACGACCGTGAGCGCGATCGCCGCACGCTCCGCGCCGGCTACCGCACCGTCAGGCTCACCGACCGCGCCATGCGAGATGACGAGTTGGAGGTCGCGGAAGCCCTGCGCGAGCTCCTCGCTCAGGCCGCCACGAGCTCCGCCCGCAGGGCCGCGAGCCGCGCGCGCTCGTCGCCGAAGCCGCCCAGCCGCCCGAGCAGCTCGTCCGCCAGCGCGAGGTAGTCGGCGCCGAGGCCGGGCGCGTAGTCGAGGATCGAGACCGCCCGCTCGGCGGACTCCGCGTAGCGGACGCTTCGCCTGATCACCGTGTCGAACACCCGGTCCCCGAAGCGATCCCTGAGCTGCTGGAGCGCCTCGCGCGCGTGGATGAGCCGCATGTCCGCGATGTTCAGCACGACCCCGAGCCACCCCAGCTCGGGGTGGAGCGAGTCGCGCGCGAGCTCCACGACCTCGAGCGCCTGCTCCACGCCCTGCAGCGAGAAATACTCGGCCTCGCTCGAGATGACGGCGTGGTCGGCGGCCACGAGCGCGTTTACGGTCAGGAGCCCCAGTGCCGGCGGGCAGTCGACGAGCACGAGGTCGTAGCGGTCGCGCACGCCGCCCAGCGCGCGCTTGAGGGTCAGCTCGCGGCCCATCTTTCCGCCCAGCACCACCTCCGTCTCGGCGAGCCCGAGGTTGGCGGGGAGGACGCCGTCGTGGATGGCGTCGGCGGCGCCGGCCTGGCCCGCGAGCACGTCCGCCATCGTGGGTGAGGCGTCGGCGGGCACGTCGAAGTAGTCGGACAGGTTGGCCTGCGGGTCGAGGTCGGCGCAGAGGACGTCGAGCCCGACGCGGCGGTAGGCGTCGGCGAGCGTGCGCACGGTGGTCGTCTTGCCCGTGCCGCCCTTCTGGGAGAGAACGGTGATCGTCTGCGCCATAGAGGACCGATTCTGGACCCTATCGCCCTGGCTACCCGGGGCCTTGCGCTTTAAGATTTCCTGGCCCTCGTCCCCGTCGCGCGCCCGCTCGGAGCGGCCGCGGAACCTCAGGAGGTGAACCCCGACGCAGGCGTCCCACGGCCTGTACGACCCGCCCTACGAGCACGACGCCTGCGGCGTCGCGTTCGTCGCGCGGCTGCTCGCCCCGGCGTCGCACGAGGTCATCTCGCGCGCGCTTTGGGCGCTCGAGCATCTCGAGCACCGCGGCGCCGAGGGGGCCGACCCGGACACGGGCGACGGCGCCGGCATCCTGATCCAGATCCCGGACGAGTTCTTCCGGGCGGAGGTCGATTTCGCGCTCCCCGAGCCCGGTCGCTACGGCGTCGCCGTCTGCTTCCTACCACGCCAGAACGGCGACGACGCGCGCCGGCTCGTCGAGCGCAAGGTCGAGGCCGAGGGCCAGCGGGTGCTCGGCTGGCGCCAGGTGCCGGTCGTGGACGAAGCCTGCGGAACGACGGCGCGTGCGGTGGCGCCACGGATCGAGCAGCTCTTCGTCGAGGCCGGCGACGATCGCGGCGACCAGGACGCCTTCGAGCGCAAGCTCTACGTCGTCCGGCGGGTCGTCGAGCGCGAGCAGCCCGACGGCCTGGCGATCCCGAGCTTCTCGTCGCGCACGGTCGTCTACAAGGGCATGCTGATGGCGCCGCAGCTGTCCCGGTACTTCCCGGACCTGCGCGACGAGCGCCTGGCGAGCCGCCTCGCGCTCGTGCACTCGCGCTTCTCGACCAACACCTTCCCGAGCTGGGAGCTCGCCCACCCGTACCGCATGCTCGCCCACAACGGCGAGATCAACACGCTGCGCGGCAACCGCAACTGGATGCGGGCCCGCGAGCTGACGCTGGCCTCGCCGCTGTTCGGCGACGACCTGCAGAAGATCAAGCCGCTGCTGCGCGACGACATCTCGGACTCCGCGTCGCTCGACGGCCTGCTGGAGCTGCTCGTCCTCGGCGGCCGCTCCCCGGCGCACGCCATCTCGATGCTCATTCCGGAGGCGCACAAGGGCCGGCCCGAGCTGGCGCCGGAGGTGCGCGACTTCTATGCCTACCACTCGTCGCTCGTCGAGCCATGGGACGGGCCGGCCGCGGTCGCGTTCACGGACGGCCGGGTCATCGGCGCGACGCTCGACCGGAACGGGCTGCGGCCGGGCCGCTGGCTCGTGACGACTGACGGCTGGGTCGTGCTGGCCTCGGAAACGGGCGTGTTCGACGTGCCGGACGAGCAGATCGAGGCCAAGGGCCGCCTGCACCCGGGCAAGCTGTTCCTCGTCGACGTCGAGCGCGACCGGGTGGTGCCGGACGAGGAGATCAAGCTCGACCTCGCGCGCCGGCGCCCTTACGGGCGGTGGCTGCGCGACCGGGTGGTGCACATCGAGGACCTGCCGGAGAAGAGCCCCCGCGTGCCGCGCGTCGAGCCGCTGCGCGCCAAGCAGCTGGCGTTCGGCTGGACCGAGGAGGACCTGGGCGTGCTGCTCGCCCCGATGGCCCGCGACGCCGCCGAGCCCACCGGCTCGATGGGGAACGACGTGGCGCTCGCCGCGCTGTCCGATCAGCGGCCGCCGCTCTTCTCCTACTTCAAGCAGCTCTTCGCGCAGGTCACGAACCCGGCCATCGATCCGCTTCGCGAGTCGATCGTGATGAGCCTCGAGGCCTGCATCGGTCCGGAGATCAACCTGCTCGGCGAGACGCCCGACCACTGCCACCAGCTCGTCATGCCGCAGCCCATCCTCCGCAACTCGGAGCTCGAGAAGCTGCGCCAGGTCGACCACCGTGTGTTCGAGGCGCGGACGATCGACATGACCTGGCCGGTCGCCGAGGGGCCGAAGGGGATGAAGCGCCGGCTCGCCGCGATGTGCGCCGAGGCGTCCGAGCTCGTGGCCCGCGGGGTGAACATCATCATCCTGTCCGACCGCAACCTCGGCGCCGAACGCGCGCCGATGCCGTCGCTGCTCGCCGTGGGCGCGGTGCACCAGCACCTGGTCCGGGAGGGCACGCGCCTGCAGAGCGGGCTCGTGGTCGAGACGGGCCAGGTCAAGGAGATCCACCACGTGGCCTGCCTGATCGGGTACGGCGCCGCCGCGGTCAACCCATACGTGATGTTCGAGTCGCTCTACGCGCTGCACCGCGCCGAGCGCCTGCTCGAGGGGATGAGCCCCGAGGAGGCCGAGCAGCGCGTGATCAAGGCCATCGGCAAGGGGCTCCTCAAGATCCTCTCGAAGATGGGGATCTCGACGATCCGGTCATACACCGGGGCCCAGATCTTCGAGGCGGTGGGGCTGGACCCCGCCCTGGTCGACCGGCACTTCACGGGCACGCCCTCGCGGGTCGGTGGCATGGGCCTCGACGTGCTGGCCCGCGAGGCGATCGACCGCCACGCGCGCGCCTACCCCGCGGCCACCTCGGAGCTCCTGCCCCCGGGCGGCATTTACGCGTGGCGGCGGGACGGCGAGTTCCACGGCTGGAATCCGGAGACGATCGCCGCTCTCCAGCACGCGGCGCGCTCCGAGAACGGCGCCGACGCCTACGACCGCTTCGCCACGTACGTCAACCACGTCGCCGTGCCAAAGTCGACCCTGCGGGGCCTCCTGCGCTTCAGCGACGACGTGAAGCCGATACCGCCGGCCCAGGTCGAGCCGGCGGCCGAGATCGTGAAGCGCTTCAAGTCGGGCGGGATGTCCCTCGGCGCGCTGTCGCCCGAGGCGCACGAGGTGCTCGGGGCCGGCATGAACCGCCTCGGCGGCAGGTCGAACACCGGCGAGGGCGGCGAGGATCCGGCGCGCTTCGAGGACGAGCGCCGCTCGTCGATAAAGCAGGTGGCCTCGGGCCGGTTCGGTGTGACGGTCCACTACCTCGTGAACGCCGACGAGCTGCAGATCAAGGTCGCGCAAGGGGCGAAGCCCGGCGAGGGCGGCCAGCTGCCCGGGCACAAGGTCGACCGCTACATCGCGCGGCTCCGCTACTCGACGCCGGGCGTGGGGCTCATCTCGCCACCGCCGCACCACGACATCTACTCGATCGAGGACCTCAAGCAGCTGATCTACGACCTGCGCTGCGCGAACCCGCGCGCGCGCGTCTCGGTCAAGCTCGTGGCGGAGGTCGGCGTCGGCACGGTGGCCGCCGGGGTGGCGAAGGCGGGCGCCGACCACGTCGTCATAGCGGGTCACGACGGCGGCACCGGCGCCTCGCCACAGGCGTCGATCCAGCACGCCGGCATCCCGTGGGAGATCGGGATCGCGGAGACCCAGCAGACGCTGCTCCGCAACGACCTGCGCTCGCGCATCCTCGTCGAGGCCGACGGGCAGATGCGCACCGGCCGTGACGTGGTCATCGCGGCGATCCTCGGGGCGGACGAGTTCGGGTTCTCGACCGCGCCCCTGATCGCCCTCGGCTGCGTGATGATGCGCGTCTGCCACTTGAACACCTGTCCGGTGGGCGTGGCCACGCAGGACCCGGAGCTGCGGCGCCGCTTCGAGGGGCAGCCCGAGCACGTCGTGAACTACCTGTTCATGGTCGCCGAGGAGGCGCGGCGGATCATGGCGCGCCTGGGCGTGCGGTCGATGGCGGAGCTGATCGGGCGCACGGAGCTTCTCGCGCGCGACGATGCCGTGCAGCACTGGAAGGCGCGGAGCATCGATCTGAGCGCACTGCTCGAGGCACCGGAGACGGACGGCCCCCGGCACTGCGTGCGCGGGCCCGACCCCGCGCTCGACGACTCGATCGACCACGACCTCCTGCGGGACTGCCGGGCCGCGGTCGAGGAGGGCCGGCCCGTGCGGCTCGAGCGGCCGATCGAGAACAAGAACCGCGCCGTCGGGGGCCTGCTCTCGGGGGCGATCGCCCGCCGCCACGGGCTCGAGGGGCTGCCCGACGGCACGATCGAGGTGTCCTTCCGCGGTTCGGCCGGCCAGAGCTTCGGCGCGTGGCTCGCCGCCGGCGTCACGCTCCTGCTCGAGGGCGACGCCAACGACTACACCGGAAAGGGGCTCTCGGGCGGCACGCTTGTCGTGCGCCCGCCCCGGGGAGCGCGCTTCATCGCCGAGCGGAATGTGATCGTGGGGAACGTCGTCCTCTACGGCGCCACCTCCGGCCGGGCGTTCTTCGGCGGCCTCGCCGGCGAGCGCTTCGCGGTTCGGAACTCCGGCGCGATCGCGGTGGTGGAGGGCGTCGGCGACCACGGCTGCGAGTACATGACGGGCGGCCGGGTGGTGGTGCTCGGGCGGACCGGACTCAACTTCGCCGCCGGCATGAGCGGCGGCATCGCGTACGTGCTCGACGTCGATGGACACTTCCGCGACCGCTGCAACACGGACCTCGTGGGGTTCGACGAGATCGGGATCGACGAGGCGGAGGAGCTGCGCGAGCTCGTGGCGGAGCACGCCGAGCGCACCGGCTCGCGCGTCGCCGAGCGGGTGCTGGCAGACTGGCCGGCGGCGCTAGCGCGCTTCGTGAAGGTGATGCCGCACGACTACAAGCGCGCGCTGGCGGAGCTCGAGGCGGAGCAGGTGGAGGCCCCGGAGCCCGTTGCGTAGTGGGCGAGCTCGGCGGCTTCCTCCGGCTCGAGCGGGTCGGCTTCCGTAAGCGCGACCCGCGCGAGCGGGTGACGGACTACCGGCAGTACTTCTCGCTGCCGGATGACGGGACGCTGCGCGACCAGGGCGGTCGCTGCATGGACTGCGGCATCCCGTTCTGCCACGAGGGCTGCCCGCTCGGGAACCTCATCCCAGACTGGAACGACCTCGTATACCGCGACCGCTGGCGCGACGCGCTCACGAAGCTGCATGCCACGAACAACTTCCCCGAGTTCACCGGTCTGATCTGCCCGGCACCGTGCGAGTCCGCCTGCGTCCTCGACATCAACGACGATCCGGTGACGATCGAGCAGATCGAGCTCGCTATCGTGACCCACGGCTTCGACGAGGGCTGGATAACTCCGGAGCCGCCGGAGGCCCGTACCGGCCGCACGGTCGGCGTTGTGGGCTCGGGCCCGGCCGGCCTGGCCGTCGCCGCCGAGCTGAACAAGCACGGCCACACGGTGACCGTCTACGAGCGCGACGAGGGGCCGGGCGGCCTGCTGCGCTTCGGGGTGCCCGACGCAAAGCTCGAGAAGTGGATCATCGACCGGCGCGTGGCCCTGCTCGAGGACGAGGGGATCGAGTTCGTCTACGGCGTGGACGTGGGCCGCGACCTCTCCACCGCCGAGCTACGCGACCGCCACGACGCGGTGGTGGTGGCGATCGGCGCGCGCGTGCACCGTGACCTCGACGTGGAGGGCCGCGAGCTCGCCGGCGTGCACTTCGCGATGGAGTACCTCTACCAGCGCAACCGCGCGGTCGCCGCCCAGGAGGGACGGCCCGCCCCCGCGACGCCCGCCGAGCGGGTGATCTCCGCGGCCGGCAAGCGCGTGGTGGTGGTCGGCGGCGGCGACACGGGGATGGACTGCATCTCGAACGCCCTGCGCGAGGGCGCCGCGGACGTGCTGCTACTCGACGTCTATCCACCGCTGCCGGAAAACGAGCGCCCGCCCGCCACCCCGTGGCCGCTTCCGCCGAAGCGCACGCCGACCACGTACGCCCTCGACGAGGGCGGCAAGCGCCGCTTCGGGACGCAGGTCACTCGACTCGCCGGTGACGGCGGCCGCGTGACCGGCGTGCGCGGCCGCCGCGTCGAGGGCACGTCGTCGCGCGATCTGCATGCCATCCCGGGCAGTGAGTTCGACGTGCCGGCCGACCTCGTGCTCATCGCGATCGGCTTCCGCCACCCCGAGCACGAGGGCCTCGTGACCGACCTCGATCTCGAGCTCGACCGGCGCGGCAACGTCAAGGCGCCCGTGTACGGCACGAGGATCGACGGCGTGTTCGCGTGCGGCGACGCGCGGGTCGGCCAATCGCTCGTGGTGACGGCGATCGCGGAGGGTCGCCGCTGCGCGCGGGTGATCGACCAGTACCTCGGCGGGACCGGCGAGGCCCGTCGCATCCCCGCGGAGGCGATGTTCGCCTACGAGGACGGCGACCCGCACTCGCTGCGCCACCAGGCCGAGACGGCGCGCACCGTCACCGTGGGCGACGCCTTCTGGTCCGGCCCGCGGGACGAGCGCTGAGGCGGTAGCGTCGCCGGCATGGGAAACGACCTCGACACCTACCGCGAGCAGAGTCGCGAGACCTGGGCGCAGATGGCCCCGGGCTGGGAGGCCCGGCACGACTGGATGATCGAGATCACGGGTCGCGTCAACGACCGGCTCGTGGAGGCGCTCGACCCGCAGCCCGGCCGGACAATCCTCGACATCGCGGCCGGCACCGGCGACCTCGGCTTCCAGATCGCCGAGCGCCTGGGCGGGGACGGTCGCGTGATCTCGAGCGACTTCGCGCCCGAGATGGTCGAGGTCGCGCGTCGCTTCGGCGAGGCCCGCGGCGTCACGGGCGTAGAGCACCGCGTGCTGGACGCCGAGCGGATGGACCTCGACGACGACAGCGTCGACGCCGCGGTGTGCCGCTGGGGCTACATGCTGATGGCCGATCCGGCGGCCGCGCTCAGCGAGACGAGGCGCGTCCTGCGCGCCGGCGGTCCCCTCGCCTTTGCGGTCTGGCGGACGCCGGATCGCAACCCGTGGGCGGCGGTTCCCGGCATGACGCTCGTGCAACGCGCACACATGCCGCCGCCCGAGCCGGGGGCGCCCGGCATCTTCGCGATGGGTGAGCCCGGCCGCGTCCGCGACCTCGTGACCGGCGCCGGCTTCGACGAGCCGGAGCTCGAGGAGATCGCGTTCGAGTTCCGTTACGCGGACGCCGACGATCTCTGGGACTCGCTCATCCGCCTCGCGGGCCCGCTCGCCCGCGCCGTCACGGCGCTGCCCGGCGACGAGCAGCGGGCGACGCGCGCCGCGATCACCGAGAACGTGGCCGCGTATCGGAACGAGGACGGCTCTTACACCATCCCGGCGGCGACGTGGGTCGCGCGGACGCGCTGACTCATCGCGGCACGAAGAGCCGGGCGCGCATCTGCTCCTCGGTGTGCGGGTTGAACTCCCACAGCCCCTTCACGAGAGCGCGCAGGTCGTCAGGCAGCCGGTCGACGCCGTAGTGGTCGACCTCCACGAGATTGCCCGCGGGGTCGCGAACGTACAGCTGGACGACGTCGCCGGGCAGTTCGACGAGGTGGTTGCGGAACGCCTCGCGGTCGAAGGCGCCGAGCCGCTCGCCGGCGCGGTAGACCGGCTCGAGGTCGTCCACCGTGACACCGAAGTGATGGTGGCTCGTGGGCTGCAGGTCGCGCTCGAATAGGTGCAGCTGCGTTCGGCCGAGCGCCAGCCACTGGACGGGGAGGCCGAAGTTGGGCGTGGGGATGGGCTGCGCCCCGAGCAGCTCGACGTAGAAGTGCACCGACTCCTGCAGGTCCCGCGCGCTGACGCTGACGTGGTTGATCCGGCTGCTCACCAGCATTCCCCCTCCGTCTATCCGAGACGATCCTCGCCGATTCCGGGGCTCGCCGCGGCGCGAGGCACCGCGGCACGCGTTTGACGTTGTGTGCGTATATCGCACGAAAGGTCGAACGCGTGGGCGTTATAGCCGCCGGAGGCCGATCGCGTACATCGCGGCGCCCTGCGTGCCCTCGCGCGGCCGGCGCCGTCTAGGCTGAGGTCATGCGCGAGCGGGGCGCTCGCTCCCGGCCGGTTGTCGCGGTCGTGCTGGTGGCGGCCGCGGCGGTGCAGGTCGTTGCGTGCCGGTCCCGGGAGCAGCCGGCGCCGCGTCCCGCCGCCGCCGGCCCCTCTGGCGCGATCGCCTTCAGCTTCGGTGGGCGAATTCATCTCATGCGGCCGGACGGGAGCGGCCGTGTCCGGGTGACGGGCGGCGACGGCCACGGCGACCCGGCGTGGTCCCCCGACGGCGCCACGCTCGCGTACGTCCGGACCGCGCGCTCGCTCCGCTCGAGCATCCATGTCGTCGACCTCGCCGGCGGGCGTTCGCGGCCTCTGTTCCCGGCGGAGCGCGCGCAGACGCGCGACCCGGCGTGGTCGCCGGACGGGACACGGATCGCCTTCGTGCGCGACGACCGGACCGCGGAGGAGCACCAGCTCGTGGTAGCGGAGCTCGACGGCGGAGGGGAACGAGTGCTGCGACGCGAGCCGGGCGAGCCCGAGGCGCGCGCTCTGGTCGGCGAGCCCGCCTGGTCACCCGACGGCACGCGGATCGCCTACACGGTCACGACGCTCGACCGGCGCCACCACTTCCGCCCCTCCCTGCACGTCGTCGACGCCGAGGGCGGCGAGCCGCGGCTGCTGGCCTCCGACGCCGCCGATCCGGCCTGGTCGCCCGACGGCGGCCGGATCGCGTTCTCGAGCGTGCGCGACCGGAACGGGGAGCGCTGCTGGGACCAGTGCACGTACCACGGCGAGCTCTATGTGATGGATGCGAACGGCGGCGACCCGGCCCGGCTCACGCGCAACCGCGGAGACGACCGGTCCCCGTCCTGGTCTTCCGACGGCCGGCGGATCGTCTTCGCGAGCGACCGCAACCGCCCCCAGCCGGGCGGCCTCGAGATCTACTCCATCCGTGCTGACGGCTCCTGCCTGACCTGGCTGACGAACGGCTCGCCCGAGAGCCGCGATCCGGCCTGGCGCGGAGCTTCGCCCACCGCGAGCGATCGCGGCCGATGCGGCCCGACGCGAGGGCGCCCGCTCGTGGAGGTCGCCACCCGTGGGATGCGCCGGTCCGCCTACTGGCTCGGCGAGCGCCACGGGAACCTGCTGCTGGACGCCGCGGAGGTCGGCCGCGACGGCCGTTCCCTCCCCACCTACTTCCTCTCCTACGACGACTGCGCGCGCTACGACCCGCGCGCCTGCCCGTCCGGGATGCAGCTCCAGCAGGTCTCGGTCTGCTCGCGTTCCGGCCAGTCGACTCTTCCGGTGGTGGACGACCCCGACTACGGGCCGCTGCACGCCTTCGCCTCACGCGGCGCTGTATTCGTTGACATCGGCCCCGGCGACCGGAGTGTGATCGTCGGCGCCGCGCACGTGAGGATGTTCGGCAACACGCACACCCGCCGGGCGCGGCGGCGGCTCGTCCAGGCCGCGCTGGCGCTGCGCCGAGTCGGTCGGCCGGCCGCGCCGCTGCCGGCACCCGCGCTGCCGCGGGCGCTCCTGAAGCGGGTACGGGGGACGGAGCGCGCCCACGGCCGACGCCGCTCGATCGGTGCGACGGCGAGGGCGCTCGGGATCGCCCGCGTGGTGGTGCGCCACCGCCTCGAGCTCGCCCGCGCGTTGCGCTCCCTGCCGCGCGTGCTGGCGGTCGACTGCGCCCGGCGCTGAGATCGCGCGCCCGCCGCCGGGCACACTGTGCCCGTGGACAACGCCCAGATCGCCGACCGGCTCCAGGCGTTCGCGGCGCTGCTCGAGCTCGTCGACGGCAACCCGTACACCGTCCGCGCCTATCGGCGCGCCGCCGAGACGATTCGCGGCGCCGCGTTCCCCGTCGCGGAGCTCGTGGCCGCCGGTCGGGCCCGGGAGCTGCGGGGCGTCGGTCCGGGGATCGAGGCGCGGCTGCGCGAGCTCGTCGAGACCGGCACCATCGCCGAGCTGGCCGAGCTCGAGCGGGAGGTGGCCCCCGATCTCGTCGGCCTCGGGCGCTACCTGGGGCTCGGCGCCAAGCGCTCGGTCGAGCTTGCCCGGGCGCTCGGCGTCCGGACCGCCGACGAGCTTCGCGAGGCCGCCGCCGCCGGGCGGCTCCAGTCGGTGCCGGGCGTCGGGCCGAAGACGGAGGCGCGGCTCGTCGAGGCCCTCAGCCGCGAGGCCGCCCCGGAGCCGCGGCGCGGGCTCCTGCTGAACCGCGCCTGGGAGCTCGTGGGAGGCGTCGCGGCGGCCCTCGACGGCGTGCCGGCCGGCGACGTGCGCCGGTGGCGCGACTCCTGCGAGCGGCTTGCGGTGGTCTGTTCTGCGGGGGATCCCGTCGTCGCTACCCAGCGGTTCGCGGAGCTGCCGCAGATCGTCGCGCTCGTCGAGCAGCGAGAGCGCGCCGCGGTGGGGGTGACGGTTGAGGGCGTGCCCGTCGAGCTCGTCGTCGCCGAGCCGGAGCGGTTCGGGACCGCCCTCGTGCGCGCGACCGGCTCGCCGCAGTACGTGGCGGCGCTCGAGCCGCTTCCGGACGCGCCGGACGAGGAGGCGGTCTACCGCGCGCTGGACCTCCCGTGGTGTCCGCCGGAGCTGCGCGAGGCGCCGTTCCGCGGGGAGCCGCCGGCGCTCGTCCAGCCCCGCGACATTCGCGGCGACCTCCACTGCCACACCACGTGGTCGGACGGCAGGGCGAGCGTGGAGGAGATGGGCCGGGCCGCCCGGGAGCGCGGCTACGACTACCTCGCGATCTGCGACCACACGCCCGCCGTCGGCGCGGTCCGCGGGCTAACGCCGGACGACGTCCGCCGCCAGGCCGACGAGATCGCGGCCGCGAACGAGCGGCTCGCGCCGTTCCGCGTCCTCCGGGGGATCGAATGCGACATCCTCGCCGACGGTCGGCTCGATCTGCCCGACGACGTGCTCGGGGAGCTCGAGTGGGTCCAGGCGAGCGTGCACGGCGGGCAGCGGATGCCGCGAGCGGATATGACGCGGCGGGTGGAGGAGGCGCTTCGAAACCCCGCCGTGCGCTGCCTCAGCCATCCGAAGGGCCGCTACATCAACCGGCGCCCGGAGAACGCCCTCGACTTGGAGCGCGTGTTCGAGGTGGCGCTGGAGGAGGGGGTCGCGCTCGAGGTAAACGGACTGCCGGACCGCCTCGACCTTCGAGGCGAGCACGTGCGCGACGCGCTGCGCGCCGGGGTGCCGATCGTGTGCTCGACCGACGCGCACTCGGTGCCGGGGCTCGCCAACATGACGCTCTCCGTCGCCACGGCGCGCCGAGGATGGGCCACGAGCGAGGCCGTCGTGAACACCCGCCCGCTCGACGCGATCCTAGAGCCGTCCTGAGCACTCGCCGAGCGGGATAGCGCCGCTGCGAGACTGGGGGACGTGGGCGCTCTGCGCTTCGGTCCCTCCTACCTGCCGTCCCGGGAGTCGCCCGAGGAGGCGGTCGAGCTGCTGCTCGCCCGCGGCTATCGCGCCTGCGAGATCGACTTCGAGGGCCGGTTCTGGATGGACTGGGAGTTCGCGGAGCGGCTCGGCCGGCGCGCCCGGGACGAGGGGATCGCCCTGTCCGTGCACGCGCCGCTCTTCGCGATCGTCGGCCGCCCCGAGAAGGACAAGAAGCACCGGATGGCGGTCGGAATGCTCGACCACACGGCCGGGGTGGCGGTCGCCTGCGGAGCGGAGGTGGTGGTCGTCCATCCCGGCTACCTGTTCGGCCGCGAGCGTGACGTCGCGATCGACTCCGTCGTCGAGCAGCTCGCCGAGGTGCGGGAGCGCCTCGAGGGCAAGGGGCGCGCGGTGCCCTTCGGGGTCGAGGTCATGGGGCGCGTGAACGAGCTCGGCACGCTCGACGACGTCCTCGCGATCGCCGCTCGCCTCGACTGGGTGCGGCCGGTCCTCGACTTCGCCCACCTCCACGCGGTCACGGACGGCGGCTTCACGGATCCCGAGCCGTTCGCGGCCGCGCTGGCGGCGGCCGACGCGAAGATCGAGGCCGGCGCGCCCTTCCACATCCACTTCTCGGACATCAGCTACGCGAACCGAAACGAGAAGTCGCACCTCCGCTACGGCGAGGGGACGCTCCGCGCCGACCCGCTCGCGGAGGCGCTCCGGCGCTTCGAGCGCCCGGCCACGGTGATCGGGGAGTCTCCGGACGAGGAGTCGAACCAGGCCATCCGCGCGGCGCTGGGGTAGCGCGGCGCGGATCGAGCGCGACCCGCGAGGAGGGCCTCGCGGAGCTCGCTGCAAGCCCTAGGCGAGCGCCGTCGGGGTCCCCTTCGGGGTCCGTTCGCCGCTCAGGCTTACGAAGAAGAGCCGGAACCGTCCGATTCCGATCTCGTCGCCGTCCGCGAGCTCCTCCAGCTCCACGCGCTCGCCGTTCTTGAAGACGCCGTTCAGGCTGCGGTCGTCCAGCACGCGCGCGCCGTGCTCGTCGCGGTAGAGCAGGGCGTGCCGGCGCGACACCGTGGGATCGTCGAATCGCACGTGGGCGGACAGGCTGCGGCCGATCCGCGTCCATCCGTCCTGCAGTGGCACGATCCGCACGCGGTCGTCGTCGGCGAACGCGAGGTAGTCACCTTCCCGAACGAGCGCCTCGCGCGCCTCGTCGAGCCAAGCGGGCGGACCCTCGACTTCATGGTGATCGGGCTTTCGCAGCACCTCGCCGAACAGCGACGAGCGGCGGAAGCGACGGCCACCGCATTCGGGGCACGACGGGACCTCATCAAGTTCATGTAGCGCGATGGCGAAGCCGCACGAGTCGCAACGGAAGGAGCCGGCCCCTGCCAAGGTTCCGGCACTGAAGGCTTCCATCGGTATGTCTCTCCTCGGGGTGGGGGTAGTCGGCATGGTATCGACGGTTGGCGAGAGGCAAAGTAGGAAACCCGCTATTTGCGGGGTTTCTAGCGTGGAGGGACAAAGACCGCGGCCGCTTTTCGACATCTCGTACGGGTCGGAAGGACCGCCCGTACCGGCCTGACGGAGGCCCTCGTACAGCCCTGAAGGAGGCCCCGGCCGGGCCGCGAACACCTAGGGATGCCCGAGCTCGCCGGCATGCTCGTCCGCCGCAGCCTCCACGCCCCGGCGCCGTCCGCCGACCGCTGCGCTGACTGCCGGCGGACCCCGCTGCCGGGCGAGCGCGTGCACGAGCTGGACTCCGGGCACACCGTCTGCGACCTGTGCTTTGCGGCGCTGCCGGACGAGCGGCGCCTCGCCGTCCGCACGGAGCGCGTGCATGTGTGCGACCGCCGCCTGCCTGTCGCGCCGAAGGCGGCCTGACCGCCGGCCCGTACAATCCCGGCGCCATGCGCGAGGTCACGGTCTCGAAGGTCATCTCCGCGCCTCGCGAGGAGGTCTTCGACTTTGTCGCGGACCTGGCCGGGCGCCCCGCGTACACCGACCACTACCTGCACGACTACCGGCTGGCGCGGGCCAACCCCGTGGGTGAGGGCGCCGCCGCGCGCTTCCGCCTGAACGCCCCGCTCGCGAAGGAGTACGCGGAGCTCCAGATCAAGGAGGCCGACCGGCCCCGGCGCATCATCGAGGAGCTCCGGGTCGGCCGACGGGGCCGCAACCGCTCGCTCGCCGTGTACGACTTCACGCCCGAGGGAGGCGGCGTCACTCGCGTCGAGCTGACCACCTTCAGCGAGCCGGCCACGATCGTCGACCGGCTGAAGGAGATTGGCGCGGCCGGCTGGACCCGCCGCCAGACGAAGAAGTCGCTCGAGCGGTTGCGCATGATCTTCGAGGAGCCGCCGAAGGAGCCGCTCAAGCGGGCGACAATCGCCGGCTACGAGGCGGCGAAGGCCTCGCGCTTCGGAGCCTCGACGGGCATGGACCCGGCGCGCGCCCCCCGCCACTAACTAGACTGCCCGGCCCGATGGACGTTGTGCCCCGCCGACTGGCCCTGGCTCTATGCCTGCTCGGCCTCGCGGCCGCCGTCGGCGCGTGTGGAGACGAGGAACCGGGTATCGACGAGCCCGCTCGCGAGGGGCTCGCGCTCCCTCTCGACGGCATCGACTACAACGTCTTCATCACCCGTCAGCTGAACCCGGCGATCCCGCCCGACGACACCTACTACACGGGGGCGGAGCCCGATCCGGACGAGACGCTGTACGGGGTGTTCATCCAGGCGTGCAACAACTCCGACCAGTCCCGGGAGACCGCCGAGGAGTTCACGGTGGTGGACAACCAGGACAACGAGTTCGAGCCGGAGCAGGAGGACGCCGGTGAGGTGATCGCGTACGAGCCCCGCGAGCTCGCGCCGGAGGAGTGCATCCCGGAGGCGGGCAGCCTCGCGCAGCTCGGGCCGGAGGCCGCGACGATGCTGCTCTTCAAGCTGCCGGTGGAGGTGACGGAGAACCGCCCGCTGGAGCTCGAGATCGAGGGCGAGGGCGACGAGCACCTCGTCGTCGAGCTCGACTTGTAGCCGCGGTCAGTCCCGGACCTTCAGACCCGCCTCGAGCACCACGCGGGCGGCCGGGGCGGCCGTCTCGCCGCCGGAGCCCGCCCGCACGAACATGACGCCGACGGCGATGCGGGGCCGCGCCGCCGGCGCGAAGGCCGTGAACCAGGCGTCGGTGTTGGAGCCGTCGCCGACAGCGTCGGCTTCCGGGCCGCGGGTGTCCTCGAGCTCGGCGGTGCCGGTCTTGCCGGCGACCTTGACACCGGTGATTCCGGACGCGACGCCCGTGCCGCTCGCGACGACGTCGACCATCAGCGAGGCGATCGTCCGGGCCACGCGGCGCGAGGTCACCCGCTCGCCGCGCTCGCCCTCGCCGGCGGCGAGCGTCGGCTGGTAGCGGACGCCGCCGGCGGCGATCACCTGCGCCACCGAGGCCATTAGCAGGGGCGTCGCGAGGACCTTCCCCTGCCCGATCGCGGTCGAGGCCACCTCGAGCGGCGTGCGGATCTCGGACGCCGGTGGGAGCGTGCTGGCCACCTCGCCCGGAATCGTCGGCTCGGCGTTCCACCCGAAGCGCTCGGCGGCGTCGACGAGCCGCTCCGCGCCGACCTTCTCCCCGAGCGGCGCGAACACGGAGTTGCAGGAGTGGGCGAAGCTCTCCCGGAAGGTCCCGCCGCACGCCTCCCCGTTCGCGTTCTCGAGCTCGACGCCGTCGATGATGGCGGCCGTCTGCACGGGGAACCGGTCGGTCGTCTTGACGAGCCCGGCCTCAAGCGCCGCGGTCGTGGTGACGATCTTGAACGTCGAGCCGGGCGGTTGCGGCGCCGAGAAGGCGATCCCGGCGAGCGCGCGGATCTCGCCGTTGGTCGGGTCGAGGGCCGCGATCCCCCCGAAGCGACCGGCCAGGCCGGCGACGGCGGCCTCCTGGATCCGCGTGTCGATCGTGGTGCGCACCGGCGGCGCCTTCTCGGGGCTCGCGCGGTCCAGGACGCGCCGGCCCGCGAGGAGCTCGCCGCCCGGCCGGCCCGCCAGGCGGTCCTCGAAGGCCTCCTCGAGCCCGCTCTGCCCGACCGGCCAGTTGCGCGGGAAGCCGCGCGCATACAGGGCCCTCCGCTCCTGCCTCGTCTCCTCCGGCTCCATGCTGCCCGCGATCGAGTCGGCGATGCCGACGAGCGGCGAGCCGCGGGCGTCGGCCGGCCCCTCGGCCAGCACCCTGCCGTTGCGAGAGAGCAGCGTCGCCCGCTCGGGCGGCTGGCTTTCGCGCCGCAGCCGCTCGCCCTCGCGCAGCTCGGGGAAGACGAGCCGCGGCTCCCACTGGATTCGCTCCTCCTCGACCGGCACGAGCAGCTCCCCGCGCATCCGGCCGAAGGCCCGCGTCCGGACCGTGACCGGCACGACCACGGAGTCGCCGCGCGCGCCGTCGGCGTCGCCGGCCGTCACGGAGACGAGCGTCGCCGTGTCCGCGGCGCGTCGGTACGCCTGGCGGAAGCGCGCGAACGGATACGAGGAGCGGGCGGACGGGCTCAGCAGCGCGTACATGGCCCGCTCGTCGCCGCGCTCCCAGGCCTCCGCGAAGTCGCTCGCGGCGTCCTCCTCGGCGGAGGCGGCGAACGATCCGACGAGCGCCCCGGCGACGAGCGCAAGGGCGGCGAGCCCACCGATGGCGGGGAGCGCTCGGTACCTCAGGCGCCTGCGGCGCTCGCTGCTGAGCTCGATCACGGAGGGCCGGGACCGATGGTAACCCGGCCGGCCGGCAGCAGGTCCGCAGCTACGCTGCCTCGGGCGCGTGACCCCGCTCGACTGGATCATCGTGGCGTTCACGGCGGTGATGGCGATCTGGGGGTACGCCCAGGGCTTGATCGTCGGGGCGCTCTCGCTCGCCGGGTTCGCGGGCGGGGCCGTGCTCGGCTCACGGCTCGGGCCGCTCCTGCTCGAGGACGGCTCGCGCTCGCCCTACGCACCACTCGCCGCGCTGCTCGGAGCGCTCCTAGTCGGCGGCGTTCTCGCCGGCGGCCTGGAGCTGCTCGGCTTCCGCCTTCGGCACCTGCTCGGGAATCGACTTGGCGTGCTCGACGGCCTCGGCGGCGCCGTGCTCCTCGGCTGCCTCGGGCTCGGACTGGCGTGGATCGGCGGCGCGGCGGCGCTCCACGCGCCCGGCGCGAGCGAGCTGCGGGAGCCGATCCAGCGGTCGGCGATCCTGCGCGAGCTGAACGAGCGCCTGCCCCCCTCCGGGCCGATCCTGCAGGCGCTAGCCCGGTTCGACCCGTTGCCCGAGATCGCCGGTCCCGAGCCGGAGGTCGGGCCGCCGGACGCGGCCATCGCCCGCGACCCCGACGTCGAGCGCGCCGGGCGCAGCGTCGTCAAGGTGCTGGGCACGGCCTGCGGGCTCGGCGTGCAGGGGAGCGGCTGGATCGGCGGCGACGGGGTGGTGGTGACGAACGCGCACGTCGTTGCCGGCCAGGACGACACCACCGTCCAGGTCCGCGGCGAGGGTCCTCGCCTCGACGCACAGGCGATCTGGTACGACCCGCGCAACGACCTGGCGATCCTGCGCGTGCCGGGCGCGTCGGGCGTGCCGCGCCTGCGGCTCTACGTGAACGCGGGCCCGGGGGCCTCGGCGGCGATCCTCGGCTTCCCCGAGAACGGCCCCTATGACGTGCGGCCCGGGCGGCTCGGCCAGACCACGGAGGTGGTCAGCCAGGACGCGTACGGGCGCGGGCCCGTGCGTCGCTCGATCACCTCGGTGCGCGGGCTCGTCCGCTCCGGCAACTCGGGCGGCCCGGTGGTGGACGCGGCGGGCCGGGTGGTCACGACGATCTTCGCCGCGTCGCTGTCGGACGGCGGCGAGAGCGGCTTCGGGGTTCCAGACTCGATTGTCCGCGATGCGCTCGGGCGGGCGGACGGCCCGGTCGACACGGGGCCCTGCTCACGCTAGAGCAGCGCGATCACCGCGTCGATGTCGTCACTTCGCGCCGCGATCAGCTCCTCGGCGTGGCCGCGCAGCCTGCGGATGTTGTCGGCGCTCGCGTCGTCGAGGTCGTCGCTCGCCGCGCTCAGCTCGACCTGGAGCCGCCAGTAGCGCCCGTCGCCGAGGACGTGCCGGAGCTGGTAGTCGACGGCGTCCGAGATCCCGTCGAAGACCACGTCGAGGAGCGGTCGGGCCCACTCGATCAGGCCCCAGTCCTTGATGTCGGCAAACGCCCGCCGCCGGGTGCGCTGGCCGGTCCCGAGCGACAGGAGGATGACCTCGCCTACCCCGTCGGAGCGAAGCGCCTCGACGTACGCGGACATCGCCGGATTGACGGCGAAGACGCCGCCGTCCACGAGCGCCCGGCCGTCGACCGCCGAGGGCTCGAAGTAGGTGGGCGCCGCGGCGGTCGCGCGCGCCACGACCGAGAGCGGGAAGTCATCGTCGGCGCTCCGGCGGGCCTCCGTGGTCTTGAAGAAGTAGGGGCCGGGCTCGGCCGTGTCGTACGCGGGTACGAGGAGATCGGGCCGCGTCTCGCTGAGCCGCTTGTCTCCGAGGAACCGGTCGAGAATGCGGTCGAGCTCCCCCGAGTCGTACTTCTCGTCGAGTAGGCCGCCGGCGCTCCTGATCCGCTGGAAGAGAGACCGGTCGAAGATCTCCGGGCCCTCCTCCTCGTACAGCCGCGCGAGCCGGGACGCTCGAAGCGGGTCGGGCGCGCACAGCCCGCAGGCGAGGATGCCGCCGGTCGAGGTCCCCGCGATCAGGTCGAACAACTCGAAGATCCGGCGCCCGGCGCGACGCTCGACCTCGGTGAGCACGAGCGCGGGAATGATGCCCCGGATCCCGCCGCCATCGATCGAGAGCACTCGCATGCCGTCGACCGTACCCGCTACAAATGTCGTGGTGCGTGCCATGCGGTTGTCGCTGCCGGCGGTGACGGGCCTCGTCGTCGCCGGCTTCCTACCGGCGGGGAGCTCCGCTCAGCGGGTCCAGCCGGAGCCAAACCCGTGCATCGCGCCGGAGGCCGCGCTACTGCGCTGCCCCGACTTCGTGATGAGGCGCCCCTACGGGCTCTACACCGACCGCCTCACGAAGGCCGGGCACACCGTGCTGCGGGCGGGCAACGTGATCGACTCCGTCGGCCGCGGCCCCGTCGAGCTGCGCGGGGTGCGGACGAGCAGGTGGTACATGCGCGCCTACCAGCGCATCTACGCGCGGGGCGGCGGGCGGATCGACGTGAACACCGGGGCGCGGCTCGAGTTCAAGTTCGCCCATCAGCAGCGCTACTGGTGGAAGTTCCACGACGCCGCCCGCTTCGAGCTGTGGCGGCTCGACCGCCGCGGCCGGAAGACCCGGAGGGTGCGTACCGGCCCGAAGGTCTCGTACTGCCTCAGGGACCTGACCCACACGCGAGCGGGCCTCCCGCGGTCGCCGCGGCGGCGCGTGTACCCGGCCTGCAGCACGAATCCGGACCGCCGGCGCGTCACGCTCGGCACCTCGCCGGGGTGGGCGGACGTCTACCCGCCCGCGTACCCCGAGCAGTGGATCGACGTGACCGGCCTGCGCGGCTGCTTCGCGTACCTCCACCGCGCCGATCCCGAGAACGGGATCTACGAGGCGAACGAGGACAACAACACGGCGCAGGTGATCGTGCGGCTGCCGTTCCGCCGCGGAGCGCGCCGGGGCGGCTGCCCCGGACGCGACCGCGGGCGGGGCTTCGATCCGGGCCGGTACTACTGAGGTCGCCGTTAGTTTGCGGGTTACGGGGTGGGCGCGGCCGGCATGGCGTGGTGCACCCTCCTGGATTGGGCACCCGTGCGGTGCCCAATCCAGGATTGTTCGGCGCCTCAGCGCGCCAGATGCATCCCCACCGCCGCCGGCGCGGCACAGATTGCGCGGGTCAGCCGGTCCGCCCGGTCGCCCTGCTCCTCCACCCGCTCGCGGCGGATCAGCGCCGTGCGCACGACAGAGCCGCCGAGCCAGGCGAGGGGCTCCGGAGGGACCCAGGCGCCCGGGCCCGCCTCGACGATCGGGAGGCGGGTGAGCTCGTCGCGGCGGTCGAGCGCCAGCGAGGCGAGGATCCGCCCGGCGAGGTGCGAGGGACCGACGCCGTTGCCCGTGTAGCCGAACGCGAAGTGCACGGGTGCCCCGGGCAGGCTGCCGAGCTGCGGGACGTGGCTGGGGGAGACGTCGATCGGTCCACCCCAGGCGTGCGTGATCCGCCTGCCCTCGAGGCCGGGGAAGATCCGGAGCGCATGGCGACGGACCTCGTCGACCACCGCGGCGTCCAGCTCGACCCGGCCGTTGACCCGCGACCCGTAGGCGAGCCGGCCACCGCCCCAACCGAACGCGATGCGGCCGTCGCGCGTCGTGCGGAAGTAGTGGATGAGCGTCCGCGCGTCCGTTATGCACTCGCGGCCGGTCCAGCGGAGCGCGGCGATCACGTCGGGCACCGGCTCCGTGAGGACGATGTGCGAGGAGGTCACGGTCAGGCGCGACCGCAGCGCGGGCAGCCCGCGCGCCGCCGGTCCGACCGCCAGGACCGCCGATCTCGCCCGCACGCTGCCCTCAGGGGTTTCGGCGACGATCCCGCCCGGCCCGGCCCGCAGAGACCGCACGCGTGAGCGCTCGAACACCAGCCCGCCGCGCTCGACCACCCGGCGGCGGAGTCCCAGCGCGAGCCGCGCCGGCTGGACGGTCGCGAAGTCCGGGATCAGCACGCCCGTCCGAAAGACCGGCGAGGCGCAGCGGGCCCGCACCTCGTCGGGGGAGAGCTCGACGACCCGATCCGGCGACCCTAGGGCCGCCGCGGCCTCGGCCGCTCGGCGCGCCACCTCGTCGAAAGCGGAGGCCGTGGATACGCAGAGGTAGCCCGACTGATCGAACCACGCGTCCACGTCGTGCTCGTCGCACCAGGCGCCGATCTCGCCGACCGTCTCGCTCGATGCCTCGAGGAGGCGGCGCGCCGGGCCGTCGCCGAATGCCCGACGGAGGGCGGGGGCGCTCATCCACATCGATTCGCAGAAGCCGCCGTTGCGCCCGCTCGGCCCGTGCCCGCAGAGCCCCGCCTCGAGCAGCGCGACCCGGGCGCCGGCGGCGAGCAGGTGCCAGGCCGCCCACATCCCGGTGTAGCCGCCCCCGATCACGGCCACGTCCGCCTCGCGAGCGCCCTGGAGCGGCGCGCGGGCCTCTACCCTTCCCGCTTCCTCCAGCCACCACCCCGTGGCGGTGTGGCGTCCTATCTGCTTGTCTTGAGAGGGGATGGGCAAGACACTAGTAATCGCCGAGAAGCCGTCGGTCGCGCGTGATCTCGCGGCCGCGCTTCCTGGTTCGTTCAAGCAGGCGAAGGACAAGACGCACCTGGTCGGGGACGACTACGTCGTGACCTGGGCGGTCGGCCACCTCGTAGGCCTCGCCGAGCCCGACGCGTACGACCCGAAGCTGAAGAAGTGGCGGTTCGCCGACCTGCCGATCCTGCCCGCGGAGTTCAAGCTCGTCCCGAACGACGACCGCGCCGCGAAGCAACTGAGGGCGATCCACCGCCTCATGGCGGACGAGGAGATCGACCAGGTGGTGAACGCCTGCGACGCCGGTCGCGAGGGCGAGCTCATCTTCGCCTACCTCTACGACACTGCGCCGGTCAAGAAGCCCGTCCGGCGGCTCTGGCTGTCGTCCATGACGAGGCGGGCGATCGCGGAGGCCTTCGAGCAGCTGCGGCCGAGCGAGGAGATGAAGTCGCTCGAGGCCGCCGCGCGCTCGCGCTCCGAGGCGGACTGGGTGGTCGGCATGAACGCCACCCGCGCCGCGTCGATCCGCCTGCGGGCGGCGTTCGACGGGGCCGTCTCGCTCGGCCGCGTTCAAACCCCCACGCTCGCGCTAGTCGCCCGCCGGGAGGAGGCGATCAGGGCGTTCAAGCCCGAGCCGTACTGGCTCGTCGAGGGGCGGTTCGCGGCGACTGGCGAGCGCAACTACCTCGGGAGGTACCTGGGCGGCAGGCGACTCGCGAGCGAGGCCGAGGCGAAGGCGATCGTCGAGGCCTGCACCGGTCAGCCCGGCGAGATCACGAAGCTCGAGAAGAAGGAGGAGCGCGAGCGGCCGCAGCTCCTCTACGACCTCACCTCACTCCAGCGCCACGCCAACACGCTCTACGGGTTCTCTGCCCGCCGCACGCTGGCCGCGGCGCAGCGCCTCTACGAGGAGCACAAGGCGGTGACGTACCCGCGCACCAACTCCCGCTTCCTGACCGGCGACATGGTCGCGGAGATCAAGCCCACGGCCGACCTCGTCGGACGTAACGGCGCCTACGCCCGCGCCGCGCAGTACGTGACTTCGCTCGAGCGGTTGCCGCTCCAGCGGGTCGTCAACGACAGGAAGGTCGAGGACCATCACGCGATCATCCCCACCCGCTCCGAGCACGAGCTGGGCCGCATGGGTCGGGACGAGCTGAAGGTCTACGACCTCGTGGCCAAGCGCTTTCTGGCCGTCTTCCACCCGGACGCCGTGTTCGAGCGCACCCGGGTCGAGACGACGGTGAGGGAGAACGTCTTCCGCACGAGCGGCCGGCGGCTCATCGAGCCCGGCTGGAAGGCGGTCTACGGCGAGGACGCCGCCCCCGACCGCGCCGACGACGACTCCGGCGGTGACCAGCTGCTGCCGCGGCTCGAGCAGGGCGAGCGGGTGGAGACCCGCTCGGTCGAGTCGCTGCGCAAGGAGACGCAGCCGCCGCGGCGGTTCACCGACGCGTCGCTGCTCGCCGCCATGGAGACGGCAGGCAAGGAGGTCGAGGACCCCGAGCTCCGCGAGGCGATGAAGGACTCGGGGATCGGCACCCCCGCCACGCGGGCGTCGATCATCGAGCGCCTCGTCGACGTCGGCTATGTCGACCGCGAGGGGCGGGCGCTCGTCGCGACCGAGAAGGGCATCCAGGTGATCCGGCTGTTGAACGGCCACCCGCTGACCTCGCCGGAGCTGACCGGCAGCTGGGAGAAGCGGTTGGGGCTCATCGAGCACGGCGGGGACACCCGGCCGGCCTTCATGCGGGACATCGCGACCTTCACCACCGAGACCGTCCAGGAGCTGGACAAGCTCAAGGGCGTCCGCATCGAGCGGGCGAAGCTCGGCCCATGTCCGATCTGCGGCCGTGAGATCACCGAGAACCGCAAGGGCTACTCGTGCTGGTCGCGCGACGACCCGGGGTGTGGCTTCGTGATCTGGAAGCGCAAGGCCGGCAAGTCGCTGCCGGTGGCGGTGGCCACCGAGCTGATCGAGTCGTTGCGCGCCTCGCGCGAGGCCGGGGAGCGCCCCGGGGCGGGCCGGACGGCCAAGCCGGTGACTGGGTTCCGCGGGCGCTCGGGGCGAACCTTCCGCGCCAAGCTGAAGCTCGAGCAGGACGACGAGGGCAAGTGGCGCGTGGACTTCGACGAGGAGTGGGCGAAGGAGCCGCCAAAGGGTGACTCCGAGGAGGAGCGGGCCGAGGCCGAGAGCGCGGGACAACCGGCCGAACGGGTCGGGACCTCCCGGCCGGCGGGCGGCGACGGCGCCGGCCGCGCGCGGACGCCTTCGGCGCGCTAGGGACCAGGGCGGCGCCGGGCCGCGCGCTGGCTGCTCGCGGCCCGGCCGTCGCTGACGCGGTGCTGGCTAGCGCCTCTAGTCCTTCTTGCGGTCGTCCTTCTTGCGGTCGTTCTTGCGCTTGTCGTCCGTCTTGCAGGTGGCGATGCGCAACCTGTAGACGGTCCTCGTGTCGGTCACGGTGCGGACCACCACCTCGCCGCAGGCGCAGCGGTACTTGCCGGTTCCGCCGGTGATCGCAACTCTGAACGGCCCTTGGTCATCTTCGCCCTGGAACTCGATCAGCCCCTGCACGGTGATCTGCCCCTTGCGCAGGCTGAACGCTCCCTCGCACTTCAACGTCACAGTGTCACCGTAGGGCGGCATGACTTGGGTCACGACGCACACCACGCCGCTCTCGCCGACCTGCCGGCCGCGGCTGAACAGCCGCTCCGAGAACACGAGCTCGTCCCCCAGCGAGGGCCCCGGGTCCCCGAGATCCAGGAACTGCTCCTGCTTCAGCTCCGCCACGATCCGGAGGGTCTTGAACTTCTTACCGCCGGCATTGGCGCTCGCCGCCGGCGCCGAGATGAGCGCCGCGAGCGCGACGATGGCCACCAGTGCCGCTATAAGCCTGAACTTGGTACGCACGTCTGTCGCCTCCTTCCTAAAGGCCAGAAATGTGGAGGCCTGCGGGACGGCGGTGGGGAACGGCTACGGGCTCGGGATGATCCCGTCATCGACACACAGAGGCCAGCATCGGGGGAATGGTCGGCGCCTTCCGGGCTCAAGTACGCTACTCCCGGATGCCGAAACGGTCAACCGATGCTCCTTTTTGGGTACATCGTCATCGGGGCCTTCTGCTGCACGCCGCGATTCTGACGCTGCTCATCGCGGGGGCGGCCGCGGCGGGAGCCGCCCACGCGAGCTATCGCGTCGGCGTCGGTGACCAGAATCCCGCGATGTTTAGCACCCCGGCGTGGGAGAGCCTCGAGCTGAAGCGCGCCCGGTATCTCGTTCCCTGGGACTGGGCCAGGACCGGCCAGGCGGACGAGGTCGACGCGTTCATGACGGCCGCGCGCGCCCAGCGGCAGGACGTGCTCGTGACGTTCAACGCGCGCCACGGTTGCTACGACGGCCGCCGCTACTCGCGCAGCAAGGCGTGCCGCGCGCCGAGCGCGAGGGCGTACCGGACGGCGTTCCGGAAGTTCGACGACCGCTACCCGTGGGTCCGCACCTACTCGGCCTGGAACGAGGTCAACCACATCTCGCAGCCCACGTTCACGCGTCCGGACCTCGCCGTTCGGTACTACCGGGTGCTGCGCCGCGAGAGCCGTCGCCGGAAGTTCCGCGTCATGGCGGCCGACGTGCTGGACACCGCGAACATGCACCGATACCTGCGCTCGTTCCTGCGCCGCGCGCCCGGTCGACCGCGCCTGTGGGGGCTGCACAACTACCAGGACGTCAACAACCTCACCTCGCTCGACACCCGCCGGATGCTCGAGACGGTGCCGGGCGAGGTCTGGATGACCGAGACGAACGGGATCGTGAAGTTCGGCGGCAGCCGGCAATGGGACTACTCGGAGTCCCGTGCCGCGCGGTGCACGCGCTGGATGTTCAGGCTGGCGGACCGCTACGACTCGAAGCGCCGCGGCATGCGATCGAAGATCACCGGGCTGTTCGTCTACCACTGGTTCGGCTTCCCGCCCGGCGCCCGCTTCGACGCCGGTCTCGTCAATCCGGACGGCACCCCGCGGGCGGCGTACTTCGTGGTGCAGCGGCACGCGCGGCGGCAGCGGTGAGCCAGGGGCGCCTGCCTCAGGCGCCGACCGCTTCGGATAGCACGTTCTCCACCCGCGGCGGCCCCGACTCCTCCACGAGCAGCACGGTTCCGGGCCAGTACGGGCTTCCCGTGTCGGAGGGGCGCAGGAAGGCGGACTCGTAGAACCAGTTGCCGCTGTTCCAGAGCCGGGTGCCCGTGGGCGTCGTCCACTCGGAGCGGTCGTCGGCCGCAAGCGGGCCGGGACGATGGGTGTGGCCGAACACCACGTGCTCGGCGTCCGGCGCGAGCGCCTCGGCCACCCGGGCCATCGCGAGCAGGCCGGAGCGGCGCAGCTCGTCGCCGGTGAGCTCCGCCTTGAAGGGGCCCAGCCCGATGCGGTTGAGGACCGCGACCGCGCCCGGGATCGTCACCTGGCCGAGCAGCACCCGGTCGAGGGGATCACTGCCGTTGACCCGCTGCCAGACGCTGCGGGAGGCGCGCCCGCCGCGCTGCAGCACCGCCGGCGACGCGCCCTGGGCGAGGCCCGCGAGGAAGCCGTACATCGGGGCCAGCACGCTCTCGTAGTCGGCGGCGGTCCGGCACGCCCGCCCCTTACCCGTGATGCGTCCCATCACCGCGGCCCCGATCGACTCGAGTCGCGGGACCGTCAGGTGCAGATCGAGATAGTGGCCGTGCGTGGCGTACACGTCGGGGCGCGGGCGGAGGCCGGGGTACGCGAGGCTGACCTCGGCGTCCGGCATCCATGCCGCGATACGCCCGGCCGCGCCGTCGTCCGGCTCGACCGGCCACTCCATCTCCGCCTCGAGCGCGCGGCCGTCCAGCCGTAGACGAGCGAGCCACGGCTCGGCCAGCGCGTGATCGTGGTTGCCGGGCACGAGCACCACCCGGCGCCCCGCGACGGCGCGACCCAGCTCCTCGAAGAAGGGGCGCGCGAGCTCGAGCATCTCGGCGAGCGGACGGTGCCGAAGCTCGAGGGCGTCGCCGAGGATCACCACCCGGTCGGCGCCGGAAACGGCGTCGACGAGCCGATCCCGCCGGGCGGGCACCCGTGCGAGATCGGATCCGCTGAGGGCGCCGAGGTGCAGGTCGGAGACGATCGCGGTGACCACTCGGCCAGGGATGGTGGCAAGAGGCCGCCGAGCTAGGCTCATGCCCCCTTGTCGCGCTTCTGCCGCCACAACCGCTTGACCTCGCAGTGTCCGATCTGCTCGCGGGAGGCGGGCGAGCACGGCGCTTCATCGCCGGCCCGCGCCACGAGGCGTCCGTCGCGGCCGGCCCGGCGCGGCGCGGCCGCGAGCGCGGCGCGGCCGGCGCGCGGGCCGTTCGCCTCGGTCGGCCCGTACGAGGACGGTCACGAGATCCGGCTCGAACGCGTGCCGGGGGGTCTGCGGCTGGCGGCCTGGCAGGCGGGCCAGATCGCGCGCCGCGCGCCGGTGCTCGCCGCGGACGACCTCGGTCGGCTGCTGGGTGAGGCCGCCGGCAAGGGGCTCGTCGAGGCGCCGCCGGCGCTCGAGGCGGGCGTCGTTGCGCACGGGGGGTACGGCGCGAGCCCCGGACGCTCCGGCGAGCTCCGTGACGAGCTCCGCGTCGAGCGCCTGGACAGCGTCCGAGTCCGCATTGCGCGCTGGGTCCTCCGCCCCAATCTCGGCTGGGAGCTGCAGGAGGCCCCGGTCATGCTTCCGGCGGAGCGCTTCGCGGAGGCGCTGGCGGCGGCCGCCCGGAAGGGCGTCCTCGCGTCAGAACCGCGGCCGTAGCGCGACCCCCATGGGGCGTACCGTCGTGCGCACGCGCTACACGTACAGAGCATGTCGTTGACCCTCGTCACCGGGCCCGCCAACGCCGCCAAGGCCGGCGAGGTCCTCGGCGGCCTGCGGGCGCGCCTGAACGATGAGCCGATCCTCGTCGTTCCGAGCTTCCAGGACGTCGAGCACGCCCAGCGTGAGCTGGCGGAGCGGGGCGCCGTATTCGGCGCCCGAGTCCTGCGCTTCGACTGGCTCTTTCGGGAGATCGCCGAGCGTGGCGGCTACCGGCAGCCGGTGGCGTCCGAGGTCCAGCGCGAGCTGATCCTGGAGCAGGCGGTGCGTGCGGCGCGGCTCGACGTGCTCGCGGAGTCGGCCGCCCAGCCCGGCTTCGTGCGCGCCGCCGTCCGGTTCGTGGCCGAGCTCGGCCGCAACATGGTCGATCCCGGGCGGCTCACGGCGGCCCTCCGCCGCTGGGCCGGCGAGGGGCCCCGGCGCGGCTACGCCGAGGAGGTGGCCGCCGTGTACCGCGGCTACCGCGAGGGGCTCGAGGCCGCCGGCCTCGCCGACCCCGAGCTGTTCGCCTGGCGCGCGCTCGACTCCCTTCGGCTCGCGCCGCTGCGCTGGGGCGGCACCCCGCTCTTCGTGTACGGGTTCGACGACTTCACGCCGCTCGAGCTCGACGCCCTCGAGACGGTGGCCGTCCGCTGCGGCGCCGACGTCGGCGTCTCGCTCCCGTTCGAGCCCGGACGGCCGGCGTTCAGGGCGATCGCCCGCGTCCGTCAGGAGCTGCTCGCGCGCGGCGCCCGCGAGATCGCCCTTCCGGCGCTCGACGACCACTACGCCCCGGCCTCGCGCCAGGCGCTGCACCACCTCGAGCGGGGCCTGTTCGAGACGGAGCCGCCCGGGCGTGTCGACCCCGGCGCCGCGATCGCCTTCCACTCCGCCGCCGGCGCGCGCGCCGAGGTGGAGCTCGCCGGCGCCCGGGTGCTCGAGCTGCTGCGGGAGGGGGTGGCGCCGGGCGACGTGACCGTGGTGCTCCGGGAGCCCGGGGCGCACGCGTCGCTCCTCGAGCAGGTCTTCGGCGCGTACGGCATCCCCTACTCGCTCGACCGCTCGATCCCGCTCGGTCACACTGGCCTCGGGCGCGGACTGCTCGCGCTCGTCCGCTGCGCGATCCTCGACGGAAGCGCGGAGGACCTCCTCGCCTACATCCGCACGCCGGGCCTCCTTCGCGTGCCGGGCCTCGCCGACCGGCTGGAGGCGCGCGTCCGGCGTGAGGGTGCCCACAGCGCCGCGCAGGCGCGGGTGCTCTGGGAGCGGGAGCACTGGACGCTCGACGACGTCGACCGCCTCCGCGCCGCGGCCGACCCGCGGGCGTTCCTCGCCGAGCTCGAGCGGCGGGTGGCGAGCCTCTTCGCCCGCCCGCACGAGCGCGGCGCGCCGGTGCTGGCGGGCCCCGAGCTGGAGGACGCGCGGGCGCTCGTGGCGGCGCAGGCCGCGCTCACAGAGCTCGGGGCTCTGCTGGACGCGCGCGCCGCCGGCGTCCTCGACCGGGAGCGCATCTACCGCGTGCTCGAGCGGCTCCGGGTGCACGTCGGCGAGGACGCGCAGCCCGATCGCGTGCAGGTCGCGAAGCCGGAGGCGATCCGGGCCCGCCGGTTCGAGGCCGTGCTCCTGTGCGGACTGCAGGAGGGCGAGTTCCCGCGCCCCGCGTCGTCCGAGCCCTTCCTGACCGACGAGGACCGACGGGCGATCGCCCGCGCAAGCGGCCTCGTACTCCCGGTGCGCGAGGACCGGCTCGATCGGGAGCGCTACCTGTTCTACATCTGCGCCTCGCGGGCCGAGCGGCTGCTCGTCCTGAGCTCGCGCTCGAGCGACGAGGACGGCAACCCGGAGGCGGAGTCGTTCTTCGTCGAGGACGTCCGTGATCTCCTGCTCGAGGACGCCGCCGAGATCCGGCTCCGCTCACTCTCCGACGTGACCTGGAAGCCCGAAGAGGCGCCCACGGCCGCCGAGTGGGACCGGGCGCTCGCCGCGGCCGGACCACGGCGGGAGGAGCGGCGCCCCGCTCCGCTCGCCGCCGAGGCGCTGCTCGCCGAGCTGGGCGGACGGGATGCCGTCTCGGCCGGCGCGCTCGAGCGGTTCGCCGACTGCCCCGTCAAGTGGCTCGTCCGGGACGTGCTCCGCCCGAACGAGCTGGCCCCGGATCCGGAGGCGATGGTGCGCGGCGACTACGCCCATGCCGTGCTGGAGCACACCTACCGCCGGCTGCGTGAGGAGACCGGCCGCCGCCGAGTGACGCCGGCCAACCTGGAACAGGCCGAGCGCATCCTGCTCGAGGAGCTGCGCGCCCGCCGCTCGGCCTTCAAGCTCTCGCCCAAGCAGACGCGCGTGCGCGCCGCCGCACGCCGGCTCGAGTTCGATCTGCTCCGCTTCCTGCGAGCCGAGGCCCGGTCCGACGCCGCCTTCGAGCCCGAGCACCTGGAGCTCCGGTTCGGATACGGCGAGGGGCACGATCCGGTGGAGATCGCGGACGGCCTGCGGGTGCGGGGTCGTATCGACCGGGTGGACACGAGTGACGGGATGGCGCTCGTGCTCGATTACAAGAGCTCGAAGCGCGTCGACCGCTACAAGGTGGCGAGCTGGGAGGCCGAGAACCGCTTCCAGGCGGCGCTCTACATGCTGGTCGTCGAGCGCCTGCTTCGGCTGCGGCCGGCCGGCGGCGTCTACGTCGCGCTCGGCAGCGAAGACCCGCGCCCGCGCGGGATGGTCGCCGCCGAGGTGGAGGAGCTCGGCTCGGGCTATGTGGCTAACGACCGCCTCGAGGCCGGCGCCTTCCGATCGAAGCTCGCCTGGGCCCTGGACCGCATTCGGGAGACGGACGCCCGCATGCGCCGCGGCGAGCTCTGCCGCTCGCCCGACAGCTGCGCCTGGAACGGCGGCTGCTCGTACCCGTCGATCTGCCGGAGCGACCGATGAGCGAGCTCACGCCCGAGCAGCGGCGCGCCGTCGACCGGCGGGACGGCTCGCTGCTCGTCCGGGCCGGCGCGGGCACGGGCAAGACGGCCGTGCTGGTGGAGCGCTTCGTTCGCGCGGTGGTGGAGGACGGCGAGGCGGTCGACTCGATACTCGCGATCACGTTCACCGAGAAGGCGGCGGCCGAGATGAAGGCCCGCGTGCGCCGGCGGTTCCTCGAGCTCGGGCGGCGCGAGGAGGCCCGCGCCGCCGAGGGCGCGCTCATCTCGACGATCCACGGCTTCTGCTCGCGGGTGCTGCGCGCGCACGCCCTGAGCGCGGGCATCGACCCGCAGTTCCGGGTGCTGGACGAGCTCGAGGCCGAGCGGCTCGCGGTCGACGCCTTCGACGCGGCACTCGAGGCGTTCATGTCCGGCGACCTCGCCGAGCGGATCGAGCTGGTCGCCTCGTACACGCCGGACCGCCTCCGCGACATGGTCCGCACGGCCCACTCTCACCTGCGGAGCCGCGGCCAGCGCCGGCCGCGACTCGAGGCGGTGAAGCCCCCGCCGCCGGACGACGAGCGGGCCCGCCTCGAGCACGGCCACCACACCATGCTGCGGGCCCTCCTCGAGCTCTACGGCGACCGCTACGAGCGGCTGAAGCGGGCCCGCTCCGGGCTCGACTTCGAGGACCTGGAGCTGATCACGCGCGACCTGCTCGCCGGCGACGCCGGCCTGCGGGAGGCATATGCGGCTCGCTTCGCGCACGTGCTCGTGGACGAGTTCCAGGACACGAACCCGCTCCAGAACGAGCTGCTCGAGCTGCTGGCGCGGGACAACCTGTTCCGCGTCGGCGACGACAACCAGTCCATCTACCGCTTCCGCAACGCCGACGTCGGCGTCTTCCGCCGGCACTGGGAGGAGGCCGCCGCCGCCGGGCGCGGCGAGACGATCGGCGTGAACTTCCGCGCGCGAGGAGAGGTGCTCGACGCGATCGACCTCGCGTTCGAGCGCGTCTGGCGCGACGGCTTCCAGCCGCTGCGGGAGGCGCCCACGGCCCGCGCGGGAGCCCCGAAGGCGGCGCCGCCCGTCGAGCTCCTCGTCGTGGACCGGCAGCGCAAGCGCTGGGACGAGCGGTTCGACCCCGCCGCCGATCCGTTCGGCGCCGCCATGCACGGGGCGCCGCCGTGGCGGGCCGTCGAGGCGCGCCTGCTCGCCAAGCGGGTCGACGAGCTCACGCGCGCGGGCCCGTGGAGCTTCGGCGACGTCGTGCTGCTGTTCCGCGCGACCACCGCGATCGGCCTGTTCGAGCGGGCGCTCGAGGAGCGCGGGATTCCCGTCCATGTCGTCGGCGGCCGCGGCTACTGGGGCCAGCAGCAGGTGGCCGACCTTCGCCACTGGCTCTCCGCGCTCGCCAACCCGCTGGACGAGCTGGCCGTCTACTCGGTGCTCGCGTCGCCTCTCGTGGGTGTGTCGCTCGACGCGCTCGCGCTGATCGGGGTGCAGGCGAGCCGGCGGCAGCGCGACCCGCTCTGGCTCCTCGAGGAGGAGGTCTCGCGGCCCGATCGAGCGGGGTCCAACGGTCACGAGCCGACCCTCGCCGCGCTGCTGCCTGAGGACGACGCTCGGCGGCTCCGCTCGTTCCTGGCCCGGTTCCGGTCGGAGCGGCGGGTGGCGGCGCAAGTCTCGCTCGAGACCCTGATCGACCGGGCGGTGACGCTGACCGGGTACGACCGGCACCTGCTGTCGCTGGCCGGCGGAAACCGCCGGATGGCGAACGTCCGCAAGCTGATGCGAATGGCGCGCGAGTACGAGGCCGAGGAGGGCCGGGACCTCCGCGGGTTCATCGACAGCCTCTCGGAGCGCGACGCGATCCAGACCCGGGAGGGTGAGGCCCCGCTCGAGGCGGAGGCGCTGAACGCCGTCCGCCTGATGACGATCCACCGGGCGAAGGGGCTCGAGTTCCCGGTGGTCTGCGTGGCCGACCTCGGCAAGGACGGCCGTGACGACGAGGGGAACCTGCGGATCTCGGACGATGGGACCGTCGGGCTGCGGCTCCTGCGGCTGGGCGGCGGCGCGGTGGACAGCGAGCGGCTCGAGCGCATAAAGGCCGAGCAGCGCGCCGCCGCCGAGGAGGAGGAGCGCCGAATCTTCTACGTCGCGTGCACGCGGGCGCAGGAGCACCTCGTCCTGAGCGGCGCCACGGACCTCGAGAAGCGGCGCGAGCCGGGTGAGCTGTGCGAGCCGATGCGCTGGGTGTGGCGCGCGTTCTGCGCGGGGCTGCCTCGCGAAGGATCGTCCGGAGAGCACGTCGACGTGCGCGAGGGGAGAGAGGTGCGCGTCCGCTGGACGGCGTGTACGCCCGGCAGTGTCGACGAGCTGCTCCCCGCGACGGACCGCGCCCCCACTCGCTCGCGGCCGGCGCCGGCCGGCGAGAGCGGCGCGGGCTTCGCGCAACCGGAGCTCGAGCTCGCGGCGGCGCCCGCGCCGCGGGCCCTGCCAGTCAGCCGCCTGAGCTACTCGGGCCTCGAGGCGTACCGGCGGTGCGGCTACCGCTTCTACCTCCAGCGCGCCCTGGGGCTCGGCAGCGTCGACCCGCCCCACGCGCGCAACGCCGTGCCCGACGTGGGGCTGCCGCCGCTGCTGCGCGGATCCCTCGTCCACGCGCTTCTCGAGGGACTGGACTTCCGGCGCCCACGGGTGCCGTCCGAGGTCGAGGTTGCGAAGCTGATCCGAGACCACGGCGCGGACCCGCGCCCGGACGACGTGGCCGACCTGCGCGGAATGGTCGAGCGGGTGGCGGCGTCCGGGCTTCGGGGGCGGATCGGGCGCGCCCGCCGGGTGCGCACGGAGCTGCCGTTCGCGTTCACGCTCCTCCCGGGCGGCGCGAGCGGCCGCAGCCTGCTCGTGAACGGCGTCGTCGACGTGCTGGCGGCGGAGGACGGCGGGACGCTCGTCGTCGACTGGAAGAGCGACCCGCTCGATGGGCGCACGCCGGAGGACGCGCTCGCCGACGCGTACTCGACGCAGCGCCTGATCTACGCCCTCGCCGGGCTCCGCTCCGGCGCCGGGCGGGTGGAGGTCGCGCACTGCTTCCTGGAGCGCCCCGACGAGCCCGCCGTCGCCGCGTTCGCCGCCGCCGACGGCGAGCGCCTCGAGGCCGAGCTGATCGAACTCGCCCGCGGTGTCGTCGAGGCGAGCTTCGCGCCGGCCTCCGAGCCTCACTACGAGCTCTGCGCCGACTGCCCGGGCCGGGCGGCGCTGTGCAGCTGGGGGCCCGAGCGGACGCTGCGCGCGCCGCCATAGCTTTCCGTCAGGACCCCCGCTTACTCTCCGACCAGTCTCACGGTCAAGCACAGACGGGAGGAAGCGAAAGCAGATGCCTCTCTGCTTCATCGAGCCACACGAAGCGATCAGGGTCGTCGCCGAGAGCGTCGGGCGCGAGGCGCGGCGCCAACTCCTCTCGGAGGTCGTCCGCGCGTGGGTCGACGAGATTCCCGACGACGAGCTCCAGGTCCACTACGCAAAGGCCGTCGAGGAGCTGGACGAGGACGACCTCTCGATGCTCGCCGCCTGGCACGCCTCGCTCGAGGTAGGGAAGCCGATCGCGAACAAGGAATTCCTGCTGGGCGCGTTCCCGCGGCTCGGCGAGCACCGCCGCGAGGCCCTGCGGATCGCCGCCGGGTTCAAGGGCGACGACGCCTTCGAGGCGGGCGTCAGCGAGGAGCAGGCGCTCGACACCGTCCTGCCGTGGCTATCGGAAGCGCGCCTGCTGGAGCTTGCCGCGGAGGCGGTGGAGCTTTATTGCTGGGACCGCCTCGGCAGCGACAATTAGCCGTCCGCATACCGGCGCCCGGTGGCTCGCGGGGTGGGTGTGAAGAGGCGGCTGTGGGTGCCGACAGCAGTGCTGTTGGTCGTAACCCTGGCTCTGTTGCAGCAGGAGCTTCGGTCGGGCTCACCGAGTGGAGATCGCGTCGCCGAGGCTCAGGGTGACGATGTCGTGCGGGTCGTCGATGGAGACACCGTGGTGATGCGGGCGGCGGGAAAGAGCAGGCTGATCGGAGTGGACACACCAGAGGTCTTCGGCGACAAGGAGTGCTTCGGGCGCGAGGCGTCGCGGTTCGCCAAGCACGTGCTGCGTCCAGGGTTGCGGGTGGGAGTCGAGCGCGACGTGGAAGAGCGCGACCGGTATGGGCGGGCGCTGATCTATGTGCGCCTCCCGGACGGCCGGTCGTTCAACGAGCTGCTCGTGGACGAGGGATTCGCGGTCCCGCTGACGATCCCGCCGAACGTGCGGCATGCCGAGCGGTTCCGCGAGCTCGCCCGCGGGGCCCGCGAGCGCGCCGCCGGGCTCTGGTCCTCGCGCTCTTGCGACGGCGACCCGGACCGCCTGGTCCGGCAGCCCTGATCAGGTCTGCCCGCAAGCGGCCGGTTCGCTGCAAACGGCCGTCCGGCGCGCCAACAGGGGGCGAACGCCGACCCGCGTTCGCGTTTTCCGCGCACCGTCCCGCTTGGGTGTTGCAGGGCAACAGTAGGGTGGGACGGTACGCTCGGCCAGGCGCCTCCGGCACGCCGCGCCCTAGAAGTGAGCATGTAGGCTCGCCGCGTCTTGCTACGCCAGGTGACAGCCCCGGATGGCGTCCGGCTCGCATGCGACGTGGGCGGCGAGGGACCGCCGCTCGTCATGGTGCACGGCGCGGGATCGGCGCGCTGGAGTTTCGATCTGGTGCGCCCGCACGTCGAGGGGCGATTCACGGTCTGGGCGCTCGACCGGCGCGGCCGGGGCGACTCAGAGGACGGGGACCGCTACTCGCTTGAGCGCGAGTTCGCGGACGTGGAGGCGGTGGTGCGGGAGGCCGGGTCCGGTCTCCCCGACGTGTTCCTGTTCGGCCACTCGTACGGCGCCCTTGTGGCGGCCGGGGCGGCGGCGCGTCTCGGTCGGCTCGCCGCCCTCGCGCTGTACGAGCCGCCCATGGGAGGCGTACTCGCGGACGGGGCCTGGATCGACCGCTACCAGGCTCACATCGCCGGCGGCGAGCGCGCCGAGGCGGTTCGCGCGTTCATGCGCGACGTGGGCGGCTACCGCCCGGACGAGATCGACGCGATGGAGGGGACGCCGGCGTGGGAGGCGCGCCTCGAGATCGCGCCGACGGCGGTGCGCGAGCTGCGCGCGGAGCGGGAGCTCGAGCTCGACTCGCTCAGCCTTCGATGGCTTCATCAGATGCGGTGCGTGCTCATGCTCGGATCGGAGAGCCCCGACTGGGCGCGCCGCTCCACCGACGCGTTCGCCGCGACCATCCTCGGCTCGGAGGTACGGGTCCTCGAGGGTCACGGCCACGGAGCGAACCTGAGCGGGCCCGAGCTCGTCGCCGCGGAGCTGGAGCGGCTCCTTCCGACCGTGATTGAATCGGGCCATGACCGCGACGCTGCCTCCTGAGGTCCAGCGCGTCTTCGACAAGTTCATAACGACCGAGTTCACGACGATCGACCGCTACGGCCGACCGATCACCTGGCCGGTGACGCCGTACTACCGTCCGGGCGACCCGTGCATCGACGTGACCACCGGTCTCGGCTATCCGAAGAAGGCGAAGGACGCCCTCGCCAACCCAAAGGTCGCGCTGCTGTTCTCCGACCCCACGGGGAGCGGCTTGGAGCACCCCCCGCAGGTCCTCGTCCAGGGCACCGCCGCTGTCGACGACCGCGACCTCGACGCGAACCGCGAGCGCTACGTGCGCGAGTCGACCGAGAAGCTCCCCGAGATGAAGAAGTTGCTGCCGCCCGAGCCGGTCCGCGGCCTCTTCGGCTGGTACTTCACGCGCATTTACGTCCACGTGCGACCCGAGCGCGTGTACGTGTGGGAGGACGGCGACTCCGCGAAGGAGCCGCGGCTGTTCGACGCCCACATGGAGGAGGTGCGGTCGGGTCACGACGAGGAGCCGCCGGGAGAGCACGCCCCGGCCGTCGGCGGGACCGCCGCGTGGGACTCGCGCATCGACGAGCTCGGCGACCGCTACCCGACGGCGGTGCTGTCGATGGTCGCCCCCGACGGCTTCCCGTTCGCGCTACGCGTGCCGATCTCGGTGGATCGCGACGCCCGCCGGATCCGGATCGGCCCCGGCGCGCTCGGCGTGCCCGTGCAGCCCGGGCTCGCGTGCGTCACCGCCCACGACCACCACCCGAAGTTCCTCTGGCAGCGGAACTTCCAGGTGCGTGGCGACCTGGTCGAGGAGGAGGAGGGCGGCTGGGCCGTCGTTCCGCATTCGCTCGTCGGCGGCTTCGAGTTGCCGCCGACGTCGACCTTCCAGCGCTACCGGCTCAACTTCGGGAAGATCATGCGCTACCGGAGGCGGGCGAAGGAGGAGTTGCGCGAGCGCGGCGGCTAGCGCGGCCGGCACGGAAAAAAAACGAGACGCGAACTTTGCGCTTGAGGTGCGCGCCATGTGGGCCGAAGCCCTTAGGCAGCGCGGCGAGCCTTACAACCTCTGGCTTCGCTCTTGGCGCTCCGTTCGCGTCTCTGCGGGCCAGTAGATCAGCGCGGCCATGACGGGTCAAGAGGCGCCCGCGACGGCAGGCCGCTACTTGCGAGAAAAAGGTGATAGCGCGCGCCGCGGGCCTTAAGCTCGTGACGGGATGGACGTCGTGGCCGCCAAGTCACACGATGGGCGAACGGAGCGGGCCGAGCGGACCCGGCGCGCCCTCGTCGAGGCCCTCCTCTCGCTCCTGGACGAGGGAATGCTGCGCCCGACGGCCGAGCGCATCGCCGAGCGCGCGGGAGTGTCCGAGCGCTCGCTCTTCCAGCACTTCCCCGACCGTGAGCAGCTGTTCGAGGCGGTGGCGCGCGCTCAGTACGAGCGCGTCCTCCGCACCCTCGAGCCGGTCGACGCCTCGCGACCGCTGTCCGAGCGGATCGACGCCTTCGTGGACCAGCGCGCGCGCCTGTACGAGCTGAGCAAGGGGGTACGCCGGGCGGCGCTTCTGCTCGAGCCCGACTCGGGCGCCGTCGCCGGCTGGCTCTCGACGGCGAGGAAGGCCGGCGCCGCCGACGTGGAGCGGGTGTACCGCAGGGAGCTCGAGGCGGCGTCGGAGCGGCAGCGCGGAGCGCTGCGGGCGGCCCTCGTATCGGCCTCCGCGTGGACGGCGTGGGAGAGCTACCGCTTCCATCAGGGACTCGGCGTGGCCCGGGCGCGGGCCGCCATGCGGACCACGTTGGCCGCCCTACTGGACGAGCGCTGACCTGATCTCGGGCACGGCCTGCGCGGGCTGCTCGAAGCGCACGGCGAGCATGCCGAGGGCGCGCGCCGTCTCGCAGTTCGGCTCGAGGTCGTCGACGAAGACGCACTCCTCGCCGCCCACGCCGAGCCGCTCGAGCGTCAGCTCATAGATCGCGGGGTCGGGCTTCCGCATGCCGACGAACGCGGAGTCGACCACCACCTCGAACAGCTCGTCGATCTCCGGCAGCTTCGAGCGCCAGAGAGGCTCCCACTCCCGCACGTTGTTGGTGAGCAGGGCGGTGTGAACGCCCCGGCCCCGCAGCTCGCGAACGAGCTCGATCATGACGTGGTTGGGCTCCATCCGCTCGAAGTAGACGGTGCGTAGGCGCGTCAGGTCGAAGCCGTCCTCGAGGTGCCGCTCGATTCGCGCCCGGAACTCGACCTCGGTGATCTCGCCGCGCTCGAGCACGAAGAGCGGATGGTCACCGTGCTCCTTCGTCGCCCGCGCCATCGCCCGCCCGAGCTGCTCGAGGGAGACGCCAGACTCCTCCTGGTACGCCAAAAAGCCCTCGTGGAGCGGCGAGGTGAGGACGCCGCCGAAGTCGGTGATGAGCGCCCGCCTCACGCGGCCGCCGGAGGCTCCGCTCGCACCATCAGCTCGTACGCGCCGATGCCTTCGCGGCCGTCGAGCCGCCAGCGGAAGACGGCCGTGTGCACGCGCAGACCCTCGAGATCGAGCGACGAGCCCGCGACCACGATGCCGGACCCGCGGTGGGGCAGCTCCTCGTCCGGGAGCCAGAGCTCGAGCCCGGCGCTTCGCTGGCGTCCACCGCTGTCGTAAACCGTCGAGACGCGCGCGTCCTCGACCGCGAAGACCCTTCCCTCGCGTAGCAGGTGGGCGACAACCCGCTCCTCACCGTGACCGATGGCGCCCCGCGGCCGGCGGGACAGCGCGAGGAACGCGTTGTCCTCGTCCACCAGGGCGGAGATGCTCCGCACGGCGTCGAGCTCCTCCCAGCGCGGCGGCGAGTGCGTCTCAACGACCGTACCGAGACAGTCGACCCGTCGCTCGCCTACGTCGCCGCTGACCCGGCAGACCTCGGCGGTCGCCTCGCCGAGGTCGACCGCCTGGATCACGGGCGCGAGCTCCAGCTCGAGCACACCGGCCAGCTCGGCGCGCCAGCGGCCGGCGGTTTGCTCCATCGTGGGGCCGACCGCGTGGGGCACGGGGTGACGGCCCTCGAACACGAGCGTGGCGCCCGATCGGGCGGTGCCATAGATCTCGCGCGCCGGGTCGAAGAACGAGAGCGCGAGCGCGCGGCTGCTCACCGCTGGAGCCGCCCGGGCGGCGAGGGCTCCTCGCGGGACGTTCCCGTCCAGGGAGGCGAGTCCTCGCGAGCCGTGCCCTCCACGTCGTAGTCGGCCCGCGGACGAGTGGTGGCGGTCACCGCGATACGACGACCGAGGCGGCGCACGAGCAGCCGCCGGATCACGGCCCGTGTGGGCGGCACGAGCAGCAGGAGGCCGACCACGTCGGTGATGAATCCGGGCGTGATCAGGAAGGCGCCGCCGAAGATTACGAGGACGCCGTCGAGCACCTCGCGGTGCGGCATCTTCCCGTCGGCCAGGGCAGCGTTGAAGCGGCGCCAGACGCTCCGGCCCTGGGCCCGGAGGAGCAGCGAGCCGAGCACGGAGTCGGCGGCGAGCAGGAGGATCGTCCAGAGCGCGCCGATCGCCTCGCCGACCTTGAGGATCACGTACAGCTCGGCTAGCGGGACCAGAATGAACAGCGCGAGGAGCGCCAGAAGAGGCATGACCCTGACCCTACTATCCTCGTTTTCATGCCGACCGTCGACGATGTCCAGGAGGCCCTGACCAACGTGATCGACCCCGAGCTCGGGCTCGATTTCGTCGAGCTGGGCCTGATCTACGAGGTTGAGGTCGAGGATGGCGAGGTCTTCGTCACGTACACCCTCACCTCGCCCGGCTGTCCCATCGGGCCGCAGGTCTCGGAACAGATCGAAGAGTTCGTCGGCGAGCTCGACGGCGTGGCCCGGGTGTATCCGAAGATGACCTTCTCGCCGCCGTGGACGCCGGACATGATGAGCGAGGAGGCGAAGTTCGCGCTGGGCTACTGACGCTCCACGTCGTCGATCGCGCCTTCGCCGACGACCCCGCGCTGGACGTCGCGGTGTCGCGGGCGATCATGCAGCGCGTGGCCGCCGGCGAGCTGCCCCAGACGCTGCGGCTTGCACGGCCGGGGACGATGGTGGCGTTCGCGAAGCAGGACGCGGTCGCGCCGGGCTACGCGGACGCGGTGCGGGCCGCCCGCGCGGGCGGGTTCGCGGCCGTCCTGCGCCTTGCCGGGGGCCGCGCGGCGGTGTTCCATGACCAGACGATCGCGCTCGCACACGCCGTGCCCGACCCCGAGCCGCGCGCGGGGATCCACTCGCGCTTCGAATGGACGGCGGGCCTGCTCGCCCGAGCCCTGCGGAGCCTTGGCGTGGAGGCGCGCGTCGGTGAGGTTCCGGGCGAGTACTGCCCGGGGGGCTACAGCGTCAACGCGCGCGGGGAGGTGAAGCTCGCCGGCATCGGCCAGCGGATCGTCGCCGGCGGCTCGCACGTGGGCGGCGTGATCGTGGTGGGCGGCGCGGAGCGGGTTCGCGACGTGCTGGTGCCCGTGTACCGGGCCCTCGAGCTTCCGTGGGACCCGGGCACGGCGGGCGCCGTGGAGAACGAGCTGAACGGGAGCCCCTCACGCGCGTGGACGGCGGTCCGCGACGCGATCCTCGCCGAGTACGGGCGCAGGTACGACCTCGTCGACGGGGAGCTCGACGAGGAGACGCTCGCGCTGGCGCGGCGGCTGGCGCCGGAGCACCGGCCGGCCTGACTCGGGCGGCGCGGCCGCCGCCTACGCCGGCTGCCGTGCCGTCGCCCGCTCCGCGTTCGCCACCACGGCGTCGACGATCCTCGGCCACACCTGTCTCGGCAGGTCGTGACCCATGCCGGGGATCGCCAGGAACTCGGAGCCCTGGATCGCGCGGGCGGTCGCGACGCCGCCGCGAAAGGGCACCAGCGGATCCTCGGTGCCGTGGATCACGACGGTCGGGGCTGTCACCCGCCGTAGCTGCTCGGTGCGGTCGCCGGACGCCACGATCGCGCCGAGCTGGCGTCCCGTGCCGGCGGGATGGTGCCCGCGGTCGTAGCTCGCGGCGGCGAGCTCGCGCAGCCGCTCCTCGTCCGTCGGGTACGCGGGCGAGCGAATCATCCCGAACACGCGCAGGAAGTACTCGACGTACGCGTCGCGGCGCCGCGGCGCGCGCTGGAGGAAGAGGCTCCAGAGGCGCAGCTTCGGGCGCCCCACCCGGCGCTCACCGGTCGTGGACATGACGGACGCGAGCGACAGCACGCGCTCCGGGCGACGGATGGCCATGGTCTGTCCGATCATTCCGCCCATCGAGACGCCCACGACGTGCGCGCGTTCGATGCCCAGATGGTCGAGGAGGCCGAAGGCGTCGTCCGCCATGTCGGCGAGCAGGTAGGGAGCGTCGATCGGGAGGCCGGCCATGACCCGCACGAGATTGGGGACCGGCGCCCGGATCTTGGTCGAGCGCCCGGCGTCGCGGTTGTCGAAGCGGATCGCACGGAAGCCGCGGTCCGTGAACTGCCGGCAGAGCTCGAGATCCCAGTGGATGAGCTGCGTACCCAGGCCCATCACGAGCAGGAGCGGCGGGTCGGCGGGATCGCCCAGGGTCTGATAGGCGATGTCGAGCTCGCCTACGCGCGCGAACTGGTCGGTCGGGCTCGCGGCCTCGGATCCCGTCACGCGCCCAACGCTAGCCCATGGCGTCCGGCCCCGGCGCCGAGCCCGTGATCGCCTCGATCAGCCAGCGAAGCCCGGTGTCGAAGTTCGCGAGCAGCTCCTCGGCGGGCGGCTCCGGGTCGGCGTCCGGCTCGATGGGCCCACGAGTGACGAAGGCGGCGAACCCGATCGTGTAGACGATCAGGACACGCAGCGCCTCGCGCGCCCCCGGCCCCGTCACGCCCGTGCGAGCGAGTAGCGCGAGCATGATGTCGCCGAGGCGCCGGGCGTTCGGGCCGCGTGCGCCCTGGCGCGCGAGGTACAGCGGCACCATGGCCGGGTGGGCGAGGAGGACCGCGTAGGTCGAGGCCATGAGCGCGTGGAGCCCCGCGCTCGCGTCCGCCACGGCCGGGTCCGGAGCGTCGACCTCCGCGAGGACCTCGTCGAGCAGGTCGTCGATGAGCGCGCTCTTGCTCTCCACGTGGCTGTACAGCGCGTTGGGGCGCACCTCGAGACGATCCGCCAGCGTGCGCATGGTGAGCGCCTCGAGGCCGCCGTGCGCGAGCAGCTCCCGCGCCGCGGCGAGCACGCGGGCGCGCGTGAGGCCCGCGCGCTGACCGGGAAGTCGGCGCGTCTCCACCTTGCATACTGTACAGCGTTCAGCTAAGCTGTACGCTGTTCAATTAAGCTCCACGAACCCGGAAGGAAGGCAATGACCGCGGAACCCCAAGCAGACCAGGCCGGCGCCGTCATCGGAACCGCCGCCGGCGTGCCGTTCCTCGCCGTACCGCCGCACGGCGGTCCGCGGCCCGACGCGCCCGTCGTGCTGGCCTGGCATCTCATCGACCCCCCGCGTAGCGAGCGGGCCTTCGCGGCGGCGCTGCCGCTGCGCGGCCTCGACGCCTGGCGCATCTACCTGGGCCTTCCCCTCAGCGGCTCACGCATGCCCGCGGGCGGCCTCGACGAGCTGATGCGGCTCGGCTACGAGGACGCCGTCATGAACGTCCACATGCGCGTCGTCTACGGCGCGGCGGAGGAGCTCGCCGCGGCCTTCTCCGAGCTGCGCGAGCGGCTCGGGATCGCCGATGGGCCGGTCGGGGTCATGGGCGGGTCGAACGGCGCCGCGGTCGCCGAGCTCGTCATGGCCGAGAGCGATGTCGACGTCGGTGCGGCCGTCCTGGTCAGCCCGGTCGTCCGGCTCCGCGCCGCGGTCAGCGCGATGGAGCGGCGCTACGGCGTGACCTACCCCTGGTCAGAGGAGTCGAACGCGGTCGCCGACCGGCTCGACTTCGTCGCCCGCGCCGGCGAGATCGCGCGCCCGAACCATCCGGCCGTGCTGTTCGTCGTGGGCGAGGACGATGACCCGGAGTTCCGTGAGCAGGCCGCGGCGCTGCAGGCGGCGCTGGCGGCGGCCGGAGTCGAAGGAGACCAGTCGCGGCTCGTGACGGTGCCCGACATGCCGCACGCCCTTGCGGACGAGCCGGGAGTCGAGCCGGCGCCGCAGACGCCGCACGCCGCCGCCGTGGACCGGCTCGCCGTCGACTGGTTCGAGCGGAACCTGACCGCCGGAGGATGAGGCCCGCGCCGGGCTCAGCGCTGCTTGTAGGTGGCGGTGTAGGTCGCGGGACTGCTGGGAGCGATCACGTCGTGCGTCGCCGCGCCGCCGTCCGACCATCCCCTGAACAGCCAGCTCTTCTTCGCCTTTGTCTGCGGCGACGGCGCGGAGATGGTGTTCGTCGATCCCGGGATGACGGTGCGAGTGAAGGGCGTCGCCGCCACCGAGCCGTTGAATGCCAACTGGAAGCCGCCCGGGCTCGTGTTGAGCGTGAGCGTCACCGTTCGCGGATCGAGCCGAAGCGACTCCGTGTCCGTCAGCCCGCCCGAGTCCGTCGCCGTCAGCCGCAGCTCGAGGTGCGATGGGTACTCGTGGTCGGGCGCCGTGAACGAGCCGCCGGCCCCGGAGAAGGACTGCAGCTGGTGCGTATGGCAGTTCGACGGACAGTGGTGGAGGATCAGGCTCCACGACAGCTGCGACGGTGGAAGCGGGCCGTCCTGGGCGTCGGTCGCGCCGCCCGCGAATTGGATCAACTCGCCAACCCTCCAGGTGGTCCCGGCGGCCGGCGCAGTTATGGTCGCCGTCGGGGCGGTGTTGCCCACCGTGATCGTCACGGAGGCCGTGTCCGGAGCGCCGTGGCTGTCCGTCACGCGGAGGCTCGCGGTGTACACGCCCTGGGTGGTGTAGGTGTGGCTCGGGGCGACCGCCGTCGAGTCGTCGTACTGGCCGTCGCCGTCGAAGTCCCAGGCGTACGCGAGCGTGTCGCCCGCATCAGGGTCGCTCGACCCGGATCCGTCGAACTGCACGGTCAGCGGCGCCGAACCCGTCGTCGGCGTGCCGGTGGCGACCGCGGTCGGCGCCTGGTTCGCCGGGGTGAAGGTCACGCGGCGGATCGTGCCGCCGTCGAAATCGGCGTAGAAGAGATCGCCGCCGGGACCGATCTCGAGGTGTACCGGGTTTGCGGCGCCACCCGCGAAGGTGCGGATCCTGGCCGGATCCGGAACGCCGCCCGCGCCCGGGAGCATCGCCCAGACGCAGTCGCGCGAGTAGTCGGCGAAGAAGAGCGCCCCGTGATACTCGCTCGGATAGCTGCCGGTCGTGGGCGCGAACGCGATGCCGGCGGCCGATGAGCTGCCGGTCGGGCACCCCTCGCCGGGCACGACCTGAGCGCTGTGGTTCCAAGCGTAGTGGGGCGCCTGCACCGCGCCGGACCCCTGCGCGTAGAGGTTCTCGCAGATCGAGAGGTTGGCCGAGTCGTAGCCGCCTTGGCGGCCGGCCCCCTCGTAGCACGGCCAGCCGAAGTTCCGCACCGCGGCGGTCGGGTTCTGTAGCCGCTGGATCTCCTCCCAGATGTTCCAGCCCACGTCACCGATCCAGACCTCTCCGGTCCCCGGACGGACGGCGAACCGGAATGGGTTGCGCAAGCCGTCCGCGACGATGCGGCGCGCGTTCGGGTCGCCGCTGCCCGGGTTGTCGGGCAGAGCGTCCCCGGTGTTCGGGTCGACCCGCAGCAGGGCGCCGTCGAGGCTCGTCGGGTCGGCAACCGTGCGCAGATCCTGGCTGCGCAACGCGCCACCCTCGGCCGTCGGCGGCGTCAAGGTGGCTCCGACGCCGCCGGGCGGGTCGCCGCACGGGTTGAGCGGGTTGCCGTCCTGGCCGTAATCGACGAAGTTGAAGCTCGCGCCGTCGCCCCCAGAGACGTAGAGCTCGCCGTTCGGCCCGAAGTCGAGCGCGCCGACCGAGTGGCTCGGATACTGCTGGCACCAGTCCTCGATCAGCACCTGCTCCGGGCCGGTCATCGCGTTCCCGGACGCGGTAAGGCGCGAGAGGCGTCCGCTCACGACGCATCCGTCCGCCGTCGCGCCCGGCGGGGTCGGGCATCCGTCCGAGGTCGCGCCGGGGGCTCCCCAGCGCGGCGCCGTGCCGCCGATCGCGGCATCGTGGGCGTACAGCACGTAGACGTAGGGGTCCGCCGGGAAGCCGGGGTCGAGCGCCAGACCGAGCAGACCGCGATCCCAGAAGTTGTGGACCTGCGTCCTCAGGTCGGCGAACACGTCCGGCTGCGGATCGGCCAGCGAGTCGAAGACCTTGATGAGCCCGCTCTTCTCGGCAACGAAGACACGCCCGTCCGAAGCGAAGCGGATCGCGGTGGGATTGGTAAGCCCCGAGAAGACGGTCTGCTCGGAGAAGCCCATCGGATAGGTGGCGGCCGGCGCCCCGGTGGGCGCCGCGAGGACCGCGATCGCCACGGCGGTGGTGGCGACGACCACCGCAAGGCACCTCCGCAACTGCCGGCTCACATTGGAGACAACGAACGCGGACGCGCCAAATTTTCGTCCGCTCGCGGCCCTCGCCGAACTCGGTCGCGACGTCAGTCGCCGACCACGCCGCCGCCGTCCGGCAGCGTGAGGCTCTGGTAGGCGGTCGGCGAGTGGCCCGTGAACTGCTGGAAGTCACGCACCATGTGCGCCTGGTCGTAGTAGCCCGTGTGGTGCGCGATCTCCGCCCAGTCGCGACCGCCGCCCGCGTTCGCCAGCTCGAGGGCGCGCCTGAAGCGCAGCACGCGCGCGAACGCCTTCGGCGGCAGGCCGACGTGGTCGTTGAACAGGCCGATCAGATAGCGCCGGCTGCATCCGAGCGCGGCCGTCAGGGACCCGATGTCGAGCGCGCCGCCCGTGGCGTGCAGGCGCGACACCGCCCACGTCAAGCTGGGCGGCGGCGGCTCCGCTTCGGCCACGCGGGCCAGCAGGAAGGAGTCGACGATCGCGAATCGCTCCTCCCAGCTCGCCGCCTCGAGCAGCTGCTCGCGGATCAGCCCGCCGACCGCGCCGAAGCACTCCTCGAGGGTGACGACCCTGCCCGTCAGGTGGCGCATCGGCATGCCCACGACTAGTCCGGCGCCGACCGGCGTCAGGTAGATCTCGACGCCGCTCTGGCTGCCGCCCGAATCGACCAGGGCATAGGTGTCGTGCATGCCCGCGACGAGGCCGTCGTCGAGGAGGCGCCAGTCGACGCCGTCGCGCGGCGCGCTCACGGCGAGGGGTGGACCGAAGTTGAAGATGAGCGGCGCGTGCAACCCGGGCGCCTCGATGCGGCGGGTGAAGGTGGACGTGACCTCCTCGTAGCCGCAGTAGTGGACGACGTACGGGTGCAGCCGCGGATCCGGGTCGCCGAACACCTGCTCCCAGCGATCGTGCTCCGACTGGTGACGGATGACCCGCAGCCGCGAGGGCGCCTCGACAGCCATACGTCGAGCGAGGCTAGCGCCGCCGCGGCGGCTCGTGGAGGCCGAAGGTCGAGCCCTGGTCGTCCTTGCACATCACGAACCGCCCGAAGCGGGCGACCTGCTCCGGGTCGTCGTCGCTCGAGTCCCAGCCGGCGGTGTCGCCGCCAAGCTCGCGCACCCTCGCGAGGGCGGCGTCCAGGTCGTCCACCCGGAAGAAGAGGTATGGGCTGGCGCCCTCGTCGCCCGGGTGGATGCCGCCCGGCACGTTCGGGGTCTCGATGGTCGCGCCGTTTCCCTCGTACACGAACTCCCAGTCGAACAGCCTGCCGTAGAACCTCCTGGCCCGCTCGATGTCGCCGACGCCCAGCTCGAAGAAGCTCAGTTCACCGGTCATGACGGCGAGCGTAACCGGGCGGGGAGGGCGCGTCTTGGACGAAGTTGACCTCCCCGCTGCGCGGGTCAGCGCTGCGGCGGCAGCGGAGCGATCCCCGGCCCGGCCCTCCCCGGCCGTGCGCTGGGGCCCTCGACGGCCGCGTCGCGGGGCGCCGCGGCGCGATTCGATCGCGACGAGTCCTCCTCCACGACCGCGACGGTGAGCACGCCGACCCAGGCCGTGAGAGCGAGGGCGGGCGCGGCGAGCATTGCGCGCGGGCGGCGGTCGGCGGCGCGTGCGGGTCGCGGGCGGTTTTGCACGGCGCGCTCGGGGCGCTGGGCGGCGAAGGGGATACCGAGCCAGGGATATCGCATAGCGGACGTGTCCTCTCGTCTCGTCGGGGTCCGACCACGAAGGACGCCGGGGCGGCCGGTTCATTCCCACCGGGCACGCTTCCGTGAGCGACGTCACAGCAGACGCCTTCCGGCTTATCGTCGAGCCCATCGAGCCGAGCTCCCCGCGCACTGCCGGGGCGGGCCGGGCTGCTTGCTGGTACCGGGTGCCGGTCGGGGGTGCACAGAGTTCTGTGGGTCATAGGACCAAAAGTCTGGGCACCATGCCGGGCCGGTACGGCTGGCCGCACCCGAAGACGCCGGCTAGCCGCCTTCTGCGCGGCGTGGCGGCGGGCGATGCTTGCGCCATGCTGTTCCACGAGCACACCGAGGGACTCGACCTGACGGCGGCGGAGCTCCGGGGCTACCTCTTCGAGCTCGAGACCGAGCGCGCGCTCGCAGTCGACGCCGGCGTCGCCGAGATCGGCGCGTACATGGCCGATCTCGAGGAGGAGCTGGAGCTGTCGCGCCGGCTGTACGTGACGGCCGGCGTCACCGAGATCGCGACGCTGCGCGCCGAGCTCTCCGGCCCTCAAAGCGGCTGAAGCGCTTGCGCCCGCGACCGATCGGCGCGAGTATTGGCTCGACTCGCAGTCTGGCCGATGTTGAAGCGATTTCTCCTCTGGCGCCGCCGGCGCGCTCTACCCGGTCGTACCTATCCGGACCTACAGCTCTGCCTCGAGTGCGGGGCGGACTCCGTTCACCCGGTCGAATGGGAGCCCTTCGGCGAGACCCACTGGTGGATGGCCTTGCGCTGTGGCGCCTGCTGGAACTGTTCCGAGGTGCTCGTCGACGACGACTCCGCGCAACGCTTCGACCGCGCGCTCGACTCCGCGCAGCACCAGATGGTCCTCGCTGCCGACCGGCTGCGGCTCGAAAGCATGTCCGCGCAGGCGGAGAGGCTTGCGGTGGCGTTGGACCGGGACCTCATCGGCGCGGACGACTTCCGCTCCTGACCGGGGCGCCCGCTCAGTCCTGGGCGTCGGCCGCGGCCCGGCTCGCCGCCCCGTCCGCGGTGGCCTTCCGGCCTCCATCGGACTGGGGGGTCGCCGGCGTCCGCTCCCGAGCCGCCGCGAGCAGCTCGGAGAGGGCGTCCTCGAGGTGGCGGCCGACGTCCTCCAGGTCGGGCATCGCGTCGTAGTCGCCGAGGAGCCCGACCTCGACCTTGCCGTTGTAGCTCAGGATCGCGATCGCCAGGGCATGGCGCTCGGGCAGGAAGGCGATCGGGACGACCGTCTCCATCTCTCGTCCGAGCAGGTAGAGCGGGAACTGCGGGCCCGGCACGTTCGTCACGAGCAGATTGAAGAGACGTGTCGAGAAGTTGAGCCGCGAGGCCTGCGCCAGCAGCGTGGGCGGGGCGAAGTCCTGGAGCCCCGCGATCACCTCGGCGCCGAGCGCCTGCTTCGACTGCTTCAGGTTGCCCATCGCCTCCTGCACCGCGCGGAGCCGCTCGACCGGATCACGAATGTAGACAGGGAGCGGCCCGCGCATGGCGGCGATCCGGTTGCCGAGCGTGCCGTGCTCGTCGCGGGTGCGGATCGAGACGGGCACGAGCGCCCGCAGCTCCATGCCCTCCGTCCGCACCCCGCGTCCGCGCAGCCAGCGGCCGAGCGCGCCCGCCACAACCGCCAGGACCACGTCGTTGACGGTGCCGCCGAGGGTGTTCTTGATCTCCTTGAAGTCGGCCAGCCGGCTCTCGCCCCACCAGATGCGGCGATGGGGTCCGATCTCGACGTTGAGCGGCACGTCGGGCGCCGGGTTGAGGCCGGCCCACACAACCTCGCCGAGGCCCTCGGCCGCCTCCCAGGCCTGCTCCAGCGAGTGACCCGGCTGCCGGAGCGCGCCCAGGGCGCGACCGGCGAGACCCAGGGGCGTACGAACGAGGCCGAGGACCCCCTCGGCCACGAGCTCGGCGTCCGACGGCTCGCGCGACGGTGTCCAGGTTTCGGAGGGCACGTCGGCGGGCGTGGGCTGGAGGTCGAACAGCACGGTGGCGATGTCGACGCCGGACACGCCGTCGACGAGCGCGTGGTGGGTCTTCGATATCAGCGCGAAGCGGCCGCCTTCGAGGCCCTGAACGAGCCACACCTCCCACAGCGGCTTCGAGCGGTCGAGGCGCTGGGAGAAGATGCGGCCGACGAGCTGGCGGAGCTGATCGTCGCTGCCGGGACGGGGCAGCGCGGTGTGCCGGATGTGATAGTCGAGATTGAAGCTCGGATCGTCGACCCAGAACGGCCTGCCCATCTCGAACCGGGGGAAGGCCAGCTTCTGGCGGTAGCGCGGAACGAGGTGCAGCCGCGACTCGAGGTGGGCGCAGAACTCCTCCCGCGACGGGGGCGGGCCGTCGAACGTGACGAGCGCGCCGACGTGCATGTGCGACGCCCGCTTCTCCTGGTGGAGGAAGGAAGCGTCGATGGCCGAGAGTCGGTCCCTGTGCCCCTGGTTCGCCACGCTCAGAGCGTAGCCGGGCAGAATGCGCGGTGTGAAGGTGCTGGGAGCGGTGCTGGCGGTGCAGGTGGCGCTCGGCCTCGGGCTGGTGGCGCTCGTGGCCACCGACAACCTGCCGTTCGTGGACGGCGACGCCGACGGCGCCGCGCCGCCGCGCCCCGCCGTGAACCGCTTCGACGGCGCCGCGGCGTTCCGCCTGCTGCGCGAGCAGGTCGAGATCGGCCCGCGACCTGCGGGCTCCGAGGCCTCACGGCGCCTCGCCGAGCGCCTCCGTGAGCTCCTTCCCGGGGGCCGCTTCCAGGCCGTCCCGGGCGGCCTGCGGAACGTGGTCGGCACCGTGCGGGGACGCGAGCGCGGCTTCGTGGTGGTGGGCGCGCACTACGACACCAAGGACATCCCCGGCTTCGTCGGCGCCAACGACGGCGCGTCCGGCACGGCCGTGGTCACCGAGCTCGCCCGCACGATCAGGCGGCCCCGGCACACGATCCGATTCGTCCTCTTCGACGGCGAGGAGAGCCCGCGCGGCACGCCGGACGAGGACTTCGTCGCGGAGGGCCTGCGCGGGAGCAAGGTGGCGGCGCGCGCCTTCCGCGACGCCCGCGCGATGGTGCTCCTCGACTTCGTGGGCGATCGGCGCCTGCGGATCCCGCGCGAAGGATTCTCCCGACCGGGCCTGTGGCGCCGGTTGCGAGCCGCCGCGAAGCGGGTGGGCGCGGGCCGCGTCTTCCCGCCGGAGACCGCCGGCGGGGTGTACGACGATCACATTCCGTTCCTTCAAGTGGGCGTTCCGGCCATCGACCTAATCGACGTCAGGTTCACCTGCTTTCACCTCCGCTGCGACGACATGTCGGCGGTCTCCGAGCGCAGCGTCGACGCGGTGGGCGAGACCGTGTACGAGCTGTTGCGGACGCTCTGAGCCTCAGCGGCCGCAGCTCACGGTACGCAGGCGGGCCCCCTCGCGCAGGCCGAGCACACGGGCGAGGCACTGCCCGCGGCGCATCCGGCGGGCCGCCGCACGGCCGCCGATCGCTAGCCTCCGAGGCGATGCCGGCCGCACCGGAGAAGCTCCTTCTCGCCGCGCCGCGCGGGTACTGCGCGGGGGTCGACCGGGCCGTCCAGACCGTCGAGCGCGCTCTCGAGCTCCAGGGGCCGCCCGTGTACGTGCGAAAGGAGATCGTGCACAACAAGCACGTCGTCGAGCAGCTCCGCGCGCGCGGGGCGATCTTCGTCGACAGCGAGACCGAGGTGCCCGAGGGCGAGACGGTGATCTTCTCGGCGCACGGCGTCTCTCCGGCCGTGCACGCGAACGCAGAAGCGCGGCGCCTCGAGACGATCGACGCCACGTGCCCGCTCGTGACGAAGGTGCACGTCGAGGCCAAGAAGTTCGCCGCCGACGGGTACACGATCGTGCTCGTCGGCCACGAGGGCCACGAGGAGGTGGAGGGCACGATGGGGGAGGCCCCCGACAGCATCGTGCTGATCGAGTCCGAGGAGGACGTGGACCGGCTCGCGGTGAAGGACCCGGAGCGGGTCGCCTATCTCACCCAGACGACGCTCTCGGTCGACGAGACCGATCGCATCATCCGCCGCCTCAGGGAGCGCTTCCCGAGCATCGCCGGGCCGAAGTCGGACGACATCTGCTACGCGACCACGAACCGGCAGCTGGCCGTACGCCAGATGGCGCGTGAGTGCGACCTCGTGCTCGTGATCGGCTCGCGGAACTCGTCGAACTCCAACCGGCTCGTGGAGGTCGCCCGCGACCACGGGGCTTCGTCGTACCTGATCGACAACGAGTTACAGGTGAGCGAGGAGTGGCTCGAGGGCGCACGGGTGGTCGGGATCACCTCCGGCGCAAGCGCGCCGGAGGAGCTCGTGCAGCGGCTCGTCGAGTTCTTCCGCGCGCGGGGGACCGAGCAGGTCTCGGAGTTCCAGGTGGTGCAGGAGGACGTGCGCTTCATGCTCCCCAAGGAGATCAGGAAGGCCCTCGCCGCTCGCCCGCTGCCGACTGCCGGCTAGACCCATCCCCGGGCGGCAGCGGCGTGAACTGCACGCCGTGGAGTCGGAGACCCGGCGAGTCCGCCTCCACGACGCCCGTCACCTCGTACAGGCCCGGCTCCACGTCGCCCCCGGACAGCACCGCGAACGCTCCCCCGGCCGTGTACGAGAAGCGGGCCGCGGCGCCGGCGTCCGCGGCCTCGATCCAGTCGTCGCCGTCGATCCAGTCGCGGACCAGCTCGAGCCGGTCGCGGTCGCGCGGAAGGGCGATGTCGGCGGTCTGTGGCTCGAGCAGCGCGCCGGGCGCGTCCTCGGGACGCAGCGCAGCGACCGGCTCTCGGCGCTCGCCGAGGCATTCCTGGATCGCGAGCTCGGTGTCCAGGTACTCGCCCTCGCCGTAGTGGACGAAGCGCAGCCGCCCGGTGCGGTCGAAGAGGTACCGACCGGGCCAGCCCTCGTTGCCGTACAGGCGCCATACCTCGAGGTCGGGGTCGAGCAGGACGGCGTAGGGCACCTCCAGGCGCTCTACCGCGCGCGCCGCCAGGTCCCGGTCGCGCCCGAACGAGTAGCCCGGCGAATGGATCCCGATCACCCGCAGCCCGGCGGCCGCGTAGCGCTCGTGCCACGCCTTGAGGTACGGAAGCGTGCGCAGCGAGTTGACCCGCGCGAAGTCCCAGAACTCGACCAGGACGGCGCCGCGGCCCATGAGGGTGTTCATGCGCAGGAACGCCACGTTCAGCCACTCCATCCGGGGCGGGAACTCAGGCGCGTAGATCTCGGCCTCGTCGGGAAGCCGCATCAAGGGCGGTCGATCTCGAGGACCACCTTGCCGGTGGCGCCGCGCGAATCGATCAGCTCGAGCGCGTCCGCGGCGCGCTCGAGCGGGAAGCGGGCGCCGACGATCGGCCTCACGTGGCCCTCCTCGACCAGGCGGGTGACGGCGGCGGCGATCTCCTTGCCCCGCTCGGGTTTGCCCATCACGTAGGCGCCCCAGCCGGCGCCGACAACCTCGACGTTGTTCAGCAGCAGCCGGTTGACCTTCACCTCGGGGATCGACCCGGCGGTGAACCCGACCACCACGCAGCGGCCACCCGTGCGCAGCGAGCGGAGGTTGTCCGTGAAGCGATCGCCGCCGACCGGATCTACCACCACATCGACCCCGCCGCCCGCGAGCTCCCGGGCCTGGTCCCTCCACGGACCGCCCGAGCGCACCACCTCGTCGGCCCCCGCTTCGCGCGCCACGGCCTCCTTCTCGTCGCTCGACACCACGCCGATCGCCCGCGCGCCAAGGCCCTTCGCGACCTGCAGCGCGGCCGTGCCCACGCCGCCGGCCGCGCCCTGCACGAGCACCGTCTCGCCGGCGGCCAGCCGGCCGCGCACCGCCAGGGCGAAGTAGGCGGTGTGATAGTTCAGGATCAGGCCCGCGCCCTGGGCGAAGTCGAGCCCGTCGGCGAGCGGGACGGTGAGCCACTCGGGGGCAACCGCGATCTCCGCGAACCCGCCGAGGCCACAGAAGGCCGCGACCCGGTCCCCGACCTGGACCTCGGCCCCATCGGGCGCCGAGCGCACGATGCCGGCGACCTCGCTGCCCGGGACGAAGGGAAGCTCCGGCTTCACCTGGTACTGACCGCGCGTCTGGAGCACCTCGGGAAACGAGACGCCGGCGGCGTGCACCTCGACGACCACGCCGCGACCCGGCGTGACGGGATGCGACGGCTCCGGCTCCGGAAGCTCGACCTCACGCAGGGAGCCGACGGGGCCCTTCAGATCGACGATCTGGATGGCGCGCACGCGGCGGGAATCTAGCCGGGCTCGGCCGCGAACCGATGTCGATCTGTTGGCGATATAGCACCAGTAGGTCGACATCGGTTCGGTACAGGCCCCGGATCGATGGCGCGCACGCGCCCGGACCTACTGCCCGCGCGTCGTCGCGAAGCAGAACTGCACGCAGACGAAGAAGAACTCGCCCCGCTCGTCCAGCTCCCGCTGGTCCGCGACGAAGGCGCTCAGCTCCGGCTCGTCGATGGCGCCGCCACTGCGGACGTAGCGCTCCAGCACCGGCACGAGCGCGCCGCCGTACGAGTCCGGAGTGAAGGAGTTCGTGGAGAAAGTGTGTCCCTGCATCGCCACGTCGTCGAAGCCGGCGGCACGCAGCTGAGCGGTGAGGGTTCGCGGCAGCGACGGGTGGGCGAGGTGCGCGTCCCAGGCACGGAGGATGCGCGCCGTCCGCTCCGGGTCGGACGAATGCCAGGAGACTGTGGCCCAGTCGACGTCCCATACGACGAGCCGGCCGCCCGGCCGCAGCGCGCGCCGCATCTCGGCGAGGGCGCCCGGCACGTCCTCGACGTATTCGAGCACCTGCACGCAGACGGCCCCGTCGAAGCCCCCGTCCTCCACCGGTAGGGCGGTCGCCTCCGCCCGGTGGAACGTGACGTTCGGCCGCCCCTCGGTTCGGTGGGCGGCAACCGCGAGCATGACCTCGCTCGGGTCGACGCCCACGACCCGGCCGTCGGGACCCACCTCGTCGAGTAGCTCGGCCACGTAGAAGCCGGGGCCGCAGCCGACGTCGAGAATCCGCTCGCCGGCCCTGGCGCCGAGCGCCTCTCGGATCAACGCCCGCCGCCGGAGGATGTCGGGCGAGCGGTAGAGGACCTCGAGCTGCTCGGCGAGCTTCTCGTCGAAGACAAGCTGGCTCACGGGTGGCGAGCGTAACGCCCGCAGGCCGGACGCCGCCGGACGGCGGCTATCGCGTCATCCGATGCTGTCGACCATCTCGAGCTGGATCAGCCGGTTCAGCTCGACGGCGTACTCCATCGGCAGCTCCTTCGTGACCGGCTCGATGAAGCCGTTCACGATCATCGCCGCCGCCTCCTCCTCGGAGAGGCCGCGCGACTGCAGGTAGAAGAGCTGCTCGTCGGAGATCTTGCCGACCACGGCCTCGTGGGCCACGGTGACGTGCGGGTTCTGGATCTGGATGTCGGGCCAGGTGTCCGACCGCGAGCGGTCGTCCATCATGAGGCCGTCGCACTGCACCCGGGCCTTCGAGCCCTGGGCGTTGTGCCCCATGCGGACGAGCCCGCGGTAGCCCATGATGCCGCCGTCCTTCGAGATGGACTTGGCGAGGATGTTCGAGTTGGTGTTCGGCGCGAGGTGGACGACCTTCGCCCCGGTGTCCTTCCACACGTCTCCGCTCGCCACGCCGACGTTCAGGTGGTCGGCGCGCGCGCCCTCGCCCATGAGAAACGAGCCCGGGTAGAGCATCACCCGCTTGGCGCCCATCGAGCCGCCGACCCATTCGACGGTTCCGTGCGCGTCCACGATCGCCCGCTTCGTGTTCAGGTTGAACACGTCCTTCGACCAGTTCTGCACGGTCGTATAGCGGGCCTTGGCGCCCTCCTTGACGAAGATCTCGACCACCGCGGAGTGCATCGAGTTGACCGAGTAGGTCTGCGCCGTGCAGCCCTCGATGTAGTTAACGTCGGAGCCCTCGTCGGCGATGATCAGGGTGTGCTCGAAGGTGCCCTCGCCGGACCCCTCCATGCGGAAGTAGGCCTGGAGCGGGAGGTCCACCTTCACGTCCTTCGGCACGTAGAGGAACGAGCCGCCTGACCAGACGGCGCCGTGCAGCGCCGAGAACTTGTTGTCCTGCGGCGGCACGCACTTCTTCATGAAGTAGTCGCGGACCAGGTCCCCGTGCTCCTGGACCGCCGTGTCCATCGCGCAGAAGATGATCCCCTTGTCGGCGTACTCCTGCTTGAGCCCCTCGTAGAAGGGCTCCTGCCGCCACACGCCCACCACGCCGGCGAGGTGCTCGCGCTCGGCCTGGGGGATCCCGAGGTTCTCGTAGGTGTCCTTGATGTCCTGCGGGACCTCGTCCCAGCTGTTGTAGCGACCCGCCTCGGGCGGCGAGTAGAGGACGAGCTCCGACAGATCGAGGTCGGACAGGTCTACGCCCCAGGTGGGGATCGGCTTGCGCTCGAAGATCTCGAACGACTTCAGCCGCTTGTCGCGCATCCAGTCCGGCTCGCCCTTGATCCGGGAGAGCTCGTCGATCACCTCGCGGGAGACGCCCTTCTTGGCGACGAGCTGGCCCCGCTCGTTCTCCTTGATGGGGCTGGGCTTGGGGATACGGGTCTTGTCGGTGGCGGCCATACGCTCCAAATTCCGGGTGCCGAAGTCGGAAATGGAATTCTAGCGGCAAGTGGCGCGGGCACGCCCCCGGTTTCCAGACCGCCGAGGTCGGGTTTAGGGTAGCCTAACTCGCATGCTTCGGAAGATCGGGATCCTGCTCGCGGCGGCGGCGCTCGGCGCCGGGGCGGCGGTGAGTGTCGCGGCCTGTGGCGAGGACCGCGAGGGTGACGTTCAGTTCGAGGACGGGACCGGGACCGCCGGGACGGCGACGGGGGGCACGGAGACGGCCGGCACCGAGACAGTCGAGACGGAGACCTCCGAAACCGAGACCGAGGACGAAACCGAGACCGTCGAGGACGAGACCGAGACGAGCCCCTAGCGCGTGTCCCGTCGCCGCCTGCTCCTGATCCTCATCGCCAGCGGGGCGCTCATCGTCGCGGCCTTCGTCGGGGTCGTGCTCGCCACGTCGGGCGCGTCCGACGACGAGCTCGTCGTCTACTCCGCCCGCTCCCACTACGGCGAGGAGAAGCCGTTCGAGGACTTCGCGGACCGAACCGGCACCGACCTTCGCATCCGGGGCGGCTCGGCGTCGGAGCTCTACGAGCGTCTCAGAAGCGAAGGAGACGACTCCCCGGCCGACGTCCTCATCACGGTCGACGCGGCCAACCTCTGGCGGGCGAAGGAGGCCGGCCTCCTCGAGCCCGTGCGCTGGCCCGCGCTCGAGCGAGCCGTCCCCGCGGACCTGCGCGACCGCGACGGCGCCTGGTTCGGCCTGACGCTGCGCGCGCGGACGATCATGCGCTCCACCGAGCGCGTGCCTCGGGAGGCGGTCACCACGTACGAGGGCCTGGGGGACCCCCGCTGGAAGGGCAGGCTCTGCCTGCGCTCCGGAACGAGCGAGTACAACGTCTCGTTCGTCGCCGACCGGCTCGCCAAGGACGGGCCCGCAGCCACCGAGCGGATGCTCCGCCGCTGGATGGCGAACGACCCCGAGATCCGCGGCTCCGACGTGGACGTGCTCGAGGCGATCGCCGACGGCGACTGCGACGTCGGGCTCACGAACCACTACTACCTCGAACGCGAGCTCGAGGAGGAACCGGACTTCCCGGTGGCGCCGGTCTGGGCCGACCAGCGGGGGCGCGGCACGCACGTGAACCTCTCGGGGCTCGGCGTCGTGCGCGCATCCGACCGGCCCGGCGATGCGCGGGCCCTCATCGAGTTCCTGGTGCAGCCCGAGCAGCAGCGGGTGTTCGAGGCGAGCAACCATGAGCTCCCGGTCCGCGGCGCCCCCCGGTTCGAGCGCGACCCGATCGACGTGGAGGGCGCCGGCGAGCGGCTCGACGACGCGCTGAGGTTGATGGATGAAGTCGGATGGGATTGACGCCTGGGCGATCCTTCCGGCCCTCTTCGCGGTGGCCGTGGCCGGCCCGCTCGTCGGCCTCCCGCTCAGCTACGCGGTCGCGCCGGGGGCCCTGTCGGAGTTCTCGGGTCTCGTCCCGGAGGCCCTCGGCGCCACCCTCGTACTGATCGCGGGCGTCGGGGCTGGCACGCTGGTCCTCGGCACCGCCCTTGCAGTTCTCGTTTCGTTCTGCGACTTCCCGGGCCGCCGCTGGATCGAGTGGGCACTCGTGCTCCCGCTCGCGATGCCCGGCTACGTGTTCACGCTGTTCTCGCTCGGGCTCGACCTGCCGGGAATCCGGTCGCCGCTCGGCGCGGTGTGCGTCTTCACGCTCGTGCTCTACCCGTACGTCTACCTGCTCGCGCGGGCCGCCTTCCTCGCCCAGTCGCGCACCCTGCTCGAGGCCGCGCGCGGCCTCGGCCTCACGCGCCGCGCGGCGATCGTCCGGGTGGGCCTGCCGCTGGCCCGGCCGGCCATCCTCGGCGGCGTCGCGCTCGCGCTCATGGAGGCCCTGGCCGACTTCGGCACGGTGAACCTCCTCGGCGTGCGGACGTTCACGGACGCCATCTACCGGGTCTGGTTCATCGGCTTCGACCGCGACGCCGCGCTGCAGCTCGCGACGCTGCTCGTCTCCGTCACCCTCACCTTGCTCGTGCTCGAGCGTCTCGCCCGCGGGCGGGCGCGATACCACGAGCTCGCGGTGCGCGGCGATCTCACCCCGCCCGTCCGCCTCCGCGGCGCCGCCGCGGCGGCCGCGGTGATCGCGCCGCTCGCGCTGGTCGGGTTCGTGGTCGCGGCGCCGCTTACGCAGCTCGCGGTGTGGTCGGTCGAGTCGGTTCGCGAGGGCCTGCTCTCACCGGAGTTCGCCACTGCGGCACGCAACAGCGTCCTGCTCGCCGGGATGAGCGCGTTGCTCGTCCCCCTCGCCGCGCTCCTGCTCGCCTACGGCGCCCGGGCCAGCCGCTCCCGGACGGCGGGGGCCCTGGCCCGGACCGCTACGATCGGCTACGGCCTGCCGGGGTCCGTCGTCGCGGTGGCGGTCATCGTGCCGCTCAGCTGGATCGACCGCCGCGTCGACGGCGTCGCCGGCACCGGCCTTCTTCTGACGGGCACCGTGATCGGACTCTTCTACGCGTATCTCGTGCGTTTCCTTGCGCTCGCGTGGGGCGCGGTCGAGGCGAGCCTCATCCGCATCCCGCGCCGGCTCGACGAGGCGGCCCGGGGACTCGGCGCGGACCGGCTGGACGTCCTCGCCCGCGTGCACGTCCCGCTCATGCGCGCCGGGCTCGCGACGGCCGCCCTGCTCGTGTTCGTGGAGGTCATGAAGGAGCTGCCGGCGACCCTTCTCCTGCGGCCGCTCGGCGGCGACACGCTCGCGATCGCGGTCTGGCAGGCCACGACCGAGTCGCTCTTCGAGACCGCTGCGCTGCCCGCGCTCCTGATCGTGCTCGTCGGCCTGCTTCCGGTCGCGGCCATGATCCGCCTCTCGGGGCGACGCGGCGCGGAGCTCGAGGCCGCGCAGACGGCGGGCACGTGGGCCGAGGAGCTCGAGGAGAGGCGGGTCGCGCCGGCGTGAGCGACGTTCAGCTCCACGCCGTCTCCAAGGCGTTCGGCCCGGTCGAGGCCGTGCGCGAGGTGAGCCTGGAGATCGATCGGGGCGAGCTCGTGGCGGTGCTCGGCCCGTCGGGCTGCGGGAAGACCACGCTGCTGCGCACGATCGCCGGCTTCGAGCGTCCGGACGCCGGCCGCGTGGTGGTCTCCGGCGAGGTGGTGGCCGCGCCGGACCGCTTCGTGCCGCCGGAGCGGCGGCGAATCGGGATGGTGTTCCAGGACTACGCGCTCTTCCCGCATCTCGCCGTCACCGCCAACGTCGCGTTCGGCCTGGCCGGCCGGCCACGCGAGGAGCGCGAGGCGCTCACCCGGCGGACGCTGGAGCTCGTCGGGCTCCAGCACAAGTCGGGCCGCCACCCGCACGAGCTGTCGGGCGGAGAGCGCCAGCGCGTAGCGCTGGCCCGCGCGCTCGCCCCGGAGCCGGCGGTCGTGCTCCTCGACGAGCCGTTCTCGAGCCTCGACGCCAGCCTCCGGGCAGGGCTGCGGCGCGAGGTCGAGCTGATCCTGCGGGACGCCGAGGCCACGGCGCTGCTCGTCACCCACGACCAGGAGGAGGCGCTCTCGCTCGCGGACCGCCTGGCGGTGATGAGGGAGGGCCGCATCGTCCAGGTCGGCGCGCCGGAGGAGGTCTACGTGCGTCCCGCCAGCCGCTGGGCGGCGCAGTTCGTCGGCGAGGTGAACGTGTTCTCCGGAGTCGCCCGCGGCACGGGCGTCGAGACCGAGCTCGGGGTCTTCGACCTGCGGGCGCCGGCCAGCGGAGCGGTGCACGTGGCGGTGCGCCCCGAGCAGCTCGAGCTGCGCGCCGACCACGACGGCAACGCCGAGGTCGTGGCCCGCGAGTTCCGCGGCCACGACGTCCTCTACCGCCTCCGTCACGAGGGCGGGCGCGTGGTGCTCGTGCAGCTGCCGTCGCTCGAGCTCCATGAGGTTGGCGCGCGGGTCTTCGTGCGGCCCGCCCCCGCGGCGGTGACGACGTTGGTGGATTAGCCTGCAACTTCGATGAGGCTCTACGTCTGCTGGGGCACGTTTCCCGCTCCCTGGCGGCCCGGTGGCCATCCGTGCGCCAACGCCCACCACGCGCTCCGCGGGGCCGGCTGGGATCCCGAGGTAAAGAAGGTCTACGGGCTCGGACCGCTGCCCGACTTCATGAACCCCACCCGCCGTGAGGTGCGCGACCTGACGGGGCAGAACATGGTGCCGGTGCTCGTAACGGACGACGGCGAGACGATCGTCGACTCGAAGCGCATCGTCGACTGGGCTCGCACGCATCCGGCGGGTGGCCGAGTCTCACAGTCGACCGTCTGACAACGTTAGGTCGATAGTGCGACGCCCGGCCGAGAGTGGGTGGCTGCTCTGGGCCGCCCTCGCCACCATCTACATCGTCTGGGGCTCGACCTATCTGGCCATCAGGGTCATGGTCGAGACGATGCCGCCCCTGCTCGCGGCCGGGGCGCGCTACGTCGTGGCGGGGTCGGTCTTCTGGGCGATCCTGCGGATAGCGAGCGGCCCGGAGCGAGTGCGCGCCACGCCCCGCCAGCTCGCCGGCGCCGCCCTCATCGGCACGCTCCTGTGCTTCGGCGGGAACGGCCTCGTCACGGTCGCCGAGCGGGACGTCCCGTCGGGCCTCGCGGCCCTGATCATGGGGGCGATGCCGCTGTGGGTGCTCCTCATGCGCGCCGGCCACGGCGAGCGCGTGCCGCGCGCCACGCTCGCCGGCGTGGCCGTCGGCTTCGCGGGGCTGGCCGTGCTGGTCCTGCCCGGCGACCGGCCGGGCGACGCCCCGCTCGGAGCAGTGCTCGTGGTGGTGGCCGCCTCGGTCTTCTGGGCGAGCGGCGCGTTCTACTCGCCGCGCACGCCGCTTCCGGCCGACGCGTTCGCCTCCACCGCCTGGCAGATGCTGTTCGGCGGCATCGGCATGCTGACCGTGGGGACGCTCGTTGGCGAGACCGGCGACATCGAGGCGGCGGCATTCTCGACCGACTCGATCATCGCGTTCGTATACCTGATCTCCGCCGGCTCCATCCTCGCCTTTACGGCCTTCGTCTGGCTGCTCCAGAACGCGCCGGTCTCGACGGTGATGACCTACGCGTACGTGAACCCGGTCGTCGCCGTCTTCCTCGGCTGGGCGATCCTGTCCGAGGAGATCACCCTCACGGTGGCCATCGGCACCGTCGCGATCGTGGTGTCGGTGGCGACGGTCGTGCGCCGCGAGTCCGAGCAGCGAGAACGCGTGGCCGCCTGAGCGCTACTCGGGCCAGGACGCGTCGCCCGTGGCGGCGCCGCGCATGACCTTCAGCGAGAGCAGCGCGCACTTGCGGCGGGTGGGAGATATGTCGATCCCCAGCCGGTCCATCACCCAGTCCGCGTTCAGGCGCTCGACCTCGTCCACCGGCAGCCCGATCAGGTCCTCCGAGGTGATCGATGCGGCCGCCTGCGAGATCGCGCAGCCTTGGCCGTGGAAGCGGAGGTCCGCGACCCGGCCATCCTCGACGACGATGTGCACGCCGAGCTCGTCGCCGCAGAGCGGGTTGTGGTCATGGAACTCGAGGTCGTGCGGCTCGAGCTCGCCGAAGTTCCGCGGGTTCTTGTAGTGCTCGAGGATGTAGTCCCGGTACAGCGCGTCCATGACGGTCAGAGCCCGAAGACCTTGCGGGCGGTGCGGAGCGCGGAGACGAGCGCGTCCACGTCCTCGCGCGAGTTGTAGACGTGGAACGACGCCCGCGCCGTGGCCGCCACGCCGAGGGACCGCATGAGCGGCTGGGCGCAGTGGTGCCCGGCCCGGATGCAGACCGCGTCGCGGTCGCAGATCTCGGCGATGTCGTGCGCGTGGATGCCGTCGATCGCGAACGAGACCACTCCACCGCGACGCTCGGCGTCCAGTGGCCCGAAGATCCGGATGTTTTCCACCTCCGCCAGGCGCTCGAGGGCGTACGCGGTCAGGTCGCGCTCGTGCGCACGCACGCGGTCCATTCTGAGGACCTGGAGGTAGTCGACCGCCGCGCCCAGGCCCACGGCCTCGGCGATCGGCGAGGTGCCCGCCTCGAACTTCCAGGGAAGCTCGTTCCAGCTCGACGACTCGAGGTCTACGCGGGAGATCATGTGGCCGCCGGCGATGAACGGCGGCATCGCCTCGAGCAGCTCGCGCCGGCCGTGGAGCAAGCCGATGCCGGTCGGGCCGAGGGCCTTGTGCGCCGTCCAGGCATAGAAGTCCGCGCCCACCCGGTCGACGTCGACCGGCATCTGCGGCATCGCCTGCGCGCCGTCGACGAGCGTGAGGGCGCCGGCCGCGCGGGCCCGCGCCACGATCTCCTCAACCGGGTTCAGCGTGCCGAGCACGTTCGAGACGTGCGCCACGGCCACGAGCTTTACGCGACCGTCGGCGAGCACCCGGTCGAGCTCGTCGAGCGACAGCTCGCCGGTCTCGGATACCGACAGATATCGCAGCCTCGCGCCCCGCTCCGCGCACACGAGCTGCCACGGGACGAGGTTCGAGTGGTGCTCCATGTGGGTGACCACGACATCGTCGTCCGGCCCCAGGTTCGTCCGGCCCCACGAGTACGCAACGAGGTTGATGGCCCCGCTCGCGTTGCCCGTGAAGATCGTGGTCGCAGGGTCGGCGCCGGCAAATGCGGCCACCCGCTCACGGGCGCCCTCGAACAGGTCGGTGGCCTCGCGGGCGAGCGCGTAAACGCCGCGGTGGACGTTCGAGTTCGAGGTCCGGTAGTAGGCGCTCATGGCGTCGATGACCTGGACCGGCTTCTGGGACGTGGCCGCGGAGTCCAGGAAGACCACCGGCCTGCCGTCGAACTCACGCCGGAGCACCGGGAAGTCGGCTCGGACGTCGGCAGGCGACCGGGTGGCTACGGCGCCGGTGGTCACGCCGCCTCCGCCCGCTCGGCCACGAAGTCGCGGACCTGCTGCTCGGCGCCGCGGAGCTTCTCGGCGATCCGCCGCCTGACGAGCGCCTCGAGCCCCGGATCCTCGAGCCGCTGGACGACCTCCTCGAAGTAGCCCTCCACCAGCACCCGGACCGCCTCGGTGCGCGACAGGCCGCGGGTCATCATGTAGAAGATCTGCTCCTCGTCGAGCTCGCCGACGGTGCCGCCGTGCGACGCCTTGACGTTGTCGACCTCGACGATCAGCGACGGGATCGCGTCGCCCTTGGCCTTCGGCGAGAGCAGCATCTGGTGGGTCTGCAGGTAGGTGTCGGTCTCGCTCGCGCCCGGCACGATGTGGATCAGGCCCTCGTAGGAGGCCCGCGAGTCGCCCGTCAGCGCGCCCTTCCAGACCGTGTCCCCGGTCGTGTGGCCCTCCTCGTGCTTGTCCGTCGAGAACAAGTCGAGGTGCTCGTCGCGCTCCGTGAAGTACATGCCGGTGTGGCGCATGTCCGAGCCCTTCTCGGCGGTGACGATGTCGAGCGTCTGCTTCGTCAAGTGGCCGCCCAGGTGGATCGGCACCCACTTCACCTGCGCGTCGCGGCGGATCTCGACGCGCCGCGTCGAGACGTCGTAGACCTCGCCCGCGCCCCAGTCCTGGTAGTGGGCCAGGTTCACGTGCGAGCCGGGCAGCGCGTAGAGCTCGAAGGCCCCGGCGTGGAGCGCCTGGCCCTCGAGGTCGGGCGCCACGAAGTACTCGCGGATCTTGCACTCGGCGAACTCGCCGACGACCGCGAGCGTGTGGGCGTACTGCGCCGTGTCCGGCTCGTCGATCAGCCAGACCACCTGGATCGGCCGCTCCAGCTGGACGTCCTTCGGCACGTGCACGAACACGCCGCCCGTCCAGAACGCGGCGGTCGCGGCGGGGAACTTTCCCTCGTCGTACGGGAGCCGCTTGGCGAAGTACTCCTCGACGAGGTCGGCGCGCTCCTCGACCGCCTGCTCGAGCGGCATCATCGTGATTCGCTCGTCGGCCACGTGCGTGTACACGACGCTCGCCCCGCGCTGCACGATCAGGCCTGCGTGCTCCTCGTCGCCGAGGTCCTGGCGCACGATCTCGGGTAGCTCGTCGAGCGGCTCGTACCGCCGCGGCTCGAGCTCGTCGAGGCGGAGCCGGCGAAGCGTCGTGGTCCAGAAGCCGGAGCGCCGCCAGGTCGGCAGCGGCTGGCTCTCGAAGACCTCGAGCGCCGCCTTGCGGCGGTCCTCCACGAAGCTAGGAGGCACCCGCCGCCACCTCCTCGCGAACCCACTCGTAGCCCTTGTCCTCGAGCTCGTCGGCGAGCTCGGGGCCGCCCTCACGCACGATCCGCCCGTCGAGCATGATGTGCACGAAGTCGGGGCGCACGTAACCCAGGAGGCGCGCGTAGTGGGTGATGATCAGGAACCCGCGCTCGGGCTCGCGCATCCGGTTCACGCCGTCGGCGACGATCCGCAGGGCGTCGATGTCGAGGCCCGAATCGGTCTCGTCCAGCACCGCGAAGTCCGGCTCGAGCACCGCGAGCTGGAGGATCTCGGCGCGCTTCTTCTCGCCACCCGAGAAGCCCTCGTTCAGGTAGCGGCTCGTGAAGTCGCGGTCGATCCGGAGCAGGTCCATGCTGTCCCCCAGCACCCGACCGAACTCCTTGACCTTGATCGGCTCGTCGCGTTTCGCGTTGAGGGCCATGCGGAGGAAGTTCGCTACCGAGACGCCCGGAATCGTGGCCGGGTACTGGAACGCCATGAACAGGCCCGCCTTGGCCCGCTCGTCCGGGTCGGCCTCGGTGAGGTCTTCGCCATCGAGGAGGATGCGGCCCTCGGTGATCTCGTACACCGGGTTGCCCATGAGCGTGTTCGCGAGGGTGGACTTCCCCGAGCCGTTCGGTCCCATGAGGGCGTGGGTCTCGCCGCGCTTCACGACGAGGTCCACGCCGTGGAGGATCTCCCGTTCCTCCGTGCGGACGTGCAGGTTCCGGATCTCCAGGGTCATGCGGTTACCTTCTCCGTTCGCTTCGTCTTCTTCGCCGGCCGTACCAGGTCGGCGAGCGTCATCTCGTTCAGGGTGCGGACGATGGACCCTTGGACGCGGGTCCACAGCAGCTTGGTCGGGCAGGGGTCGTCGCCCAGGTCGCCTTCGCGGACGCACACGAGGCCGCGCTCGGGGTCGGCGGTGATGCACTCGATCGGGGCGATCTCGCCCTCGAGCGCGCGGACCACCTCGGACATCGAGATGCTCTCCGCCGGGCGCGCCAGCGTGTAGCCGCCGTGGGCGCCGCGGCGCGACTCGACGAGGTCGGCCCGTCGCAGCCGCTGCACGAGGTGCTCGAGGTAGGCGAGCGGAAGCCCCTCGGCGTCGGCGATCGAGCCGAGCGAGATGGGCGCCTCCATGGCGGCCGCGCCGTCACGCGCGTTCGCCTCACCGGCCGCGCGGGCGAGGTGAGCCATCACGCGGACGCCGTACTCCGCTTTCGTCGAGAACATCATGACTGGAAAATCCTACCCCCGCAGTAGGATAACGACCGGATCCTCAGGCGCCCCGCTCGAGCAGCCGCACGTCGTGGGCCAGCCGCTCGGGCGTGGCCTGCGAACCCGGGAAGCCGACGCGCTGGTAGCCGCGCGGATCGACGAGCGTGATGCGCGCCTGATGCTCCTGCGTGACGGACTGCGGGCGGATCGCGAAATCCCGCCACAGCGGGCGGAGCTCGGCGCGGGTCCCGAGCACGAAGTCGAGCCGGCCGATCGCGCGCTGCTCCGCCAGGAACGCCCGCGCGCGCTCCGGCGTGTCGCGCGGCGGGTCTACGGCGATAGCGATGGCCGGGACGTCGTGGCCGAGCTGGTCGAGCGCGCCGCGGACGATCTGGGCCTGGATCGGGCAGGTGTCCTCGCAGGTCGTGTACAGGAAGGTCACGATCACGGGCTCCCCGCGGAAAGCGCGCATCGAGATCGGCTCGCCGTCCTGGTCGCGCAGCTCGAACTGGGGGGCACGCACGCCCGCGGGCATGACGGCGCCCTCGAAGCGGCTTCCCGCGCTCGTGAGGTCCCGGTCGCCGTCGCCGCGCCGGGCGGCCAGCACGGTCGCGCCGAGGGCGAAGACCGCAAGCAGGAACAGCGCGATGAGCACGCGCGGGTTCACGTCACCGGAGCGTAGAGCGCGCCCACAGCCGGAGCTCGAAGCGCTCGGACTCGATCTCGCGCCCCCACAGGCGCCGGCGCTCCGCACGGACGCGCCTGAACCCCGCGTCGCGATAGAGGCGGGCGGCCGCCTGCAGCTCGCTGAACGTGTCGAGCTCGATCCGCCCGTAGCCCGCGGCCCGGGCGCGGGCGAGCAGCGCGTCCAGCAGGCGGCGGCCGACGCCGGCGCCGCGGTACTCGGGCCGGAGCACGAACATCCGCAGCCGCGACAGGCGGCCGCCCTCGTCGCTGAGGACGATCGCCCCGGCCCGCTCACCGTCCGCCTCGGCCACCCAGACACCTTCGCCGTCGCCCGGCCAGCCGCGTCCGACGAGCCGCCCCAGCGCCTCCGCCACGGACGCCTCGAAGGTCGCGTCGAGGCCGTATTCGCGGGCGTAGGTCTCGCCGTGCAAGCGGACGATCTCGCCGATGTCGCCGGGCCGAAGGTCGGTCCGGATGACGATGGCCATGCGCCAACTATGCCTCCCTGTACCCCACCTGGCTCGCCCCTCCCGAACGCGGTAGAGTCCGCGCACGGAGCGCCGGGACGGCGCCACCGCACCGGGGAGGTGGAATCGATGAAACGTTTCGCTTGTGTCGCCACCCTGGCGACCTGTCTCGTGGCCGCGGCCGGGCCGGCCGCGCAGGCGTCCCACCGGAGCCCGCCGCAGCTCGGCGGCCCCGTGACCGACGCCCCCTCCGGCGAGGGCCAGAGCGCACCCGGGCTACACGGCTCCGGATACTCGACGGTCGAGCCGTTCCTCGGCGATCGGCGGAAAGGCCGGAAGGGCGGTCGCAGGAGCGACGACGTCGACCTCGTGGGCGCGCTGCGGCTCGAGCCGTTCAACCTCGGCGTCCACGGCGACGTCGCGGGCTACAAGGACCTCGCGTTCGTCGGCAAGTGGCGCGAGGCCTGTCCCGGAACGGGCGTCGACATCATCGACATCTCGAACCACCGCCGGCCGGTCAAGATCGCCGACACCCGCGACTACGCGGACACCTCCATGGAGGACATGCAGGCGATCCGCATCCGGGGGCGCGACATCCTCGCCATCGGCCTCCAGGACTGCGGCAACAGCGCCACGGAGGGAACGGTCGGGCTCGAGCTGTACGACATCACCGATCCTCGCAACCCGCAGTTCCTGAGCCTGTTCAACGGCGAGGACATCGGGATGGAGGCCGAGCACGGGCACGTGCACGAGTTCGACCTCGTGAAGCGGCGGGACGGCCGCGTGCTGGCCGCGCTCGCGTCGCCCGACATGGAGGCGATCACCTCCGACGCCCAGGGGATGGGCGGTACCGGCGACCTTCTGCTCGTGGACATCACGAATCCCGAGGCGCCGAGCCTCGTGAGCGAGTACGGCGTCCTCGACGACCCGATGTTCGGCGTCGATTTCTACCTGAGCGTCCGGCAGGGCGGCGATGCCCGCACGCTCGATCACAGCGCGCGCTTCAATCGGCGGGGCACGCGCCTCTACCTCTCGTACTGGGACGCCGGCGTGATCATCCTGGACATCCGCGACCCGGCGAATCCGACCGTGCTGGGCCGCACGGCCTACGCGGAGGGCGAGGAGGGCAACGCCCACTCGATCGACACGGCCGACCGCGAGAACATCCTGATCCAGGCGGATGAGGACTTCGATCCGTTCGAGCTTCAGTTCACGAGCGACGCATTCGAGGGACAACGGCCGGCCGTGGAGGGCCAGAACACGCCGCCGATCGTCGAGCAGCCCGGCCGCGCGATGGCCGGTGACGTGGTCCACGTCGGGCGCGGCTGCCCGGCCGACCCGCGGCCGACCCCGCCGAACGGGCCCGGGAGCGGAATCCTCGTGGACGACCCGTACCTGGCCGATCCGGCCGGCAAGATCGCGCTCATCGAGCGCGGCGGCTGTCGATTCGACAACAAGGTCGCCCGCGCGCAGCAGGCCGGCGCGATCGGAGTGATCGTCTACAACCAGGAGGGCGGCCTCAACGGCGACGAGGCCCTCATCCTCATGGGCATCGAGAGTCCGGTGCTCGACGGGCCGCCCGGTATCGAGGGAACGGAGATCGACATCCCGGCGGTGTTCGTCCAGCGGAGCACCGGGCTCCTCCTGCGCGACGCCGCCCAGCCCGTGACGGCGGCGGCGAGGGCCGTGTTCAACGGCTGGGGCTACCTCCGGTTCTTCGACATCTCCGATCCGGCGAACCCGGTGCAGGTCGGCATGTTCGCGACGCCGAACACGTTCAACGAGGACGTCGCGCTCGACGGCACGTGGAGCGTGCACAATCCGGAGCTCCTCCGGAGGCGCGGCGGCCGGCGCGAGACGGACGTGCTGTACGTCTCGTGGTACAGCGACGGCGTCCGGGTGCTGAACATCAAGGATCCCTCGCGGCCGCGCGAGGTCGCCTTCTGGACCGGCGAGGGGGCACCCGCGGACGCTCCTCCGGTCAACATCTGGAGTGTCGTGCCGCACCGACGCATACTGCTGGCGAGCGACCGCAACTTCGGCCTCTACGTGCTGAAGCACCGCGGCGATCGCCGCTAGGACGAGGGCGGCGGGGCCCGCTTCCGCGGGCCCCGCCGGCGTCCCAGACGGCAACGGTGGAGCGTCCAGGTCCGGGTGAGCCCGGAATAACCCGCCCCCGCCCGGCGTCCCCCGGAAGACGTTCCCACGAACCGGATCCAGGAGCCGCCAACCATGAGACCCGTCCCCGCCACCGTCGGGCCGCGCCAGACCTCACGCGCCATGCGGGTCGTGCTGTACGTCCTCGCCGGCCTGACCTTCTTCGCCGGTACGCAGCTCTTCGTGCTCGCCGAGCACACGGAGACCTTCTTCTCCTGGCCCATCGACCCCGCGATGACCGCCGCGTTCGTGGGGGCCGGCTTCTGGTCCGCGTCCGTCATCTCCTTCTGGGCCGCGCGCCAGCCGGTGTGGCGGCACACGCGCATCCCCATCCCGACGATCCTGGCGGTGGCGTTCCTGCTCCTGGTCGCGACGCTCGACCACCTCGAGACCTTCGAGGGCCTGCTCGGACTCGCCTGGATCGAGGTTTACGCCGCGTTCCTCCCGATCATGATCGCGGTGGTCGCGATGCAGCTGGCGCGCCCGGGCCACGACACCCGGAGCGGGGAACCCCTCCCGCGCGCGCTGCGCGGGCTCTCGACGGCCATCGCCGTTGCGCTCGTTCCGCTCGGCCTCCTCCTCTTCGCCGACCCCGAGAGTGCCTCGTCGCTGTGGCCCTGGGAGCTCACCGAGCTGAGCGGGAAGGCCATCGGAACCTGGCTCACCGGGATCGGGATCATCCACGGCGTCGTCGCGATTGCCGACGAGCGCTCCGCGCTACCCGGCAACGCGCTCGCCGACCTTGTCCTGGGCGCCTGCTCGCTGCTCGCGCTGGCGCGCTTCGGCGGCGACGTCGAGCTCGGCGACGCCGGGGCGCCGGTGTTCCTCGCGATCGTCGTGAGCACCCTGGCGGCCGGCGCGTGGTCGGCGCTGCTCTGCCTACGTGAGGGGAGGTTCCTGCCGTCCAGGGCAGAGGGCGGCCTGCCGGTGGAGCTCGTCGGCGGCGCGCACGCGGACGCCAACGGCCGCGCGGCCACGGCGGAGCTGACGGGCGCCGCCGCCGGGCGCTGACGCGCGTCACGTACTCTTAGGACCGACGTCGGCGGGCCTCCCTCGCGCCTTCGCGGGGGCGCTACACTTTGTGAAGTATTGAATTCCGACCCGGTTTGAGGTATTCAGAGCGATATGGCGAGCGGAACTGATCTGATCCGCAGGATCAAGGAGCAGATCGAGGAGGTGGACCCGAAGGAGGTCCACGACCTCCAGGAGAACGGCAACGGCGCGGTCATCGTCGACGTGCGCGAGCAGCACGAGTTCGAGGAGTCGCACCTGCCGGGCGCCCGGCACGTGCCGCGCGGCCACCTCGAGTCGCGCATCGAGGGATCGGCGCCGGACAAGTCAGAGCGGGTGATCCTCTACTGCGCGTCGGGCAACCGCTCCGCGCTTGCCGCCCACACGATGCAGGAGCTGCTCGGTTACGAGGACGTCGCGTCGATGCGCGGCGGCATTACGCTCTGGAAGGACCGCGGCTACGACGTGGAGGTGCCGCGCACGCTCACCGCCGAGCAGCGCGAGCGCTACTCGCGTCATCTACTTATCCCCGAGATCGGCCTCGAGGGCCAGATGAAGCTGCTCGACGCCCGGGTGCTGCTGCTCGGCGCGGGCGGCCTCGGCTCACCGGCGGCGCTGTACCTGGCGGCCGCGGGGGTCGGCACGATCGGCATCGTCGACAACGACGTCGTGGACCTGTCCAATCTCCAGCGGCAGGTGGCCCACTCGAACGACCGCATCGGGGTGCCGAAGGTCGACTCGGCCGAGACCGCGATCCACGAGATCAACCCGGACGTGAAGGTCGAGAAGCACGGCATCCGGCTCGATGCCTCGAACGTCATGGAGATCATCGACGGCTACGACGTCATCGTCGACGGCCTCGACAACTTCCCCACCCGCTATCTGCTGAACGACGCGAGCGTCCGAAAGCAGATCCCCGTGGTGTCGGCCTCGATCCTCGGCTTCGAGGGACAGCTGTCGGTCTTCCATCCCTACGAGGGACCGTGCTACCGCTGCCTCTACCCGACTCCACCGCCCGCCGACCTGGCGCCCTCGTGCGGCGCCGCGGGCGTTCTCGGCGTTCTGCCGGGGGTCATGGGGCTGTTGCAGTCGGTCGAGGTGATCAAGCTCGTCACCGGAGCGGGTGAGCCGCTGGCCGGACGGCTGCTTCTCTACGACGCGCTCGGCACGACATTCACGGAGCTCAAGGTGCGGCGCGACCCGGACTGCCCGATCTGCTCGCGCGACCCGGCGGAGATCTCGGACGAGGAGATGGGCGTATTCCCGGACTACGAGGCGTTCTGCGCGGGGGCCGGATAGCCTCCGCCGCGGCGTGAGCATGGTCAAGATCCCACCCGTCCTGCGGAGCTCCGTGGGCGGGGCCAAGGAGGTGGAGGCGGCGGGCGGCAGCGTCGGCGAGGTCCTGCGCTCGCTTGCCGCTCGGCACCCCGCCACGGAGTCGCAGCTGTTCTCGGAGGACGGCGACCTGAACCGCTACGTCAACGTCTACCTGAACGACGAGGACGTGCGGGTGCTCGAAGGGCTGGACACCGAGGTGGGTGCGGGCGACACGATCGTGATCCTGCCGGCGATGGCCGGCGGTCGCTGACGGGGCGCCGGGCGTGCGCGTATCGAAGCTGCACGAGGTCGAGGCGTTCCGCACGCTCGACGGCTCGGCGATCCGCGAGGTGGCCGGCCCGGCGACGGGCGACGCCGTGAACCAGAGCCTGGCCGAGGCCACCGTCGACCCGGGCGGCGAGACCGCCGAGCACTTCCACCGCGAGACCGAGGAGATCTACTTCTTCACCCATGGGCGCGGGCGGATGCGGCTCGCCGGAAGCGAGCGCGACGTCGAGGCTGGCTCCTGCGTGGTCATCCCGCCCGGCGTCCGCCACAAGCTCTGGAACGCGGCGGCCGAGCCGCTGCGGCTGCTCTGCTGCTGCGCGCCGCCGTACTCCCACGACGACACGGTGATCACCGAGTAGCCGGGCGCGCCCTGGTACTACACTTTCTGAAGTGTTCGAGGGGGGACTCGACACCCGGCCGTGCGGCGGCAAGTACGGCGACATCATCCAGGCGATCGGCAACACGCCGCTCGTCGAGTTGAAGCGGCTCAGCCCGAAGCCGGGCGTACGCATCTACGTCAAGCTCGAGAGCTACAACCCGACCGGCTCGGTCAAGGATCGCGTGGCCCGCGCCATGGTCGAACGCGCCGAGGAGGACGGGCTGATCTCCCCGGCCCAGACGATCCTCGAGCCGACCTCCGGGAACACGGGCATATCGCTCGCGATGATCTGCCGGCGCAAGGGCTACCCGCTCAAGGTCGTGATGCCCGAGAACGTCACCCGCGAGCGCGTCGAGCTGCTGACCATGTACGGGGCCGAGATCGCGTTCTCGCCGGCTGAGCAGGGGTCGAACGGCTCGGTGGCGATGGCCCTCGAGATGGCCGAGGCGGACCCCTCGTACTACATGCCGTACCAGTACGGCAACCCGGCCAACCCGGACGCACACTACGACGGCACCGCGGTCGAGATCCTCGAGGAGCTCGACGAGGTGACCGCCTTCGTCGCCGGGCTCGGTACCGGTGGCACGCTGATGGGCAACGCCCGCCGCCTGAGCGAGGAGGACCCCGACACGCTGATCGTCGCGGCCGAGCCGCTCCAGGGCGAGCAGGTGCAGGGGCTTCGCTCGCTCGAGGACGGCTACATCCCGCCGATCATCGACCTGTCGCTGCTCGACCGGAAGATCTTCGTCTCGAACCGCGACGCGGTCGTCTGGACGAAGCGCCTGCTCCAGGAGGAGGGCCTGTTCGTCGGCGTTTCGACCGGCGCCATCGCCTCGATCTGCGTGCGCGTCGCGGACGAGCTCGACGAGGGCAACGTCGTGTTCGTCGCTCCGGACGATGGCTGGAAGTACCTCAGCTCGGGCGTCTACACGAAGCCGATGGAGCAGCTCGAGGCCGAGGGCGTGCTCGACCGGGCGACCTTCTGGTAGGCGGCGTCAGGAGGCGGTCTTCGCCGCCGGCTTCTTCTCGGGCTCGTCCTCGGGTTCGTAGTCGTCGTAGGGATCGCGGTCCGAGTCGCCCTGGATCGACTCCTTGAGCTCGCGCATCCCGCGGCCGACGGAGCGGGCGGCCTCGGGCAGCTTCTTCGGACCGAGCACGATCAGCGCTATGGCGAGGACCACGAGCAGCTCGAGCGGCCCCGGGGCGGAGATGAAACCCATGGCGTTCAAGGCTACACCTACAGCAGGGGTTCTCCCAGCGACTGCCGCACCGCGACCGCGTGCTGGGCGTCGCTCGCCATGATCGCTCCGAGCGGTCGAAGCAACCGCGTATCGCGCAGGCCGGCCTCGGCGTCGACGTAGGCGCGCACCAGGCGGCCCTCGAGGGCCAGCGCGTACCGGCCGAAGGCCGTGCGGCCGCGCAGGGCGCCATCCAGCCGGGGGTCGGGCCGCGGCACGCCGGGCTCCGCGAGCCCGTGGTCCGCGAGCGCCTGCTCCAGCCCGCGGGCGTGCTCGCGCTCCTGGTCGCGCAGGCTGATGGCGAGCCCGTCGTCGAGGACGCCGCGCCGCGCGGCTGCGCCGTAGGCCGCCTCGAGCCGCCGCTCCAGGCGAAGCAGCCGCTCGAGGACGGCGACGTCCGAGCGGGGCGCGGCCGCCGCCGCGGTGGCGAAGCCGCCGGGGGCCACCGCGGCGGCGAGCAGCAGCGTCCTACGGGTGGGGCTCACAGCGTTCCCGTCACGAACGGCTGCGGCGCCGCGGGCCGGCCGCGCATGACGTGAAGCGCCGCGAGGTGCGCGCCCTCGTCCGCGCAGATCTCGGCGGCCGCGCGGCGAAGCTCGGGCTCGGGCAGCTTCGGAAGCGCCTGAAGGTAGGCGCGCACGAGCCGCTCCTCCAGGTCCTCGGCGAAGCGCAGGGCGTCGTCGCCGTTCCGCAGGCGCGGGAAGGAGCGCGCGTACTCGTCGGGCGTGCGCGAGCGGGCAGCGGTCCCGCCGAGCCCGCGGATCAGCTGCTCCAGGCGGCGCACGTGCCCGCGCTCGCGCTCCTCGATCTGGCGCGCGTAGCGGAGCGCCTGCCCGCGGAGCAGCCGGGCACCGGCGCCGTAGGCAGCCACGGCGGTGTGCTCGAGCGCCAGGAGCGAGTTGAGCAGGCCCGCCCCCGAGCCGGCCCGGGCCCCGGTGGGGGGCCGGGGATCGTCCGAGCCGCAGGAGGCGAGCAGCACCGCGGCGCCCCCGACGGCGCCGCGCCTCGTGATCGGGCCGGGCACGGGGTGCACACTAGCCTTCGCCCTGGTGCGAATCTCGCAGCAGCTCTTCGACGATGTGGTGGCCCACGCCCGGGACGAGGCGCCGAACGAGTGCTGCGGCTACATGCGCGTCAGCGACGGCACCGTCCAGGAGGTGGTGCGCGCCGTCAACGAGCGCCACTCGCCGTACGGGTACGAGCTCGACCACAAGAGCCTCTTCGCCGCCAACGAGCTGGACGAGCAGGGCTACGGGGTCGGCATCTATCACTCGCACCCGCGGAGCCCGGCCGAGCCCTCGCAGACCGACATCAACCTGGCGACCTATCCGCACTGGACCTATCTGATCGTGTCGCTCGAGAACGGCGACGCTCCCGAGCTGCGCGGCTGGCGGATCGCCGACGGGCGGGTCCGTGAGGAGCCGATCGATGTCGGAGGCTGACGCGCCGGCGCTCGTCTGTCCCTCCTGCCGGCTCGAGCATCCCGCCGGCGAGCGGTTCTGCGAGCGCTGCGGGATGCCCCTCACGCCGCCCGGCGCCGAGCCGCTCGAGGAGCCCCTGAGCGAGGCGCACGGGCGGGCTCGCAAGATCAACCCGGCATACACCGAGGGCGAGCTCGTGCGGGTCGCCGGCGGGCGCAACCAGGCCGAGGCCGAGCTGATCCAGGGCCTGCTGCTCGAGGAGGGGGTTCCGAGCGTGCTGCGCCGCACCCAGGGCTTCGACGTCCCCGACTTCCTGGCCGCGGGCCCGCGCGACGTGCTCGTCCCGCAGGCCGGCGCCGAGGCCGCCCGCGACCTGCTGATGCAGGCGGACCTCGCTCCGAGAACCGCCGCGGGGCGGGGCGGTCCACGCCCGCTCGTGCTCGCCGCGGCCGTCGCGCTCGGCGGCGGGGCCACCGCGCTCGTCGCCTGGCTGCTCCAGAACGGGCCCTGAGACGCAGCGGTAGGCTTCGCCGCCCGATGGACTTTGCGCCCTCCGACCGCGTGACCGCCCTCCGCGAGCGGATCCGCGAGTTCATGGAGGAGCACGTCGACCCCGTGGAGCTCGAGGCGGTTGAGGCGCTCGACCGCGAGGTGGGTCCGGGCGTCGCCTACCCCGAGATCCTCGTCGAGCTGCGCGAGCGGGCGCGGGCGGAGGGGCTCTGGAACCTGTTCCTGCCGGACGAGCGGTTCGGCCCCGGTCTCACCAACTGGGAGTACGGGATGCTCTGCGAGCAGATGGGCCGCAGCGCTGTCGCCCCGATGGTCTTCAACTGCTCGGCGCCCGACACGGGCAACATGGAGATTCTCGCCGAGCACGGCACCGAGGAGCAGCGCGAGCGGTGGCTCGCGCCGCTGCTCGAGGGTCAGATCCGCTCCTGCTTCTCGATGACGGAGCCGGAGAGCGCGGGCTCCGACCCGACCGGGCTCGTCTCGCGGGGCGAGCTCGACGATGGCGACTGGGTGATCAACGGGCACAAGTGGTTCACCTCGGGCTACAACGGCGCCTCGATCGCCATCGCGATGGTGGTCACCGACCCCGAGGCCCCGCCGCACAAGCGGGCCAGCATGATCCTCGTCCCGATCGAGACGCCCGGGTTCGTCGGCGTGCGGCCGGTCCCGGTCATGGGTCACGATCGCGGCCCGGGCCACTGGGAGGTCCGGTATGAGGACTGCCGCGTGCCGGCGGAGAACCTGCTCGGCGAGCGCGGTGCGGGCTTCGCGATCGCCCAGGACCGCCTCGGTCCGGGGCGGATCCACCACTGCATGCGCGCTATCGGGTCCGCCGAGCGCGCCTTCGAGATGATGTGCCGGCGTGCACACGACCGCGAGGCGTTCGGCGGCGCGCTCGCCGAGAAGCAGTTCGTCCAGGACTTCGTCGCGAAGTCGCGGATGGAGATCGACGCCGCCCGCCTCATGGTGCTGCACGCGGCGTGGAAGATGGACACGGAGGGCAAGCGCGCGGCGCGCCAGCAGATCTCGATGATCAAGGTCGTCGCCGCGCAGATGCACCAGCGCGTGCTCGACCGGGCCATGCAGGTGCACGGGGCGCTCGGCATGTCCGACGACGTGCCGCTCGCCGCCATGTGGCGCCAGGGGCGGTGGCTTCGGATCGCCGACGGGCCGGACGAGGTTCACAAGATGGTGATCGCGCTTCGCGAGCTGAACCGCTTCAAGCCGCGGGAGCCCGTGGAGGCGTGAGCACCGGACTCACCGACGAACAGGTCGCGTTCGTCGAGGCCATCCGCGACTTCGCGTCGCGAGAGAGGTTCCCCGAGGAGGATCCGCACTCCGACGAGATCGCCCACCGCATGGGTGAGCTCGGCTGGTACGGGCTGCAGATCCCGGAGGAGTACGGCGGCTCGGGCGGCAGCTTCGTCGACGCCACGCTCTTCCTCGAGGAGACCGCGCGGGGACGGATTCCCGTCGGCGCCTACGGGGTGACCCTCATCGTGGTCGGGGCGCTCAACCGCTTCGGCTCCGAGGAGCAGAAGCAGGACCTCCTCGCACGGGTGGTGAAGGGCGGCACGCTGGCGATCGCGATGTCCGAGCCCGACGCCGGTTCGGACGTTGCGAGCCTGAAGACGAAGGCCCGCCGCGAGGACGGGTCCTACGTCCTCGACGGGGCGAAGATGTGGTGCTCGTACGCCCACAAGGCGAGCCACATCCTGATCGTCTGCCGAACCGGCCCCGGCGAGCGCCACGACGGCTTGTCGATGGTCCTCGTCCCGCGCGAGGCGGAGGGGATGACGATCACGCCGATCGAGACGCTCGGCGGCGAGGAGACGAACGAGCTGCACCTCGACGGCGTGCGCGTCCCGGAGGAAGCCCTGCTAGGCCAGGAGGGCGGCGGCTGGACGCAGCTGATGGCGGGGCTCAACTACGAGCGGACGATCCTGGCCGCCACGGCGCTCGGGCTCGCCCAGCGCGCCTTCGACGACGCCCTGGCGTACGCGAAGGAGCGCCGCCAGTTCGGCCGGCCGATCGGCTCGTTCCAGGCTATCTCGCACAAGTTCGCCGAGCTGGCCACCGAGATCGCGCAGGTCCGGCTGCTGGTCAGGTGGGTCGCCTCGCTGACGGACGACGACCCGGCGCGGATGCTGCCCCGGGAGGCGTCGATGGCCAAGCTGGCCGCCACGGAGCTCGCCAAGCGGTGCGCCCTCGAAGGGGTGCAGATCATGGGCGGCTACGGCTACGCCGTCGAGTATCCGATGGAGCGAAACCTGCGGGCCGCGGTGGTGACCACGATCTACGGCGGCACCTCGGAGATCCAGAAGAACATCATCGCGAAGACGCTGGGGCTGTAGGCGCGCGGGGCGGCCACCTACGGCCTGGGCCCGAGCGTCGCCGGTCTCCGCCAGCGTCGTTGTTGCGGGTTACGGGCGTCGGGCAAGGGGGGTCCCATACAAACCGGGACGCATAGTCCCGGAATGTGCGCAACCCCCCGCGGGGCCGACCCGGAGCGGTCCCGGGCGCCGGGGCCGTACGGCGCCCCGCCGGCAACTACGCCCGCAGCGCGTCGAGCTCCGAGCGCCAGTCCCGCTCGACGCTCCCCGTCTGGCGCCCGAACGCCTCCGCCAGCAGCTCGCGCGGCCCGCCACCGAGCGGGCTCGTGGCCAGGCGGGCCGCCGCACCCGGGCCGCGCAGCCGCTCGAGCAGCGCGAAGACGGTGCCGCCCAGGAGCATGGCGTCGGCGGGCGCCGGCGGGAAGCGGGGGCGGCCACCCTCGCGCAGCCGGCGGACGATCGCCGGGCGCAGGTGGGCGGTCTGCCCGGAGAGCCAGGCGGCGGCGCCTTCGCACAGCCACGCCCATCGCACGTAGCTCCGGAAGCTCGCGAGCGAGAAGGGCGGCGGCAGGTCGGCGTTGTTCGCGCCGACCACGATGTGCGCGTACTCGTGCTCGGGGGAGAGCAGCAGCGCCTCGCGTGAGCCGGGAACGTTCGAGGCGCGCCGCTCGAGGGCGGGCGGGGCCAGCACGTGGATCTCGCGCTCGGCGAACCAGCCTGCGAAGTAGCGCCGGCTCGCGGGTGCCGCCACCATGCGGGCGAGGGGGAGCCAGGGCTGGGCGAGCGTGAGCGCCGCCGACCTCGGGTGGAGCACCACCGCCACGTCGCCGGGCGCGCGCTCGAAGAGCGGCCCGAGCTCGCCGCGGAAGCGCTCGAGCGCGTAGAGAACGCGGTTCGCCTCGCCCTCCTGGGACGAGTCGTGACGCGCAGAGAAGGACGGTGAGTGCGACTCCACCCAGGCCACGGGCTCGCCGAACTCTCGCACGCGGGGACCTCGCGCCCCGCCGCGCCCGTAGTGACTTCGGGTGAAGCAGGTGCGAAGCTCCTCCACGGGCGTGATCCGGGACCGGCCAGCGGCGACGCGGCCCGCCTCATCCGGCGGGATGGGCGTCGCCAGTCGCTTCGTGGCGGCGGCCCGATCGCACGAGCGCCGACTCGTGCGCGATGCCCAGCGTGGCTCGGCCGAGGCCCTGGAGGAGCTCTTCCGGCGCCACTGGTCGGGCGCCTACCGCGCCGCCTGGATCGTCGTGCGCGACGCCGCGGCCGCCGAGGACATCGCCCAGGAGGCGTTCATCGCCGCCGTCCGCGCGCTCGACCGGTTCGATCGACGGCGGCCGTTCGGGCCGTGGCTCCACCGGATCGTGGTCAACCGGGCGATCGACACCGGCCGCTCGCGGGCGCTCCGCCGCGAGGTCGACGCCGCCGCCGCCGACGACGTGGCGGCCGATCCGCCGCCCGAGCCCCTTTCGGACGAGCTCACCGCCGCGCTCGCCGAGCTCGGGCCGGAGCACCGCGCGGTGGTCGCCCTTCGGTACCTGCTCGACTACACGCCGGGGGAGATCGCCGCGATGCTGGAGCTCCCGCGGGGAACCGTCAACTCGCGGCTGCGGCGCGCGCTCGATCGCCTCGCCGCGCTCCTCGAGGAGGAGGACGCGTGAGGGGCGGCCCCACTCTCCGCGAGGCCGACCAGCGGTTCCGCCGGCTCCCCGACCGGCCGGCGCCGCGCGAGGGCGACGCGGCCGAGCGCGCCTGGCGCGTCGTCGAGGCGGCGTACGCCGATCGGCCCGCGGCGCCGGCGCGCCGGCGGCCGGTGCTCCGCGCGGCGCTCGCCGCGGCCGTCATCGCCGTGGGGCTCGCGGCCGTGCTCACGCCGGCCGGGGCGGAAGTGGGTGACTGGATCGGCGATCGCCTGTCGTCCGACACTCCGACCGGGCGGCCGGCGTTCGCCGCGCTGCCGAGGGGCGGCGAGGTACTCGCCGTCGGCGGCACCGGCGCGTGGGTGGTCCACCCGGACGGCGCTCTGCAACGGGTCGGCGCCTTCTCTGAGGCGGGCTGGTCGCCGCGTGGACTGCACGTGATCGGTGTGCGCGGCCGTCGGCTCGCCGCGGTCACCCCGACGGGCACGGTGAAGTGGACGCTCTGGCGGCGGCGCCCCGTCCACCGCCCGGTGTGGTCGCTCGGTGCGGGCTTCCGGGTCGCGTATCTGGAGGGCGACGCGCTCCGGGTCGTCGCGGGCGACGGGACCGGCGACCGGCTCGTGCGCCGCCGCGCGGCGCCCGTAACGCCGGCCTGGCGTCCGGGCCGGCGGCACGTGCTGACGTACGCCGGCGCCGCCGGGTCGATCGAGACGGTGGACGTCGACACTCGGCGGCGCGTCTGGGCGCGCCGGGCGGCGGATCCGGTGACTGGGCTCGCGTGGAGCCGGCGCGGCGAGCGCCTCGTGGCGCTCACGGCCGGTGGCCTGACCGTCTACGGCCGTGGCGGACGCCCGCTCCTCGCCGTCCGG
>Ga0081538_10000097_pt1 | contig 85125 bp, 92 predicted proteins | sample TabmetS5T2R1_FD_71022 | JGI IMG/M metagenome (GOLD analysis project Ga0081538, IMG submission 71022) | Tabebuia heterophylla rhizosphere microbial communities from the University of Puerto Rico - S5T2R1 | ecosystem: Host-associated > Plants > Roots > Rhizosphere ... | reverse complement strand
GAGATGGCGGATCGGGGTCGCAGAGCACCCGGCGCGGGCGCGGCGACGGGCGAGGCGGTGGACCGGGCCGGAACCGCCGCAACGGTCGCTCGGGCGCTTCCGAGGGCCAGCACTCCGACTCCGATGAAAGCGAGTCCGAGGGCGACGAGGACGACGAGGAGGAGGACGAGGACGAGCGCGACGAGCGCGAGTCCGAAGGGGACGACGACTAGGCCACGACTAGCTTCCTTAGGCCCCGGTCGAGGCTGTCCGGACGGACAGCCTCGCGGGAGGCAGTGGTCACTTGGGGGCCAATATGGGCCCCAAGTCGGCAAAGCTGCCAGCGAACCTACGGGCCGTGCCCTCGCGGCGAGTGGCCGGCCAGGGCGGTGCGGTGCAGGCGCGGCAGGTGGATCCGGCCGCCGATCAGGAAGGTCGCGATCAGGAAGCCGCCCACGGCGATCGCGGCGTCGACCGCGAACGCGGTCTGGATGCCGTCGATGAAACCCGCGCCACTGGTGGCGCCATCGCTGGCGCTGATGAAGATGGTCGTCGTCAGGCCCAGGCCGACCGAGCCGCCAGCGATCTGGGCCATGTAGATGATCGCGCCCGCCAGGCTGCGCCGCGATTCCTGGACCGCGGTCACGCCGGCGGTGGTGGCGGTGGGATAGAAGAGCCCGATGCCGAGGCCGAGAACCGCCATCCCGGGAACGAGCGCCCCGTAGGTCTGCTCCTCGGCGAACAGCGCGATCAGCCCGGCACCGGCGACGATGCAAAGGGAGCCGAGGACCAGCAGCGGCTTGCCGCCGAACCGATCGGCCAGGTGCCCGGCCGCGAATGAGACAGCAGCGAAGGTGGCCATCATCGGCAGCATCCCGGCCCCGGCCCCGACCGCCGAGTAGCCGAGGACGTTGATCATCAGCTGCGGCAGGTAGAGCATCGACGCGAAGAAGACCGCCGACATGAGCAGGATCGCCAAGCACGTGTAGGCGAAATCGCGGTTGCGGATCACGTCGGGCGGCACCAGGGCGTGCTCGCCGGCACGCCCCTCGATGAAGGCGAAGGCGGCCATCAGCGCCGCGAAGAGGGCGAGCAGGCCGATGATGCGCGGGTCGCCCCAGCCCCAGTCGATGGCCTGGTCGAAGGCGAGCAATAGAGAGACCAGGCCGACCGAGACGGTGACTATGCCCGCGTAGTCGATCCGGGCATCCGCCGTCTCCGGCCGCGGCTGGTGCAGCTCCCGCCAAGTGACGAAGGCGGCGAGGGCGGCCACCGGCAGGTTGAGGAAGAAGATCCAGCGCCAGCTGAGCAGGTCGGTGAGCGCTCCGCCGAGCAGCGGCCCGGCGGCGTTCCCGATGCCGCACGTCCCCAGGATCAAAGCGCCCGCCAGCCCCGCCTTCTCCTCCGGGAGGGCGGCGTAGGTCATCCCCAGGATCGCCGGCCACATCAGCGCTCCGCCGACGCCCATCAGCACGCGCATCGCGATCAGCTGCGCCTCGGTCTGGGAGGCGCCACCGAGGAGCGAGAAGACCGCGAAGATCGCGGTCCCGATGAAGAACGCCCGTCGGCGCCCGAAGAGGTCCGCGAGCCGGCCGCCGGTCACCAGCAGGACGCCGAAGGTGAGCGCATAGGCGTTCACCACCCACTGCGTGGTCGTCACGTTCGTGTCGAATTCGCTCTCGATCGCCGGGATCGCGACGTTGATCGCCGAGAAGTCGTTGGCGAGGACGAAGACGGCGATCGCCATCGCCACCAGCGCGAGCCGTGTCCCGCGATCGACGTCGCTCATCCGGCGGCGGGCTGCGCCTCGGGCAGCACGAACGAGTTGGTCGCTGCGTCTGAGCCCTCCTCGGCAATCTCCGGGTACCGCAGCCCGGGCAGCAGGGCGACGTCGAAGACCTCCTGGACCAGCTCCTCGAAGCGCAGGAAGCCGACGATCTGCCCGCTCACCGGGTCGACGGCCCAGACGCCGCAGAGCCTCTCCTCCAGTCGCTCCATCAGGGGCAGCCCGCCGAAGGTCGCCGTCTCGCGCACCTGGGAGAGGCCGACGAAGGCGAGCCCGCCGGCGAACAGCAGCCCGCGCGTGAAGCCCGGGAGCTCGGCGACGGTCTCGATCGTGCCTGCCTCGAGGTCGGCCACGGAGAGCGTCCCCTTGCCCGACTCGAGCAGCCAGAGGCGGCCATCGAACCAGCGGGGCGAGTGGGGCATCGAGAGACCGCTGAGCACCGTCTCCCCAGTCTCGACGTCGATCAGGATTCCCCCGCTCGCCTTGTTCTCGCGCCACCCGCCGGGCGCGTCTGTCTCCCCCAGCGCCGTGACGAAGCGGGGCTCGTCATCGATCACGCAGAGGCCGTTGAGGTGGCAGCGGTCCTCGGAGGTGAGCTGTGAGACGAACGGCGGCTTCCAGCGGGGGATGAAGCTGTGCTCGGCGTCGAGCGTCGCAAGGCAGGAGAAGTTGGTGGCCACGAGCCAGAGCTCGCTCTGGGCGAAGGCGATCTCATGAATCCGGATGTCCCCGGTGAAGTGCTTGTTGCGCGGCAGGAAGCAGGAGTCGTGCTTGCCCCGCGGCTCGACCTTCGAGGCGACTGCCGGGAAGTTCCGGTAGTCGAGCACCTCGGCGCGGGTGCCGATCGCGATCCGGCCGGGGGCCACCGCCAGCCCCATCGGCCGCGCGAAGTTGCGGAAGTGGGTGTTGAGCTGACCCCCGTCGTGGCGAGCGCAGATCAGCTTCCCGGTCTGATAGGTCGAGACGAGCAGCGAGCTCCGCAGCTGGTTGAGGAACTCGGGGAAGCTCTGCGTGTAGACGCTGCGCAGCGGCGAATCGGCCGAGCTGGGCTTCCTGCGCCCGGAGCCGGGGGGACTGGCCAGCCACTCCCGCGCGCGACGGGCGATGTCGTCGGTGCGCGGCAACACCTCCTCGACGGCGGCCCCACCGTCTTCGGCGGTCCGCGTGCCCTGCTCGGCGAGCTGCTCCCGCGCCCCACGGAGCGGCGCGGAGAGCTCCTCGGTGGGCTCGATGCCGAGAAAGCCGCAGAGGCGGTCGATCTCGCGCTTGGGATCCTCGAGCAGAGCGGCGCGATCGGTTACGCACCAGCGCTCCGGTGGCAGGTTCTCGAGGTCGTCGAGCAGTGTCCGCGTCGTCGTGGCCCACTGCTCGGCGGCGATCTCCGCGATGGGCCTACCGCTAAGCCCGCGCCAGCCTGGGACCAGCAGGTACGACCACGGGGGGCCATCCCACTCGGGCAAATCGGGGTAGGTGACCATCACGCCCCGATCCCAGTCGCTGACGATCTCCGCCAGGCTCTCCCGCGGGTCCCGATAGACGTAGACGAAGGTCGCATCTCCGAACACCGCGCTGAGAAACGGGATCCGCAGCGCGTTCTTGGGCGTCCCGTCGAGGGGACGGACCGTGTCAGGAGCCTCGGGCTGGTCGCCGTTCATGTCCCCTGGGTGGATCGACTCGTGAACGCGCGTGACGACGTCCGGCTTGGCATCGGCCACCGTCAGCCGGTTGCTGTCCCACGATCGCTGCGAGGGGTGCAGCTCCGGGAGGTCGTCGAGAACGCTGCCGTTGTCGCCGCCTGAGAGCACCACGCCGGGGGCGCGCGCCAGTGCGCCGACCACCGCCGCCGCTCCCGAGCGGGGTGGCGCGACGACGAAGATCGGGCGAGTGATCAGCGTGTTCGGCTTGGTCGACATCGTTCTCGGCGGCTGAATATCGTCGCAGCCGACGACCGAGACCGCGAGACAGGAGGTCAGCGATGGGCCAGCGCACGAGCTACGAGCCGGGGACGTTCTCCTATGCCGAGCTCGCGACCACAGACGTGGCGGACGCGAAGCGCTTCTACGGAGGCCTCTTCGAGTGGGAGTTCGAAGACGTTCCGGTTCCTGAGAGCGAGCCCTACACGCTTGCGCGCATCGAGGGCGATTCCGTCGCGGGCCTCACTCCCCAGCAGCCGCAACAGCGAGAGGCCGGGATCCCGCCGCACTGGTTCAACTACGTCACCGTCGCGAGCGCCGACGAGGCCGCCGACCAGGCCAAGGAGCTCGGCGGCGCCGTCCACGCGGGACCGTTCGACGTCATGGAGCAAGGACGGATGGCCGTGATCGCCGATCCCACCGGAGCGATGTTCGGCGCCTGGGAGGCTCGCTCGGGCATCGGCGCGGAGCGTGTTAACGATCCAGGCACGCTCACGTGGAACGATCTTGCGACGAACGACGTCGAGGCGGCGAAGGAGTTCTACTCGGGGCTCTTCGGATGGTCGATCGACGAGCTCGACACCGGTGGCGGCCCGCGGTATTGGTCGATCTCACACGCGGGGGCTGCCAGCGGCCGCAACGGCGGCATGCGCGAGCTCACTCCGGAGGAGCAGGGCGCGCCTCCGAATTGGGTGGCCTACTTCGCGGTGGAGGCTGTGGACGAGACGCTGGAGAAGGCCCAGCAGCTCGGCGGCTCGACGCTCTTCGGTCCGATGGAGGTCCCCGCGGGCCAGTTCGCGGCCATCGGCGATCCGCAGGGTGCCGTGTTCTCTGTCGTCGAGGCCGAGTTCGACGACTGAGCGCTACCTCCGGACGAGCTCGGTGCCGTCGTAGAGCTTCTTCACCCGCACCGTTCCGGAGGGTGCGGCCTGGATGCACAGCTCGCACAGCACGCACTCGTCGAGGTTCTCCTCGACCGTCTCGACGCGTCCCCCCGCGTCCCTGAAGATGTCCACCGGGCAGACCTCCTCGAGCTTCTTGGCGAGCTCGCCGTCGGAGGCGATCGAGTCTGAGACCTCGACGTCGATGAAGACGCCGTGTTGTGCGGTCGACGCCATCAGGCCGCCACTCCCAGCCGCTCCTTCACCGCGTCCGGGATCTCGTCGATCCGCTCGACCACGGGGATGCCCGCGGCCTCGAGACGGGCGATCTTCTCGGTCGCGGAATCCTCCTTACCCTCGACGATCGTCCCGGCGTGCCCGAAGCTCATTCCCTGCATCTCCTCGTCGTCCATGAACCGACCGGCCATGAAGGCGACGATTGGCAGGCGGGACCCGGCCTCTTCGCGCCAGTCGACCAGTTCGGCCTCCATGCGCCCGCCCGGCTCGGTGTAGATCACGATCGCCTCGGTCTGCTCGTCGGCCTCGAACAGCGGCATCAGCTCGGCATACGTGGAGCCGATGATCGCGTCGCCTCCGATCGAGACCGCCGTCGAGACTCCGAGCCCCGCCGCAGTCAGGGTCGAGGAGATCTCGGTGGTCATGCCGCCGGAGCGCGACATCACGCCGACGGGCCCTTGGGTGTACGCCTTGGCGGCGTCCTTCGCCGGGCCGCCGATGCCGCCCATCTTGGCCACCCCCGGCGCAATCACGCCGAGGCAGTTGGGGCCGATGATCCTGGCGCCGCGAAGGTTGGCCAGCTCGACCATCTCCGCGACGTCGCGGCGCGGGATGCGCTCGGTGACCACGACGATGAGGCCGATCCCGTTCTCGATCGCCTCGAACACGGCGTCCTTGGTGAACGCGGGCGGCACCGTGACGACTGCCCCATCGGGAGCCGAGCCGTGGTTTTCGACCACCTGCTCGACGGTGTCGAAGACCGGCACGCCGTGCACGTCGCGGCCCCTGCGACCCGGCGTCACGCCGCCGACGATCTTCGAGCCGTAGTCGAGGCATTCCCGCGTGAGGTTCACGGCCTCGCGTCCCGTGATGCCCTGGACGATGAAGGTGAAGTCCTCGCTCAACAGGATGCTCATCGCTGGACCTTCTCCACGGCGCGGCCGGCCGCATCCCACATCGACACCGACCGATCGCAGTACTCGACGCCGTAGCGGTCGAGGATCTTGTAGCCCTCCTCCTCCCAGGCGCCCGGGATGCGGAAGATCGCGATGGTCTCGGCCGGATCCTTGCCGAGCTCGAGGCACGCCGTGATCACACCGCGAGCGACGATGTCGACCCGCGTGTTGGAGACGATCGACATCATCACCGCGATCTTTTCCACGCCGTCCTTGCGGAGCACCTCCATGGCAAGTCCTTTGGATTTGCTGACTGAAGGGTTGCCTCCGATCTCGGCGTAGTTGGCGGGCCTGCCGCCCTGACTTCGCACCGCGTCGGTGAGCGTCAGCGACCCTCCGCCGGCGCCGATTACCAGTCCGAGGTCGCCGTCGAAGCCGTGGTCCTTGCCTTGGATCACTCCGCGGTGGTCTGCGCTGTCGATCGCCTTGACGTTGCGCTCGAACTCGCTGGGCTCGTACAGCTCGCGCGGCTCATCGAGATCGACTCCGCTCTCGCCGAGAAGCGCCCTCTGCCGGCCGACGGCCTCGTCCTCCATCTCCATGTGCGCGTCAAGAGCGACGAAGGAGCCGTCCTCCAGCCGCGCGAGCGGGTTGATCTCCGCCAGGGTCATGTCGAAGTCGCGCTGAAGGCGCGCGAGCCTGGCAAGCACTGCCGTGGCGCGGTTTAGCTCCGAGCCCGTCATCCCGACCCGCGACACCACCTGCTTGGCCTCGAAGTCGGAGATCGGGTGCAGGTTGGAGAGGTGCCCCCGGCCGACGTGATCGGGATGCTCCTCGGCGACCTGCTCGATGTCGATCCCGCCCATGTCGGAAAACAACATCATCGGCCGCTTGGCACGCCCGTCCCAGAGCACCGCCGCGTAGTACTCATGTGCGACCTCGGCCTTGGGGTCGACGAGCACGCCGACAGGCATGTGGCCGCCGATCTCCAGCTCGAGGATCGCCGCGGCGTGCTCGGCCGCCTCGTCGGGCGTGTCGGCGAACTTGACGCCGCCGGCCTTCATGCGCCCGCCCGTCAGCACCTGCGACTTGATCACCGTCGGGCCGCCGATCCTCTCGGCGGCGGCCCGCGCCTCGTCGGCAGAGGTGCAGAACCCGTACTCGGTGACGGGGATGCCGACGCGCTCGACTATGCGTCGTGACTCGTACTCGTAGAAGCGCATGGCGGGGAGCGGCGCGGAACCCTAGACGAGGCGAAGAGTGAACACCGTGCCGCCGCCCTCGGCGCGCTCGACTGTCGCCTCGCCGCCGTGGGACTCAGCGACCTGCCGCACGATCGCCAGGCCGAGGCCCGAGCCGGGCTCCCGGCGTGAGCCGGCGCCCCGGTAGAAGCGGTCGAAGACGTGGTCGAGTTCGTCGGGCGCGATGCCGGCGCCGTGGTCGCGCACCTTCACCTCGCCGGCGGCGACGGAGACCTCGATCGGCGAGTTGGGCGGGCTGTACTTGCGAGCGTTGTCGAGCAGGTTGTTCACGGCCCGAGCGAGGCGATCGGCTCGGCCCTCGACAACGGTGGGTTCGGAGTGGACCTCGATCGCGCGGGGTGGTGAGAGCTGCCGCATCCTCGCCACGCACTCGGCGACGACCTCGTCCAAGCGAACGGGCTCGACGCGTCCGTCGGGCTCGTCGCCGCGGGCGAGCTCGATCACGTCGTTGATCAGCGCCGTCAGCTCTTTGATGCGTGCGTCGACGTCCGCGAGGACGCGCGTGCGCTGGTCCGCCGGCAGCTCGGGATGTTCGAGCAGGCTCTCGATGTCGGTGCGCAGGCTGGCCACCGGAGTGCGGAGCTCGTGTGAGGCGTCGGCGACGAGCTGCCGCTGTGCCGTCACCGAGTTGGTGAGGGCCTCCTGCGAGCTTTCGATCGTGTCTAGCATCGCGTTGAAGCGCCGGGCGAGACGCCCGAGCTCATCGCTCCCGGGCGCCTCGATGCGGCGTGTCAGATCTTGTGTCTCGCTGATGTGCTCGGCCGCATCCGAGAGTCGGTTGATCGGGTCGATCACCGTGCGCGAGAGCAGCCACGCGAGCGTCGCGGCTAGGGCGACCCCGCCGAGCACGACCACCAGCAGGGCCACCCGTAGCCGCGAGAGTACGTCGTCCACGCCCTCGAGCGAGTCGGCGACCTGAATTGCGCGACCTCCCGGCACCGCCGCCGTCAGGATTCGATGGTGGGTGCCGCCCGCGTCCGAGTCCGTGAAGACCTTGCCTTCACCCGAGCTCGCGATCTCGCGCGCCTCGCCACTCACGGGCAGGGGCGGACCCGTCGACAGGATCTGAACGGGCGTGCCGGCCGGATTGATCAGCTGCACCTGGAACTCCCCGCCGGCGGGACCCGCGATCGCAGGACGAACGTCTTCAGGCAGAGCTCGCAGCCGGCGCCGGATGACCTCCGGCGCGATCGCGTTTGTCGCTAACGGCGGGGCCTCCTGCACCAGCTCGACGGTTCGCTCCAGCCGGTCGTCGACTTGGCCGTGGAGCTCGTTGCTGACGGCGACGTAGCTGCCGACGGCGGCCGCGATCACGGCGATCGCAACCGCCCCGGCCGCGAGCAGGATCAACCGGCGGCGGAGGCTCATCGTGCCGCTATTCCTGGCGCAGGCTGTAGCCGACGCCGCGGATCGTCTGGATCACGCGCGGCTCGCCTTCGGCCTCGAGCTTCCGGCGCAGGTAGCCGACGTAGACGCCAAGCGAGTTCGAGGTGGGGCCGAAGTCATAGCCCCACACGTGCTCGAAGATCTGCGAGCGGCTGAGCACCACGCGGGGATGTTCCATCAGCAGCTCCAGCAGGGAGAACTCTGTCCTGGTGAGGTCGAGCGCGCGGTCGCCGCGGCGCACCTCCCGAGTGCTGCGATCCAGGGTCAGGTCGGCGTAGCGAAGCTGTGGCTCTTCGGACGCTTCGGTCCGGCGCATCAGCGCCCTCAATCTGGCCATCAGCTCGCGGAGCGCGAACGGCTTGGAGAGGTAGTCGTCGGCTCCGGCATCGAGCCCCGCGACTCGGTCGTCCACGGCGTCGCGGGCCGTGAGCATCAGGATCGGCGTTCGATCCCCGCTGCGGCGGACCCGTCGGCAGACCTCGATGCCGTCGATCCCCGGCATCGCGATGTCGAGGATCACGGCCTCGAAGTCGTACTCCGCCAGCGCCTCCAGCGCGTCCTCGCCGTCGTCGGCGGTCGAGATCTCGTATCCCTCGAGGCCGAGGGCCCGGCGCAGCGACCCGCGAACCGCGGGCTCGTCATCGACGACGAGGACGTTCACGGCCTCAATTCTGCGGCACCGCCCCGCCGAACGGGCCGCGAATCTGCGCACCTTCTGGCAGGAGCTCGCGGCAGCTCTCGAGGGCGCGCTGAAGCTTGCCGAGGCCGCCCGTCGGCGTCTCGCCCGGAGCGGGGAGTTCGACCCCCTGATCCTCCATGCACGCGCGGAACTCCTCGATCTCCTCAAATGTGGCGCCGCCCGGCGCCTGGCCCTCGCCGACGGCGAGCGGTGCGACTGTCTCCTCGGGCTCGGACTCGGAATCGTCGCCGCCCGACAGCACGACCACCAGCGCGACCGCCATCGCCAGGGTGGCCGCGACCGAGATGCCGACGACCGCCCAGATTGTCTTGGTCATCGGCTGCCCGCCCTTGCCGGCGTTGGGCGCGTTCGGTCGCCCGCCTCGTCGGCGATACGGCCGTCGGCGAGCTGGATCAGGCGTGGCGACGTCCCCGCCACGGCCGGATCGTGCGTGACGAGCACGACCGTGAGCCCGGCGTCCTCCCAGAGGCGATACAGGAGCTCGATGATCGAGTCGCCGGTGGTGGTGTCCAGGTTGCCGGTGGGCTCGTCGGCTAGCAGCACGTCGGGCCCGTTCGCCAGCGCCCGTGCGATCGCGACTCGCTGCTGCTCACCGCCGGAGAGCTGGGATGGCAGGTGTCCGGCTCGCGCGTCCAGCCCCACGCGCTCCAGGAGGTCGTGTGCGCGCTTGTGTCGTTCGTCGCCCGGCTGTGCCGACGGCGCCATGGCGAGTTCGACGTTCTCGCCCGCGCTCAGGGTCGGGATCAGGTTGAACTGCTGAAAGACGAACCCGATCCGCTCGCGGCGCAGGTCGGCAAGCTCGGCGTCGCTTCGAGTCGTCAGGTCGCGGCCCTCGAACTCGATGCTCCCCTCCGAGGGACGATCGAGCGCGCCCAGCAGCTGGAGCAGCGTGGACTTGCCCGAGCCGGACGGGCCGGCGACGACCGCGAACTCCCCGGTGAGGAGCTCGAGGTCGATGCCATCAACGGCGCGCACCTCGGTCTCCCCGCTCGGGTACCGCTTCGTCAGCCCGTGGAGGCTGTAGAGCACGGCCGGCGGGCCGAGGTTTCCGTTGTCGTCAATCTCGTTCACGACGTCTCCTTCTCACTCGTTGGTATCGGTCTCACTCCACACTGCGCAGCGCCTCGGCCGGTCGCAGGCGCGCGGCACGCCCGCCACCCACGGCGCCGGCGATCACTCCGCCGACGACTGCGAGCCCAATCGCAAGCAACAGCAGTCCGAGGTCGACGGGCGCGTCGAGCGCGACCGTGCTCGACCCAGTCTCGACGGCGCCCTGGCCGAACGGGCCGCTGCCGGGCGCACCGAAGCCGGTCTGTTCGGCTGCGACCGAGGCGTCGAGGCTGATCCCGAGCGCGCCGATCAACGCGGCGCCTCCGATCCCGATCACCGCACCGGCCAGGCCGCCGAGCAGTCCCTGGACCACCGATTCGCCCGTGACCTGGCGGATCACCAAGCGCTGACGCCAGCCGAGAGCCTTCAAGGTCCCGAGCTCGCGCGTGCGCTTGTTGACTGACGACAGCGTGAGCAGGCTCGCGATCAGAAAGGCTGCGCCGAGGGCGACCACGGCGAGCGCGATCCCAAGCTTGTCGGACAGGTTCTGGGCGTCGACGAGCGAGCCGGAGACCCGCTCTGCGAGATCCTCGGCCGTCGTCACCTCCGAGCCGTTGAAGCTGGCTTCGATCTCGCTGGCCACAGTGGCGACGTGGTCGGAGCTCTCCGCCCGCACGCGAAGAACGTTGATCCGGCCCTCGCGGTCGGAGAGGTTCTGAAGCTGCTCCAGCGGCAGATAAACGTCGGACGACTCCCCGCCGAGGGGGAGGTCCGCGATGCCGACGACGTCGAAGTTCTTGCCGCCTACCTTGATCTCGTCGCCGACGGCGATTCCTTCCTCCTCGGCGTGGGTGACCGAGACCAGGGCCTTGCGCTCGTCGGAGGCGCGTAGGTACCGACCGTCGCTGATCTGGCCGGGCGTGATCGATCCCAGCTCAGGCTCCGACGCGTCGATGCCCGAGACGGTGGATTGGTTGATGCTGATGTTCTCGGGGCCGCCTCCGCCTGAGGGCGGGGCGGTCTCGATGACGGGGCCGCCCGTGCCCGCCTCCTCGGGGACCCGCCCCGAGACCTCCATTGAGTTCAGGGTCAGGGCGCCGGCCACACCCTCGACGCCGTCGATCGCCGCGATCTCGGTTGTCTGGCGCTCTGGAAACGAGAGCTCCTGGGTTACGAAGCTCTGGTTGTGGAATCGCTCCCCGGGCTCGCCCTCGGCGAGTCCGACCCTTGCCGCGCCGTTCTCTCGCTCGAGTTGCCGCTGCTCCTTGGCTGACAGCCCGGCCCCGGGACCGATGCCGAACTCCGGCTCGCCGCCTTCCTCCGGTTCCTCGACCGTGACGGGTCGCCCAACGGACATGTCCGTCCCCACGCCCGTCAGCGGCTCGAGCACCTCGGCCTGGGCGTCGTCGAGTCCGTCCGACAGCGCGGTGACCGTGACGACAAGCCCAACGCCGATTCCGAGGCCGAGGGCGGTTAGAACGGTGCGGCCCTTGCGCCGGCGAAGCTCGGCGGCGAGATAGCGGAGGTAGAACATCTCTTCGTCGGTCCTTTCGGTCTCGCTCTGATTGGCGCCCGGCGACCGCGGCTGGGGGAGGCTCTGCGGGGGAGAAAGCCTCGCGACCCGGGTGTCTTGGCGGCCACGGCCGCCGGGCATCCGCGATCAAACCCCACCGCCTTAAGGCGGTTCGAAGAGCGACTTAAGAAGAGGCGAAGAAGGGCTCGGGCGTGCTAGCGCAACGTGGCGCGGGCGCGGCGGCCGAAGGTGCCGCGCCAGACGAGCAGGGCGACGATCGAGCCGATGATCGAGCCGAGAATTCCCGAGGCCTGGAGCGCCCCCTGGTCGAGATCCTCGTTGAAGATCACATAGCCGAGGAAGCCACCTACGAAGCTGCCGACGATTCCCAGCAGCAGCGTGGCGCCAAAGCCCATCGGATCCGGTCCTGGAACGAGTAGCCGCGCCAAGTAGCCGGCGATAACACCGACGATCAGCAGGTAGATGATCAATCCAAGCATGTGCAGGGCACTGTTTCCCGCTCAGGCATGCGGCAAACGCGATCCTGCGGCATTCGCGCGCCTCGTGCGACACAATGCCCCACCTGTTCCTGGGGGATCCTTCGGGGTAGACGCCCGCCACCATCCACGTGCAGAAAAGGAGTTGAGCCACAACCTTGACCGACACCAGCGCCGCCACTGAAATCCCGACCAAGAACGCGAAGCTGATCTCCTGGGTGGACGAGGTCGCAGAGCTGACTCAGCCGGACGCGATTCACTGGTGCGACGGGTCGGCCTCGGAATACGACCAGCTCTGTGCCGAGCTGGTGGAGGCCGGGACATTCACGAAGCTGTCGGAGGCCAAGCGGCCGAACTCCTACCTCGCAAGGTCGGACCCCGGGGACGTCGCGCGGGTCGAGGACCGCACCTTCATCTGCTCCGAGCGCGAGGAGGACGCTGGGCCGACCAACAACTGGCGAGACCCGGCCGAGATGCGCGAGACGCTCACGGATCTCTTCAAGGGGTCGATGCGCGGCCGCACGATGTACGTGGTTCCGTTTTCGATGGGCCCGCTGGGATCGCGCATCGCCCACATCGGCGTCCAGCTGACCGACTCCGCCTACGTCGCCGTCTCTATGCGCATCATGACCCGCATGGGCAAGCGCGCTCTAGACGTTCTCGGAGACGAGGGCGAGTTCGTCCCCTGTCTGCACTCGGTGGGCGCGCCGCTCGCCGAGGGCGAGTCCGATGTGCCGTGGCCGTGCAACCCCGACAACAAGTACATCGTGCACTTCCCCGAAACCCGCGAGATCTGGTCGTACGGTTCCGGCTACGGCGGCAACGCGCTGCTGGGCAAGAAGTGCTTCGCCCTGCGGATCGCGTCGGTGATGGCGCGCGAGGAGGGCTGGCTCGCCGAGCACATGCTGATCCTGAAGCTGACCTCACCCGAGGGCGAGGTCAAGTACGTCAGCGGAGCGTTCCCGTCGGCGTGCGGCAAGACGAACCTCGCGATGCTGATCCCCACGCTCCCGGGCTGGGAGGTCGAGACGGTCGGCGACGACATCGCGTGGATGAAGTTTGGGGACGACGGGCGTCTCTATGCGGTCAACCCGGAGGCCGGCTTCTTCGGCGTTGCCCCCAACACCAGCCACAAGACGAACCCGAACGCGATGGCGACGATCGAACGGAACACGATCTTCACCAACTGCGCGCTCACCGACGACGGCGACATCTGGTGGGAGGGGATGACGGGCGAGGCGCCGGAGCACGCGATCGACTGGAAGGGCAACGAGTGGACTCCCGACCGGCAGGAGCCCGCCGCGCATCCGAACGCGCGCTTCACGACTCCGGCCGCGCAGTGCCCGTCGATCGCCGACGAGTGGGAGGACCCCGCGGGCGTGCCGATCGACGCCTTTCTGTTCGGAGGCCGGCGGGCGACGGTGCAGCCTCTGGTCAGCGAGTCGTTCGACTGGGAGCACGGCGTCTTCCTCGGCGCGACGATGTCGTCGGAGACGACGGCGGCGGCAGCCGGTGCCGTCGGCGAGCTGCGCTTCGACCCGATGGCGATGCTGCCGTTCTGCGGCTACAACATGGCCGATTACTTCGGCCACTGGCTCGAGATGGCGCGCCGCCATCCGGGCGAGATGCCGCGCATCTTCGTCGTCAACTGGTTCCGCAAGGACGCCGAGGGCAAGTTCATCTGGCCCGGGTTCGGCGAGAACAGCCGTGTGCTCGAGTGGATCTTCCGCGCCTGCGCGGGCAAGGGTGAGACCGTCGAGACGCCGATCGGTCTCGTCCCGGCCGAGGGCGACATCAACACCGACGGCCTCGACATCTCCGACGCCGCGATGCGCAACCTGCTCACGGTCGACGCGGAGGCGCTGCGGGCCCAGCTGCCGCAGGTCGAAGACCACCTGGCCCGCTTCGGGGACGACCTGCCAGAGGAGATCAGCCGACAGCTCGAGGCGCTGAAGCGGCGACTTGGTTAGCCGAGGCTCACCACTCGTTCGGCCTGCGCCGACCCTCCGGCTCGCTCGCGTTGCAGTGGTCGCAAAGCGTCAGGAGCCACCTACGGTCAGTCCTGCGGCTGCCCCTTCTTCCCTGACGGGGTTCGGACTGGGGCCGACGGGGCGTTAGAGCTCGTAGGCCTCCGCTAGCTCCGGGTCCTTCTTCGCCAGCATCTCGGCCAGGGAGACCATCACCTTGCACTGCTTCCAGGTGGCGTCGTCCTGCATCTTGCCGTCGATCATGTGCACACCGCGGCCGTCCGGGATCGCCTCAAGCACCTTCTTGGCGAACTTGACCTCGTCGGCAGGCGGGCTGAAGACCCGCTTCGCGATCTCGATTTGGGCGGGATGCAGCGACCACGCGCCGACGCAGCCCAGGAGGAACGCGGCGCGGAACTGCGTCTCACAGCCCTCGGTGTCCTTGATGTCGCCGTACGGCCCGTAAAAGGGCAGGATCCCGGCCGAGGTGCAGGCGTCGACCATGCGCGCGATCGAGTAGTGCCACGGATCCTGCTGGGCGGTCGCGCGAGGCGCGTCGGGGTTGTCGGGATCGGGGTCCTCGATCACGCGGTAGCCGGGGTGTCCACCGCCGACGCGCGTCGTCTTCATCCGGCGGAACGCGGCCAGATCGGCCGGGCCGAAGCTCATGCCCTGCATGCGGGGGCTCGCCGTCGCGATCTCCTCGAGGTTGACCACCCCGATCGAGGTCTCGAGAATCGCGTGCACCAGCAGAGGCTTGGCCAGGCCGGCCTTGGCCTCGAGCTGGGCCAGCAGGCGGTCGACGTAGTGGATGTCCCAGGCGCCCTCGACCTTGGGCACCATCACCACGTCGAGCTTGTCGCCGATCTCGGTCACGAGCTGGGTGATGTCGTCGAGCACCCAGGGGCTCTCGAGTGAGTTGACGCGGGTCCACAGCTGGGTCTCGCCGAGGTCGAGCTCCTTGCCCACTCGGATCAGGCCCTCGCGGGCGGCCTCCTTGCGATCGACTGGGATCGCGTCCTCGAGGTTGCCGAGCAGGATGTCGACCTGCTGGGCGATCTCCGGCGCCTTGGCGACCATCTTCTCGTTCGAGAAGTCGAGGAAATGGATCATTCGCGAGGGAGCAACCGGGATCTCGCGCAGCGGCTCGGGCGCGTCGATCGCCAGCGGCTTGAAGAAGTCACGGGGGTTTCGCATGGCGGCCAATCTATCTAGCCTGCGTGGCTGACTTGACCGAGGTTGAGATACGCGCAGCGCGGCCCGGCGAGGAGAAGACGCTGCCGCCTCTGTACGAGTGGCTGTTCGCTCCGCCCGGGTCCAAGCCGCCCAGCTGGGACGAGAAGCGGGCCGTGGTTGCCCTGCGCCAGGCCATCGAATCCCACGACGCCTGCGTGCTGGTTGCGGAGGCGGATGGGCGATTCGTCGGCTTCTGCACCGCCTACCAGGACATGCATTCAGTGCGGTTCGGCTACCGCTGCTGGGTCGAGGACCTGGCCGTCGATCCCGACACGCGGTCGCAGGGCGTCGGCAAGCGCCTTCTCGATGCCGCCAAGGACTGGGCGCGCGAACGCGGCGCCACCCATCTCGAGCTGGACTCCGGCGAGGCGCGCTACGACGCCCACCGTTTCTACGAGCGCGAGCAGCCCAGCTGGCGCTCGATCTGCTTCGCATGGGAGCTCTAGCCGCTCTCGGCGGCTCCGCATCCTCGGCCGCCTGGGCGTGTTCCGGCAGCCGTAGGCAGGAAACGACTACGGAGGTGGGACATGATTGGCCTCAAGGGACGGCTGCCGAGCCCGGCGCTGATCGTCGCGGTCGTGGCGCTCGTGGCGGCGCTTGCCGGAACCGCGATCGCGCTCCCCGGCAAGAAGACGGTGAGCCGCAACGACATCAAGCCCGAAGCCGTGCGGTCGAAGCAGATCGGTGACGGCAAGGTCCGCCCGCACGATCTGAGCGAAAAGAGCGTGATGTGGGCGCGAGTCAGCTCCGACGGCAACCTGGTCAACGCGAGCACCGGCGGCGTGACGTCGACCCGCAACAACGACGGCGTGTACGCGGTCGACTTCAACGCACACGACCTGTCCCTGTGTGCGTGGGACGCGCAGCTCGCCTCGTTTACGCCTGGGGGCGGGATTCCGAGCGGCGAGTCGACGACCGAGCTGGCGGCTAGCGCCAACGACACCGTTCGAGTCGGCACCCACAACAGCTCCGGCACCGAAGCCGATCGGGGCTTCACCCTGGTCGTCTTCTGCTGAGCGCCTGCGCACGCCGGGCACGGCCGGATACGCTGAAGAACTAACGGCACATGCTGCTTTCGCGCCTAAAGGCGCTCACCTGAACCTATGCCCGGCCGCATCGTCCTCTTCGGCGCCACCGGATACACCGGGCGCCTGACGGCTGAAGCGCTCGTCGCCCGGGGCGAGCGGCCACTGCTTGCCGGGCGCAGCGCGGAGAGCCTCACGGCGCTGTCGGGTGAGCTCGGCGGCGAGCTCGACACCGCCGTCGCGGAGGTCGAGCGGCCGGACACCGTCGGGGCGCTGGTGGAGGCGGGCGACGTACTGATCAGCACGGTCGGTCCGTTCGTGCGCTGGGGTGAGCCCGCGGTGGAGGCAGCGATCTCGAAGGGCGCCGCCTACATCGACTCGACAGGGGAGCCTGGCTTCATCCGGGCCATCTTCGAGCGGTACGCCCCACGGGCGTCAGAGGCAGGGATCGGCCTGGTCACCGCCTTCGGCTACGACTGGGTGCCGGGAAACCTGGCCGGGGCACTGGCGCTCGAGGAAGCCGGACCGGGCGGCGTTCGAGTCGACATCGGCTACTTCTTCACGGGCGCAGCCGGGATGAGCGGCGGCACGCGGGCGACGACGGCCTTGGGCGCGCTCGAGCCGTCGTTCGTGTGGCGCCGTGGCATCAAGACGGAACGGAATGCCGCTCGCGTGCGCTCGTTCGACGTCAACGGACGCTCCCGGCCGGCCGTCTCCGTGGGGTCGTCCGAGCACTTTGCGCTGCCGCGGCTCTATCCACGGCTCCAAGAGGTCAACGCCTACCTCGGCTGGTTCGGCGGCGCGTCGCGGCCGCTGCAGGCGTTTTCGCTGGTCGGCGCGGCCGTGGCCAGGCTCCCGGGCGCACGGTCGGGAATGCGGGCGCTTGCAGGGCGGCTGGTCAAGGGATCCACCGGAGGACCCAACGCCGAGCAACGCTCGCGCTCGAACTCGCACGTCGTCGCCATCGCCTACGACGGGGGCGGCAGGGAGCTCGCCTCCGTAACGGTCGCCGGCGTCAGCGGCTACGACTTCACCGGCCGCATCCTCGCCTGGGGCGCCGCCCGCGCACTCGCCGAGGGGCTGAAGGGCACCGGAGCGCTCGGACCCGTCGAGGCGTTCGGCCTCGCCGAGCTCGAGGCCGGCTGCGCCGAGGCGGGGATCGAGCGCCTGAGTCCGGCCTAGCCGTCTTCGCGCCTGGCTCGAAGCCCGCCAACGCCTCGGGAAACAGGGACTTTGAGGTCTGGCTCGCCCATCGACGGGAAGTATCCTCTGGCGCCCGATTCACGACCACGAGGAGCCATGGCCGTAGCGACCGCGTCCTTTCAGGAGAAGACCGACGAGCAGCAGGCGATCACCGAGATGGTGCGCCAATTCGTCGACAACGAGATCCTCCCCGTCGCCGAGGAGTTCGATCACGAGGACAAGTTCCCCGAGGCGATCGTCGAGCAGATGAAGGAGCTCGGCCTGTTCGGCGTCACGATCGGAGAGGAGCACGGCGGGATGGGCCTCGACCTGACCACCTACGCGATGATCGTCGAGGAGCTCTCGCGCGGCTGGATCTCCATCTCGGGCGTGGTCAACACCCACTTCATCGGCTCCTACCTGCTGATGAAGTTCGGCACCGACGAGCAGAAGGAGTACTTCCTGCCGAAGATGGCGACGGGAGAGCTCCGAGCCGCGTTCTCGCTCTCCGAGCCGGAGGTCGGCTCCGACGTGCAGGGCATCAAGTCAACTGCGACCAAGAACGACGCCGGCGAGTGGGAGATCAACGGCCAGAAGATGTGGGTGACCAACGGCCTGCTGTCGGGCGTCGTGTTCGTCCTCGTCAAGACGGATCCGAAGGCGGATCCGCCATACCGGGGCATGACCTGCTTCATCTGTGAGAAGGAACCCGGGGCCGAGGAGGTGCCGGGCCTCAAGATCCCGCCGAAGATCAAGAAGATGGGCTACAAGGGCGTCGAGTCGACGGAGCTCGTCTTCGACGGCTTCAAGGTCACGGAGGACCGGATCCTGGGCGGACCCGACGGCCTTGGACAGGGCTTCAAGCAGATGATGGACGCGCTCGAGGTGGGCCGCGTCAACGTCGCCGCCCGCGGCGTCGGTGTCGCTCAACGCGCCCTGGAGCTCGCGCTGCGCTACTCGCAGGAGCGAAAGACGTTCGGCAAGCCGATCGCCGAGCACCAGGCGATCACCTTCAAGCTCGCCGAGATGGGCACGCGGGTCGAGGCCGCCAGGCTGATGACGATGAAGGCCGCGCGGATGAAGGACGCCGGTGAGCGCTCGGATCTCGAGGCCGGGATGGCGAAGCTCTACGCGTCGGAGGCGGCGCGCTCCAACGCCGAGGAGTCGCTGCGGATCCACGGCGGCTACGGCTACTCGAAGGAGTACGAGATCGAGCGCATCTACCGCGACGCCCCGCTGCTGCTGATCGGGGAGGGGACCTCCGAGATCCAGAAGATGGTGATCGGAAAGAAGCTCCTCGAGCGGAATCGGATCTAGTGGCTCAGGGCGCGCGCGAGCTGATTTCGGTCGCCTACCGGAACATCACCGCCGAGGTCCCGGCCTTGGCGAAGCTGAAGCTCATCTTCCGGCTCGAGCTGCGCGGACGCGGCGACGTGCAGGTTTTTCGCGTCCGGATCCCCGGGCCCGAGATCTCGAAGATCGAGCCCGAGGACGCCCGGCTCGAGGTCTCGGTTGCCCGCTCGGACTTCAATGAGCTAGCCGCCGACGGGAAGATCCGCGACTGGCACGAGGCGTATGACCATGGCCACGTCAAGGTCTCGGGCGATCCGAACGTGCGCCGCCTGATCGGACAGGTGATCGAGCGCCACGAAGCGCGCTCGCGCCTCAAGAAGGCGCACTGAATCACCAACGGCGCCTCGCGCGGCTGCGGGCCGCCTCGCAGCAGCTTCATCGTCCGATCGCAAACCGCCACCCAGCGGACGTTGTACGTGAGGCCGGTCCCGTCCAGGCGCAGGAGCCACGCGCCGCGAAGCTCGCGTTTCGGGCCCGCGCCCGCCGGCTGACGGCCGCCGACGTCGATCGCGCGCGCACGGAGGAGCGCTCGCTCTTCCGTGCCTGGCTGATGCGAAAGACGGTCCACCTGATCGCCAGCGAGGACGCCGGCTGGATGCTGCCACTGTTCGCGCCCACGATCGTGCCGTGGTCGCGCAGGCGGCTCGGCGAGCTCGGCGTACCCGCGGCTCAGCAGGACCGTGTGCTGTCGCTGATCCATCGCGCAATCGACCGCGAGGGGCCACTGACGCGGCCGGAGCTCGTGGACCGTCTCGCTGGGTCGGGAGTCGGAGGAGCGACGGAGGCCAAGTACCACCTCTGGACGCTCGCGACGCTCGACGGCGAGCTGTGTCTCGGGCCGGACAGGGACGGCCAGACGTGCCTCGTCCGCACCCGCGACTGGATCGGCAAGCTCGAGCGGCGGCCGCGTGAGGAGTCCCTCGCCGAGCTCGCCCGCCGCTACCTGCGCGCCTACGCGCCGGCAAGCGAGCGCGACTTCGTGCGCTGGGCGGGGCTGCCGCTGCGAGACGGGCGGCTTGGCTTGGAGCGCATCGTGTCCGAGCTCTCGGAGGTCCGGGCCGGCGCCGAGACGCTGCTCGTGCTCGGGCGCGGGCCTCGACGCGCTCGTGGTCGCGTCGTGCGCCTCCTCGGCGCGTACGACAACTACAACCTCGCCTACGAGAGCCGGGAATTCGCGATCCCCGGCGCGCACGAGAAGCAGATCGTCCCGGGCGGCGGGATCGTCCGCCCGGCCATCGTCGTGGATGGCCGGCTGGTCGGCACCTGGACCTCCAAGCGAAGCGGAAAGCGGTTGACGGTCTCGATCGACTCGTTCGAGACGCTCGAGCCCGAGGTCGCCCAAGCGATCGAAGCTGAGGTCGCCGACATCGGGCGCTTCGAGGGCCTGACCGCGAAGCTCGTCTGATGCCCGGGCGGTCGTGGCACAGCAAGAACGCGGGCGCGGCAGGCCCGGCCATGCGTGTTTCGGCGCTGCAATTGCCCAGTACAAGCCCGAGTTCCAGGGCTCCAGCCTGCGCCGTTAGCGTCGTCGCAGACCACGACTACGATTGGATCGGGCCGCCTTCGAGCGGCCCGATTCGCGTCCAACGGAGCCGTGGGCACGGGACACGCCGTCGCCCGTCCGGCGACGGGTACGATGCCGCGCCCATGAACGATGAAGAGCACGACCTGATCACCGACCAGGCGGGCCGCGAGGCGACCGGCGCCCGCCAGTACGGGCGCTACCTCGAGGAGTTCGAGGTCGGCGCGACGTACAAGCACTGGCCCGCCAAGACCGTCACCGAGGCCGACGACCACCTCTTCTGCCTGCTGACGATGAACCACCACCCGCTGCACATCAACGACGTCTACGCGGGGGAGTCCCAGCAGGGACGGAACGTCGTGGTCGGGCCGCTGGTCTACTCGCTGGCCGTCGGGATGACGGTTGGCGACGTCTCGGGGAAGGCGATCGCAAACCTCGCCACCGAGGAGCTCAGCCATCCGGCGCCGGTGTTCCACGGCGACACGCTCTACTGCGAGTCGGAGGTGCTGGAGGTGCGGCCGTCGCAGTCGAAGCCCGACCGCGGCGTGGTGAAGGTGCACACGCGCGTCTACAAGCAGACGGGCGAGCTGGTGGCCGAGTTCAAGCGCTCGGTGCTGGTGCCGCGGGTGCCCAACGGCGACGCGCCGAGGGCCGAGGGCGACGTCGACTGAGGCCCCGGGCATCTTCCTTGCCCGCCCCGGCACGTCTGCCGACGGTGTGCCGGTCGCCGTCAAGGACCTGTTCGATACCGCCGGCCTGACCACGACCTACGGCTCGGCGATCTTTCGCGACCACGTCCCGGGCCGCAGCGCCGAGGCGGTAGGCCGCCTTGAGGCTGCGGGATACGCGAACGTCGGCAAGACGAACCTGCACGAGTTCGCGTGGGGAATCACCTCCGAGAACCCGCACTTCGGTGACGTGCCGAATCCGATCGCTCCGGATCGGGTGGCCGGCGGCTCGAGCGGTGGCTCGGCGGCGGCGATTGCGGCGGGCCTGGTGGAGCTTGCGCTCGGCACCGACTCGGGCGGATCGATCCGGATTCCGGCGGCGTGCTGTGGCGTCGCCGGCTTCAAGCCCAGCTACGGGCGGGTGCCGCTGGAGGGCTGCTTCGCGCTCGCGCCCAGCTTTGATCACGCGGGACCGCTGGCGCGCGACGTAGCCGGCTGCGCCCGCCTGTTCGCGGCCCTCGATCCCACGTTCGTGCCTAGCGAGCTGCCGAGCCTCGACGACGTTGAGGTCGGAGTGACGTGGACCGGGCGAGCTGATCCGCTCGTCCGTGAGCGCGTCGAGGCGGCCGCGGCGCATTTCCCGCACGCACGGCCACTCGAGCTGCCGCTCGACGAGAGCTTCTACGACGTCTTCCGGCGCGAGGCCGCCGAGGTGCACGCCCCGCTGTGGCGCGGGCATCGTCGTCTCTACGGCGCCAACGTCGCGGCCAAGGTGGAGCAGGCGATGCAGGTCACCGACGCCGCTTATCAGGCGGGGCTTCGCGGCCGCGAGATCTACCGCGAGCGGATGGCGGAGGCGATGGTCCCGGTTGACCTGATGGTCGCGCCGACTCTTGAGATGGTCGCCCCGCCGACCGGGATCGGCGACCTGGCATTGCGCGACCGGATGATCAGGTTGACGTACCCGTTCAACGCGATCGGGGCCCCCGCCCTCGCTCTTCCTTGCGGACCGGCCGAGGAGGGGCTCCCCGCCTCGATTCAGGTGATTGGACGGCCCGGCGACGACGCGCTGGTGCTCGCGGCGAGCGCAATGCTCGAGTGTGAACTGCGTCTCGCAATTGGGTAGCTGGAGTCCAAGTGGGCAGGATCGCCGGCCGCGGCGCCGTGAAGCAACTCGTGAGCGTGCTGATGTTTTTTCCGCGCGGCGGCTCGGCGCATGCGGCCCGCGGCCTTGCCGAGCACCTTGGCGACTACCGCTGGCGAACGCGCCTCGTCGCGGGCTCGCGGGCGGATCTGGGGGAGAGCGCGGACGCCCGCGCGTTTTATGCGGGCCTTGACGTCCTGCCGGTCGACTTCACAGCCGAGGTTCGCTCTCGAGAGGACGGCTCGTCACCGCGCCAGATACTCCGTGCGCCGCTCCACCCCTCCTACGAGGACCGCCCCGGGGCACCGGACCGCGTGTTCGCGGCCCTCGACGACCGCGAGTACGAGCGCCACGTCGCGGCATGGACGCTCATCCTCGATCGTGCGGCCGCTGCGTCAGCCGACGCGCTACATCTGCACCACCTGACGCCGGTGAATGAGGCGGCTGCCCGAGTCGCGGGCGACGTTCCGGTGCTTGGCGAGCTCCACGGCACAGAGCTCCTGATGCTCGAACGCGCCACGACCGATCCGCCGCCGAGCTGGGCGTACGCCGAGCGGTGGGCCGGGCGCATGCGCGGTTGGGCGCGACGCTGCGAGCGGATCGTAGTGGCGCCCGGCGCCGTCGAGCGTGCGTCGGACGTCCTGGGACTCGAGCGCGAACGGTTTGCCCCGATCCCCAACGGCTACGACGACGCACGGTTCCGACCGCTCGAGGTCGATCGCGCACGCCACTGGCGCCAGCACCTGGTGGAGACCGCGCTCGGCTCCCTCCCCGGCCGGGAGGATGGAACCGCCCGGTACGACGACGCGCAGGTCCGCACGCTGGCCGAGGGCGTGGTGATCGCCTACGTCGGCCGGTTCACCGAGGTCAAGCGGGTGCCGTTGTTGATCAGGGCGTTCGCGCGGGCGCGGGAGCGCTTTCGGCGTCCGGCGGCGCTGGCGCTGATCGGCGGCTACCCAGGCGAGTACGAAGGGGAGCATCCGGCCGACGCGATCGCCGCGGTGCACGCGGACGACGTTTACCTCGCCGGTTGGCATCCCCACGACACGCTGCCCGAGTTTCTGGCCGCCTCCGACGTCGTCGTGCTGCCGTCGGTGCGCGAGCAGTTCGGCCAGGCCCTGGTCGAGGGAATGGCGTGCGGCCTGCCGGCCATCGCTGCGGAGTCGTTCGGTTCACGCGCGATCGTCGACGACGGCGAGACGGGGTGGCTCGTTCCTGGAGACGACGAGGCGGCCCTGACCGACGCGCTGCTGGAAGCCGTCAACGACGACTCCGAGCGCCGGCGTCGCGGGCGCCTCGCGCGGGAGGCGGTGCGGACCCGCTACTCGTGGTCGACAGTCGCCGGATCCGTCGCGCAGGTGCTGGACGACGTCGTCGAGCGCAGGCACGGTCACGCACCACGAATTGCGCCGGTAACGAGCTCGTAACGCAACGTCGTCCGGGGTGAGGGGTAATACGCCTACCCCTTGAGGGCACTCATGCCTCTCCAGCCCCTACACGCGCCGGCGCGCGTCGAGCGTCGCCACACGCGGCTTCGACTGGATCTCGAGGACGGCGGCGCCACCTCGCTGCACGTCGCCGCGTTCGAGCTCTCCGAGGTCGTCCCGCGCGTCCGCGTCCTGCCGGCGTCGATGCCGCTCGCGTCGTGGTGCCGGATCAGCGCCGTCACGGACGCGATCGTCGGCGGGTTCTTCGTGCGCTCGCAGAACGTGCCGCTTGGCGAGCTGCGAATCGACGGCGCGCGTGTCGACTCGGTGCCGTTCGAGCGGCCCTGGGACGGCGTGCGCTCCTGCGTACATGTCGTTGGCCGCACGGCACGCCTCGCGCCGCGGTCGGAGATCCGCGCCGATCCGCCGGGGGACCTGCTGCAGGCCGGGCCGCTATTGGTGAGGGGCGGCGAGGTCGTGCTCGCCGACCGGGACCCCGAAGGCTTCTCCACGGGCGCGGCCCAGTTCGACTCCGACATCACCGTCGGCCGTTACCCGCGGGCGGCGCTCGGCATCGTCGGCTCGACGCTGCTCGCCGCCGTCTGCGAGGGGCGTGCTCCCGACGAGGTGGGCCTGACGCTCGCCGAGCTCTCCCGCGCCATGCGCACGCTCGGCGCCGAGGTCGCGATCAACCTCGACGGTGGCGGCTCCGCTTCGCTGGTTGTCGACGGGCGACTGGTGAACCGGCCGCGCGAGGAGCACGGCATCGACATCGTCGGCGGCCGTCCGATCGCCACCGCGATCTCGTTCGAGCGCGTCTAGAGATCCCGAGTACGCTCGCGCCCGTGGAGTCGGTCGAGCGGTCATCGGTGGTCGCGCTCACTGCGCCCGAAATGTGGCGCCGCGCGACCTCCCCTGAGAGCATCAACGACGAGCTGCGGCCGATCCTGCGGATGACCATGCCCGCCGAGTTGCGGGGCAAGACGATCGAGGACGTTCAGGTCGGCGTCCCGCTCGGCCGCAGCTGGATCCTGCTCGGAGGCTTGATTCCGATCGACTACGACGACCTGCACCTGGCGGAGCTGGAGCCGGGTCACCGATTCCTCGAACGCTCGTCGATGCTCTCGATGCGGGTGTGGCAGCACGAGCGCACCGTCGAGCAACTCGACGGGGCGACCTCCCGCGTCACCGACCGTCTCACCTTCGAGCTGCGGCGTCCGATGGCGTGGATCCCGGGGTCGGAGCGACTCGCGCGAGCGATCGTCGCCGCGCTCTTTCACCACCGCCATCGGCGGTTGGCGCGAGCATCCGGCGCGGGTTGACTCGTGCTCGATGACCTCGTCACCCAGTCGATCGAGATGCCACGCGGTGACCTTCGCCTTCTCCAGCCGAGCGAATCCGCAGAGCTTCCGGACAGCGGGGGCGTCGAATGGGCGCCGATCGCGCCGTACTGGTCGGTTCTGTGGCGAAGCGGCGTCGCCCTCGCGCGGGAGCTCGACCGCGTAGATCTTCGGGGTCAGCGCGTTGTTGAGCTCGGCTGCGGACTCGGGCTACCGAGCCTGGCCGCGGCCCGGGCGGGAGCCGACGTGCTCGCTACGGACACGGACCCCGAGGCGCTCGAGCTCCTGGTCCGGAACGCCGAGGCGAACGGTCTGCGTATCGAGGCGGCGCGTGTTGACTGGGCGGAGCCCGACGAACTCATCCGGCGCGCGCCGTTCGAGCTCGTGCTCGCCGCTGACGTCCTTTATGAACGCCAGAGCGTCGCTCAACTGCTGTCGCTCCTGCCGCAGCTCGGGCCGCAGTCATGGCTTGCCGATCCCGGCCGGCCGAGCGCCGAAGCCTTTCTCGACCGGTTGGACCACGCGTGCCGGGCCGAGACGCACACCCGCGGAGTCGTCCGCCTCTATCGGCTCAGGTTCCAGCGGGGAGCTAGTGCGCTTCGTCCGCCGCGTGAGCCGGCGGGCGGGACTCCTCCGCCAGCGAGGTGAGCTCGAGCACGCCGCGCGAGGCTGACTCGAGCACCTCGGTCGCCTCCTCGGCCGAGCGGGCGTAGAGCTCGACCAGCATGTGGACGACGATGCGCTCCTCGTCGTGCTTGTGGAAGCGCACGTGGGTGAAGAACTCGCGCGTGCCCTGCTCGCCGAACGACGCGAAGGTGAGGCTGTCGGCCGCCTCCGGGCCCGAGCAGGTCTCGACCGTGTCCTGATCGACGGTGACGGTGCAGGAGGCAACCCAGGGGGTTCCGGCGACCATGCGCTCCCACCGGTCTTCGATCGGGATGACGTGCCCGTCGTCGATGGCCAGGTGTGGCTGGTCGTGCATGCAGTCCAGGCACTGCACCACCGCCTCCTGAACTTCTTCCACTCGCTCCGCGGTCTCACCGGACTCGGGGTCGACGCGGATGATCGCGTCGTAGTGGACCTGTGCCTCGAGCCTTGTCGACCAGCAGCGATAGCAGCGCAGCCAGGCGCTGCGGTCGCCGTTCAACTCACTCATACGTCCACTCAGCGTAGCTCGCCGGCCGCGCGACAGCTAGGTACGAAGCTCGCCTGGCAACAGCGAGTACATGAGCATGTCGCGACGCTGCCCCCTAATCGGCATGAACGAGCGCAGCAGGCCCTCGCGCGTGAATCCCAATGCCTCGGCGACGCCCAGCGACGGTTTGTTCTCCGGGTCGATCCAGAGCTCGATCCGCTTGACGTCGAGCTCGCCGAACGCGTAGCCGCAGATCAGCCTCATGGCGCGGGCCGCAACACCACGACCCCGGGCCTCGGCGGCTACCCAGTACCCCGCCGAGCAGCGCGCGGACTCGGGGTCGATGCCGTGGATTCCGACCGCGCCCAGCACCTCATCGGTGTCCGTTGAGACGATCAGCGCCGCCAGATCGGTTCCCGAGTGGATCCCGGTGTTGACCATGCGCTGAAACTGGCGCGCGTCCCCCTCGCCGTACGGCGTTGGGACGCGAGTCCAGCGTGGGATCTCGGGGTCTTGGACAGCCGCGACGATCGCGGAGACGTCGGCCTCGACCATCAGCCGCAGCCGGACGACGCCGTCGTCGAGCCCCTCGACCGGAAACGAGATCGGGCGCGGGCTCAAGCCGGCGAGGGGGCGCCGGCGCCGCGGCGCTCGGCCACGAGATCGGCGATCTCGCTCATGATCCGGTTGACGTCGAAGTCCTTGGGCGTGTAGACGCGATCGACCCCGGCCTGTCGCAGAGCTTCCGCGTCGGCCGCCGGAATGATCCCGCCGACGATCACCGGCGAGTCGATTCCCTGCTGGCGCAGCAGCCGCACGGTCTCGGGGACGAGCTCCCGGTGCGACCCGGAGAGGATCGACAGCCCGATCACGTCGACGTCCTCCTGGAGCGCCGAGGAGGCGATCTGCTCCGGCGTGAGGCGGATGCCCTGGTAGATCACCTCCATGCCGACATCGCGGGCGCGAACGGCGATCTGCTCGGCGCCGTTGGAGTGGCCGTCGAGGCCGGGCTTGCCGACGAGGATGCGCAACCGGTGTCCGAGCGCCTCGGAGACCTCGCGGACCCGCTCACGCGCGGCCGCCAACGCCTCGCCGTCGCTCGTCCCGGCCGCCGACGAGACACCCGTCGGGGCGCGGTAGTCACCGAACACGTCGCGCAGGATGCCCGCCCACTCACCCGTGGTCGCGCCCGCCCGAGCCGCCTCGATCGTCGCCGGCATGATGTTCTCGGACTCGTTGCGGGCTGCCTCGGCCAGTCGCTCGAGCGCCGCCTGCGCCGCGGACTCGTCGCGCCCGGCCTTCCAGCGCTCGAGCGCCTCGCGGCACTCGCGCTCGACCTCGGGATCGGGAGTGAGGATGCCGCCGTCGGCTCCAGCGGTGAGCGGCGAGTCCTCGGTCTCGGTGAAGCGGTTCTGCCCGACGACCGTGATCTCGCCGGCCTCGATCTTGGCCAGCCGCTCGCGGTGAGATTCGACGAGCCGGGCCTTCATGTATGGGACGGCCTCGACCGCGCCGCCCTGGTCTTCGACCGCCGCCATCGCCGTGCCGGCTCCCTCGACCAGCTCGGCGACAAGGCCGTCCATCACCTCGGACCCCTTGAAGAGGTCCGGGTAGTCAAGGAGGTCGGTCTCGTAGGCGAGGATCTGCTGGATCCGCAGGCTCCACTGCTGGTCCCAGGGGCGCGGCAGGCCAAGGGCCTCGTTCCACGCCGGCAGCTGGATCGCCCGGGCGCGAGCGTTGCGGCCCAGCGTCACGGCAAGAGCCTCCAGCACGATCCGGGGGACGTTGTTCTCCGGCTGGGCCTCGGTCAAGCCCAGCGAGTTGACCTGAACGCCGTAGCGCAGTCGAAGCAGCTTGGGCTCAGTGACGCCGTAACGCTCGCGCCCAATCCGCTCCCAGAGCTCGGCCATCGCGCGCAGCTTCGCGTGCTCCTCCACGAAGCGCACGCCTGCGTTGACGAAGAACGAGATCCGGCCGAACACCTTGGGGAAGTCCGACTCGGCCACCTGACCGCGGCGCTTGACCTCGTCCAGCACTGCGATCGCCGTCGAGAGCGCGTAGGCCACCTCCTGCACCGGCGTTGCGCCCGCCTCCTGGAGGTGATAGCTGCAGACGTTCGTCGGGTTCCACTTCGGGATCTCGTTCACCGAGAAGGCGACGGTGTCGGCGATCAGCCGCAGCGACGGCTCGGGCGGGAACGCGTAGGTGCCGCGCGAGAGGTACTCCTTGATGATGTCGTTCTGGGTGGTGCCCTGAAGCTGGGCGCGCTCGACTCCGTTCTCCTCGGCCACGGTGACGTACAGCGCCAGCAGCCAGGCGGCCGTGGCGTTGATGGTCATCGACGTGTTCATCTCGTCGAGCGGGATGCCGTCGAGCAAAGCATGCATGTCGCCCTTGTGGGCGATCGAGACGCCGACCTTCCCGACCTCGCCGCGCGCGAGGACGTGGTCGGGGTCGTACCCGGTCTGCGTGGGCAGATCGAACGCGACCGAGAGGCCGGTCTGGCCCTTCGCGAGGTTGCGGCGGTAGAGCTCGTTGGAGCGCCGAGCGTCCGAGTGCCCGGCATACGTCCGCATCACCCAGGGCCGGTCGGACTCTGGCAGGCGGTGCTCGACCATGCGCGGGATTTTACGTTGGGCCAACCTTCACGCCGCCAGTGCGCGTGCGAGCGCGCGGCGGGCATCGTGCAGCACCGGCTCTCCGTGGGACACCAGGATCGAGGAGACCGGCAGCTCGAGCAGGAAGCGCAATCGCTTGCGAAGCTCGGCTTCCGAGAGTGGCGCCGGGAGGTAGCGCATCCACGAGGCGGGGCAGACGCGCAGACCCGCGTCGCCGTAGTTGAGAAGCCGGTCGCCCGCAACCAGCGCCCGGTGCTCGGTGATCCAGAGCATCGTCTCGCCCGCGCCCTTGATCGGCAGCGGCTCTACGCCGGACGGAAGCCTGTCCTTCGCCCGCGAGGTCGACGCTGAGTAGCGGTCGACGAGCCGGTCACGACTGCGGCGGTGAAACTGGATCGTCGTCACCACCGCCACGCGATCGCGTCGGGAGGCGAGCGCGTCGAGCCACTCCCAGAACGGCGGCTCGTCTCGCGGGATCATGGGGTCGACCACGACCAGCGCATCCTGCGCCAGGTAGGCGACGCATCCCACGTCCGGCGGCCAGTCGTCGACGCTTCCAGGCTCCGCGTCGGGCACCGCGGCCGGGTGGCGCGCCGTCCAGCGATACAGCCCTGGCGCGAGCTCCGAGACGTTCACCCGGGCCAGGCTAGCCTGCAAACAATCGAACGGCGCCAGCTTCTTTCGCGCCTACAGGCGCTCACCTGAACACATGCCGCTCCTGATCGACGTGATGCACCTCGGCCGCGACCGCGTGATCGCGGCGCACCTGCTTCGCGGCCTGATCATCGATCCGGGCCCGGCCTCGGCACTGGACAACTGGGTCGACGCGCTGGAGGGGGAGCCGCGGGCGCTGGTGCTCACCCACATCCACCTCGACCACGCCGGCGCCAGCGGCTCGCTGGTGCGGCGCTTTCCGCACCTCCTTGTGTACGTGCACGAGCGCGGCGCGCCCCATCTCGCCGACCCGTCGAAGCTGCTCGCCAGCGCCGGACAGCTCTACGGCGAGGAGAACATGGAGCGGCTGTGGGGCGAGGTCGCGCCGGTTCCGTCGGAGGCGATCGTCGCGCTCGAGGGCGGGGAGGAGGTCGAGGGGCTGCGAGTCGCCTACACCCCTGGCCACGCCAGCCACCATGTCTCCTACCTCGACCTCGACTCGGGCGACGCGTATGTAGGCGACATGGCGGGCGTGCGAATCCCGCCGAGCGACTACACGCTGATGCCCACGCCGCCGCCCGACATCGACATCGAGGCGTGGGAGGCCTCGCTCGACGCGATCGGTGCCTGGAAGCCCCGTCGCCTGCACCTGACCCACTTCGGTCCGGCGACCGCGGTCGAAGGGCAGTTGGACCGCGCGCGGGCCAGCCTGCGGCGGGTCGGCGAGCTGTCGCGGGGCCGGGACCGCGACGCATACTTGCGTGAGCTCGACGCCGATGTCGAGGAACAGGCAGATCCCGAGGCTGCAGTGCGCCTTCGCCAGGCAGCGCCGCCCGAATTCGACTGGCTCGGCCTCGAGCGCTACTGGCGAAAGCGGGAAGCGCGCAAGACCTAGACCGCTCCGATCCGTGCCCCGGAGTGTTCGTTTCCCAGTAGCTACGCTGCGCACGCCCATGACCCGGAGAACGCGCACACGCACGGCCATGATCACGGCCGCGATCGGCGCCCTCGCGGCGGCCATCGCCGCGACCGCGCTCGGGGCCGTCACGGTCTACGACAACGACTTTTCGAGCCGCTCCGAGGTGAAGGAGGTCAAGAAGTCCGGCGGCAAGGCGTGCGGACGCAAGTTCGTCAAGAAGGGCAAGCGCAAGACGATGCGGGCGATCGTGAAGAAGGGGCCGGCGAAATGTTCGTTCCGGCCGCCGGTGCAGGGCGACGGCGAGCTACCCGACTTCGAGCTGCGACTGGACGCGAAGATCGCGAAGTCGACCAAGGAGTCGGTCCGCAGGGGCGCCTTCCTCGGGGTCTCGGTCCGGGTCGGCGGCAGCGGCGTCGGCTACGAGCTGCAGGTGTTCCCCCACAACGACAGGTTCAGGCTCTCGCGCGGCCCCAACTCCAACGCCTTCCCGGTGACCGGCACCGAGGGCGCGATCGCCAGCGTCGGCAAGAAGAACACGCTCCGCCTCTCCGTCGAAGGCGCGCGGGTGCGCGCGACCGTGAACGGCACGGAGGTCGCGGACGTCACCGATACCGACCCGGGTGCGGTCAGCGGTCGCAAACTGCGGTTCGCAGTGGGCGGCGAGAGGAGCTCCGGCAAGGACGTTGTCGGCGTGGTCAAGAAGGTCAGGGTCACCGTTCCCGACCCCTAGACTGCACGCCACTACGGCCACCGAAACGCTCGAGCGACCGCGAACCGGAGGCCCTGGGTCGGGCCTTGGGGGCAACTGGATGGTGATCGTCCTGAACGACGATCACAACACCTTCGACCACGTCGCGCAGACGCTGTCGCGCGTGATCCCCGAAATCTCACTCGACCGGGCCTACCGGGTCGCCGACGAGATCCACAACAAGGGCCAGGCGACTGTGTGGCGCGGCCCCCGCGAGCCCGCGGAGCTCTATTGGGAGCAGCTCCAGGCAGCGGGCCTGACGATGGCTCCGCTCGAAAAGCACTGAGCGAGCCGCGCCCTTCCGGGCACGGCTCGCGCATGGGGCAGGGGAGGGACTAGAGGCGGGGGAGGAGGGTCAGAAGACGCCCGCCGCTGCCCGGGGGTGAGTTCGGAAGCGCCGCGCGGGAGTTCCCATTCGCGCGCAGGGAGAAGCCCCGATGTCCGTTGCGCCCGGATCCGTTCGAGCGCCGGTGGATCTGCGCCGCTCGCAGCTCAAGCATCGCCCGCAGCTCGGCCGTGCGGCTGAACGGGTCGGAAACCGTCTCACCGGTGGTCAGGGAAGTGGCGGCGAGCACCCGACCTTCGACCTCGGCGCCGAGCCACGGCCCCTCGAGCTCGTGGCGGCCGTCGAGCTGGGCCAGCACCTTGACCCGATCGCCCTCGGCCTCGGACAGCCGGCGGATCGTGACGGTGCCGCCGTCTGCAATCTGTGTCTCGTCGTGCCGCATCGCCTTTACCTCGCTCTGCCGGGCCTCTGGGGTTGAAACGCCCGCCGGCTTCGGTTCGTGATCCGAGAGAGATAGTCGCGCGGGCATCGAATAAGCGCAACAGGGATTGCTTTCCGGTCTGATAAGGTGCTCTTATGCTTGATGTCAAGCGCCTCAGGATCCTGCGCGAGGTGGCTGCGCAGGGGTCGTTCTCGGCCGCGGCCGACGCGCTTTACCTCTCCCAATCCGCCGTCAGCCAGCAGATCGCGACGCTCGAGAAGGAAGTCGGGATGCAGCTTCTCGACCGCGCCCGCGGCGGCCCGAAGCTCACCGACGCGGGGCGGGTGCTGGTCGGCCACGCCGAGGCGGCGATCGCGCGCCTGGACGAGGCCGAGCGCGAGCTGGCGGCGATCGCTGGCCTGGAGGGCGGCGAGCTTCGCCTCGCGAGCTTCCCGAGCGCCAGCGCCACGGTGTTGACGGAGGCGGTGTCGGTGTTCCACGGGCGGCACCCCAAGGTGCGCCTGACGATCGCGGAGGCAGAGCCCGAGGAGTCGCTGCCGCGCCTTAAGGGGGGCGAGCTCGACGTGGCGCTGAGCTTCGACTACCCGTCCGTGCCGGCGCCGCCCGACCGCGATCTCGACCTGACGCTGCTGCTCACCGAGTCGATGCACCTCGCGCTGCCCGAAAGCCATCCACTCGCGGGTCGCCAGGTGGTCCCGCTTGCGGAGCTGGCCGAGGAGAGGTGGCTCTGCAGCAGCCTGCCGAGCGCGTGTGGCGAAGTGGTCGTGCGAGCCTGCCGCGACGCCGGATTCGAGCCGCAGGTCGGCTTCGAGTCGAACGACTATCACGTGATGCAGGGCTTCATCGCGGCGGGCCTCGGATTCACCCTGCTGCCCGATCTGGCCATGCCCACGCTCCGCTCCGACCTCGTCGTGCGGCCCACCGATCCTCCGGCCCCGCAGCGGCGCGTGTGGGCTGCCACGCGGGCCGAGGGCGCGCGCTCGCCTGCGACCGACGAGATGCTGGGGATCCTCGTCGAGGTGGGCGAGTCGCTCGCGCGCCGCAGCTCGGAGCGCCTCGAGCTAGTCGCCTAGGGGGGTTACTCCGCGGTTGCCTCGATCGCGGCGCCGGCCTCGGTTGCCGAGGCGTCGACAAGCAGCGTGTGCCAGACCGGGTACACCGGCTTGTGGAAGTACGGCATCGCCTCCCGGCGCAGGGCCGAGATCTCGTCGGATGCCCAGTAGCGCTCGAAGTCGGCCCGGTCGTCCCAAACCGACACCTGGCGCAGGTGCAGGGTGTCCTCCTCGTTGCGGGTGAGAAAGCACGCGCGCGCGTTGAAGGCCAGCGCCCGGTCGAGAGCAGGAAGCCAGATCTCGAGGAAGCGATTGCGCCGAAACGGGGGCACGTGCCAGTCGATGTAGTTGACCTCGCTCATCAGGCTCCGACCTCGGCCCAGATCGCGCCCGGCCCGTCCTCGTGCTTGCCGTCATCGTCCGAGCTGGCGCCGACGGTGATCGCGATCTTGCCCAGGTGCTTGTTCTCGTGCAGCAGCTGGTGCGCTTCCGGCACTCCCTCGAACCCCATCGCCTGCCACAGCACCGGGCGGATCTTGCCCTCGGCCATGAGCTGGTTCGCGCGCATGCACTCGTACGCGTTCGCGAAGTGCGAGCCAATGATCTGCTTCTGACGCATCCACAGGTACCGGACGTCGAAGTCGAGGTTGTAGCCCGAGGTCGCGCCGCAGATGACGACCTTCCCGAAGGGCTTGACGACAAGCACGGACGTCGGGAATGTGGCCTGGCCTACGTGCTCGAAGACGAAGTCGGGCGCGTCGCCCAGGATCTCCTTGACGCGCTTGGCGAACCCGCGTGATGCCTTGAAGCGTTCCTTCTCGGCGTCGGAGTCGACCAGGTTCTCGGTCGTGCGCATCATCTCGCCGAACTCGTTGCGGTTGATGTAGTCGACTGCGCCGAGCTGCTTGACCAGTTCGCCCTTCTCGTCGGACGAGACCACGCCGACGGCGTTGGCGCCTGACGCCGCGCACAGCTGCGTGGCGAAGACGCCGAGGCCGCCGGCGGCGCCCCAGATCAGCACGTTGTGGCCGGCCTGGAGCTTGCACTGGTCGATCAGCATCCGGTAGGCGGTGAAGTACGTGAGGCCGTACGCGGAGGACTCGACCCAGGAGAGGTTGCGCGGCTTCGGCAGCAGCTGCTGGGCCTGGACCTTCGTGAATTGCGCGAACGAGCCCCAGGTGGTCTCGTAGCCCCAGATCTTCTGGCTGGGCGCCGCCAGCGGGTCGAGCCCGTGGACCTCGACGTCCTCGTAAGAGGCCTGGTTGCAGTGGATGACGACCTCGTCGCCCGGCTGCCACTTGGTCACGCCCTCGCCAACCTTCCACACGATCCCCGAGGCGTCGGAGCCGCCGATGTGATGGCCCCACTCGGGGTGATCGCCGTAGCTGAACACCGACACGGGCCTGCCGAGCGCGGCCCAGACGTTGTTGAAGTTGACGCCGGCGGCCATCACCCGCACGATGACCTCGAACGCGCCCGGCTCGGGAACCTCGATCTCCTCGATCTGGAAGGCGTCCTTGGGCTCGCCCTCGCGCTCCTCGCGGATCACCCACGCCGCCATGGTCGGCGGGAGCTCGCCGGGAGCGACGTCGAGCTTCGAGACCTCTGAAACGTCCACGGCCAAAGCGGGGCGCATCCTAGCGTCAGGTTCACGTCCGGGGCGCCGACTACTTTCGTGGGTCCTCATGGAAGCAAGCGAAAAGCCACAACTGCCCCTCGACACAGACGGTTCCGGCGCGGATCCCGCATCCCCAGGCGCGTCTGTGCGCGCGATCGAGGGTCGCCTGGTGGTCGAGCGCCTGACGGTCGACGACGCCCGAGCGGCGCGGGTGGTCCGCGAGCGCGCGCAGGCCGGACATCCAGGCCCCGAGACGGTGACGAAGGCAATCGAGATCGGGACCCGCGTGCTCGACTCGGAGGCGACCGCGGCCAACGTCGACTACGTGCGCCGCGAGCTCGAAGCCGGTTTGGGCGAGCTCGATCGCAAGCTGGGCGGCACGCTCGAGGAAGGCGCCGAGGCGGTCGCCGAGGAAATCGCCGCCAGGTTCGGGGCTGAGCGCAACGACTCCGTGCAGTCGCAGATCAAGGAGATCGTCACGACCGCGTCCCGCCAGCAGCGAGAGGAGCTGTTGCAGGCGCTGACCGCCGAGGACGGCTCGAACCCGCTCGTCGCGATGCAGGTGCGGATCGGCAAGAAGGTCGTCGAGACCGAGGAGCGCCATCGGCAGGAGATCGAACGGCTGCGCGAGGCGCATGGCAAGGAGTCACGGGCGATGCAGGGTCAGGTCGCGGAGCTTCGCAAGGAGATCGCGCGCATGCTCGAGCGTGAGGACGCCGATGAGCGCGTCGCCGAAGCGGAGGAGGCCGGGACGCGGAAGGGCCGTACCTTCGAGGAGCGCGTTCACACCGCGATCGAGCGAATCGCGACCGCGCGTGGCGACGTTGCGCTGCATGTGGGCGATGAGCGCGGTGAAGGCGGCTCGAAGAAGGGCGACACGGTCGTCGAGCTCGACGCGGCGGGTGGCCCGGCGCGGGGGCGGATCGTGTTTGAGGCCAAAGACGAGCAGCTGTCAAAGAACCGGGCCTGGGATGAGCTCAACGGCGCGATGGCTGAGCGTGACGCCGATTTCGCGGTCCTTGTCGTTGCCGGCGAGGACAACGTTCCCGCGGGGCGCGAGCAGCTGCAGGAATACGAGGGCAACAAACTGATCATCGCGGTGGACTGCGACACGCCCGACGAGCTCGGACTCGAGCTCGCTTACCGCTACGCGCGCTGTAGGGCGCTGATGACTCGCGACCACGCTCTCGAGGTGGACGCGGGAGGCGTGCGCGACGCTTCCGAAGCCGCACGCGCTGCGCTCAAGCGCGCCAACGCGGTGCGTTTGGCGCTGACCAACATCGACAAGAGCTCCAAGAAGGCTCGCGAGGGCGTCGAGAGCATCGTTGCCGACGTCGAAGGCGAGCTGACGCGGATCGAGTCGCTGATCGCCGCGGCCCAGCCCGACTAGCTATGGCTGTAGCAGCTCGTTCTGCGAGGTCGGCCGGGCGGGACCGACGGTGAGCCTGTCGCCGCGGATGTCCGATCCCTCGCCGGCCGTCGCCTCGTAGTCGCCCTCCTGGAGGTCGACCTTGAGGCTCGCGACTGTGCCTGGTGGGATCTCGTTGCTCGCTTCGTCGGTCGGCCCGATGAGCGTGAAGCGAACCGGGTCGGATGCCAGGTTGGCGATCGTGACGTTGACCAGTCCGGCGCCCACCTCCGAGGGATCGACGTCGACCTTCTGGTCGTTCACCGACGCGGTGAGGTCGATCGGGAGTGCCGCGCGGGGTTCGTTCTCGAAGTCGTCCTCGCTCCCGCACCCGGCGAACGCGAACGCAGCCAGCGCGGCGAGCGCCGCAACGACCCTCCTCCTCACGGTCATCGTGCGGGAAGGCTAACCCATCAAACCCGGGCCCCCGCGGGCCCGAGTTCGGCCGGCTAACCGAAGGCAGGCTCGGTGACGGTCGCTTCGATTCCGTCGCCAACCCGCACGATCGCGCCGGGCTCCGCCTCGCGCCGCAGGATCGCGAGCGCGATCGGGCCGTGCGCGGGAGAGATGACGGCAGTCCCGATCTGGCCCAGCTCCCGTTCGCCGAGGATGACGGGATCGGCGTCGCTCGCCGGCGCCTGCAGGCGCAGGCCTCGCAGCTGCCGGTTCGGCTTCCCCTTGTAGTGCAGCCGGGCGACAGTCTCCTGGCCGATGTAGCAGCCCTTCTCAAAGCTCACCGCTCGTTCGTTGATTCCCGCCTCCTGGGGAATCGTCCGTTCGGTCATCTCCTTGCCGAACCGGGGCCGTCCCGACTCCACGCGCACGATCTCGGCTGCGGCTTCGCTGACCTCGTCGGCGCCCGCGGACGACAACAGACGGCTCAGGGCATCGGCCTGCTCGGAGCGCACGATCAGGTCGAGCCCCAGGTCGGTGGCGACGGCGAGGATCTCGAGCCCCTCGCGCTCGAGGTAGCGCTGGGCGTGCTCGGGCGTCGGCAGCGGGGTGCCGGCGACCTCGGCCGCGGCCGGGCCGATCAGCGACACGATCGCCCAGGCGTCGGAAGCGTTTTCGATCTCGACCTCGCGCCCCACGCTGTACATCTGCAGGTGCCGCACGACCCGGTCGGTCGCCTCGGCCTCGGTGTCGAGCCAGACGTCGTCTTCGTGCAACCGGAGCACGCGCATGTCGCCCTGCATGTGGCCCTTGCCGTCCAGCAGTGCCGCGTAGCAACCGTCACCGGGCCCCAGCGCTTCGAGGTCGTTGGTGAGCTGTCCCTGGAGGTACTCCAGCGCGTCCGGGCCCTTGACCAAGAGCTTGCCGCGCTCGGAACGGTCCACGAACCCCGCTTCCTCGCGCAGCGCACGGTACTGGCCGTCGAGCTCAACCTGGGCCGCTGCCTCCATGCGCTCGATTCTGACAGGGCGGCAAACAGAATCAGCATGGGCTTCCTCCTTTTGGTCTGTCAAACTCTCGGTTGTGAGTAACCGAAAGTTCAGCCGGAGGAAGCTGCTCGTCGGGAGCGCCGCAGCCGCCCCCGCGCTGGCGGCGCTGCATGAGGTAGTTCCCCACCAGGGGCTGCACCGCGCCCTCGGGGGGCATCAGGCGAGCGAGGCGGCCGCAGCGACTGCCGACGTGCACGGCGGCCACAGCACCAACGGCACCGCGCACGCGACCTTCGCCGACGGGCGCCAGGTCGATCACCGCGCCAACGGGTTCAACCCAACCGAAATGCTGCGCGACTTCGACCACGGGACCACCCGACGCCTGGCGAGCGGGCGGGTCTTGCGTGAGTGGGAGCTCGTGTCCGCCGAGAAGGAGATCGAGGTGGCGCCGGGCGTCAAGTACGAGGCCTGGGTCTACAACGGCCGGGTGCCGGGGCCGACGCTGCGGGCCCGCGAGGGCGAGGCGCTGCGGATCCATTTCGTCAACGGCTCAGACCATCCGCACACGATCCACTTCCACGGCATCCATCCGGCGACGATGGACGGCATGCCCGGCGTCGGCGAGGGCATCGGAGGAGGGCAGATTGAGCCGGGAGAACGGTTCACCTACGAGTTCGACGCCGACCCGTTCGGCCTTCACCTCTACCACTGCCACGTCAGCCCGCTGGCCTCGCACATCTCGCGTGGCCTGTACGGCGCGTTCATCATCGATCCGAAGCAGGGGCGCGCCGAAGCCGACGAGCTGGCGATGGTGATGAACGGCTTCGACACCAACTTCGACCACTCCAACGAGGTCTACGCGGTCAACACGGTCGGCTTCCACTACGTCAACGAGCCCGTGCGGGTGAAGCGCGACGAGCTGGTGCGGATCTACCTCGTGAACATCCTCGAGTTCGACCCCCTGAACTCGTTCCACGTCCACGCCAACTTCTTTCACTACTACCCGACGGGCACGTCGCTCGAGCCGACGGAGTTGACCGACACCGTCATCCAGGGCCAGGGCCAGCGCGGGATCCTCGAGCTCCGGTTCCCGTACACCGGCAAGTACATGTTCCACGCCCACGTGAGCGAGTTCGCCGAGCTGGGGTGGACCGGCTTCTTCGAGGTCGCGTGATGGAGGCGCGCGCGGCCACACGCAACGGACTCGGCGGCGCGCCGACCTGGCTGCTCGGGCTCGTCCCGCTGGTGCTGATCGCGCTCGCGGTGGGTTTGTTCGCGATTCTCGACGGCCCGGGGCTGGGTGACCGCACCGGTCCGCCCGCAGAGGAGCTCGCCGTCGAGCGCACCGAGCTGCGCCCGAACGAGATCGATCTGGCGATTCGCAACGAGGGGCCCGACGCGGTCGAGATCGCGCAGGTCGCCGTCAACGACGGCTACGTCCCGTTCACCGCGACCGACGGCCTCGAGGTCGGAAGGCTCGGCTCGACGACGCTCGAGATCACCTATCCGTGGATCGAGGGCGAGGCGTACGAGATCTTCATCCTCACCTCCACGGGCGGGACAATCACCCACGAGATTCCCGTCGCCTCGGAGACGCCGGAGGCCGACGCCAGCTTCTTCGGCCTGATGGGGCTGCTGGGTGTCTACGTGGGCGTGATCCCCGTCAGCTTGGGAATGCTCTGGCTGCCGTTCGTCCGCCGGATCGGCGAGTCGTGGCTGCGGATCCTGATCGCTTTCACTGTCGGACTGCTCGCGTTCCTGGCCATCGACGCGGGACTGGAGGGCCTCGAGATCGCCGGCGAGGGCACCGCCGCGTTCGGCGGGGCCGAGCTGGTGTTCCTGGGAGCACTGATCGCGTTCCTGGCCCTGGCGGGAATCGACTCCTGGCTCTCGCAGCGCCGCGAGCGGGCCGTCGCCGAGGGCGGAGTCCGCGCGCGCGGCCCCTACCTCGCGCTGATGGTGGCGATCGGTATCGGGCTGCACAACCTCGGCGAAGGGCTGGCGATCGGCTCCGCGTACGCAACGGGGGCGCTGGCGCTGGGAGCGTTCCTGGTCGTTGGCTTTGCCATCCACAACACCACCGAAGGGCTCGCGATCGTCGCTCCGCTGGCGGACCGGGCGGCCAGCCTGCGGCGGCTGCTGACGCTCGGGCTGGTGGCGGGGGCACCGGCGATCCTGGGCGCCTGGATCGGCGCCTCGGCCTTCAATCCAAGCGTGGCCGCGCTGCTTTTCGGCGCCGGCGTTGGGGCGATCGTCCAGGTGGTCTGGCAGCTCGTGCCCGCGATGCGCGACGGCCAGGGCCGCGCCCTTCACCCGGGCGCCGTGTGGGGCCTCGTCGCGGGGATCGGCGCCCTCTATCTGACGGGGCTGCTCGTTTCGGTGTAGCGATGGCCGATCCGGCGACACACGCGCACTCGGGCTTCCGGCGAGACCCCGCGGCCGTGAACACCGAGGCCGTGGAGGACTACGCAAAGGCAATCCACGCGCTCTCGAGCCACGGCGACGGCCCGGTGGGAACCTCCGCGCTTGCGGAGCGGCTCGGCGTGTCGCCCGGCACTGTTACTTCGATGCTCAAGCGGATGGCGGAGCTGGGGCTCGTCGAGCACGAGCCCTACCACGGCGCCACGCTCACGCCCGCGGGCGAGAAGGTCGCGCTGGAGGTCATCCGGCACCACCGCCTGATCGAGGCCTATCTGGCCGAGGCGCTGGGGATGCCGTGGGACCGGGTGCACGATGAAGCCGAGGTGCTCGAGCACTACATCTCCGAGGAGCTCGAGGAGCGGATGGCCGAAGCGCTCGGCGATCCGGCCGTCGATCCCCACGGCGACCCGATCCCGGACCGGCGCCTCTCACTGCGCGCCGATGACGGGGCCTCGCTTGCCGACTTCGAGCCCGGCCGGCGGGGTGTGCTGCAGCGGGTGTCGGACTCGGACCCCGACATGCTGCGCTACCTGGACGAGCGCGGAATTCGCCCCGGGGTGAAGCTGGTCGTGCGCGAGCGCGAGCCGTTCGGCGGAGCCACGGTCGTCGAGGTGGAGGGCGGCGGCAGCCACTCGATCGCCGAGGCCGTCGCGCGCCGCATGCTGGTCGCCTGACAAGGACGCCCAGGGACTACGCTTCCCAATATCTACCTGCACCGGCTTCTTTCGCGCCTAAAGGCGCTCACCTGAATAAATGGCGCTGGCCGACGACTTCCAGTCGATCCTCGACTCGCTGCCCGACGACTGGAGCGACATCGTCTGCGACCTGCGCCTCTCCGACGAGAACCGCTACGTGGACGCGGCAGTGCTCCTGAGCCAGATCAACGCGCAGCCGTACTCGAGGGCCGACTGGCACTTCCGCCTCAACGTCGCCCACGAGTTCGGCCATGCGGCGGCGGCCGAGACCGTCAAAGGCACGCTCGCCGTCCTCGACGAGGAAGGAATCTCCGGCGAGATGATCTTGCGCGACCTGCACGAGGGTCGCGCCGAGGTCGTGCAGATGTGGGGCCGCCCCGAGTCGGTGCGCCGCGAGTTCCGGCAACGCCGGCGGCTCTAGTCACGCAGGCTCTCGCGCAGATCCCTGCGGACGGCGCTGGGCTCGACGACGCTGTGCTCCGACGCGAACTCAAGCCAGTTGAACAGGCCGATGATCTCGACGTGGTGCTCGAACGCCCGCGCGGCGTTGAGGGCCTCGAATTGCGCGCGCTGCTCGTCCGGGTCCAATTCCGGGACCTCGGCAAGCAGATCGCCAAGGGCGGCATCGGGGTCTGCAGAAAGATCGCCGTACGCGCGCTCCAACGCGGAGTGGACGCCGGCGCTCGCGGATCCGGCCGCTGCCGCCGCCGTCGTGACGACCAGCAGCTCGGGGTAAGGCCTCGCGCCGTAATCATCGATCCGAAACTCCCGCGTCGGAACCTCCAGCCTGCGCAACGTCACGCCTTCCGCGTTCCAGAACGCGGTCGCGGCGTCAACTCGCCCCGCCGACAATGCAGCGACCGACTCGAAGCCAATCGTTACGCGCTCGACGGAGGCCGGGTCGGCTCCATCGGCTTCGAGTACCGCGTCGAGAACCGCATCGTCGGACGGCAGGCCGGTGACGCCGACGGTGCCGCCCTCGAGGTCACGGGGCCGGGTTATCTCGTCGCGGTCACCGGCGATGACGGCGGCCAGCGGGCGCTGCACGACCGCGGCGATCGCTCGCAGCTCCAGGCCGCGCTCAAGTGCGATCCCGAAGTCGTTGATGTCCATGATCGCCAGATCGGCGCGTCCAGCCTCGAGCAGCTTCGGGGCGTCGGTCGACGCTGACGGCTCCTGGATGGTGAGGTCGACGCCTTCGTCCTCGAAGTAGCCGCGATGAAGAGCCGCGTAGATGCCGGCGTGCACGGCGTTGGGCTGGAAATCGAGAACCAGGGTCGCTTCTTGCGAAGCGCCCGGTTCGGCACCGTCGTCGTCGCAGGCGCTGAGCCCGACCGCGACGAGGACGGCCGCCAGCAGCGCGGCCCACGACCTCATTCGGGCGCACCCTAGATCAGAGAGGAATACGCTGAAACATCAATGACCGGCACCAGCCTCTTTCGCGCCTAACGGCGCTCACCTGAATCTATGGCAGACCACAACCTGCGAGATCAACTCCTGACGTTCGTGGAGATCCCGAAGGGGAGTCGCAACAAGTACGAGTTCGACGAGGGGATCGGTCACGTCATCCTCGACCGGTTCCTGTCTTCGTCGATGGTCTACCCGACGGACTATGGCTACCTCATCGACCATCGCGGGCGCGACGGCGATCCGCTCGATGCCATGGTTTGCGTGTCCGAGCCGACGTTTCCGGGCTGCGTGATCGCCGTCAAGCCGATCGCGCTGTTCAAGATGCACGACGAGAAGGGGGAGGACGACAAGATCGTCTGTGTGCCGACGCACGACCCTGGCTGGAACCACGCGGAGACCCTCAACGACATCCCCGAGGGTCTCCAGCGGGAGATCACTCACTTCTTCTCGGTCTACAAGCAGCTGGAGGGCAAGCAGGTCGACGTCGAGGGCTGGCGCTCGCGCGAGGAGGCGATCGAGGTGATCGCCGACGGCCGGCGCCTGCACACCGAATACGAGGCGGCAAGCCGCTCGTAGGGCTGCCGGGTCCCGCGCGTGGCCTGTGTACACTGCCGCGCGTTCCGCGCCCCGGGGTGCGGGGATCCACGAGCGAGGAGGTTTTCGAAGTGCAGGATCGAGGCCTGGCGGCCTACATCGCCGAGTTGATCGGAACTCTGTTCCTGGTCATGGCCGTGTGCACCGTGGTGTCTCTCTACCTCTCCACGAGTCCGCAATCGCAGACCGGATCGGACTTCGCGGTCATCGGTCTCGTTCACGCGTTTGTCCTCTTCCTGCTGATCGTGGCCTTCGGGGCCGCGAGCGGTGGCCACTTCAACCCGGCCGTCACCCTCGCCGCCTGGGCCTCGCGGCGCATCGACCCGGTCGATGCGGTGGTTTACGTCCTGGCCCAGCTCTCCGGCGCCGTTCTGGGAGCCCTGCTGGTGAAGGGGATCCTGCTCGACGAGGGGCGGGCGAGCGACTACGGCGCGGCCAAGATCAGCCCGCTGCTCGGTGGCTCGTTCCCGGCCTTCGTGGTCGAGGCCTTGGGCACGTTCCTGCTTGTGCTCGCGGTCTGCGCCGTCGCCTTCAACCCCCGGGCCCGTCAGGAGTGGGCGCCGCTGGCGATCGGCACCACGCTGGGATTCGGGGTGATGATCTTCGGCCCGCTGACCGGCGGCTCGTTCAACCCGGCGCGCTGGTTCGGCCCGGCGCTGATCGGCGACGCCTTCGGCGACTTCTCCGACATCTGGCCCTATCTGGCGGGTCCGATCGTCGGCGCACTGCTGGCCTTTGGGATCTACAGGTACGTGATCGCGGGGCCGCAGTACGCCCTCGGCGCGGAGCCGCCGACCACGGACGTCCGCGGTGCTGCCCAGGCGCTCAAGGACGTCGGGGTTCGCGAACGCAGCGACTAGAGGCGGGGGAGCCCGGGCCGAATCCGGGGCCGGGCCGTCTGCGCTAGCGTGCGCGCGTGCGGCGCGTCACCTTCTCGCGCAACTACACGCTCTCGCTGTCGCGCACGTGCCGCTGCTACTGCAAGTACTGCGCCTTTGCCACCCGGCGCGCCCACCTCTACGACCCTGAGGAGGTAGAGCAGCGCCTCGACGAGGCGCTGAGGCGAAACGCCAAGGAGCTGCTCGTCCTCACCGGTGAGGCTCCCGAGCTCAACCCCGCGGTAGCCGCGCGCCTGCGTTCCTACGGGCATCCCGACTTCGTCTCCTACGTGGTCTGGGCCTGCGAGCGGGCGCTGGAGCGCGGGCTGTTGCCGCACACCAACCTCGGCGTGCTTGACCCGTCAGACCTTGAGCGCCTGCGCGAGGTCACGGCCTCGCAGGGGCTGATGCTGGAGTCGATCTCCGAGCGGTTGATGGACACGGTCCATGCGGGGTCGCCCACAAAGCACCCGGCCAGGCGGCTGCAGACGATCTGCAACGCCGGCGAGCTGCGGATTCCGTTCACGAGCGGGATCCTGGTCGGGATCGGCGAGACACCCGAGGAGCGCGTGGCCTCGCTCGAAGCGCTGGCAGAGGTCCACGCGCGATACGGCCACATCCAGGAGCTGATCCTGCAGAACTACGTTCCCCACCCGCGCTACTACGGGCGCGAGGTGGCGGAGATTGCGGACGCAGCCACCGACGAGCGGTGGGCGGTGTCAGGGGAACCCGCTCGCGAGCCCGCTAACCCACTGCCTGCCCGAGGCTCGCTGCCGGGTTCCCCCGACCCTGCCGATCGGCTCCCCGAATGGGCAAACCCCATCACGTTGGACGACATGAAGGTGCTCGTGAGCGAGTGCCGGCGGCTGCTGCCCGACGTCGGGATTCAGATCCCGCCGAACCTCTCGGACTGGTGGCTCGACCTCGTCGACTGCGGCGCCACCGACCTTGGCGGCCTGTCGGCCAATGGCGACCACATCTCGCCCGAGCATCCGTTCCCGAGCCCGCACGAGACGCGCAAGCGCCTGAGCCCGCGCGGCTACGCCCTGACGGAGCGCCTCTGCGTCTATCCGCAGTACCTCGACCCCGAGTGGGTCGACCAGGGCGTGCTGGACGTGGTGAAGCTCAAGTACTGGAGCTTCATCCCCCGCCAGGGATCGGGCCGGCGCTCCGAGCGGACGATCGATCCCGAGCTGGCGCCACGGGCGATCGAGAAGGGGCGTGCAGGCGAGGCGTTGACCGAAGATGAGCTGACGGCGCTGTTCGCAGAGACTCGGCCCGAGGTGATCGAGGCGATGCGCGTCGGAGCCGACGGGCTGCGAGCCGAGCTGGCCGGAGACGTGGCGACGTTCGTCGTCAATCGCAACGTCAACTTCACCAACATCTGTGTCGTCGGCTGTGCGTTCTGCGGCTTCGGTCAGGGCAAGCGCTCGCCCGACGCCTACCACGTGACCGAGGACGACTTCCAGGCCCGGGTGCAGGACGCGGTCGACTTCGGGGCGACCGAGATCTGCATGCAGGGCGGGATCCACCCCGATTACACCCTCGAGCACTACGGTCGCTGGCTGCGGCTGGCCAAGCAGGTCGAGCAGCGGCTGCACCTCCACGCCTACTCGCCGATGGAGGTCCACTTCATGTGCGAGCGCTCCGGCAAGTCTCCGGAGGCCGTGTTCGACTACCTGCTCGAGTGCGGACTCGGCTCGACCCCGGGAACGGCAGCCGAGGTGCTGCACGACGGCGTTCGCGCTCGGATCTCGCCGAACAAGTTGCCCGCCGATCGCTGGGTGGAGATCATCGAGGCGTGTCATCGCTCCGGTCTGCGATCGACGTCGACCGTGATGTTCGGCCACGTGGAGGAGCCCTGGGAGCTCGCAAGGCACATGCGGGTCGTGCGCGAGCTTCAGGAGCGGACCGGCGGGATCACCGAGTTCGTGCCGCTGTCGTTCATCCCGTACCACACGCTGCTCGGCCGCACGCACGGCATCGAGGAAATCTCGGCCGAGGAGAACCTCAAGCACACCGCGGCCTTTCGCCTGGCGTTGGGGCGAAGCATCCGCAACCTCCAGGCGAGCTGGGTGAAGATGGGCCTCGACGCGGCGACCGAGAGCCTGCGCTGGGGCGTCAACGACCTCGGCGGCACGCTCATGGAGGAGAACATCTCTCGCATGGCGGGCTCCCAGCACGGCGTGCGCCTGGAGCCCGAGCAGCTCATCACGGCCGCGCGCGCCGGCGGCCGCACTCCAGCGCAGCGCACGACGCTCTACGAGATCGTCGAGACGTACTGAGCCAGGCCTCAGTGGTGCGGCTGCGGGCGCTCCGCGTCGCGCAGGCGCTCAGCCATGGCAGCGAGAACGTTGCGGGCGACGCTCGGGACGTCCTCGATCAGAGTCGAGAACTCGCGCGAGCTCAGCACCAGCAGCTGCATGTCCGATACGGCAGTCACCGTCGCGGAGCGCGGGGCCGAGTGAAGCAGCGCCATCTCTCCGAAGCATTCGCCGGGACCCATGTGAGCGCTCTTTTTGCCGCGAACCGTTGCCTTCGCCCTTCCCCCGAGGATCACGAACGCCTCGCGACCCGGCTCGCCCTGGCGCATCAGAACCCTGCCGGCGGGAACGTCGATCTCGTCACTCAGCGCGGCGATCCGCGACAGATCTCGCTGGCTGCAATTGGAGAACAGCTGAACCTGCGACAGGCGCTCGACCTTCGGATCGCGGCGACCCCGCCCGGGACGCCTCATCGGCGCACCTTGGCGGCCAGCCGCTGCGCGCGTGCACCGAGCCGCTCGAAGTTGCCGCCGCGCGGCGGCATCAGGCCCAGCTGACGAGCGAGCTCGCTGAAGTCGTAGAACGCGCGGTAGCGCGCAATGAGGCCGTCGCGAAACTGCCATCGATCGATGCCCTCGATGTCGATCCGGCGGCCCGTTGGCGCGAAGCCGGGCGGATCGATGGGCCCTGTGTTGGTGCCGGTCACGCGCCACGGGGCGTAGACGGTGAGGCCGTCCTCGGAGGCCGCCGGCGATCCGAGCTCGAAGAACTCGTAGTCCGGGAATGCCCTGCTCGAGCGTTCGACGAACGCCTTCACCTCGCTGCGGCCCCGCGCCGGCTCGGCGAGCGCCGGATCCTCCCAGAAGACGTCCTCTGTCACGCACGCGCCGACGGCCGCGGGATCACGCGAGTTCCAGGCCTGCAGGTACCGCTCGGCGAACGCGCGAAGCTCGCCGGAATCCATTACGTCGAGCGCTGACGTCGCGGTCTCCACTGGTCCGGCGCCCACTCTATCCCGTCGCCACCCGTTGCGGGCGCGATGATTCGAGTGTGCGAGCGATGGTCCTCGACGAGCAACGGCGCCCGCTGCGTCGCGCGGAGCTCGACGACCCTCGGCCGGGGCCCGGCCAGGTGGTCGTCCGTGTGGATGCCTGCGGGGTCTGCCGGACCGACCTGCACGTCGTCGACGGTGACCTGCCAGATCCCAGGCTGCCGCTCGTGCCCGGGCACCAGATCGTCGGCGAGGTCGTGGGCGCCGGCGACGGTGCCGAGCGCTTCGGCGAGGGTGACCGAGTCGGCATTCCCTGGCTCGGGTGGACGTGCGGGGAGTGTCGCTACTGCCGTTCGGGCCGCGAGAACCTCTGCGAGCGTGCGCTGTTCACCGGCTATCAGCTCGACGGGGGCTACGCCGAGCTCGCTGTGGCCAACGAGCGCTACGCGTTTCCAGTGCCGGCCGGCTACCCGGACCTCCAAGCCGCTCCGCTCCTTTGCGCAGGGCTGATCGGCTATCGCTCGTTGCGTCTGTGCGGTGACGCCGAGCGCCTCGGGCTCTATGGGTTCGGCGCCTCCGCCCACATCATCTGTCAGGTCGCCGTCCACCAGGGCCGGCGGGTATATGCGGTAACCCGGCCGGGCGATGACGCCGGGCAGGCCTTTGCCCGCGAGCTGGGCGCCGGGTGGGCGGGAGCGGCCACCGATCTGCCTGAGCAGTTGGACGCGGCGATCGTCTTTGCGCCCGTCGGTGAGCTCGTGCCGGCCGCGCTGCGCGCACTGGCGCCGGGCGGCACCGTGGTCTGCGCCGGCATCCACATGACCGACATCCCATCGTTTCCGTACGAGCTCCTCTGGGGCGAGCGGACGCTGCGCTCGGTCGCCAATCTGACTAGGCGCGACGGCGAGGAATTCCTGGACCTCGCCCCGCGGGTGCCGGTGCGCACGCAGGTGGGGGAGTACGCACTCAGCGACGCCAACCGGGCGCTCGACGATTTACGGGCGGGTAGGGTTCGTGGTGCCGCAGTGCTCACCACGGGCACGAGAGAGGACCGCGATGGCTGACGTGACAGTGAAGAGGACCGAGGACTTCGAGGCGATCTTCGGCGGGGGGTTCCTGCGCGTTCGCGCCGGGCTCGGCGTCACGGCCTTCGGCGTCAACCTGCTCCGGTTTCCGGCCAACGCGACCGTCTATCCGACCCACGACCAGTCGCACGATCAGCAGGAAGAGGTCTACACGGCGCTGGACGGCAGGGCGACGCTGCAGGTCGGTGGCGAGGAGTACGAGCTGGTGCCAGGCGTCTTCGCGCGGGTGGGGCCGTCGGAGAAGCGCAAGATCGTGACCGGCGACGAGCCCGCCACCGTGCTCGCCATCGGCGGCATCCCCGGAGAGGCATACCGGCCGCCCGAGTTCACCGAGGAAGGCGCGCCGGACCCGCTCAAGGCGAAGGCCAAGGCGGGACACGCCTAGCGACGGCGCCAGCTACCGAAACAGGTCATCCTCCGCGGCGCGGCGGAGAACGGCAGCTCCCGGGCCATCCTCACTCGTCACCCAGCGCTCCGCCCCCCGCACGACGACGGCCGGCACGCCCGCGGCCTTGTCGCGAGCAAGGTCAGCGGCCGCTGCCAGCTCGTCGGCGATCGCGATCGTGGTCGCCGTCAACTCGCGGTCGTTCCGGTCGACGCGGCCGCGCCAGTCGTCGAGAGCGATCAGCCCGGCGCATCCGATGGCGACGTCCGTCTGCCCAAGGCGCCAGGGCCGGCCGAACGTGTCCGCCACCAGGAGCGCGGGCCGCGCGCCGGCGACGTCGGCGAACTCGGCCCGGACCCTGCGCGCCGAGGCGTCGGGATCGACCGGCAACAGCGCGACGGCGTCGGCTCCCGGCACGTTCGACGCGTCGATTCCAGCGTTGGCGCAAATCCATCCTTGGCGTGTCTCGACGACGAGCACGCCGCGCTCCGCGCGCACCACGCGAGCAGACTCCGAGAGGATCAGCTCGACCAGTCGCGGGTCCTTGCCGAGACGCCCCGCGAGATCGGACGCGCGCTCTGCAGGCTCGACCTCGCGCAGCTCACGGACGCGGCCCTCGGCCTTCGAGACGACCTTCTGAGCGACCACGATCACGTCTCCGTTCGCTAGCTCGATGTCGGCGTTCGCTGCGGCCGCACCGATCAGAGCCCCGAGCTCGTCTCCCTCGCGGACCTCGGGCAGTCCGGGGATGGAGGCGATCTCCAGCCCGCGGGTCATCTCGAGATGCGACCCGGGAGCTTCAACCGTCCCAGCTCCGTCGCTGTAGCCCGTCCCGGGTCGGGCGCCTCGGCGAGCGCTGCGGCCAGCGCCTCGAGGTCATCTGGAGTGTCGAGGTCGAGCGCGAGGGACGGCAGCGCTTCGATCGCAACCTCGTGTCCCGCCGAGCGAGCGCGCTCGGCGTGTCGGTCGCGGCTGCCCTCGCCGAACGCCGGGCCGATGGCGTCGGGCGGCGACATCAGCAGCCCGTTGGTCCCCGTTCCGTGCCGGTCGGGCACGACGGCGACCCGTCCGGTCCGCATTCTCCTGAGCGCGCCGTCGAGCTCGGCGGGCTCGAGCAGAGGGCAGTCCCCGGGCAACAGCGCGACGCAGTCAGCGCCCAGGGCTTTGGCGCGCACGATGCCAAGCGTCGCCGCGTGTGAGTGACCAGCGTCCTTCGGCTCGCGCAGCACCTCGAGCGGCGTCGTCGTGCGACGCGCATGGTGCAGGGCGATGCGCTCGGCGCGCCCCTCGCCGGTGACGACGATCAGGCGCTCGACCTGCTTTGCCTCGGAGATCGCCGCGAGCACGTCGCGCAGCATCGCCTTGACGACCGCGGCGCGCGCGGGGCGATCAAACGCCTCAAGCAGGCGCTGCTTGGCGTGTCCGAAGCGCTTGACCGGGATGATCGCCGTCGCTCTCACAGGGTCTGGGCGAACTCGAGCACACGCTCGGCGACCGCGCTGCGGCCCTCGGCTCCGTCCATCAGCGTCGGGCAGGAGAGCGTTCGCAGGTCACCGGGGGGCGGGTCGGGATCACCCTTGTCGACCACCAGCGCGTCGACCAGGCCGGCATAGAGCGACGCGACGCCGGCCGCGTTCACCGATCGGCCGACCGCCGCCATGAACGCTTCGGTGGGCCCTTTGATCGCCCTGCCGGCGACGAACGGGCTCACCGCCACCACCGGCGCCGGCGCCTCGGCGATCGCCTCGCGCATCCCTGGGACCGCGAGGATGGGACCGATCGAGATCACCGGATTCGATGGCCCGATTACGATCGCGCGCGCCGACGAGATCGCCTCGTACACCTCGGATGTCGGGGTCGCCTCGGCGATTCCCTCGAGCTCGACGGCCTCGATCGGCGCCTTCCCGCCGTCCAGGATCAGGAACTCCTGTAGGCCGCGCCATCCCTGGGGCGTCTGAACGCGAGTGGCGACGCGCTCCTCCGACATGGGCAGGACCTGCGCGGTGACTCCCAGGGCGCGTGCGATCTGTCCTTGAGCTGCGGTCAGGGTGCCGCCCTCGGCAATGAAGTGTGTGCGGTAGAGACACGTGGCCAGGTCGCGGTCGGAGAGCGAGAACCAGGCGGGGGCCCCCAGGCGCACCAGGCGCTCGTGCACCGTGAAGGTGTCGTCGCGGAGTCCCCATCCGCGCTCCTCGTCGATCTCGCCGGCCAGCCAGTAGGTGATCAGGTCGGGGTCTGGGGAGACGCGCAGGCCGTGCACGTCGACGTCGTCGGCTGTGTTGGCGACGACCGCGAGTTCGCCGCCGACGACGTCCTGCATTCCCGCCGCGAGCTTGGCTCCGCCGGTCCCGCCGGCGAGCACGACGACGGTCACCGCTCCCAGTGGCCGGACTCCGGGAGGCCGGTGATGCGGATCCCGGCGCGGGTCTTGTAGCGCGCGTTGATCGAGATCAGCATCGGCGTGAGCTGCTCGACGATCCGGGCCATCTCGAGCGCCCCGGCGTTCACCGCGCGGAACCCGGGGATCGTCTCGATGAGCTCGGCCACGCGTGTCTTGTCCGCCTTGCGGTCGCCGCACAGCAGGATGTCCTCGTCGAGCTCGGCCTCGATGTCCCCCAGCGCCGGCGCGCTGACGGTGTGCAGAGCCGCTACGACGTTGACGCCGTCCGGCACCATCTCCTGGGCCTGCTCTGCCGCCGAGCCCTGCCAGACGCCGAGCGAGCGCGTGGCCTTCCCACCGACGGCCGCCGCAAGCGGCACGGTGCAGTCGACGAGCAGCTGTCCGGGCTCCAGCGCTTCCCGCAGGTTGTTGAGGTTCTCCGACTGCGCGCGGAACGGAACGGTGAGGAAGACGATCGGGCCCTGACGCGCCGCGACCTCGTTGGGGAGGCCCTCGATTTCGGCGTCGGGGAGCGCCCCGCTTAGCTTGGTCGCGGCCTGAGCGGCCCGCTCCTCGCTTCGCGATCCGATCACGACGGGTCGCCCGGCGCGTGCCCAGCGCAGCGCCAGCCCGTAGCCGAGCGCGCCGGTGCCGCCGATGATCGGGATCGCCTGGCCAGCCACGCGGGCGGCAGTGTACGGCGCATATGCTCCCGCCCGTATGAGGCTCGAGGGGCGCAAGGCGCTGGTAACAGGCGGCGCGAGCGGAATCGGCGCCGCGATCGCAGCGCGCCTCGCGGCGGAGGGCGCCGCGGTCCTGATCGCCGACGTCAATGCCGACGGCGCCGGCCATGTCGCCGCCGAGATCGGGGCTGAGGCGACCGCGCTGGACGTAACCGACCCGGGGGCCGCGTCAGGGGTTGTCTCCGAGCACGGGCCGTTCCCGATCCTCGTCAACAATGCGGGCACGGATCAGTTCGGCTTCTTCACCGACACCGATCCGGACCTCTGGGACAGGCTGCTGGCCGTGAACCTGGTTGGCGTCTTCGCCTGCACGCACGCTGCGCTGCCCGGAATGCAGCAGGCCGGCTACGGCCGGATCGTGAACATCGCGTCGGAGGCTGGTCGCGTGGGGTCGAAGGGCTCGGCCGTTTACTCCGCCGCCAAGGGCGGGGTGATCGCGTTCACCAAGACCATCGCCCGCGAGAACGCGCGCTACGGCATCACCGCCAACGCGATCGCCCCGGGGCCCATCGAGACGCCGCTGCTGATGGGTGCGCTCGAGTTCGGAGAGCTCGGGGAGAAGGTGATCGAGACGATGAAGTCCGGCACGCAGATGCGACGGCTCGGCAAGCCCGAGGAGGTGGCGGCAGCGGTGGCCTTCCTGGTCTCCGACGACGCCTCCTACGTGACCGGCGAGACGCTGGGAGTCTCTGGCGGGCTGGGGATGGTCTAGATGACGCTGGAGCCTGGGATCAGCCGGGAAGACACGTTCGTGGTCGAGGATCGCCTGCTCACCGACGTCGGTGGGTCCATCGGCTCGAGCGTGCTGTCGACGCCGGGCATGATCGCGATGATGGAGCGCTGCTCGGCGATCCTCAGCCTCGAGCACCTCTCCGAGGGCAAGGCGTCCGTGGGCTTCGAGGTCTGCGTCAAGCACGTCGCTGCGGCCATGGAGGGCACCGAATGCCGCGTCCGCTCCGAGCTCCGCGAGATCATCGACGGCCGCAAGCTGCGATTCGACGTCGAGGTGACGGACGGCGAGCGGACGATCGGCGTCGGCACGCACGAGCGCCGGGTGATCGACGTCGGACAGCTCGGATAACCAAAGCGTGTCGCGTACGAAAGGGTCGGCTGCATCCCGTCATGCGCGGCGTCTACGCGGTCGGAAGGCCGGAGTTGACTCGCCTTGGCCGCTGGACGGCCGCCGTACTCGCCTGTGGTGCGCAGGCCGTGCTGAGCCATGAGCGTGCCGCGGCACACCTCAATGGCTTCCGAGTCGACTTCTACTGGCATGCCCAGGTCCGCTACGACCCCGCGCACGTAGAGAGGGTGCTGCGGACCACCCATCGCCGGCTCGCGCACGCAGCCGCCTAACCTCCTCCTTGATGAGCGAATTGCCGAAGACGGTCCGCATCCGCGAGGTCGGACCGCGCGATGGGTTCCAGAACGAGCCCGAGGTGATCCCGACGGCCGAGAAGGTTCGCTTGATCGGGCTGCTCGCGCGGACCGGGCTCAAGCGGCTCGAGGTGACCTCTTTCGTCCGCGCGGATGTGATCCCGCAGCTCGCCGACGCCGAGGAGGTGCTGACGTCGATCGACCGAGTCGACGGCGTCGCCTACTCGGTGCTGATCCCAAACGAGAAGGGGCTGGAGCGCGCGCTCGAACATCGCGATCGCTTCGACGAGGTCAACCTCTTCCTGTCCGCGTCGGAGACACACAACCGCAAGAACGTCAACCGCTCGATCGCCGAATCGCTCGAGGGCCTGGAGCGCGTGGTCGAACGCGCCCGAGCCGAGGGCCTGCGCTGCGAGGGCGTGATCTCGGTCTCCTTCGGTTGCCCCTACGAGGGCGAGGTGCCCCTGGACCGTGTGTTCGAGATCGCCGAGCGGCTCGCCGCGGCCGGCTGCGAGGAGGTGGCGTTCGGCGACACGACCGGCATGGCGAACCCGCGGCAGGTGGGCGAGTTCTTCGTCGCGGCTCGCGAGGGCCTGTCCGATGTTGAGCTCACGGCCCACTTCCACAACACCCGCGGCCAGGGTCTCGCCAACGTCCTGGCCGCGCTGGAGACGGGGATCGAGTCGTTCGAGAGCTCGTTCGGCGAGCTCGGGGGCTGTCCGGTGCCGCCCGGATCGACCGGCAACATCTCCACGGAGGATCTCGTCTCGATGCTCGAGGAGATGGGCGTCGAGACGGGGATCGACCTGCCGAAGCTGGTGGAGGCGTCCGGCGCCGCGCAGGAAGTGCTCGGGCGGCCGCTGGGCGCGCACGTGCTGACGGCGGGGCCGGTGGACTGGCACAGGTAGCCTGACCTCCGTGAGCGCCGACGCTTTCAAGGCGGCCGTCCTATCGGGCGACGAGGCTGCGCTGGCCGACGTTCTCGCCGAAGACGTGGTCTTCCGCAGTCCCGCCGTCTACAAGCCGTACGAAGGTCGCGAGGCGACGACGCTCGTGTTGCGTGCCGTCTCGCGCGTGTTCGAGGACTTTCGTTACGACGACCGCTTCGCGGGGGACGACGGCGACGTGCTCCTGTTCTCGGCGCGGGTGGACGACCGGGAGCTGAACGGCATCGACCTGCTGCGCTTCGACGACGACGGCAAGGTGCGCGAGCTGACGGTGATGATCCGACCGTTGTCTGGACTGACTGCCCTCGTCGAGGCGATGGCGCGCGAGCTCGAGAGGCTCGGCGTCCCTGTTCCGGGCAAGGCGTGAGCGCCGAGTCCGGCCCGCCCGCGCAGCAAATCCCAAGAGTCCGCGCGGCCGCCCCTGCGGACGCCGCGACGATCGCAGACCTTGCGGCGCGCGCGTGGCGCGAGGGCTTTCGAGGCATCGTTCCGGACGAGATCGACCCCGAGCGCGCGTGGCGGTCGGACCGAATAGAGGCGCGCCTCGCGGGCCGAGTGGACGACGACGCCGTGATCCTCGCGGCGGAGCTCGGCGGTCGGGTCGCGGGCTTCGTGCTCTGTGGCCGGTGTCGCGACGACGACGCCGGACCCACCACGGGTGAGATCTGGGCGCTCTACGTCGATCCGGACCGCTGGCGCTCGGGTGTCGGGAGGGCGCTGGTGGACGCCGCCCTCGAGGACCTACGCGCGCGCGGCCTGGCCGAGTCCACCGTCTGGACGCTCGCCGACAGCCCGCGCAACCTGCGGTTCTACGAGGCGCTGGGCTTCGAGCTCGACGGCGCGCAGCAGCGGCGCGAAAGCTTTGGCGCTCCGCTGGAGGTGCGCCTGAGGCGACCGCCTTAGCGAACGGCTAGCGGCCGACGTGGCCCGCGTAGAAGGCGACGAGATCCCAGCTCGAGATCACGCCCTCGGGCACCGAGCTCGGGCCGTAGCCGACGAGGAGGTGCGAGACGTCTTCATCGACCATCCGCCGAGCCGCCTCTTCGACCGTCTCGGACGGCTCGATGTAGGCCGCCTCTTGCGACACGACGTCGATCGCTCGGGTCGTGAGCGGGTCCTCGCGCAGGTGCACGAGCACGTCGCGGTGCAGGACCCAGCCGGCCGCCACGCGGGTCCTCGGGTCGACAACCAAGACGGCATGAGTCCGGCGCGAGCTCATCGTGGCGGCGCAGTCGGCGATCGTCACTTCGCCCGAGATCGCGATCACGCCCGGGCTCATCACGGCCCGAACCGGGGTGTCGGACGGTGCCATCTCGACGGTCGTCCGCATCTCGGGTTCCATCGGGCGCTCCACCGCGGCGAGTCTATCTCCGCAGATGCGCGACGAGCCAAATAGTCTGCGCCGGTCGCCGAAGCCAAAGAAGGAGCGCGCGCGGGTGGAGATACAGAACGTAGGCGTCGTCGGATGTGGTCTCATGGGGCACGGGATCGCTCAGATCTGCGCCCAGGCCGGCTGGGACGTGGTCGTGCGCGAGCTCGACCAGGATCCCCTCGACAAGGGTGTCGCCAAGATCGAGAAGCAGCTCGGGCGAGCAGTCGAGAAGGGCAAGCTCGAGCAAGCCGACGCCGAGGCCGTCCGGCGCCGGATCACGCCGACCCTCGACTACGCGGACCTCGCCGACTGCGACCTCGTGATCGAAGCGATCACCGAGGACCTCGACCAGAAGCTTCAGATGTGGCGCGAGGTCGATTCGATCGTCAAGGACGACGCCTACTTCGCCACCAACACCTCCTCGCTGCCGGTTGCCGAACAGGCGGCCGCCACCTCGCGCCCGCAGAGGTTCCTCGGCCTGCACTTCTTCAACCCTCCGCAGGTAATGCCGTTGCTCGAGGTCGTCCGCGCGGCCGACACTGGCGACGATGCGAACGACCTCGGCTTCGAGCTCGGCAAAGAGCTCGGGAAGACGACCGTGGCGGCGGGCGACAACCGCGGGTTCATCGTCAACCGGCTGCTCGTCCCGTACATGCTCGATGCGATTCGCGCCTACGAGCAGGGGGTCGGATCGGTCTCCGACATCGACACGGGCATGATGGCCGGCGCGAGTCACCCGATGGGACCGCTGACGCTGGCCGACTTCGTCGGTCTCGACACCCTGGCGTCGATTGCCGACGTCATGCACGAGGCCTACGGCGAGGAGCGCTTCGCGGCTCCGCCCACGCTCTCCAGGCTGGTAGCGGCGGGGCACTTCGGCCGCAAGACCGGACGCGGCTTCTACGACTACTCGGGCGAGAAGCCGGCGCCCGCCGAGCTGGAGTCCTGATCCCGCCCGCTCGGGTCGCGCGCCCGAATCACCAGCAAATCCGGTAGACCTACCGGACCGCGCCGATGGACCAGGACTCGATCGACCGCATTCGCGGGGCCACCTTTCCACTGGCCCGTCGCGGCTATGAGAAACGCGAGGTTGAGCGCTTCCTCGGCAAGCTCGCCGACTGGCTCGAACACGGCGGTGCGGACGAGTCGCGGTCGGACCTGGTCAAGCGCGAGCTCGATCGCGTTGCGCAGAAGACTGGGCGCATCCTCGCTGCCGCCGAAGAGGCGGCCGAGGAGCTGCGAGGGGAGGCCGATGCTGAAGCGCAGGAGCTGCTCGCCCAGGCTCGGTCCGAGGCGGAGGGCACCCGTGCGGCCGCCGACAAGTACGACACCGAGACGCGCTCGGCGACCGATGCCGCAACGGAGCGGTCCCGCGTGGACGCCGACACCTACTCGCGCGAGACCCGGGAGGAGGCCGAGGCGTTCGATGCGCGCACGCGCAAGGACGCCGAGATCTACGCCGCCGAGACCCGCGAGCAGGGTGAGGCCGAGGCCGAGCAGCTGCGAGCAGAGGCCCAGCAGGAGGCCGAGGAGACCATCGCGAAGGCCCGTGCCGAGGCGCAGCGGATCGTCGAGGAAGCGAACCGCAGGCGCGACGACACCGAGTCGGTGATCGCCGACCTCGAGTCGCGCCGCGACGGCGTGGTGGGTGAGCTCGAGCGCCTGGCCTCGGAGGTCGCCGGGACCGCGACCCAGCACCGCCCCGGCAGGGCCCCGGGCGCTGAGGAGGCGGCCGAGGGCGAGTCCCAGGAGCGCGAGGCGCAGACGGCCGAGGCGGCAACGCAGCGCAACCCGGCCGCAGAACGCAGCTCCCGATGAGCGAAACCCGCGAGGGCAGTGGTCTCGAGCGCGCGCTCGAGGCGGCGCTCTCCGGCGGCCCAGAGCGCCACCACGCCAAGGTCGCTGAGCAGGGCAAGCTGCCCGTGCGCGAGCGCGTGGAGCGGTTCGTCGATCCCGAGTCGTTCGCCGAGGAGGCGCTGCTAGCGAACTGGGATGCCGAGGGGCTGGGCGCGGACGGAGTCGTCACGGGCCTGGCCCTCGTCGGTGGGCGCAAGCTGGCCCTGATGGCAAACGATCCGACGGTCAAGGCGGGGTCGTGGGGCCCCAAGACAGTGGAGAAGATCCTCCGGATCCAGGAGCGAGCCCTGACCCTGGAGCTGCCGATGATCTACCTCGTCGACTCCGCGGGCGCTCGCATCACCGACCAGGTGCAGATGTTTCCCGGCCGGCGCGGTGCGGGCCGGATCTTCTACAACGAGGTGAGGTTGTCTGGGCGGGTGCCGCAGGTCTGCATCCTGTTCGGCCCGTCCGCGGCCGGCGGCGCCTACATCCCTGCGTTCTGCGACGTGGTGATCATGCGCGAGGGAAACGCTTCGATGTATCTCGGCTCGCCGCGCATGGCCGAGATGGTGATCGGCGAGAAGGTGAGCCTGGAGGAGATGGGCGGGGCGAAGATGCACACATCCGTCTCGGGCTGCGGGCACTTCCTCGTCTCGAGCGACGAGGAGGGGATCGACCTCGCACAGCGGTACCTCTCGTACATGCCGTCGAACTGGCGCGAGCTTCCGCCGGCCGCGCCGCCTGCCGAGCCGGCCGAGGGTCGTTCGGTTAGAGAGATCGTTCCCACCGACGAGAAGACCTCATTCGACGCCAAGGAGTTGATCGGCGCGCTTGTCGACGCGGACTCGTTCTGTGAGATCCACGATCGGTGGGCGAAGGAGGTCGTGGTCGGCTTCGCCCGCCTCGACGGGCGGGTGATCGGGATCGTTGCCAACCAGCCGAAGTTCAAGGGCGGAGTGCTGTTCGTCGACTCGGCCGACAAGGCGGCGCGGTTCATCTGGACGTGCAACGCGTTCAACGTGCCGCTGCTGTTCCTTGCCGACGTCCCCGGATTCATGATCGGCACTGAGGTCGAGCGCCAGGGGATCATCCGCCACGGTGCGAAGATGATCTCGGCGGTCTCCGAGGCGACGGTGCCGAAGCTGTCGGTGATCGTTCGCAAGGCGTACGGCGCAGGCCTCTACGCGATGGCCGGACCGGCGTTCGAGCCCGACTGCTGCATTGCGCTGCCGACCGCGTCCATAGCTGTGATGGGGCCGGAGGCCGCAATCAACGCCGTCTTCTACAACCAGATTCAGGCGGTCGAAGGCGAGGCCGAGCGCGAGGAGTTCGTGCGCGCGAAGCGCGAGGAGTACGCCGCGGACATCGACATCCTGCACCTGGCGTCCGAGGTCGTCGTCGACGCGGTGATCGAGCCGGATGCCCTGCGCGGCGAACTCATCCGGCGTTTTGCCTTCGCCGAGTCCAAGGGCCGCGAGTTCAGCAAGCGCCACAACCCGATCACACCCGCATAGGCCCGTGAGCGGGCTTGCGCTGGTGCTAGGCAGCCACGCGCGGCACCTCGATCCGCCCCGCGGAGACTGGACGGTGCTGAGCAGGCACGGCGAGTCGGGCTACGCGTTGCCACACGAGATCGATCACATCGCCAACATGCGGCGACTGGTCGAGGCGGGCTGCGATCGCGTGCTGGCGATCGGATCTGCGGGCGGTCTACATCCCGAGCTCGGGCCTGGCGCGTTCGTCTGTCCCGATGACTTCATCGCCCTTGATGCCTCGCCGGCCACCGCACTCGAGGGCCTCGCGGCGCATCGAGTGCCCGGATTCGATCCCGGCTGGCGTCAGCAGGTGGTCGCGACGGTTGCGGCGAGACTCCCCGACATGCGCGACGGCGGGGTGTACTGGCAGGCGACTGGCCCACGCCTTGAGACCCCGGCCGAGATTCGCCTCGTGGCGCAGCACGCGGATGTGATCGGGATGACCGTCGCGTCCGAATGCGTTGCGGCCGGAGAGCTCGGGCTTCGCTACGCGGCGCTCTGCCTCGTCGACAACTTCGCCAACGGTGTCGCGCAGACCGAGCTGACGCTGCCGGAGCTCGAGGCGAGCCGGGCAGAGAACATCGCGGCTCTGCGTGCTGTGATCGACGCCGCGCTGCCGCAGCTGGCATGAACGGCGGCGGTGAGCTGGCGCGTGTGCCCGGGCTGGTGAACGCCCACACCCATGCGGCGATGACCCTGTTTCGCGGCTATGCCGACGACTTGCCGCTTATGGAGTGGCTGGAAAAGCACATCTGGCCGGCGGAGCGGCGGTTGGAAGTAGAAGACGTCTACTGGGGCGCGCGCCTGGCGTGCGTGGAGATGATCCGCACGGGGACGGTTTCGTTCTGGGACATGTACTGGCACCCCCGCGCGACTGCCCGGGCGGTGCGCGACGCGGGGCTCCGGGCGGTGATCGGCGCGCCGCTGATCGACCAGGGCGACCCGGATCAGTCGGACAAGCTGCGCGAGGTTGCGGCGCGCAGCCTGGATGAGATCGTCGCCGAGGGGGGAGCGGCGGTCGAGCCGGCGCTCGCCCCGCACTCGATCTACATGGTCAGCGAGCAGTCGCTGCGCTGGATCGCCGAGACATCGGCCGCACGCGAAATTCCGGTGCAGATTCACCTCTCGGAAACGGAGGAGGAGGTCCACCGGTGCCTCGAGGCGCACGGCGAGAGGCCGGCCGCGTACCTCGACCGGGTGGGCCTGCTCGGCCCGCGGACGGTCCTCGCGCACGGCGTCTGGCTCGACCAGGCGGAGCTGGAGCTGATCGCCGAGCGCGGCGCGACGATCGCCACGAACCCGGTCGCGAACCTGAAGCTCGCGGTGGGCGGCGTGTTCCCGTACCTGCGTGCCCGCGACCTGGACATCCCCATCGGCCTCGGGACCGACGGCGCGGGCTCGAACAACTCGCTCGATCTGCTGGCCGACGCGAAGGTCTTCGCCCTCCTGCAGAAGAACGACGCCGGCGATCCGGCGGCCGTGACCGCGGAGGAGACGCTCGAGATCGCGACGGGTCGCCGCTCAGACCTCCTCGCGGGGTCGCCGTCCGACGAGACCTACCTGCTGGTGCGCCGCGACACCCCGGAGCTCAGCCTCGGCGATCTCGAGGCCGGCCTCGTCTATGCCGCGTCGGGCTCCGCGGTCGACACCACCGTGGTCGCCGGCCGGAAGCTGATGACCGGCGGCATGGTCGACGGCGCGGATGAAGTCGTGGGCCACGCCCGGGAGCGAGCGGAGCGGCTCGGGCTCACGCCGGATTGACCGGAAGCTCGGCGGCGATCCAGGCCCGGTGGAACGCATCCTCGCCGGAGCGAGGTTAGCCCGGTTTGGGCTCGGCCGCCGAGGGCCAGCCGCTCCGCGGAAAGCGCACGAGGCTGCCGCCTTCGGCGTCCCAGAGCTTCAGGCGCAGCGCGTCGAGACTCCCGCGGATCGTGACCACCGGGCTCGCCCTGAAGATCGGCTGCTCGGTGTGTGCCGCGCGGAGGCGGTAGTTCGGGATTCTGGCGCTGAGATGGTGGACGTGGTGGTAGTTCGCGTTGCCGACTGCCCACCCGAGGGGGCGAGGCAGTGCCAGATAGGAGCTCCCCCGCAGCGCAGAGAGCTCGAATTGCCAGTCGGGGCCAGCTTCGTAGTACGTCTCCTCGTACTGGTGCTGGACATACAGCATCCACGCGGCGATGGCACCGCCCGCGACCAGCGTCGTGCCCTGGATGAGGAGGTAGGTCCCCCAGCCCACGAGGGCGCTCCAGCCGAATGCCCAGCCGACGAGTGCAAGGTTCGTGGCCACCACGCTGAACAGGATCCGCCGGGACATGCCCCGCTGGGGAAAGCGACGCTCGAACAGGAAGACGAGGCTGGGGCCCACGAACAGCATGAGCAGCGGATTGCGATACAGGCGATAGCCCAGGCGTCGCAGCCGGGACGCTCGCTCGTACTCCGCGAGGGTCATCGTGTAGATCTCGCCGGGCCCGCGCTTGTCCAGGTTGCCGGTGTTGGCGTGATGAAGGCTGTGCTGGCGCTGCCACCAGCGGTAGGGGGTGAACAGGAGGAAGCCCAGGATGTGGCCCCAGAGGGCGTTGGCCTGGCGCGACTCGAACAGGGAGTTGTGCGTGAGATCGTGAAAGAGCGAGTACATCCGGGTGAGAAGCACGGTGGCCACCAGGCCCAGGCCGATCGCCAGCGAAGGGCTCGGGTCGATGGCCGCGGCGACTGTCCAGACCCCGAGATAGGGAAGGAGGACGCTCGCGATCTGCCCGAGGCTGCGCCTGCGGTCGATCGCCAGGTATGGCGCGAGATCGCGCTTCCACTGACGCGGGGTCATACGACAACCCCTTACGCGCCTGAACGGGGAGCGGATCAATCGGAAGGGCGCGATGATCCGGACACCGCCAACGGGCGTAAGGACTTCAGATGAGGGCAATCCGCAGAGGCTCTGGTCCCCAGCGACTGGCCGATGAGGAGCTCGTCGGCCTGGTCGCAAGAGGGGACCAACGAGCGTTCGAGGTGCTGTATGACCGGCACGGTGCCGCCGCGTACTCGCTCGCCTACAGGATCGTCGGCGACGCCGGCCGAGCCGAGGATGTGACCCAGGAGGCGTTCGTGTCCGTGTGGCGAAGCGAGTCCGGCTACGACCCGGCGCGCGGCAGCGTCCGCTCGTGGCTGCTCGGCATCTCGCGAAACCGGGCAATCGACGTCCTGCGTCGGAGCTCAGCGGCGCGGGCCCCGCGCCTCGACCTTGGGGCGGACGAACGGCTCGCGGAGGTGCCCGGGCCTGATCGCACGGAGGTGGAGGTGGCGCGCCGTGAGGAGGCGAGGACGCTTCGCGGCGCGCTCGCCCAACTGCCCCACGAGCAGTCGCAGGTGATCGAGCTAGCCTACTTCGGCGGTTTCACCCAATCCGAGATCGCCACAATGCTCGACACCCCGCTCGGCACGGTCAAGGGGCGAATGAGACTCGGCTTGGAGAAGGCGCGCACGTTGCTGGCCGAGGCGATCCAATGAATGCCAACGGCAACGGACTCTCCCACGACGCGCTGCGAGAGGACCTCGCAGCCTACGCGCTGGGCGCGCTGGACCGGGACGACGTCCGGAAGCTGGAGGCGCATCTCGCGGAGTGCGCCGGCTGCCAGGATGAGCTTCGCGCCCTGCGTCTTGGCGTTGATGCCGTCGCAGCCAGCGTCGAGCAGCGCCGCCCGCGTCGACAGCTCCGCCGCCGCGTCCTCGCGGAGGCGCGAGCGCAGCGGGACGTGCGCGAGCGTCGGGGCTGGTGGCGACCCGCGCTCGCCGTCGCCGGTGTTGCCGGAGTTCTCGCCGCGGGCGCGATCGGCTACGCGCTGCGGGGAGACGGGGCGGAGACCACCACGATCGCCGCCGAGCCGACCGACGCCGCCCCGGCGGGGGCCGCGGCCGAGCTCGTCCGTGCCGGGGACGTGGCGGTGCTTCGGACGACCGGCCTTGCGCCCCTGGACTCCGGGGACGTCTACCAGGCATGGGTCCGTGACGGCTCCTCGATCGAGCCGTCGAGCACCTACGTCGTTGATCGCAGCGGGGCGGGCACGGTGGCGATCCCGCAGTCCCTCGCCGGCGCCGACGAGGTGATGGTCACGCGAGAGCCCGCGGGGGGCTCGGAACGACCGACCACCGCGCCTCTGATCAGGGTGTCTGCGAGCTGAGCTCGCCGGACAGCTCGACGAAGTAGTCGAGCGCGGCGGGGTTGGCCAGCGAGTCCTTGCTCGCAGCGGTCTCGACGGGGGTTCCCATCAGGATCCGCTTCACGGGGACTTCGAGCACCTTGCCCGAGAGCGTGCGCGGGACCTCGGCGATCTGAAAGACGTCGTTGGGCACGTGGCGCGGAGAACACTGCTCGCGAATGCGGCGCGTGATCTCGGCGGTCAGCTCGTCGTCGAGCTCCTCGCCCTCGCGGAGCACCACGAACAGCGGCATCCAGCCTTCGGTGCCGGGCCGTGGAACGTCGACGACGAGGGCGTCGAGCACCGCCGGCACCGCGGCGACTGCGCGATAGATCTCGCTGGTGCCCATCCGCACGCCTTGACGGTTGATGGTGGAGTCCGAGCGGCCGTAGATCACTGCGCTGCCGCGCGAGGTGATCTCGATCCAATCGCCGTGGCGCCAGACGCCCGGGTAGTGCTCGAAGTAGCTGGCGCGGTAGCGCGACCCGTCCTCGTCGCCCCAGAAGAAGACCGGCATCGACGGCATGGGCTCGGTGATCACGAGCTCGCCCACCTCGTCCACGACGGAGTTGCCATCCTCGTCGAAGGCCTCGACCTTGGCGCCCAGCGCGCGGGCCTGAAGCTCACCGCGGTAGACCGGCAGCAGCGGCACGCCGCCGACGAAGGCGGTGCACACATCGGTCCCGCCGGAGGTCGAGAACAGCCAGGTGTCGTCGCCGACGTGGTCGTAGACCCACTGAAAGCCCTCCGGGGCGAGCGGCGATCCGGTCGAGCCGAGGGCTCGCAGCTTCGAGAGGTCGCGACCTGAACCCGGCTCGACCTCGGCCTTCATGCAGGCGGCGATGTAGCTGGCGCTCGTTCCGAAGCAGGTCATCTCGGTGCGCTCTGCGAGGTCCCAGAGCACGCCCATGTCGGGGTGGCCGGGGCTGCCGTCGTACAGCACGATCGCCGCGTCGGTGAGCAGGCCGGAGACGAGGAAGTTCCACATCATCCAGCCCGTTGTCGTGAACCAGAAGACCCGGTCCCCCTCCCGCGCGTCGACGTGCAGGCTGAGCTTCTTCAGGTGCTCGAGCAGGATGCCGCCGTGGCCTTGGACGATCGCCTTCGGCAGGCCCGTGGTTCCCGACGAGTACAGGACCCAGAGCGGATGGTCGAACGGCACCTGCTCGAAGGAGAGCGGCTGGCCCGCGCCGGCTTCGAGCAGGTCGTCCCAGGTCGTCACGTCGCGCAGTGCTGAGAGGTCGGGACCGGTGCCGAGATACCGCAGCACGACGGTGCGCTCCAGCGACGGCATCTCGGCCTGAAGGCCCGCGACGACGTCGGTTCGGTCGAAGTCGCGGCCGTTGTAGCGATAGCCGTCGACGCAGAAGAGGACCTTGGGCTCGATCTGCGCGAAGCGGTCGACCACGCTTCCGGCGCCGAAGTCGGGAGAGCAGCTCGACCAGATCGCGCCGAGGCTGGCGGTGGCGAGGAAGGCGACGAGCGTCTCGGGGACGTTCGGCGTGTAGGCGACGACGCGGTCGCCGCGGCCGACTCCGAGCTCGCGCAGGGCGGCGGCGACGCGCGAGACCTGCTCTCGCAGCTCGCCCCAGGTCACGTCGTCGAGCTCGCGGCGCTCTGAGGCGTGCAGCACCGCCAGTCGTTCGCCCGGCTTTCCCCGCAACAGGTGCTCGGCGTAGTTGAGGCTGGCGCCCTCGAACCAGCGCGCTCCGGGCATCGTGCGCTCCGCGAGCACGTCGGTGTATGGCGCGGATGCCCTGACTTCGAAGAAGTCCCAGATCGAGGCCCAGAAGTCTTCGATTTCCTCAACCGACCAGCGCCAAAGCTCCGCGTAGTCGTCGCCGAAGCGCAGGTTGCGCTCGGATTCCAGCCAGCGCATGTAGCGCGTCATGTTCGAGCGCTCGACGCTCTCCTTTGAGGGAGTCCAGAGCAGCTCCCCGCGTTTGGCTTGGGTTGATGACTCCACGCGCCGTTTGTATCACCGCTCGCCAGCACGGCGACCGACGTCCCGGTCCAGCTGCCGGATCAGCTCGAGGGCGAACCGCTCGCTGTGTTCCAGCGCATCCGGCTCGATGCCGTCGGGCGAGTCGGCGGCCGTGTGGTGCTCCAGACCGGGCAGGCCGTCGTCCGCTGCGCGCCGCAGCGTCAGTGCGGGGTAGCCGGCCAGGGTGGCGGGGAGGGCGTCGGTTGCGGTCGGGAGCGCTGCGGGCGCGGCATCGAGGTCGGCGCCTTGCTCTGTGCTCGCGGTGGCGATCGCCTCGCAGAGTTGCGTCAGCCGGGTGCTGTGCTGGTAGGTGACGGCCAGGCCTTCGGCCGTCAGGTACTGCAGCAGCGGACCGCGGCCGAGCATCTCGAGGGCGAGGAAGTAGGTCGAACCGCGTTCGAGTTGCCTGCGCTGGGCGCGCACGAAGCCGCGCATGCCCTCCATCAGGCACTCGTTTCCGCCGGTGAGGAGCACGCACACGTCGAGGTGCCGCGGTGGGTTGGCGTCGAGCTCTTCCGCGACGGACAGAGCGAGCGCGACGCCGGAGGCGTTGTCGTTGGCGGCCGGCACGACGTCGGAGAGCTCGATGTCGACGAGCAGGAACAGCGCGACGAGCAGTGCGAGGGTCGGCACGAGCTGGATCAGGCTGATCCACGACTCGTCGAGCCCGGCGGTGCGGGCGCCGAGGATGGGCAGGAGCGCGGCCACCGACCAGAAGAGCAGGCGCGGCGGGGCCAGAACTCCGCGGGCGCCGGGCGGGATGCGCGCGAGGCGGCGCCGGGAGCGCGCGTTGTGGATGTAGCCGGTGCGAGCCGCGTCGTAGTGGGCGACGAGGATCAGCTGGGCGGAGGCGTCTGCGCGGCCGCCGAGGGAGAAGACGTTTTGCGAGGCGCGGCGGAAGACGAGGCGGCGCAGTAGGTAGAAGCGGGTGTTGAGATCGAAATAGAGGGAGACGGCGGCGGCGAGCACGAGGGCGAAGCCGGCGACGGGCTCGGCTATCGCCAGCAGGCTGCCGGCGAAGGCGAGCGCGCAGTGGGCGGCCAGGACGAGGCCGATCTGCGGGTGGACGTACGTGGGCTCGATCTCGCCCTTGCGGCCCTGCGCCTGCAGGCGCTCGACGAGCCAGTTGGCGGCGCGCCGCTCGGCGTCGGTGCCGGTCAGCCGCCCCTGGAACGAGCACAGCCCGCGGATGATCTCCATGCGCCCGGCCGGGTCCACGAGCGGGGGATTATCGCGAGGCGCGCGGCTATCGTTGCCGCTAGGCCGGAGTGATGGAACGGCAGACATGCGGCCCTCAAAAGGCCGTGCCCGCAAGGGCGTGTGGGTTCGAATCCCACCTCCGGCATCGAGCTCTGACGCCGTTAGCCTCGGACAGGTCCCATGTGCGGTCGCTACACACTCAGCAATCCCGATCCCGCGAAGCTGCGGGCGCGCTTTGAGGTCTCGGAGTCGATCGAGATCGACGACGAGCCGCGCTACAACATCGCCCCTACGGATCCGGTGCTCGCCGTTCGGCGTCTCGACGACGGCCGGCGCGATTTGGGGCGGCTGCGCTGGGGCCTTGTCCCTGGGCGCTGGGCCGAGAAACGCTCCGGGCCCCCGCTGATCAACGCGCGCGCCGAGACGCTCGATCGCCAGCCGGCGTTCGCGGAGTCGTTTCGTGAACGTCGCTGCCTCATCCCGGCCGACGGCTTCTATGAGTGGCGCACCGACGAGAAGGGCAAGCGCCCGGTGTGGATCAGCCGCCCCGACGGCGAGCCCTTCGCGTTCGCCGGCGTGTGGGCGGCGCTGCCGCAGCGCGACTCAGACGAGATCCTCTACAGCTGCGCGATCGTCACCTGCCAGCCGAACGGGATGATCCGTCCCGTCCACGACCGGATGCCGGTGATCCTCGATCCCGAGCTAGAGGCGCCGTGGGTGCAGCCCGACACCGACGTGGAGACGCTCGTGGGGATGCTTGTCCCGGCGCCCGACGACTCGCTGGTGATGCGCGAGGTGTCGGACGCGGTTAACGACGTGCGCCAAGACGGCGCCCACCTGATCGCCCCCCGCGACGAGCAGGGCGAGCTGTTCTAACCCCGCCGTGCTGGAGGCGGCGTCGGCCGCGCCTCCGACATCCGTCTAGCAAGCGGTGCGAAGCCTTCGGTGGAAGGCCCGATGGCCCGATCGTCGGAGCAATGGTGCTCCGAGCGCAGGAGATTCTCGTCGTGGCGGCCCTCGCGATGGCGGTCGCGCTGTGTGCGGCCGTCGTGGCGGCGCCGGCGGCGGATGCGCGCGGAGGGGCCTGCGAGAAGTACGGCAACACCGAGCCGGCGCACCTGAAGAAGCGCCAGGCGCGGAAGGCGATCATGTGCCTCCTCAACCAGGAGCGCGCCGAGCACGGCCTGCCGGCGTTCGAGCGCAGCAAGAAGCTTCAGCGCGCGGCCCAGAAGCATTCGGCCCGTATGAGCGGCGGCAATTGCTTCGACCACGAATGCCCGGGCGAGGCCGATTTGGTCGACCGGCTGGGGAAGGTCAAGTACCTGCTGGGCAGCCTCCTGAGCTGGACGTGTGCGGAGAACATCGCCTGGGGGATGAAGAGCGCCGGGACGCCGAAGGCGATCATGGACGCGTGGATGAACAGCGACGGGCATCGCGCCAACATCCTCAATCGCGACCTCGAGCAGGTGGGCATCGGGTTCGCGAAGGGATCGCCCAGCGACGGCGACGCCCTAGCGGGCATGTACACGACCGACTTCGGCAGACGCTCGGGCTGAGGAGAAGGGCGGCGCTAGCCCGCCTGCGGCTGCGGGCGCGGGCCGGGCGGCGGCTGGTCCTCACCGGCGAGTGGACGGCCGCCGATCGGGCGCTCCTCCTCGACGTGCCAGTTCTGATTGAAGGCGACCATCGCCACCGCGATGAGCACGGCTTGCACCGGCACCAGCAGCAGCGTCAGCAGGCCGAGCAGGTCCTCGGGAAGGGCAGGGGAGTCGAGCCCGTCCTTGGAGCGGGCGAACCAGTCAGGCGCGGCGATCGCGGCGAAGATCGCGAGGATCACGGCGAGCGCGGCGGCCACCGGCAGCACCCCGCGCTGCCAGCGCACCGCGACGAGGTACGCGAAGAGGATGTACAGGCCCGCCCAGGCGAGCGTCATCACCGCGACGCTTGGGCCCTGCAGGCGCTCCCAGCCGCCAAGCGTGATCACGATCATCAGCCCCGCGCTGATGAGGAGCACGAAGGCGACGAGCGCCTTCGTCATCTTTGATTCCGCCTTCTCCCGGTTGGGACGCCAGAGCTCGTAGCCCGGACGAGCGGTCGCAACCTCCATCGGGCGCAAGTCTAAGCCCTCTCCGTGGCTCGGGCGACGGTTCTGCGCGTCATGCGGGCGGAGGGACTCGAACCCTCAATCTCTTTCGAGCACCAGGTTCTAGGCCTGGCCTGTATCCCAGTTCCAGCACGCCCGCGCGCGGAGCCGATTGTACGAGCGATCCCGTCCGACCAGTATACGAACATATGTTTGTGTACGACGAAGCGACGGTGGCACGGGTGCTGGGGCTTTTGAGAACCGGGTTGAGAGACCGCGAAGTTGCGCGCCGCGCCAAGGTCCACCATTCGACGGTGCGTGCTTGGCGGCTGGGTCGCGTGCCTCAACGCCGGCCTAGGCAATGCGACTTGTGTGCGCGTCGATCGCCGAGCTTCCCAGGATCCGACTACGCCTACTTGCTCGGTTTGTACCTCGGCGACGGCTGCATCTCACGGCATCCTCGGACCTATCGAATGAGGATTGTTCTGGACGCCTCCTATCCAATCATCGTGGCTGCCTGTGCCGCCGCCCTCGAATCCGTCTGTCCGGGGAAGAGGGCGCGCGTCGGAGCGCACGGATCGGGGGCCAAGGAGGTTGGTATGTACTGGAATCACTGGCCGTGTCTCTTCCCGCAGCATGGGGAGGGGCGAAAGCACCTGAGGCGGATTCAGCTTGAGCCGTGGCAACAGACGATCGTCGGGGGCAACCACCGCCAGCTGATTAGAGGCCTCATTCACAGCGATGGCTGTCGTGTCGTCGCCAACGATCGTGGCGTCATGAGCGTCCGGTACCACTTCTCGAACCTCTCGGAGGACATCAAAGGGATCTACTGCGACAGTCTGGACGCCCTTGGGATCCACTGGACGCGCCCCTGCGACAAGCAGATAGCGGTGTACAGGAAGGCATCGGTTGCCGTCCTCGATCAGTTCGTCGGGCAAAAACGCTGATCGCAGGCGGGCAGCCATCCTAACTAAGCTGGAGGCACTCCCCGGGGGAGTGAGTTAATGGCTAGACGCACGGTCTCCAAAACCGTGAATCCGGGTTCGAATCCCGGCTCCCCCGCTCCGTTTCCGACCGCAACTCGGCCGGTGGTCGAGGGTTTCGGGGTGGGCGCGGGCTGAGGCCGCGCGTTACTTCAGCTCATGGCCAGGGACATGCAGGCAGCACACCCGTTCAAGTTCGGCGCCTTCGCGGCGCTCGTGGCGCTGCTGGCGACACTCGCGGCCGTGCTCGCCATGCTCGCCGGCCTGAACGCCGAGGCCGCGTCCGCAGCTACCTGCGCGAACGCCGAGGCGCCCGCGCAGGAGCTCGAGCGAAAGGCTCTTCGCAAGGCGCTCACCTGCCTGATCAACAAGCAGCGCCAGGCGCGGGACCTGGTCAAGCTCCACAAGCAGCGCCAGCTCAAGCGCGCCGCGCAGCGCCACACCAACGTGATGGTCAAGACGGACTGCCTGCTGCACCAGTGCCCCGGAGAGGCGCCATTGGAGCAGCGGATTCGACACACCGGCTACTTCGACGGCGCGCGCGAGTGGGCCTACGCCGAGAACACCGGGTGTGCCGTCACGGCCAAGGCCATGGTCGGCAGGTGGATGGACACCGACTTTCACCGCGGCAACATGTTGCGCCGCAAGTTCCGTGACATCGGCGTCGGCGTCTCCGACCAGCCGGTTGCGAGCCACTGCAAGGCCGACCACGCCACCTTCACGGCGGTCTTCGGCCGCCGGAAGGGCTGACCGAACACACAGCGAAAAGGGGACCGTGGCAGTGGGGCGTACACCCGTGCTGCATTCCTGCGTGCTGGCGGCAGCCGGGCTGCTCGCGCTCTCCGGCGTGGCGCCGCGAGCCGAAGCGAACGCCAAGGCATGCCGCCTCTACGCGGACGCGAAGCCGAGGAAGGTCTCCAAGCAGCACGCCCGCAGCGCCGTCTTCTGCCTCATCAACCGGCGGCGTTCCACGCACGGCCGGACGCCGCTGAAGCGACAAAAGAAGCTCCAGCGGGCAGCCCAGCGCCACACCGAGCGGATGGAGGGAGGCAACTGCTTCGCCCACCAGTGCTACGGCGAGGCCAGTCTCGCGGGCCGACTCGCCGACGTCGGGTATTTGACCGGCGGCCTGGCTAGCTGGACCCTCGCTGAGAACGTGGGGTGGGGCCTCAAGCGCCGCGGCTCACCGCGCGCAATCGTCAACGGCTGGATGAAGAGCGCAGCCCATCGCGCGACCATCCTCAGCAGCACCTTCCGCGACATCGGCGTCGGCTTCGCCGACGGCACGCCCAGCGACGCCCACGGCAACGGCGGCGTCTACACGGTCGACTTCGGCGTTAGGCGCCGGTAGCCGCGCCCTCGGCGCGGGCCCGAGGCGAACCTATAATCGACCCTTCGCGCGGGCGAGGTGTAACTGGTTGCACATCAGCCTTCCAAGCTGAAGGAAGCGGGTTCGAGCCCCGTCGCCCGCTTTCGCGGCGTAGACTCGTGCCGACCGGGGCGTGGCGCAGTCTGGTAGCGCATTCGGCTGGGGGCCGAAAGGTCGTCGGTTCAAATCCGACCGCCCCGATCAAGCAAGCGTCTGCGACGCGTATCGTCATCTGCCGACACCCCGGGCGAAAGACGCGATATTGCAGCACAGAAGCGCGCGTGGAACTCAGCTAGGTCTCCGCGGAACGGACCAGGTTTCGGCGCTTGTCCGAGTGAAGCTGGTAGCAGGGCGGTAGCTGAGGGCACTGTAGACCGGTTCGAACAGGTAGCACCCCGACCCTTGCGCTCCTTCAGGCGAAAGTGGGAGGCGCCACTCGATGCGTAGCTGCGTCATTTGTGGTGCGTCCCTCGTAAACCGACGGGCGGATGCTCGCCATTGCGGAGGACCGCGGGTCGTACCCGTTTCGCCCCCGGTTCTCGCGTGCATGCCGTACTGATCGCTTCTCCGAGCGGCACCGTGCCCGTAGTCCGACGCCCTCCCGATCGTCACCCGCACCAGGCCCTCCTGGTGCGCGGCGAGCATCTCGGCGGCGACCTCGACCCGGTCCGCCCCTTGGGCCCGCTCGCGCTCGGAGGCAGGTTTTCCCGCAGCGGCCGGTCGACGGGCCCGTAGGCGTAGAGGTTGTCGGCGAAGACAAGGGTGAGGTCTGGCACCTGGCGGCCGCCGAGCCGCTCACCGCACAGCAGTTCTTCAACCTAGTCTTCGAGGCCGCGGGACGGGCGACGCCAGCGAAGGCTCAAGTTGTTCGCCAACCGAGAGGCACCAAGGAGGCCCACTTCACATCTTGCACGCTGGATTGGACCTGAGTCGATTGCAAGCTCGACGTCTGCCCGCTCTCCGATCGAGGCGAGCATCTCGACCGCGGGCCCTTGAGCAAGCACGGGCCGACCTACCTGCGCTGGGCGCTGCTGGAGGCGACGATGCACGCGCTTCGGCATCCCGCATACTCGGCGCGTTACCAGCGCACAAAGAGGAGGCTCGGCAGGCAGCGCGGGGCCAAGGTCGCCCAGGTCGACATCGCCCGCCGGCTCGCGCACGCGATCTGGCAGATGCTGACCCGAAACCAGGAGTTCGCTCCCAGCGGCGCCGCTTTTCGACTGGCGGCCCGACCGCCCTTTCGGACTTGCGCCCGCGAGCGAAGCACCGATTCCGCCCGATCCTCCCCGCCGAGGAGGCCATGGAGACATAAGCACCGCACGGGATTCGGGGCTCGGGCGCCAAAACAACTGGTTCTCGCCCGCGAAGATCTCCGACACCGACTCGTCGCCGATGAGACGCGGCAACCGCGCCACCAGCGGTTGAGTTCGCCAAGGGCCCCTCAGACTCACCCCGACAGGTGTCAAGGCTAGGTGTGGCAGAAACCACCCTAGGGCCACTTGCCTAGTCACCCGGCGTCTCGGAGCCTCCGCGCTGACCACTGGCACCGGCCCCTGGCCTCATCGGAGACCAGGTTTCGGGCCACGACCAGGGGGAGGCCCAGATGCGGGCTTCGGCTCATCGCGCCGCCGTTCGGCGGCGCTCGGCCCCGCGTCTCGTCGCGGCGTGGGTGGCGGCCACCACCGTCACGCTGGGCGTCCTCACCTCAATCGGGGAGGTTGACGCGGCCCCCGCGCGCCCTCCTCCTAACGTGCTCCTGGTCATCACCGACGACCAGCGCGACGGCGAGGAGTCGATGCGCGTGATGCCGCGGGCGCGTCGGCTGTTCGCGGAGGGGGGAACCGAGTTCTCGCACGCGTACGCCACGACGCCGCTGTGCTGTCCCTCGCGCGCCTCGATCTTCACCGGCCAGTATGTCCACAACCACGGGGTGACCAACAACCGCGGCGACCTGGCGCCCGAGCTGACCTGGCAGCGCCACCTCGACGAGGCGGGCTATGAGACGGCGCTGTACGGAAAGTACCTGAACTCGTGGCTGAATCGCAGGCGGCGCGACCCGATCCCCCACTTCGATCATTCCTGGCAGGGCTACAACCACAACCACGCGAAGGACGCGCTCAAGGCCGAGCGGTTCCTCGCCGAGCGAGCCGTCGGATTCCTGGAGCGCGCCGAGCGGGACGACCCACGTCCGTGGGCCATGGTCCTCGCCACCCGCTCGCCGCATGATCCATACCGCTATCCGCGCCGCTTCCGCCGCCACGTCGGCGGCTTTCAGCCCCGGCCGAGCGTGCACGACGACCTCAGCGACAAGCCCGCCCTCGTGCGCCGGACGGCCCGTGAGCCGCGTCGGATCCGACACGGCGCCCGGATGCCACCGCCTCGCGGTGTCTACACCGGCCAGCTCCGCGAGCTGATGGCGGTGGATGAGATGGTCGGCGAAGTGTTCGCGCGGCTTCGCGGCCTGTCCGAGGACGAGCGGACCCTCGCGATCATGATCTCAGACAACGGGTTGTTCTGGGGAGAGCACTCGCTGCCCGGGAAGCGGTTCCCCTACCGCGAGGCGATCGAGGTGCCGCTGTACGTCCGTTGGCCTGGCCGCATCGCCGCCGGCGCCGTCGACCGCCGCCTCGTCGCCAACATCGACGTCGCGCCGACCATCATGGACGCCGCCGGCGTCGCGCCGCACTACGAGCCCGACGGCCGCTCGATACTGGACCGCGGCTGGGCCCGCCGCGGGCTGCTGCTGGAGGGGCCGGGGCTGCGCTGGCGCTCCTACCTGACCGCGGGCCAGCAGTACGTCCGCTGGGCGAACGGATTCCGGGAGTACTACGACCTGCGCCGCGACCGCTTTCAAGAGCACAACGCGCTCGCCTCCCGAGCCGACGTGGTCGGCGGGCATCGCGCCCGCCACCCTCGCCGCCGAAGGCTCACCGTCCCGCACCGGGTCGCCCGCCGCGAGGCGCGCCCAATGCGGGCCGCTTTGAAGCGCGCGGCGCGGTGCGCCGGGACGGACTGCCCGTAGGCGCCCAAAGGATCCAGGCGAGCCCGGATCGGGATGGCCGCGAACCCTGAGCATGCCCTGACGGCGAACGGTCTGATCGCCGTCGCGGCGTCCGCATCGGCCGCGGATGGCGTCGACGAGCATCCGGTCGTCCGCTGAATCAGCGACGACGAGCTGGACCCCAACAGGCAGCTCGCCTTCGGGGAGCTCCATGAAGCTCGCAGAGGTTTCATTCCAGTTCTCGGGCTGGTTGGCGCACTACCCCATGCATGTCATCGACCGGGTCACGCCGAACACGGCGTTGGAGGTGATGCGCAAGGGGGCTCGGCGCCCGACGCTCAAGGACAAGGTCCGCGCCCTAATGCTGCGAATCGCCAGCATCTTCTTCAGCCACAGCCATCCATTTTCGGGTTACCGTGTCACGGCGAAAACGCTCCGTGCCGGCGATGTGCGGGTAGTTCTTTCGGTGCTCTACCGGCCCGCTGCCGAGCTCGACCCTAGTGAGCGATTCGGCGCCCCGCCGAAGTCCTCGTACTTCGGGGACCTCATGGACGACCTCGAGGAGGTCGAGACGGAGGTCGGGAACCACGACCGCTCGCAGATCCGCACCGTCCACCGGCGCACGGAGCTCGATGCCTGCGTCGACGACGGCGCCATCGCCCTGATCCATTCTGTCGAGGGCGGGTTCCACCTCGGCGCCAACATCGAGGACATCGACGGACGGGTCGAGCAGCTGGCACAGTGCGGCGTCGCATACATCACGGTCGCGCACCTCTTCTTCCGGGGTGTCGCCGCCGTCGCACCGGCGCTGCCATTCCTCTCGGACAGAGCGTACGACTGCCTATTCCCACAGCGGGCGGGCGACGGCCTGACCGCGCTGGCCGAGACCACCATCCGCGCGATGGCAAAGCACCGAATCCTCGTCGATGTCTCGCACATGCGTGGTGACGCGCTCAACGAAACCTTCCAGCTGCTCGACGAGGTGGACCCTGAGCGCTCGCTTCCCGTCATCTCTACCCACGCCGGCTACCGATTCGAGACACTCGACTACATGCACGACGAGCGGACGATCCAACGGATCGCGGACCGCAACGGTCTTGTCGGCCTGATCATGGCCCAGCACCAGCTCCTCGATGGCCTAATGGACGAGGCTGATCGACCGCCGGCCGATTTCGCGGAGTCGTTCGGCTACGTCCGCAGGCACATCGACGAGATCGCGCGGATTATTGGCAACCACCGGCACGTCGCGATCGGCAGCGACTTCGACGGGTTCGTCAAGCCGACGATGACTGAGATCGAGAACAGCCGCGACCTGAAAACGCTAGAAGACGCCCTCCGCGCTGAGTACGGCGAGGTCGTCGCAAGCCAGATCGCATACCAGAACACGCTCGACGTCCTGCACCGCTTGTGGCGATGAGCGACCAATTCGCCCATCCCGAGAGCGAAAGCCCGCTCTGGAAGCAGGCTTTCTGGTCGCTCGGGCGTCTGTGGAAACGGGCGGCGAGCTACCGGTTGGAGCCGTAGGCCCCGCTAGCCGCGTTTGGGCTGCGGGAGGGGGAGGCCCGCTCAAACCGGTCGTGCGGCGCTTGCCGCCAAGCGAGTCTCGACCACCGTCTCCGCCTCGGCGGCACTCTCGCTGTAACCGCTCACGATGGGCACGAAGTGGCGTCGATCGAGCGCGTAGACGGTCAGCGGGGTGCGCGCGCGGACCGTCCTGGTGCGCGGGACATCGCGCAGCAGCGCGATCTCACCGAAGCAATCGCCGTCCGAGAGAACCCCGAGCAGCAGCCCATTCTCCGTCACCTCGACATCCCCAGAGACGATCACGTAGAAGCTGTCGCCCACCTGCCCCTGCTCGATCACGGTCCCGTCGGGATCGAAGGACTCCTCACGCACGTTACGAGCGAGATGCTCGATGGTGGAGACCGGCAGCGGCCGGAGCATCGTCACCCGGCGGAGGCGGTCGATGATGTCCGCTTGCGTACCAAGCCCCTCGTCCACTCTGACGAGGCGCGCCCAGGCCAGGGCGACGGCGACGGGAGTCATCAACCCGATTGCTACCAGCGCCCCCCTGATCCCTAAGAGGTAGATGAGAAGCGGCGTCAGTATGGATCCGAGGCCAACGGCGAGCGCCACCAGGCTCTCGAGCGCTCCGAACACCCGCGCCAGTACGTCATCGGGCATAAGGCGAGGGAACAACGTGAAGTAGCCGAGATCCACCAAAGCGTTCCCGGCGCCCACGATCGCGAGCATGGCCAAGGCAATGAGCTCGGAGGGAAAAGCCCCGATCATGGCGAGGGGCATGCCCCAGAGCGCGATCCCCAGCCCTGTATAGGCGGCGAGGCGCCGGCTCCCGACCAGGACCGAGGCTCCGAGCGATCCCATCACTGCGCCGACGCCGACGGCCGCCGTCAGGACGCCCACGCCCGGCTCCCCGGTCTCGAGGAGCTCGATGGCGACTACCACGGCGAACACGTTGAGCGCGCCCCGGGTCACCGCCTGGACCGCGCCCAAGCCGAACAGCATCGTCACATCGCGTTGTGCCGCGATCGCACGTAGACCCTCCGCCGTATCGGCCGCAACCCGAATCGGGGCGGGCGGCGCCTCGCGTGGCGCGGGCTCGTAATCGATCAGACTCACCAAGAAGGCCGACCAGAGCGATAGCCCCGCCGTAAGCGCGAAGACCGCCTCGGGGCCGCTGACGTCGAGCAGTAGCGCCGCCAGCAGGGGGCCGATGAGCGTGCTGGCGGAATCGAGCAGCCCCCGCGAGGCGTTCGCGGCGGTCAGCTCCCTCGGGGTCTCACAGAGCCCCGGCAGGAGCGCCGAGTGCGCGGGACGGAAGGCCGTGAACGGGATCGTCGCGATGACCGCGAGCAGGTAGACGAAGACGGCCGACAGATCCATGGCCATCACCACCGCGGCCGCTGCCACCGCGGCTGCTCGCATGACCCCGATCCAGATCAACACCCGATCGCGGCGAACGCGGTCGGCTACGGCCGTCGCGAACGGGGCGACAAGCGCCGAGGGGAGCATGCGGATTAGCGCCACGATGCCGACGGCGGTGGCGCCCCCGTCCCGGAAAGCCACCACGCCCAGTGCGACCGTGAAGGACCACTCGGCCGCGTAGGCCGAGCCGAAGGCCAGCTGGGCGCGGCGCAGGTCCGGGCGGCGCAGGTTCGACGCGAGCGCGGCGGCCCCCTCCGCCAATCGTCTTCCGACGGACTCGATCATGGACCAGGCGCCCCGGCCTAGGGACGGCCCGGTCGTCGGGGTCCGCAGCTCGCGGCGACGTCGGTCACCACATCGAGTACGCCAGCGCCGGCGCCTCGCGCGCGCTCCCTCCCGGCGCGCCGGGGAGCCCGGGCAATGGGACCGGGCCACGGCAGAGATACGGCTCGCCATGGCGGGCGCCGATCATCGTTCCAAACCAGCGCGCCCGCACCTCCAACAGATCCAGGAAGTCGCCGCCGCTGAGCGCAGTCGCCGGCCCGCCGTCATCGGGGAAGAACTGGCTTCGGTAGCAGCCCACCGCCGCACACTTCAGCTCCCAGACATCGGAGATGTCCACCACGAAGGACGGCTCGAAGGGCGAATGGGCCATATAGGAGAACTGGCGCGCGGGACGGTGCGCGCCACCACTGCCGACCCGGCCCACGCCTGCCTCGAAGCAGCCCTCCCTGACGATCCTAGCCGCCGCCTCGTGATCGGGGTGGCGATCGGCACCGTTGGGGGCAAGGACGGTGCGTGGCCTGGCGTCGCGAATCACATCGACCACACGCGCCACCGCCTCGGGCGACCGCCCGAGCTCGCCGTCGGGCAAGCCCATCGCGAGCCGCTCGGTGAGCCGGAGAGTGTGCGTCGCCGCCTCCCGCTCCTTGGCACGGCCTGCTGGGGTGCCCCGAGTTGCCCGCTCTCCATTCGTGAGGTCGGCGACACCGACTCGCAGCCCCTGCCGCACCGCGAGCGCCAACACACCGCCGCAGCCGATCTCCGCATCGTCGGGATGGGGGGAGAAGGCGAGGACGTCGAGCGGGTCCAAGTCAGCGCCCCAGGAGATAGGTGACCATCAAGCTGTCCGCGACAAGACCAGTGCCGTCGGGGTCGCGGGAGGTCAGGCTTTCGGGCACGAACATGGGTATCGGCTCCTTCTCGAGGGCCTCGCGGAGCACTCTATTCAGCACCATGCCGTAGATCGCGCTGCTCCTGCCGGCAACCACTCCACTCGCCAGGTCGTTGAGGAGCGTCGGCAACAGCACGTCCGGACTCCACCGTCGAGTTCGGGCGATTTCATCGAACGACAGCTGTCGGTGACCGAGCCGAAACCGGTAGGTGGCCCCGCACCGGCAGGTCGCGGCCGCGTAGGTGCCGTCCGCTTCGTCGCGGCGCCGGAGCGGGAGACGGGTTGCGTCCGCTGCGCAAGAGATGCGCAGCGGCAGGTAGTCGTCGGCGAGCGGATGGAGCAGGGGGTCGATCCCGCCCTCCCTGAGCTCGACAAGGGCGCGGTTGAACACCTGGATCACTCGCGGCAGGACGTTGAGGCAGGCCTCGACCCGCTCCGTCACGTCTTTCTCCTCGAGCAACCTCGAAACGCGGACCGGCGCCAATCTGATTCCGTTCTCCGCGATAAGGAGCTCGGTGACCTCGGCGCTCAGGTCCGCGAGGGTGTCCGCAGGACTCGCGAGGAGAACGGCGCGAAGGTGCGCATAACGGTCCAGCCCGCGGGCCCGGACGCCGGCTTCGCCCAGATATGTCCGGAGCCGATCCAGCGCCTTCCTGAGCTCTCGCTTCTCGATCGGGATGAACCGGGGCTCCCGATGCTTGCTTCCGGGTGGAGCCATGGAGATGCCGACCCGGCCGCCTCGCCGTGGCCACGAGATCGCAGCCATTCGCTTATCAGAGCCGGCGCGGTCCACATCGACCCAAAGCCCGCACCCTCCGACATCGTGCTCCGCCTGAAGCTTGCTGAGAGCAGCGAGCTTGGCGAACACCGACGCGCCGTAGTCAACGGACAGCTGCTGGCCCATGTAGACGATGGTGCGGGCAGGGTCCTCGTCGCGGTTTGAGTGCCCGGAGAGGCGAGCGAGCGTGCCCCTCCCCGGGGGCGAGATCGCGTCCAGGAAGGAGTGTCGGTCGAGGAAGATACCCTCCTCGCGCAGGAGTGCCGCGCCCCGTTCGGACGCGGCGAGCTCCGATAGGGCGCTCACATGCGGGCCTCGCTGACTTGGCGGCCCGGGCGATCGTGCCCTGCGCCTCGATCGACCAGGTCCACGTACAGCTTCTCGTAGAGCGGCACGATCCTCTCGCAGGCGAAGCGAGCGGCCTGCCGCCGAGCGGCGTTGCCGACTCTGCGGCGCAGCAATGGGTGAGCGAGGAGCTCGGCCACCGCGTCGACGGTGGGCGCGTGGGCGCCGACCCGAAACAGGTGTCCGGACGTTCCATCACCGACCACCTCAGCGAGACCGCCCACGCGGGTGGCCACTACCGGGATGCCACTTGCCATCGCCTCCGCCGCGGCCACGCAGAAGCTCTCAGCGACGCTGGTCATCAGCAGTAGGTCGGTCTCACGCAGGATCGTCGCGACGTCGGCCGTGGCGCCGAAGAAGCGCACGGCGTCTCCCGCGCCGGCCGCGGATAGCGTCGCTCTCAGCGCAGGCAGCCTCGGCCCATCTCCAACAAGCCACAGCTCGGCGTCGATGCGTTCGCGGACGGCAAGGAAGACGTGGGCCAGGCTGCGAGGGTCCTTTACGCCCCGGAAGTTCGAGACGTGAGCGATGCGAGGCCGGCCGCGATGTGGGGACTGCGCCGGCCTGAACCGAGCGATGTCGATGAAGTTCGGGATGACCAAGGGCGGCTCGCGCAGGGCAAAGAGATGGCGGGCGAGGCGAGCGTGGTCGTGTGAGACGGTGGTGACCGCGGTGAGGGCGCGGAGGCTTTCGCTGAGTAACCGGCGCTGGGTCGGCTGGCGGCCGTGGATGCTGACGTCGGTGCCGTGAAGGGTCGCCACCGTCACTGGACCCGCTCCTCCAAGCCCGCGCGCTAACGACGCGGCGACGTGCGCGAACGGGACCGCGTAGTGCGCGTGTAGAACCTCGAGGTGCTCGCTACGCGCAACACCCGCCACGAAAGAGCAGAACTCAGCACGCTCGTCGCTGCTCCAGTCCACGTTCAGGCCGACCGGAAGGCCACCGTCGGCAGGGGGAAAGAGGGTGTGCAGGGCCACCCCGCTATCTCTCAGCCAGGCAGCCACCGGGGGCCGGCGCGCCATCAGATGAACGCTGTGTCCGCGTTGCGCGAGCTCGCTCGCAAGTGTGCAGGCGATCCGGACGCTCCCCCCGATTCCGTTGTGGCAGAGGATGCCGATCCTCATTCGAGCGGCCCGGGCTGGGTGGCCATTCTCTTCGCGAGAAGCATGAGAAGCGCCCGAGAGACCTCGGGCTGGGCTTCCAGCAGGTGCTCGAGCTGCTCCTCCTCGAGCACGATCAGTCGCGCTGGGCCGCGAGCGACGATCGAAGCGCTCCGTGTCACCTTGCCGAGCGCCGCCACTTCGCCGATGCAGGCCCCCTTTCCGCACACCCTCAGCTCTTCCTCGGCGCCATCACGGCGCCTCTGGATTGAGACTTCCCCCTCGCGGATGACATACACCTCACGTGCGGAATCGCCCTCGGAGGAGATCACGGTGCCGTCTTCTACGAGACGCTCCGATGCGAGCTTGGCCAGCGTCGCGAGCTGCGAATCTGGCAGCGAGGCGAAGATCTCCGTCCCCTTCATGAACTCCATCCTCTCCGACAGGCGGACGGCCGGTAGCGCAAGGAGGTTCGCGAACAGCCGGAAGGCCCCGTGCACCCCGGCGGGCAGCTGGCGGTAGAGCGAGTAGCCGCAGTAGACATAGGTGCCGCGCCCGTAGTCGGCGACCATGAGCCCGCCAAGCCTAGGATCCTCGCCCGGATCCGCGCAAGCCAAGAGCGGACGGTATCGTCGATCCCACTCGCCAAAGAAGTACCGACCGCGCTCCTGGACCCACCCGTCGAAGTCCTCGCCCCGGATTTCGTTGGGCGCGTGGAAGAGGGAGTGCTCGGGCGCCAGGAAGTGGACTGGTGCCCCCTCGTCGGTGACGCGATCGTGTGGCTCGCTGTAGCGGAAAGGGAACGGGGCCAAGCCGGGCGCCTGGTAGCCGTACGGCTGATACTGGACGATCAGCGTCCCCCCGCTGTCGATGTACTCGAGTAGGCGGGGGGCGGCTGCGCGGAGCTGGGCGCGCCTCGAATAGGCACCAGGCCCAACCATGATCGCGTCGAAGCGAGAGAAGTCGAGGCGCTGGAGCTCCTCGTCGTCGACGATGTGGAATCGGGCGCCAAAGGGCTCCAGCAGCCCCGCCACGTCTTCCTCGTCGCCGGCGATGTAGGCGCAGCGCAGTGATCGAGCGAAACGAGCCTGAATGAGATGAAGCTCGACCTCGGCGGGGCTGAGCACGAAGGTCTCGCGAATGCAGGTCGCGGCATCGGGCTCACCGGTGAGGTGCGCCGGACCCATGCGCACGGGCATGAGGCCCGTTCCGTAGGTACGCCCCTCCACGTGCACGCGATAGCGAAGCGTCTCCTTGCCAGGCAGAGCAGTAGCGGGAACCGTCAGCGCGAACGAATAAGGCCGGTTCTCGCCGCCGCCGAGCGAGACGTCGATCCGGCCCGGATCGACGGCTGTCCACGAGGGGCCCTCAAGCTCGAGCTGGCCGCTCAGGGTTCTGTCGGTGTGGTTGCGCACCAGCACGTCGAGCTCGATCTGGATCTGATCGGCGATTGGTTCCGGCTCGAACGGCTGTGGTAACCGCCGGCCGCTCTGCTCGCGCCGTTCACGCTGCGCCTGGAGACACACCACCGAGGAGCCGCAGCGTAAGGAGACAGGGGGGATAACGGTGGGGTAGAGCTCGCGGAACCCGCCGGGAAAGGCGTTCGGCGTGATCGCTGGGGCGCGGATCACGAGACGCTTTCCTTCCACCTGAAGCTCACACTCGGCCTGGAAGCGAGGGGGGCGGAACGGACGCGAGCAGTACCGCTCCGGCGGCCAGCGGTATGCGTATGGTTCCGGTGGCTCCACCAGCCAGTAGGGGCAGCTGAGCGCAGCCCCTGGCGAAACGCGGACCGTGAATCCCGTGTCGGCGTCCGCTCCGGGCCTCGCCTCAAAGCCGGGCGTCCCGCCGTTCACGGCTTGCACCTGGCAGTCGGGCGAAACGCGGAGCCGTGTGGCCTCGATATCGACGTCGAGTGGCCCGTAGTTCCAGAGGCGAGTACGGACTTCAAAGGCTTGTCCCGGGGTGACGTGCACGGCCCCACTGCGGCACTCCAGTCGCAGGCCGAGGCATGTCGCGGCCGTCTCCTCAAGGTCGTCGAGCTTCCTCAGCAGATATGTCGACAGGGCCACCCTAGGTGGCCCCACGAGTCGGGAGTCAAGCCGCGAGATGGCGGCCCTGGTGGCCGATATTGCCGAGAGCAGAAAACGTCCCGCCGCGGTCGCGTCCGGACTCCGGTAGGCGGCGAGCGCTCCCTCGACATGTCCCTTGATCTCCTCTAGTTGCTCCCTCAGCCACCCAGAGTTCTCCCCCGCATGGTCGGCAAGCCCGGTGAGGGCCGGATCGAACCCCTCGAAGAGGCCTCCTTGCTGGCCGACGTCCCCGCCTTCGTCGCCACTCGAGTCCTCTATCAGCCGGTAGTAGTAGACGAAGCGGCGGGGCCCGGGTACCAACGCCATTCCTTGCGAGATGTGTTGATTCAGAGCTGACCAGCCCTGCTCCTGGAAGGTTCGACCACCGATTCGATCCAGCGCTCCAGCGTCGATGCGGATCAGTCCCTCCCGCTCCAGGTCATCCTGCAACGCGCCTAGCGACGCAAGATCCTGTTCGGGCATCCAGTCCCGGCCGACCGACTGATAGAGCCGCCGCGGCTGCCAAGCCTCCAGGCCCAGCCGACGGAGCTCCTGGAACAGATTGGGGTCGCCAGCCGCCCGGAACGCTTCCGCCATGATCTCCCCCACGGCCTGGTGGTGGCCGTGCTCGTCCGCGGGCTGTCCGGTCCAGCGAGAGATGACGATCTCCGGCTGCACTAGGCGTATGGCCCGAACGATCTCGCGGAGCAGGGCCTTTCTTCCCCACTTCGCGAGCGTGTCGGCGCCGCTCTTGCTGTAGCCGAAGTCGTAAAAGGGACCGAACAGGGCCTCCGCTCCGTCGATGGCACGAGCGTCCTCGCTCTCCCAGCTGCGGAAGACACCCAGCGCCTCGCCCCGGTAGGAGTTGAGTCGATTCTGCCCGGCCTCTCCCCGTGTGGCGGACCAGTAGACGGTGCGCACGCAGAGGCCGTGCGCAAGATAGGCGAGGAGACCGCTGTCCTCGTCGTCGGGGTGCGCTCCCACGTGCAGCACCGCAGCGGCCATCGGCAGCGACCGGAGCCGATAACTCAAGCGGGCGGCGTCGAGGAATCCCCCCTCCTGGCCAACCCGCCACCCCACCTACGCTCCTCCAGGCAAGTGCACGCGTCTGTCGCCTACGTCGGCATCGTCGGGTAACGGAACGCAACCACCCTATCCAAAGCCGTTTCGGCCGGTAGATTCGTCCGAGCGAAGGGAGGCGATGGTCGGGGGTACCGCTTTGTTGCCGACTGCTGCGTCCGATGTGGCCAGATCGCCCATGCCCGGGAGCATCGCGACGCTGAGGGGCCCAGGGACGCATCTACACGTACATCCGCTCGGCTGGGGGCCGAAAGGTCGTCGGTTCAAATCCGACCGCCCCGACTAGGCGAAAGCCTGCTTCGGAGGCGGGCCCTCGGCATCTGGGAATCTACGGAGAAGCGGGACGCGAGCGCCGCGGTATCAGTCGTGGGACCGAGCAAGGGCCGCACAGATCAGGGATCTGGCCTTGGAAGGCATCCACGGGCACCCGCCCGGCGAACTCCCGGGCGGGCGCTGGGGTGGAAAGGACTAGCCGAAGCGGCCGGGGAACCGGGCGACGATCCCGCTGCTCAGCTCGTCGGCCATCTTCAGGATGTGCCGGTGGATCGCGTCGTAGTCGCGGATGTCCGCGGCGTAGTCGCCGGCGAGCCGGTCCGCGGCTTCGGCAAGCGTCTGGTCGAGATGGGTGCGCATCATCGAGCGCATCTCGTGACGGCGCCAGTTGCGCGGGTTGGAGCGATGGAGGAAGTCGGCGATCTCCCTGCCGTTCTCGTACCACGCCTGCTTGGCCTCGCCGAACGCCTGCTCGTCGCCGGACTTGGCCGCCACGAGAACGTCGACGGCGCCGTTGATGTGCTCCTCGAGCAGCTCGGTGAGCCGGTTCCCGGCCTTGCGCCCGAAGAACGGCTTGATCGCGTCGCCGATGTCGTCCTGGTTACGCAGCAGTCGGTCTAGCGTCGGCTGCAGGTCGGGGTTGCCTTCGGCGAACGACACGATCGCCATCCGCGTCCAGACGATGTGGTCCTCCCAGAGCTTCCGCATCCGGTCGTGGAGGCGAAGCTCCTTGCCGGAGACCTTGCTCGAGGCAACAACGGCGGTGGGGTGGTCATGTGCCGCGACGTGGCCGGGGCCGCCGCCCGTGAGGCCGGCGAGCGCCAGCCCGGCGGCCGCGGCTACCGCCGCAGTGGCCAGGCCGGTGAGGAGCCGGCGAGGCTGATGGGCGAGATGGTGGTCCATCTGGTTCTCCTTTTTCCTTGGCAGCCGCGAGAGCCGGCTGCGTTTTCCACAAAGAGACGGAGGCTCAACGCGACCGCCACGACCTCGACCCCCTTCGTAATCACTCCAAGCGGGTCGACGGCCTCCGGAGCCGGATGGAGGACCGGGAGGCCCACGGTGCGGCTCGCGACGTAGGCGGCGATCAGCGCGCCGCTGAGGAGGGCGATCAGCCGCGGCAGCCGGACGCTGTCGGGGCGGACGTAGATGCCAAGCCCGAGCGCCAACAGCAGGGCGGCGGAGGCGAGGAAGCCGAGGCCGAGGAGCGCGGACTCACCGAGGTGCTCGGGCGCCAGGGCGACATGGACCCCGGCGCTGAAGGCGCAGGCGACGAGCAGGCTCTCCGCCAGTGCGCCTCCGAAGGATCGGGGCGACCGGTGGCGGGGAGGAGCGGGGTAGCGAACGGCTTCCATGTCTCCTTAGCGTCGGCCGGGAGTCGATGCTTACCGGTACCGACTGTTACGTCCGAGATGTCCAGATCGTCCACGCCCGTGGACCCGGGGGACGCCGGGGACGCCTAGGGACCCGACCAGCGCGTCAGCCCCCGCGAACACCGGCGCGGCCACCGCGACGCGGATGCGAACCGCAGACCACGAACCAGCCGGGCCGCGCGCGAGCGCCGGCAGCGAACCGCAAGCCGCGAACGCAGGCCGCACTTGCCGCGACCAGGCGGTCGGCGAGCGCTGCGAGAGGGGAGGCCACGAAGGCATGGCCCCGGATGTAGCTCCGCCGCGATGGGAGGTCTACAACCGCGCAAGCGAACGCTTGCCAGCCCTGATCTCCTCGAAAGACGCACACAGCGACGCGGTGTCCCGCATAGGATCCCTTACATACACGGCCTGTGATCCGGCAGGGGTATCACGATCGCCTCGGAACGCGGCACCACGAGATCCTTGGACGGCCCGGAGTCCGCGCGGATCCGAGGTCGGGCACTCAGCGCTTGGTCTCGTACCTGGTCAGGAGCACGCCGTCGGGAAACGTCCGGGTCTCCACCAGGGTCAGGTTCACCCAGTTGTCCAGGTTCGTAAAGAACGGCGTGCCGCTGCCCACCAAGACCGGTGCGGTGGCCAGCACGTACTCGTCGATCAGCCCGGCCCGCATGGCCGCTGCGGCGAGTGTGGCGCCGCCGATGTCCATGGGACCGCCGTCCTCGGCCTTGAGCCGGGTGATCTCGGTGACCGCGTCGCCGGTGACCAGGCGGGTGTTCCAGTCCACCGTGCTGGTCGTCGAGGAGAACACCACTTTCGGCATGTCCCGCCAACGGCGGGCGAACTCGATCTCCGCCGGCGTGACGCCAGGCTGCTGGTCAGCGGTCGGCCAGTGGGAGCTCATCGTCTCCCACAGTTTGCGCCCGTACAGCGCCAGGCCCGTCGCGCCCACCCGGTCGGACCACCACTGGAACAGCTCGTCGCTCGGCACGCTCCAGCCGAGGTCGTCGCCGGGCGCGGCGATGTAGCCGTCCAGGCTCA
>Ga0081538_10000096_pt1 | contig 85350 bp, 95 predicted proteins | sample TabmetS5T2R1_FD_71022 | JGI IMG/M metagenome (GOLD analysis project Ga0081538, IMG submission 71022) | Tabebuia heterophylla rhizosphere microbial communities from the University of Puerto Rico - S5T2R1 | ecosystem: Host-associated > Plants > Roots > Rhizosphere ... | reverse complement strand
GGGGTGGCGCGCGATCGCCTCGCCAACCACCTCACCGAGACCGCTGACCAGGTTGAAGACACCCACCGGCAGGCCAGCCTCCGCAAGGACCTCACCGAGCAGCCACGCCGACAACGGCGCCACCTCACTCGGCTTGAGCACCACGGTGCAGCCGGCCGCCAGCGCAGGGGCCGCCTTGGCGGCGATCTGGTGCATGGGGAAGTTCCACGGTGTGATCGCGCCGACGACGCCGACCGGGTCCCGCACGAGCATCAGCGCCCCGTCGCGCCTCTCAAGCTCGAAGCGCTCGATGTTGTCGGCCATGTCCGCGAAGGTGGTGGCGGGAAGCCGGGCGTGCATGGAGCGGCCGACCGCCAGCGGCGTGCCGATCTCGGTCGCAGCGGCCTGGGCGATCTCCTCCATCCGCTGCGAGATCTCGGCCGACACCTTGCGCAACACGTTCGCTCGCTCGGACACCGGTGTGTGCGACCAATCGTCGAAGGCCTGCCGCGCCGCCGCCACCGCACGCTCGACGTCCCCGACCGTCCCCTGCGGCACCCGGGCCACGACACCGCCGGTCGTCGGATTGACGACGTCGATCGTCGCCGCGCCGGTCGACGCCACCCACTGGCCGTCGACGTAGAGTTCCAAGAGCCGTGCGCTCACGCCGCGTACGCCCCGTACGCGAGCACCGTGGAAGCCACGGCCAACAGCGCGACACCAGTCACGGGCACCGCGCGGCGGCCGGCCGGCCTTGTCTTTTCATGGACCATCAGGGCGGTGAGCAGCGCCATCCAGAGCAGGTTGGCGACACCTGCAGCGAACATCACGAGCATGAGGGCCCAGCAGCAGCCAACGCAGAAGAGGCCGTGGCGGGCGCCGAGCAGAAGACCTCCCCTAGCGCCGCGTTCGTAGAAGCGCAGGATGAAGGCGCCCGGGTGGCGGCACTTGTCGAGGCAGGCGTCCTTCAGCTTGGTGAACTGGAAGGCGCCGGCGAGCGCCAGCACGAACCCACCGAGGAGCCACTCTTGCTCGTGCAGCCAGGGGCTCGCATCGACGGCGGCGTGGATGCCGAGGTCGAAGCTGAGCGCGAGGGCGCCGAGCGCCGACCACACGAGCGCGTAGGCCCCGAGGAAGCCGGCTAGGGCCGCGCGAGGGCGGGGCTGGCCTGCCGACGCGGCCGCGAACAGGCGCACGAGCGGCAGGCTCGAGGGCAACATCATTGCCGCGATCATCACCTGCCACGCGACCATGAACGTAGGCAGGGCAACCCAGAGCCGGGGTCCGTCTTCGATCAGCGCGTCGTGGTGCAGCACCGACGCCGCCCCCGTCGCCTGCGCCGAGAGCGCGGCGAGCCAGGCGACGGCGATGGCGGCGAGCACGACGAGCGGCACGCCGTGCAGTCGCGCAGAGCCAACCGCCGCGAGTCGTGGAGCGATCGAGCTCGCCACGCTAGACCGCCTCGGAGTGGACGAGCTTCCAGTCGGACTGGATCGCGTTACTGCCCTCGTACGACCACACGAGGTCGTATTCCGGCAGCTCGGTCCGGAGATGGTCGGCCTTGGCCACGTACGCCGGCGAGCCCGGCACGGTCGAGAAGGCCGAGTCGCGCAGCGTGGTGATCGTCGAGCCATCCGGCGACGTGTACGGGCGCATCTCGCTCGACACCACGTCACCGATGCGCAAAGCGCCCCCGCCCTTCCGGATCTCGTGCACGATCGGCGCCCGCTTGACGTCGAGGATCTCGCTGAACAGGCCGGCCAGATCGGCGAGCGGACCGCCAAGCTTGCCCGTGAATGCGTCGCGAATCGCGTCGAACTGCTCGTCCGAGGCGTTGTCGCTGATGAACCACACGGCGCGCCAGTTTCCCGCGAGCACATTGCCGGGAATGCGATTCACGGTCACGAACGACAGGCCCGACACGTCCACGCCCCCGATCGTGCCGCTCTCGAAGTGGTAGGCGTTGAAGGACTCGCACTCGCCGTGATCGGGGTCCTCCCCGATCCAGCACGGGCACAGCACCTCGCAGGAGCACGCCTCCAGGAGCGAGCCCTCCAACTGGTAACCGGTGTCGGTCCTGGTCATGTCTCTCCTTCGGACGGGTGGTCTCAGCGTCCGCGACGCGGGCAGCGTCTACCAGGGTCGGAAGTCGCATTGGCGGTCCATTTCTGCCAGCCTGGCCCGTCATACTCGGACGATCCGCTCGTCCAGGACGCACATCAGCATCGTGGCCACCCCCGAGGCGATGGTCTCGCCGGTCAGCGGGCTGTTCGAGATCACGTCGCCTCGCTGGTCTCGTCCGAGGACGGCGTCAAGCCCGGGCGGGAGCCGTTCGACGTCGAGATAGTCGGCGAAACGGCGGGCCCGATCGAGAGTGCCGCCGGGCTCTCGGTCGTCGCCCGCAGGTCGATCGCCGAGGTCGCCACGACCGACGTCGTGATCGTATCCCCGATGGCGTTCGCCGAGGACGGCGTCTGGACCCCGGGTCGTCACCCCCGCCTCGTCGCTTGGATCCGCGAGATGCACGCCTCAGGCGCGACCGTCTGCTCGGCCTGCACGAGCGGGATGCTCACGGCCGAGACCGGATTGCTCGACGGCCACGAGGCCACCGTTCATTGGGTCGCCGACGCGACCTTCCGCGCGCGGCATCCGAGCGTGCGACTGCGGCCGCATGAGGCGCTCGTCGTCTCGGGCGAGCGCGGCCGGCTCGTGACCTCCGGCGCGGCGACGGCCTGGCACGACCTCATCCTCTACCTGGTCGCACGCCACGTCGGGCCGGCGACCGCGCAGGCGGTGGCGCGCTTCCACCTCCTGCAGTGGCACCGCGACGGCCAAGCGCCCTTCAACGTCTTCGATCCCGCGACCGGCCACTGCGACGCGGCGATCCTCGACGCACAGCGCTGGGTCGCGGAAAGCTACGCAGTCGCCGGCCCGGTCGCCGAGATGCAACGCCTCTCCGGGCTCGCGCCGCGCACCTTCAAGCGACGCTTCAAGGCGGCGACAGGCCTGACGCCGATCCAGTACGTCCAGCACATCCGGGTCGAGCGCGCAAAGCGCCAACTCGAGACAACCGCCGAGCCAGTCGAGGAGATCAGCTGGGCGGTCGGCTACGAAGACCCGGCCGCATTCCGGCGCCTGTTCAAACGCCTCGCCGGGCTAACACCGGGCGAGTATCGCCGACGCTTCCACCTCCCGGACCTGCCCTACCTATCCCGCCGCCGAGCGCAATGAACGGGCAGCCCATCATCTCGTTACGAGCCACCTGGTGTCGCGCCGAGCACCGGTGCCACGCGTGCCTGCGTGGGGGAGACAACGGCCGGGCATGCCCCATCCCCGACACGCATCACCGCCGCAAGCGGTCGATCGGCAGGCCAGCCTCCCTAACCTCTCGCTCAGCCGGGCTGCTGGTCCACCACCGTTCGCATCCAGGGATGGATGATGCACTCGAAAAGATGTGTTCCGGCTGACAGCCCGCTCAGCTGAAGGCTCTCCCCCGCGTCGACGAAGCCGAGGTCGCCGATCGGGTCTGCGGGCGGCGTTCCGGGAGGAAGCGCGGCATTGAGATCCGGCACGATGCCGGCGCCGAAGTCGACCACCTCCGTGAACGTGTGCGTCTCACCACCGGTGTTGCTCACGCTGAGGCTCTGACCCGGCGTCAGATCGACATCGTGGCGACTGAACCGCCATGCGTTGTGTCCCCCGTCCTGCGGGTTGAGCCGGCGCACGAAGTTATCGAAGCTGACTCCCCCGTTGCGAACACAGGTGCCCGGCCCGATCGCGGCGTTGAACGAATCCGGCTCGCACCGGTCGATGGCGAAGACGTTACGCGTATCGCCTGCGAGCGCCGAGGCGGGCAATACCACGAGCGCGAGCACCGACACCGTCACGACATAGCTAACTCCCCGGCGCCGTAGGACGCCGGCCACACCGCTCGTACCCATGACCACAGCTCCTTGCCTTGCGCGCGCCGATCCGATCCGGCACGTCCTAGACCGACCGTAACGGCGCCCGAGCCGACGTCGCAATCGCTGCGAGCCATCCTGGCGCGTTCGCAACGGCCGGACCCCGCGCCTCGAGGGCGCGGGCTCGATGCTGGCTCTCTTGCGAAGGCCCTGAGATCGCGGGCGCGGCTTGGGGTTGGCAAGCCTTGGCTGTGGCAACGGCTCGTGAGCGCGCCGTCAGCTCCTGCACGCGGAGCTCGAGTGGGCGGCAGCCTTCCGTGATAGAGACTCCGGGGAAGGGGGCCCGGAGCGCGAGGGGCGGGTGGCGGGCGCGCTGGGGACGCCACGACGCCGACCGACTTAGCCTGCTCCTCACCTCGCCGTCCCGATCGCCGTCGAAGCGGTCGCCTACCGGCGGTCCAGGAACTCGCGGATCGTCGCCGCGACCAGGTCGGGCTGCTCAAGCAGACCGAGGTGCCCCGTGTCCAGCTCGGCGTAGGCAGCGCCGGGTATCGTCGCGTGCAGGGCGCGCGAGAGCTCGACCGGGACCACGTGGTCGCGGATCTGCCCGATGACCAGCGTCGGCGCGGAGATGCCCGCGAGCTGAGCGGCGATGTCGACGCGCAGGGCCAAGTCGGCCTGGCGACCGCTGCCCGGCGGCATGGTGCGAGCGCTCTCGACGACGGCCTCCTCCAGCTCCGCCGGCGTCATGCCGGCCAGGAACGCCGGGCTGACGCCGGTAAGGACCCCCAGCCGCGCCAGGACGTCGCGGCGCGGCGCCAGAGCGAGAACTGGATCTGCGACCGGGCGTCGGCCGTCGTCGACGCGAACCCTCCGAGGAGCACCAGCGAGCGGACTAGACCGGGTCGCTGAGCCGCCAGCGATGCGGCGACTGCGGCACCCAGGGAGAACCCGACGAGCTCGAACGGCACGGCGCCGGCGTCCTCGGCGGCCGCCGCCACCTACGCGACGAGCTCATCAAGCTCAAGCCGGCCACCGTGGTCGCGCGTCGCGCCGGAGCCGGCGTAGTCGGGCCGCACGACGGTCCGGTCCGCAGCGAAGCCCTCGACGAGGTGGACCCGGTTGGCATCCGCGCTGCCGGCGGCCCCGTGGACCAGCACGAGGCCGGGGCCGGCGCCGTCGACGGCGTAGGAGACGGTCGCATTCCCACCACGACGGCGCGACGGGCGGTGGTCTTGATCGTTGCGCCCACCCGTCGAGATCGGTGGCGATCGGCAGGAACGGATCGTGGACGCAGACCACGTCGTCGTCCGCGCTCAGGACGATGTCTATCTCGGCTCCCTCGACGCCACCCTCCAAGCTGTGCTCGAGCGCCAGGCGCGAGCCCTCCGGGCCGTATCGTGCTCCGAGCCGATGGGCGTAGACCGGCGGGCGCAAAGCCTCAGCCGCGGGGGTCATGCCGCGGGTTGTACCCCGCTCGCGGGCCTGAAACGCGTTCGAGGGCAGTTTCCAGGGTAAACACAGGTGTGCGTGCGCTTGCCGTTCTCGCCCTGATCGCGGTCGCCGCCGCCGGTTGCCAATACCCACGCGATCCGGACGGCACGCTGAACCGGGTCGAGGGCGGCGTGATGCGTGTGGGTGTGGCCGAGGCCGACCCGTGGGTCGTGATGGAGGGCGACGAGCCCTCCGGCGGCGCCGAGGTGGAGCTGGCGCTCCGCTTCGCGCGCGATTTGGGCGCCCGGATCGAGTGGGTGCAGGGCTCGGAGGAGGAGCTGGTCAACGCCACCAAGGAGGGGCAGGTCGACCTGATCCTGGCCGGACTGACGAACAAGTCCCGCTGGAAGAAGGACGTGGCCATCACGAGGCCCTACGTCGAGACGCGCACGGTGGTAGGGGCGCCGTCCGGCCGCTCATACCCGGACGACTTCAAGGGGGTGCCGGTCGCAGTCGAGCTCGGCTCAGAGGAGGAGGGTTTGCTCGAGCAGCGGACCGACGCGCAGGTGGTCCCGGTCGCGGATCTGGGCTCGCGGGGCGGCGACCCGGCCGCGGTGCACGACTACCTGCTCGACGACCTCGAGCTGACCGACAGCGGCACCGAGCTCGACACGTCGAAGCACGTGATGGCAGTCAAGCTCGGCGAGAACGCGTTCCTGGTGCGGCTCGAGCGCTTTCTGCTGAACCGCGAGGACGAAATCCAGCGACTGCTGGTGGAGGAGGGGCGGCCGTGATGCCGCCGCCCGACGACAGGCGCCCCGAGCACCACGACCGCCAGCGCGAGGGCGGCCGCGGCGACGAGCGCGAGGGCCCCGTGCGGGAGTTCGAGCTGCCACGCCAGCTCGTCGATCAGCAACGCAAGGCCGTTCGACTCGAGTGGATCACGCTCGGCTACATGGTCAGCGCGGTCGTCCTGCTCTTCCTGACGCTGGGCCAGTCGCAGGCGATGAAGGCGGCCTGGATCGAGGACCTGCTCAGTCTGCTGCCTCCGGCTGCGTTCCTGATTGCCTCGCGGCTGCGAAACCGCGACCCGAGCGAGAAGTTCCCCTGGGGGCTGCACAGGGCGGTGTCGGTTGCCTACGTGTTCGCGGCGCTCGCCCTGCTCGTGTTGGGCGCCTACGTGTTCCTCGACTCCGCCATCAAGCTCGTCAGCGCCGAGCACCCGCCGATCGGCGTCATCCAGCTGTTTGGCGAGGAGGTCTGGCTGGGCTGGGTGATGATCGGCGCGCTCGTGTACAGCGGTGTGCCCGCCGTCTTCCTCGGTCGCGCCAAGGCGCGTCTTGCAGACGACCTCCACGACAAGGTCCTTTACGCCGACGCCCAGATGAACAAGGCCGACTGGATGACCGTGAGCGCAGCGATCGTGGGGATCATCGGCATCGGCTTCGGGCTCTGGTGGGCGGACGCCGTGGCCGCGATCTTCATCTCCGTCGACATCGTCCACGACGGCTGGAAGAACGTGCGCGCGGCCGTGCACGACCTGATGGACGCGCGCCCGCGCCGCCACGACGCCCGCGAGTACCACCCGATCGTCGCGCGCATGAACGAGGTGGTGAACGCGTGCGACTGGGTCGACTCGGGCGCCGTGCGGCTACGTGAGGAGGGCCACGTGTTCACGGGCGAGGTGATGGTGGTGCCGCGCGAGGGCGCGCTCGGCGGCGACGGCGAGTTGCTCGACAGGCTCGAGCAGCTGGCCGAGCACCTGCTCTCGCTCGAGTGGAAGGTGTACGACATCGTGGTGGTGCCGGTGAAGGAGATCGACATTCCCTCGCCCGGCGTCTACCGCGGTTCGCGCGCCGCCTCGGGTCGCGCCGCCCCCCAGGACTCGTCGCTTTCCGGATCCCGGTAGGCGAGATCGGCCCCGATTGAGCATGCGCTGTTTCGCCGCTGCCCGTCCGGGAAGGCCCCAAGGAGAACGACGGAAGGAGGCGTCCATGCCCTGGACCGAACTGAAGCCGCGCCGCTGGCCGGCCTTCGACAAGGACCTCGAAGGGATCTCCAAGCAGACGATGGACGATCACTTCAAGCTCTATGAGGGCTACGCCAAGAAAGCCAATGAGTGCCGCAAGATCCTGAACGAGTTCGACTACTCGCAGATTGAGGGCAACCAGGTCTATTCGCCGCTGCGCGCCGTGTCGATCGACTACACGTTCGCGCTGCTCGGCTTCAAGAACCACGACTTGTACTTCGGCCATCTAGGTGGCGACGGCGGCGAGCCGGAGGGGCGCTTCGCCAAGGTGGTCGACGAGGAGTTCAACGGCGTCGACAAGTGGTTCGAGGCCGTGAAGAAGGCCGCCAGCGCCGCCCGCGGTTGGGTGATGGTGGGTTACGACCTGAACGATGGGTCGGTGTTCAACTACATCCTTGACACTCAGAACCTCTGGGCCGTCTACAACATGTGCCCCGTGCTCGCGATCGACGTGTACGAGCATGCCTACGTGCGCGACTTCGGCGCGACGCCCGACGGGCGCAAGCAGTACGTGTCGGCGTTCTTCGAGAACCTGGACTGGAACCACGTGAACCGCCAGCTGGCGCAGGCCGAGGCGGCCCGAGAGGGCGCGCAGCGGATCAGCGCCGAGGAGGATGTGCCCGTCGCACGGTGACGGTTGCTCGGCGAGCGGTCGAAAAGGCCGGACCCCGCCGGGGCGGGGTCCGGGCCTGATCGGGCGTTCTGCGGTTCCTCGGTCTAGAGGAAGCGGAAGAGCGGCGGGCAGTTGATGATGACCCCGCTCGATCCGAACCTGCCGCCGTTGGGGCCGGTGATATGGCCCTGGGCGGCGAGACCGAGGATGCGGAACTCCTCGAAGTTCCGCGAGCGGTAGCCGCGCTCGATCGCCTCCCCCGTCCAGCTGTAGATGTTGGCGTCCCACAGCGGGCTGTAGTCGTTCGCGATCGTGGGGATGCCGCCGAACACGTTCAGCGGACTGCCCTCACCGCGCACGGCGCTGTTGAGTCCTTGACGCTGCGGGTTGTCGCGGCCGGTCGGTCCGTTGGTCGCGATGAAGATGCGCTCGATCGCGCTGAAGGCGCTGTCGTCGCCGCCGACCGAGAGGTCCCTCAGACCGGGCGCAAATGTCACGCCCTCGAGCGCCGCGGTGACGTCGTCGTTGGCGTCCGTGCTCATGTAGAGGATCGGCCGCGCGAAGCTGAAGCCGGTCACCGCGCGTATCGTCACAGTCTGGTCGCGCGGGCAGATCTTGACGACGTTGTCGTGCACGATCGAGTGATCGACGTTGCCGTCGCAGAACCGGTTCAGCTCCTCGGCCGACACGTTGCCGGCCACGATCGGCGCGTTGTAGACGGTGTTGCCCACGTTCCGGACCCGCACCAGCGGGCTGTAGTCGCGCGAGCCCACTGACCCCGGCTGCGCCACGCGGGGCGGGAACGCGTCGGTCCCGGTCCCGGGCTCAACGCGCCGCTCGGGCGAGAAGTCGACGGTTCCGCGGTTGAACTCCAGGACACGCTCGCTGTTGAGGCGCCCGCGTCGTGCGGAGAACTCCGTGTACTTGAGCTTCGCCGAAAACAACAGCCCGAGCGCCTTCGCCTCCTCGCGGTCGGACGTGTCGGTGAGGACGTACCAGATCGGGCGGCCCGGGCTGCTTTGCGCCACCCTCGCGATCCGTCCCCGCTTGCGAGCGCGCTTCGCGGCGCGGCGGCTGGCACGCCGCGGCTTCGCCGCCTTGCGCTTTGCGCGCGCGGCCGGCGCGCCACCCGTACGTCGCCCCTCGTAGAGCGGCAGAGTGATCGTCCCCGCATCCAGGTCCACCGGCCCCGACCTGAGCAACTGGAACGGGCCAATTAGCCCTGGCTCGTCGGTTGACGGCGCCGGGGCGAAATAGGTGAGCGGTACATCCGCGCCGATCGACGGCGGCGCGGGGCGCACCTCGTCCACCGGGCTCTGTGCCCTGGCCAGTGTCGGCAGAGCGAGCAGTAGCGCGGCAGCGCAGAGCGAAAGTCCGATGGGGGCGCTCGGCAGCCGCCCGCTCATGGGGTTGGTGCTGACCATCAAGCACCTCCACTTAGTGGATCGACAGAACGCCGAGCACGCTTCCAAGTTGCGGGGGTGCGCACAACGACGATCGCTTACGGCGGCGGTAAGAGAATCGACACGCGGCCCCAATTGGCCGCGCCGGCCGCTCGATCGGCCCGAGCTCTCCTACGGCCAGCCCGCGAAGATGACCCGACCGCCGCCGAGGGAACCGAGACGGAGGGGATCCATGCGCTGCTCCGGACCGCGCTCGAGATCGGCCTCGGCCTGCGCGAGCCGGTCCAGCAGGGCGTCGGCGTGCGCCAGGAGCCGCGCCCCCGCGGCCGTCAGGCGCACGCCGCGGTGGTTTCGCTCGAATAGCTTTGCGCCGACCTCCCGCTCCAGAGCCGCCATCTGCTGTGAGACGGCCGATGGCGTGAGCCAGAGAGCGTCCGCGGCAGCCGCGAAGCTGCCGCGCCGAGCGACCTCGCGAAAGGTCGGCAGCCGCCTAGCGTCGAACACGCGCCCTCACCTTCCTTCAGGGTGCCTCACGGCCGGCACGGCGGGCAAGCAAGCCGACTCTCTGGGTTTGGACACGGGGTCTCCTTACAGACTATGGACGGTTTAGTCCAGTCCTAGCGCCTGTGCGTTACGCAGTGCTTACGACGCCGGCCGCCGCGGCTCACCGCGGGTTGTAACGTCTCGCTGCTAAGTAGGACTAAACAGTCCATTCCCCTAAGGAGGCAATGAAGTGAGCGCCACAGCGGCAACGACGAGCGAAACCCGCGGACGCGTCCGGATCGAGCGCGGCGCGAAGCGGGTCCGTGCCTATCTGCACGGCGAACTGGTCGCTGACACAACCCGTCCCCTCCTCGTTTGGGAGGTTCCGTACTACCCGACCTACTACTTCCCGGAGGCCGACGTACGCGGCGATCTCTTGCGGGCAGAGGAGGAGTTCGCCCATTCGCCGAGCCGAGGAGACGGGCGCACTTTCACCGTCGTGGCAGGTGGCGAGGAGGCGCCTCGGGGCGCGCTGCGCTACGACGAGTCGCCGCTCGAGGAGCTGCGTGATGCGATTCGGCTCGAGTGGGGCGCAATGGACGCCTGGTTCGAGGAAGACGAGCAGGTCTTCACACACCCGCGCGACCCGTACACGCGCGTCGACATCCTCCCCAGCTCGCGGCACGTGCGGGTCGAGGTCGACGGCGTGACCATCGCCGAGTCGACGAAGCCCACGCTCCTCTTCGAGACGGGGCTGCCGGCTCGCTACTACCTGCCCAGGACGCACGTCCGCATGGACCTGCTCGAGGCCACCGACACCGTGAGCCACTGCCCCTACAAGGGGCAGGCCGAGTACTGGCACGTGCGCGCGGGCGATGCGGTGCACGCCGACCTGGCCTGGTCGTATCCGACCCCCCTGCCCGAGAGCCAGAAGATCGCGGGGCTGATCGCCTTCTACAACGAGAAGGTCGACCTCCACGTCGACGGTGTGCGGCAGGAGCGACCCTCGACCAAGTTCGCCTGAGAGTCGACCGGGATGTCCTCTCGCTCGTCCCCTAGCTCGCAGCGGCCGGTCCCCGTCCCTGTCCGCGTGCTGTCGGTGCCGGTGGTCGCCGTGGCATTGCTTGGCGGTGGCTGGGTCGCGGGCGCTCTGATCAGCAACGACTTCACCGTCTCGATGCTGCTCACCGCAGCCTGGGTCGGCCTGGTCGGTCTCGCCTGTCTTGCGCTCGTCCTCAGGAGGCGCGAGCTGTGGCCGGCCCTCGCCGCGTTCGCGGTCACCGTGGCGGTGGCCGGCACCTATCTCGGGGCCGAGACCCTGATCGACGACAAGGTCGACGAGGACGTCGTCACGGCGCGGACTCCCCTAGGCGCCGAGCGAGCACCGGAGGGCGCGCGCGAGGAGCGGTCGGGACGGCGCCCCGCCCGCGAGGCCAACGTCCTGCTGAGCCGCGGGCGGTTCGAGTCGCTGGAGCACGAGACCACCGGCGTCGCCCAAGCGATCGAGCTGCCCGGCGGCCGCCGCTTCCTCACCCTGACGCGTTTCGAGACCGACAACGGTCCCGATCTGCGTGTCTATCTCTCGACGGCCGACGCGAACCAGGATTCGGCCGGGGAGGACTTCATCGACCTGGGCGGGCTCAAGGGCAACGTGGGCGACCAGCAATACGAGCTCCCGCGCGGCGCCGACCTCGAGCGGCTGACGAAGGTGGTCGTCTGGTGCCGGGCGTTCTCGGTCGGCTTCGGTGCCGCCGCGCTGCGCGGAGCGTGATGGTTCTCATCGGCGAGCGGCGCTACGCCAAGCCTTGACCCAAGGGCAATACTCCGGGACCGGTGTCGGCCGAGAATGTGGCAGTGGCGACGCGCCTGTATGAGGCGGTGGCCCGTGGCGACGTGGATCTCGTCTGGGAGCTCGTCGATCCGGATCTCGAGTGGGAGACCTCCCCGAACCTCCCTGATGGCGGTGTCTATCGGGGCCGCGGACGCGTCCGGGCATTCTTGGAGGAGGAGGGGGAGATCGTCTGGGGAGGTGCCCCAACCTTTCACATCGAACGAGTCTTCGACTGCGGCGATGACGTTCTGATGTTCATCAGGGTACGCGGACGCGGGTCGCGCACTGGCATCGCGTTGGACGTGAGCATCGCCCACCTCGTGACGGTCCGATCAGGACGGCCGGTCCGCGTGAAGTTGTTCCCCGACCGCCGGAAGGCGCTCGAGGCCGTCGGGTTGACGGAGTAGCTGGAGTCTGCGCGGTGTGGCCACATGGGGTGTAGGTTCGCCTTACCAGCACACAGAACGGGGGAGCCATGTACGCACGCGTAGTCAGGTTCACCGACGTCGATCCCGACCATGTCGCCGGGCGCATCGCCGAGGCGGAGGAACGCGAGGGGCCGCCGGTGGACATTCCCGCGAAGGGAGTCCAGATCCTCCACGACGCGGACCAGCGCACCGCGGTCGTAATTCAGCTCTTCGAGACGGCCGAGGACATGGCGGCGGCAGAGGGCGCGCTCGACGCTATGGACCCGGCCGACACGCCGGGCACGCGCGCCTCGGTCGACCGCTGCGAGATCAAGGCCGAGCTGGGCCAGAGCTAAGCGGCTCCGGCTCCCTGGCCAGGACGGCGTTCACCGAGCGTCCAGAGCAGTCGCTCCGGTTCGGTCACGCTTCCAGCGATCGGAGTTCCGGTTCGCGAGGAAGGCGAACCTTTCAGACGGACCGGTGCTGGAGGTAGGTCAACGTACGCCGGCTCTTCCCGCTGGTCAGAGGGTCGATCGACCAGGCACGGCAGTGGGTCGTGTTCGAGCCGTCCGCTTCGGCAGCGATGAGTTTCTCCCGCGACTGCCGGTCATAAGAAACGCCCGGGCCGATCCACAAGAGAGGAGATCGCCATGCAGAGATTGGACAATCTGCGCCTGAAGGGCCTGGAGCTCGCCATGAGCACACCCCCGCCCGGCGTGCTGCACCTTCGTTATGAGGTAGGTCGCGCGTGACCGCCCCGATCCGGCTCTACATGTCCATGTCTCTCGACGGGTTCGTCACCGGACCTGACGACCGTGAGGGTCAAGAACTGGGCCGCAACGGAGGCCGGTTGTTCAAATGGCTCGATGACCGGCATGGCCCGGGCCCCAATGGCCAGGTCTTCCGCGAGCTCATGTCCACGGGTGCAGTGATCGCAGGACGACGGACATTCGAGCTCGCCAACCGCTGGCAGGGCGACCACCACGACGGAGTACCGATCTTCGTGCTGACCCATCACGTCGACGACGGCGACGAGCCGCCCGGTGCTGCGAAGTTCTGCACCGACGTCGTCGAATGCGCCACCGAGGCCCGCACCGCGGCCGGCGATCGCGCGGTGATGGTGCACGGCGCAGGTGCCGCGCAGTCATTGCTGCAAGCGGACCAACTCGACGAGCTGGAGATTCACCTGGTTCCTGTTCTCCTGGGCGCCGGCCGCCGGCTGTTCGAGGACCGAACCGGCAACCACATCGAGCTGGAGCTGGTCCGAAGCCTCGAAGGACGTGACGCCACACACCTCCGCTACCACGTCAAGCGATAGGGAGCGTCGGTGATCGGCGGCGGCTTGACCTGCGACCACACGACGATGACGCCCACGGACATCGAGGACGGGTGGGTGATCTGTGAGATCGACATCGCCCCCTTCCTCCCAGCCGAGTTCGTCATCTTCCGCATCCTGCAAAGACCTCCTTGGCCGTCTTCCGCGCGCGGACGCGCTCGATCGACAGGCTGTCCTGCGCGTTCGCGAATCGCCGCCCGACTCACTTGCGCCGCGGCGCGGCTTCACGCTGCGCGGCGCGGACCCCGCCCGGGACGGCTTGAACCGTGCCGTACCTTGGGTGTGTGAGGCTCGTGGGCAAGCCGGTGGAATTGCTCGTGGAGGCTGTCGGCTTCTGTGACGAGCCCCTCCCATCCCAGGACCGGCCGGCCGACCTCACCGAGCGCGTGCTCGGCTACCGCGCGTGGCTGCTTGACTCCCGGGGCCTGCGCTCGGTTGCCGCCCAGACCAGCTGGAGCCGGCGCACCCTCGTCGCAGACTGTCCTAACGGAGGCGGACACAGCGACCATGCCGCCCCGGACGCGCGTTGCCGGTGCGGGATCTACGCCCTGCACGAGACGTGGCGCGATCGCTTGTTCGACGACCGGTTCGTGTGGGGCGCGGTCGCACTCGACGGGCGCGTGCTGCTGCACGGGAACGGGCTTCGCGCCGAGCGAGCCACGGTCCTCGTGCTCGCCTACGCCGGCGACGCGCCGCAACCCGGCCTTGCGCGCGCCGCCCGGGCCCTGGACGTCGAGCTGGTGCCGTTCTCGGCGCTGATCGCAGCCGCCGGCGGCCGCGGCGCAGAGCCCGCGCCCGACCCCCGGACCCTCAGGCGCGCAGGGCCGGGCGACGCGGACGGCGCGTGGGACGCGTTGTCGCCGCCGAGCGGACCCCGTCCGCTCGCCGCCGCGGCTCCGCTGCACGGCTAGTCGGAGTCGGCCGAAGCCAGCCGCCGGCCAGGAACGCAGGCGGGTCGATCACCCACTCCACGTCGGGGTCGACCTCCACCCATAGCGGCTCGCCGGTCTCGTTGAACTGGTCGATGAACCGCCGCACGATCTTGACGTTGTCCTCCGAAATCTCGCGTCAAGTATCTCCGGCTCCCGTGATCGGGACCAGGACGGCATTAGTGGAGCAGGCGCAGGGCCCGGAGGGTTCTCAGGCGGCCCAGCTTGTCTTGGCATCCAGCAAGCCGCGTGGCGCGATCACCAGCGGCTGCTGAGAGAGCCTGATCAGATTCTCGGAGACGCTCCCCAGCCAGAAGCTGCGAATTGGTCCGTACCCGCGCGAGCCCATCACCATCAGGTCGAGGCCAAGCTCGGCCTGCTCAGCCAGCACGTGCGCGACGGCGCCGAGCAGGAAGCGCGGCTCGGCGCGGAGTTCCGATGGAAGGTCCGCCACGGTCCGGTGGAGCGCCTCCTGCATCAGCGCGCGCTGCGTTACGACGCCGGGCCGCGGCTCCTCGACTGGTGCGGTGCCGGTGTACACCGTGATCACCCGTAGGGCTGCCGAGTCGGCGGTGGCCAGACGCGCGGCGAACGCGAGGGCGCGATGTGACTCAGGCGAGTCATCGAATGCGACGCCGATCACGCGAGGGGGTCCGATCGCCTGGTCCGCGTATCCGCGCGGCGCCACCGCAATCGGAGAGGGGCTCTCGTGGACCAGGCCCCGGAGCATCTTGCCGGGGGCGGTGTGGCCCTGCTCGCCTCGGTGGCTCGAGCCGAGGACGACGATCTCAGCGTGACGTGTGCTCGCCTCCTCGTACAGCTGCCGCGCCGGCGAGCCGTGGCCATTCGCGTGCACCGGCACGACCTCGGCCCCCAATAGCGGCGCCAGAACCTGCGCCAGCGCGGCCGCGTCGCGGGCACCCTCGCTGTCATCGGCCCCGAGGATCAGAGTGGACGAAAGGCCGGTCTCGGCCGCTGCGACGGGCTCGGCGGCCAAAGCGGTTTCGGATTGGAGTCCCATCGCGGACCTCGCTTACGGAGGGCGGATATCGGTTTCATGCCGAGGATACCATAAGTGGAGATCCATCCTCCACTTAGTGTAAGCTGAAACCAGGATGGCCGAGACGACCAAGCAGCGGCCCCGCAGCGGCCGAACAACTGGGCGGCCGCTCCGCAGCGACGCTGAGCGCAACCGGCAACGCATCATCAGCGCCGCCGGCAGGGTCTTTGCCGAGCGCGGCCTCGGCGCCACCATGGACGAGATAGCCGCGCGGGCGGGGGTCGGCGTCGGCACCGTCTACCGTCGCTATCCGGAGAAGGAGCTGCTGATCGACGCCCTCTTCGAGGAGCGGATCGAGGAGCTCGCCCGTGCAGGGGAGCAGGCGCTGGCGGCCGAAGATCCGTGGCTGGGGCTGATCGCATACCTGGAGTTCGCCATCGCCGAGCAGGCGGCAAACAGGGGTCTGCGGGACCTCCTCCTCAGCAGCACCTACGGGCACGACCGGGTCGCCCGCGCCCGCGAGCGGCTGGGGCCGATCAGCGCGCAACTGCTGGAGCGGGCCCGTAAGGCCGGCACGCTGCGCCCGGACCTAGCCGTCAATGACGTGCCCATGCTCTATCTGATGTTGGGTGCGATCGTCGATTACACACGCGACGTCGAACCCGCCGCCTGGCGCCGCTATTTCGCGCTTGTCGAGGATGGCCTCCGAGCACGCCGAAGTGGGCCCGGCCGCTTGCCGACCGGCCCCCTCGAGGACGACCAGGTCGACGAGGCGATGCGCGGCGGGTCCCCCTTGGCGCGCTGACCAGCCTTAAGGGTCGCTCCGTGCGGTCAGGGGTGGGTGCCTGATCGAGGTGATGCGCTCGCGGCGTCGGGCGGCTCGGCGAACGCGATCGCGTTCCCATCCGGATCGGGGATGTTTACGTGGCGGACACCGTTCGAGTAGGTCTCGATCGGTTCGTGCTCGATGCGCTGGGCAGCGAGCACACGTCTGGCGGTCGCCCGAAGAACCGCGTGTACCAATCGATGCTCGCGTCGAGGTCGGATACCGGGACGCCGGCGAAGAGTTGGGTGATCGCGCTCATCTCAGGCCGCTGATATTGCCGAGTCATGCCCCTTGACAATCGCGCCCCGCAGACCTGGGAAGACCAGTATCAGACCGGACTTTGACTGGTATTGTGCTGGTGCCGATGCCCGATCGGGACCCGCCCCCAGACGCGGTCGCGCGGAGGTACGCGCCGTCGCCCCGGCCGACGTTCGACGAGCCGACGCTGATCCGAGCGGCCGACGCGCGGCGGCACATCTGGGGAGATCCGGCCTCCGGCGAGGTCGCGGACTGGATCTATGCCTCGACGGATGAAATCCACTGCCTGGTATTCGGGCTAGCGGCTGGTGGGGAGTTCCGGCACTCGCCGGAGTACCGCACCGTGTTCGGGGCCGACGAGGTGCTGACGGTCCTGAGGGGGCAGATGGCGCTGGCCAACCCGGAGAGCGGCGAGGTCGTGCTCGCTGGTCCCGGGCGCAGCGTCTGGTTCGGGCCGGACACCTGGCACCATGCCTTCGCGCACGGCGACGAGCCCCTGCGGGTGCTCGAGTTCTTCGCCCCGCCGCCCGCCGCGGGCACCTCCGGCGACTACGCGCGCACCCGCCCGTATCTCGAAGAGGCGGTCTACGCCGACGATCGATTTCTCGGCCACTGGCCCGACGAGCGGCCGCGGGAACGAAGCCTGCATCTTGTCGGCGACGGAGACGTGCTCTGGCGCCGCGACCTCGGTGTGCTCGCGGGGACGCTGCGAAGCTCGCCGCACCTGACGGTGAGCCGGATCGAGATCGGCGCCGGACAGGCGGCCTCGATCCATTCCCATGGCGGGCAGGAGGTCCTGTTCGCCCTGGACGGGCCGGTGCACGTGCGCGCCTGGTTCGAGGGTGAGGCGTACGTGTTCGAGCTCGAGGCCGAGGACGCGTGCTTCCTTCCGCGCGACTGCGCCCACGAGTACCGCAACTATGGGCCACGCCTCGTGAGCGCGATGGAGGCAGTCGCCCCGAGCTACCGGCCGTGAGCGCCGCGGTCGGAATCGACGTAGGCGCGACGAAGATCGCCGCGGGCCTCGTGGACACGAGTCGCGGAGCGTTGCTCGAAGCCACGCGCCGGCCGACGCCCGGTGATCCGATGGAGGCGCTCGAGACGTGCACGCGGATTGTGGCCGAGCTCTGCCCGTCGGAGGCGCCGCGCGTGGGCATCGGGCTGTGCGAGCTCGTCACCCCGGAGGGGGAGATCACGAGCGGCGAGAGTGTGGACTGGCGCGGCCTGGACGTGCCCTCGCTGCTGCCGCGCGCCGAGAGCGTTCGCATCGAGTCGGACGTCCGCGCCGCCGCGGCCGCGGAAGCTCGCTACGGAGCGGCGGTGGGCGCCGCGAGCGCCCTGTACCTGAACATCGGATCCGGGATCTCGCACTGCCTCCTTCTCGACGGCACACCGCACGCGGGTGCCCGAGGCAACGCCCTAATCACCGGTGCACCGCCCGTGGAGACCTGGTCGAGCGGCGCGGGACTCGCGCGGCAGGCCGGCACCCAGAGCGCGCAGGCGGCACTGGCCGATCCAGGGCACGCGGGTCTCGTGGCCGGCGCGGCGAACCGGCTGGGCGCTGCGCTCGCCATGCTCGTAAACGCGCTCGACCCGGACGTCGTCGTGATGGGCGGCGGACTCGGGCTGGACGCGCGCTACAGGGAGATGGTCGTCGCGGCCGCCAGGCCGCTCATCTACGCCCCCGCAACCGCTGCGCTGCCGATGGTCCCGGCGCGGCTGGGGTTCGACGCCGGCGTGATCGGCGCCGCGGCGCTCGCGGCCGAGCCGGCTCGCGCGGCATGACGACGCTGACCGCTCAGCCCGTCGATCCGGACGCCGCCGATCCGCTCTACATGCAGCTCATGCGCTCGATCGCCGAGGACATCGCCGCGCGCCGGCTACGCCCGGGTCAGCGCCTGCCGTCCGAGCGGCGGCTCTGCGCCATGTTCGACATCAGCCGCGTGACCGTCCGGAAGGCGCTCGCCGCTCTGGTCGACGAGGGGCTCGTGGAGTCCTCGGCAGGGCGCGGATGGTTCGTCGCGACCGGCCCGGTCAGCGAACCGCCCAACCTGCTCACGAGCTTCTCGGCGATGGGACGCGCGCGCGGCCTCGAGCCATCGGCCAGGGTCATTCACGCGCGGCGGCGACCGTCCACCCTTGACGAGGCGGAGCTGCTGCAAGTCGCGCCAGGGGCAGAGCTCTTCGACCTTCGGCGCCTGCGATATCTCGACGGCGTGCCGGTGGCGATCGACACCAGCGCTATCCCGCTGGCGCTTGCGCCGGCACTGATCGGCGTCGACTTCACGGGCGCCTCGCTCTACGAGGAGCTCGAAAGGCGCTACGACATCGTGCCGACGCACGCCGACTTCTCGGTCGAGGCCTCGACGGCGGACGTCGAGACCGGCGAGTTGCTCGAGGTCGAGCCCGGCGCGGCGGTGCTTGCTGCTCAGCACCGCACGTACGACCAGCAAGGGCGGCCGATCGCCACCGGTGTCCTGCTCTACCGCGCCGACCGCTACCGCTTCCGGGCGCGCCTGTCCGCCCGGTCGTAGGCGCCGTCAGGGCTGCGAGCCGTCGCGTAATACGCGTCGGTCCAGGCTGGGTGGTCGACATCGTGGCCGGCGGCGATCGCGAGCTCGGCTGCCAGCGCCGCGGACGCCGGCAGCGCGGTGATCGGCGCGAGCCTGCCGTCGGCGTCGGGGAGCGACGGCAGCCGCACGGTGTCGGCGCCGGCCGCCGCGCAGACGCGGAGCGTCTCGTCGCCCGGCGGGTCGCCGGGCGGGTCGAGGCCGATCATGAGATGCCCGCGATCGAGCCCGAACATCGCGGAAGTGGCGCCCTCGCGCGTCTCGACCCCCTCAGCGGGGATTCGCGAGACCTCCTTGAGCATCAGCGCAAGCTCCAGGGCTGCCGCCCACGCCGTACCGCCGCCGGCGGCGACCGCCGCAAGCGGCCGATCGATGCGCGCGAGCTCATCGGAGGCCCACGCCTCGGCCGTCCCGATGGCGCGCGCCGCCGTCTCCGGCGCCGTCGCCACGACCTCGGCGAGAGCGTCGTCGCGCCCGAGGGCGGCGCACAGGGCGAGCCCGACCGCAAATGCGCCACACAGCGCCTGGGTGTGGGTGACCGCCCGCTGGGAGTCGACCCTTTGCAGCACGGTCGCGGTGGCCGCCCGGGCCAGTGACGAATCCGAATCGGAGGTGATGGCGATGCACGGGAATTCGGATCGGCGACGCACGATCTCGACGACATCGCGGAACTCGCCCGAGGACGAGAAGGCGAGCACGGCGTCTCCGGGCCGCCAGCGAAAGGTCTGGCGGACTGCCAGCCCACAGGGCACGGCGATGAGCGGCGGCCCTTCACCGCCGCCCTCCAGCGACGCCAGCCAGAGTCCATGGGCGACGTAATAGGCGGCGCCGTTGCCGGTCGCGACCACGCGCTCGACGCCCTGGGCGCGGAGAAGCCCGACCGCGTCGGCGAGCCCGTCGGCAGCCTCGAGAGTGGTGGCGAGCGCGTCGGGCACCCCACGCACATCCGCCCACAGGCCGGTTCCCTCGTAGCCCACGCAGCGGAACGTACCCTGCCGGTCTCGGAGGTGCGGATCGGCCAGGTGTCAGCCCATCTGGGCGGCCGTCTTAGGCCGCCACGCGTTCGGCGAACCTGCGCAGGCAGTCCTGCCAGCCGCCCCCGCCGCTGACCGAGTCCCGAAGCTGCTCCCAGCCGTCGCCGTGGCGGTCGAGGTTGCGGTGCTCGAGTTCGACGCGCGTGCGCTCGGGGGCGTCGGCGACGAACCGCACCTCGATTTCACTCGTCTTGTCAGGGTTGGTCTCGATCTGCCATTGCGGGCTGATGTCCCAGCTGATCACGACACGGTTGGGCGGCTCGTAGGCGAGCACCCGGGCCCAGTGGCACTCGCTGCCATCAGTGCCGCGGTCGTAGACCTGCCCGCCCACCCGTGGCTCGAACACCCGCTCGGCGATCTCCACGTCGAGCAGGTTGTACTCGGACGGGAACCAGCTTCCGATGCCGTCGGTGAAAACCGAGAACGCTCGGTCGATGGGCGCCTCGACGACGGTCGAGGCCCGGACGGTCGTTTCAGATACCTGGGTGCTCATGAGCTCTCCTCCTGTTGTTGTTCGACGGCCGTCTTGTAGGCCGCCAGGGCTTGGTCCCAGAAGTGGTCGAGATACGCGCGCAGCGCGCCCACACCGTCGGGGTCGAGCTGATAGATGCGGCGGGTGCCGGCTCGCCGGTCGACCACCAATCGTGCGTCCTTGAGAACCTTCAGGTGCTGAGAGACGGCCGGACGGCTGACCGGCAGCTCGCCGGCGAGCTCGCCGACGGCGCGCGGACGATCAGCGAGGCGCTCGAAGATCGCCCGTCGCGTCGGATCGCCGAGGGCGGTCCACCCTTCGGTTTGGTAAGTCTGCACGAACGGTAAGCTGACACTTACTCCGTGGCCTGTCAAGTCGGCGAGGACTTGCACGGAGCCCCTCAACCCGCCAAGCTTGGGGTTGGACCCGCAGCCCCGCTGGCCGATGTTCTCCAGGTTTCGCTCGTTGTTCACACGCCGTGCCGGTCGAGCCGGCTCTGAAGAGCGCCTCGTGCGCTGCCCCGGTTGCGGTCGCGACGCCGTCCACCCGGTGTGGTGGGAGGCCCTGGACGAAGAGCACTGGTGGATCGCGTTGCGGTGCGGAGCGTGTGGCGACCGCCGCGAACAGCTCGTGACGAACGCGGCCGCGTCGAGGTTTGACCGGGACCTGGATCGCGCGCGCGACGAGATAGTCGAGGAGGCCGAGCGACTGAGTCGCGAGATCCTGTCGACCCAGGCCGATGCGCTGGCCGTCGCACTCGAGCAGGACCTCATCGGCGTGGATGACTTCGCGCCTGGTCCGTGCCGCTGAGATAGCCACGCGCCGGAGCTCCCAACTGAAGCCCGGTCCTCCCGAGGTGATCCGCACAAGGCGCTCGGCACGAAGAACTCGACATCATGACCGTAGACACCGTGCATGGACGCCACTGCATCTGCCATAGGTGCGACCGGGGCCGGGCCGCGGTTACATCCGCGCGAGCCCTTGCCTCCCCACACGACAAGGCCTCGCAGCGCAGCAGGGATCGCCGGGTAACGCAGCGGCCGAGCTAGCAAAGCCGGACGGCTGCGCGGCGCGCCGGTAGGTGCGCCCGGCGCGAGTGCGAAACTGCGCTGCGTGTCCGTGAGCTCGCTGCGATCGACGGCAACTGCGTCGCCCGTCCCCGGCGTCCTCGAAGACTTCCATCCGGCCGTGCGGGAGTGGTTCGAGCGCCGCTTCCCCGACGGGCCGACCGAGGCCCAGACCGGGGGCTGGCCCGCGATCGGCGCCGGGCGACACACGCTCGTCTGCGCGCCCACCGGCTCGGGCAAGACGCTCGCCGGCTTTCTCGCCGCTATCGACGCCCTCTACCGCGCCCACGAGGCCGGCGAGAACATCGAGGGCGCCACTCGTGTGGTGTACCTGAGCCCCCTGAAGGCGCTCGCCGTCGACGTCCACACCAACCTCGAGGAGCCGCTCGCCGAGATTGCCGAGGTGGCCGAGGAGCTCGGCTACGAGCCGGCGCCGATTACGGTCGCGGTGCGGACCGGCGATTCCACCTCGTGGGAGCGGCAGATGATGATCCGCCGCCCACCGAACCTGCTGGTGACCACGCCCGAATCGCTCTACCTGTACCTGACCGCCGAACGGTCGCGGGCCACGCTCGCCAGCGTGGAGACGGTCATCGTCGACGAGATCCACGCGCTCGCTCGCGACAAGCGCGGCTCACACCTGACACTCACGCTCGAGCGCCTCCAGGCGGTGACCGGGCGACCGCCTGTCCGTGTCGGCCTCTCGGCGACCGTCAAGCCGGTCGAGACCACCGCTCGCCTCCTGGTGGGAGCGGGTGAGCCGCTGCCCGCAGTCGTCGACAGCGGCCACCGGCGCCGGCTCGAGCTGTCACTGGAGCTCCCCGATGGCGAGCTCGAGGCTGCCCTCTCGGGCGATCAGTTCGACGAGATCCTCGACCGCATCGCGGGCCACGTGGCGGGCCACCGGACCACCCTGGTGTTCGTAAACACAAGGAAGCTGTCCGAGCGCGTGGCCCATGAGCTCGGCGAGCGGCTCGGCCAGGACCAGGTGGCGGCCCACCACGGTTCGCTGTCGCGTGAGCGCCGTCAGCGCGTCGAGCACCGGCTGCGAGCCGGAGACCTGCGTGCCCTGGTGGCCACCGCTTCGCTCGAGCTCGGCATCGACGTGGGACCCGTCGAGCTCGTGTGTCAGATCGGTTCGCCGCACAGCATCGCCACTTTCCTCCAGCGCGTCGGCCGGGCCAATCACCAGCGCACAGGTGTCCCCCGCGGGATCCTCTACCCCACCACCCGAGACGAGCTGGTCGAGTGCGCCGCCCTGCTGGCCGCGGTCAGGCGCGGGCGCCTCGATGCCCTCCACCCGCCCGAGCAGCCGCTCGACATCCTCGCCCAGCAGGTTGTGGCGGAGGCGGCGGCTCGGGGCGACGACGGGGTGAGCGAGGCCGAGCTGTTCGCGCTGATCACCCGCGCCTGGCCCTACCGGCGGCTCCGCCGGGACGAGTTCGAGGAGGTCGTGGAGCTGGTCTCGGCCGGCATCGAGACGGGGCGCGGCCGGCGCATGGCGTACCTGCATCGCGACCGTGTCAACGGCCGCCTTCGAGGCCGCCGCGGGGCCCGGCTCGCCACGCTCACATCTGGCGGCGCGATTCCCGAGACCGGCGACTACCGGGTGCTGATGGAGCCGGGCGACCTTTTCGTCGGCAGCGTGAACGAGGACTTCGCCATCGAGTCCCAGCAGGGCGACGTGTTCCTGCTCGGCACCCACCCTTGGCAGATCGTCCAGGTGACGAACGGCGTCATGCGGGTGCGGGACGCCACGGGCAAGCACCCGACGATCCCGTTCTGGCTGGGCGAGGCGCCGGGCCGCACCGACGAGCTATCGGAGGAGGTGTCGCGGCTGCGAGCAGCCGTGGCGGAGCGCCTCGACGCCGGCGGCCGCGACGCCACGATCGCCTACGTTCGGGAGGTCTCGGGGGTGGACGAGGTGGCCGCCGCGCTCGTAGTCGACTATCTGGCGGCCGGCCGGGCCGAACTGGGCGGGCTGCTCCCCACCCACGACGACATCGTCTTCGAGCGCTTCTTCGACGACACCGGCGGCATGCAGCTGATCGTCCACGCCCCGCTGGGCGCAAGGATCAACCGCGCGCTTGGCCTCGGGTTGCGCAAGAAGTTCTGCCTGAACTTCGACTTCGAGCTCCAGGCGGCCGCCAGCAATGACGCTGTGCTGCTCTCGCTCGGTCCGCAGCATTCGTTCCCGCTCGAGGATGTGCCCGCCTTCCTGCGCTCCCACAACGTTCGGGACGCGGTCTCCCAGGCGGTGCTCCGCAGCCCGATGTTCACGGCGCGCTGGCGCTGGAACCTCAACCGGTCGCTCGCCGTGCTGCGCCGCAAGGGCGGCCGGCTGAACCCGTTCAACGTCCAGCGCATGGAGTCGGACGACCTCATGGCCGCCGTGTTCCCGTCGCTTGCCGCCTGCCAGGACAACGCCCCGGCCGGCCCCGTCGAGATTCCCGATCACCCGCTCGTCCGCGAGACGATGGGCGACTGCCTGGGCGAGGCCATGGACATCGAGGGCCTCGAGGAGCTGCTGCGCCGCTTCGAGGAGGGGACCGTGCGGCTCCACTTCGTCGACACCGTCGAACCGAGCGTGCTGTCCCACGAGATCCTCGGCGGCGCTCCCTTCACCTACCTCGACGAGGACACCGAGATCGGCGAGCGCCGCTCGCGCGCCGTGCCGCTCCGCCGGGGGCTGCCGGTGGAGCCGCACGAGCTGGGTCGGCTCGATCCGGCCGCGATCGAAAGGGTGCGGGCCGAGGCGGCCCCAGAGGTGCGCGACCGCGAGGAGCTGCACGACGTGCTGCTGTCGCTCGTGGCCAGCCGGCCGCGACCGGAATGGACCGAACACTTCGAGGCCCTGGCGAGCGCGGGCCGGTGCTTCCACGTGCACATCAACGGATCCGGTGTCCTCTGGGCCGCCACCGAGCGCCGAGCCGAGGTCGAGGGGCTGTTCCGCGGCGCCCGCTTTGAACCCGATCACCCTCTCCCGCCCGCGCTGGCCCCGATGCTGGACGACGCTGCGACCGAGGAGGCGGCGGTGAGCCTCGTCCGCGGCCACCTCGACGTCTGCGGGCCGGTCACGGTCGATGAGCTCGCCTCCGCCACCGGCCTGCGCCGATCCTCGGTGATCGTCGCTCTCGAAACGCTACGGGCGCGCGGGTTTGCTGTGGGCGGCCGCTTCGAGCCCGAACGCGGCGAGCAGTGGTGCGCCCGGCGGCTCCTGGCGCGAATCCACGGTTACACCCGCGAGCGCCGGCGGGCCCAGGTCCGTCCGATCAGCCAGGAGGAGTGGGAAGACTTCCTTCAGCGCTGGTGGCACGCCGCTCCCGGGAGCCGTCTGCACGGCCGGGCCGGGCTGGCGGAGGTGATCGAGCAGCTCCAGGGCTCGGAATGGCCGGCCGGTGAGTGGGAGCGTGTCTTCGCCGAGCGGGTCGAGGCGTATCGCCCCGAGTGGCTCGACGACCTATGCCTGTCTGGCGAGGTGGTGTGGGGCCGGCTGTCCGTTCTCGAGCCGGCCGCGGCCGACGACGATCCGGAGGCAGCGTTGCCGGCCCGCTCGGTCAAGACGCCGTCCCGGCGAACGCCGATCACTTTCATGCTCCGCCAGGACCTGCCCTGGCTCCTCCAGGCGCACCGCGGCGCAGTGGCGCCGGCCGAGCCCGGCGCCGGGTCCGGGCGGGAGGTGCTCGACGCGCTGCGCGAGCAGGGCGCCTTGTTCCACTCCGACCTCCAGACCATCATCGGCGGGCTGCCCGCCGACGTCGAGGAGGGGCTATGGGACGGCGTCGCCCGGGGCCTGATCACCGCCGACGGCTTCAACGCCATCCGGTCGCTTCTGAATGCCCGCACCCGCTTCGCGCGCCGCCGGCGGCCTTACCCGCGGCCGGGTTCGCGCGGCCGGCGGGGCACGTGGCGGCAGGGCGTCGAGGGCCGCTGGACGCTCCTGCCCGCCGCCCTGCCGGTCGACGACGTAGACGAGCTCGCCGAGGCGGCCGCCTGGCAGCTCCTGCTTCGCTGGGGCGTGGTCTTCCGCGACGTCTACTTGAAGGAACGGCTCGCCGTGCCCTGGCGAGAGCTCCTCTGGGCACTGCGTCGCCTCGAGGCCCGCGGCCTGATCCGGGGCGGGCGGTTCGTGACCGGCGTGACCGGCGAGCAGTTCGCAGCCGAACCGACATTGCCCCTGTTGCGTCCCCGCCGCGCCCGCTGACCGCCGCAGCAGCGATACTCGCGTGACGGATGTGGGATGAACGCATCGGCCTCGTCCGAGCGTTTGCGGACGCGATCACGGAGCGCGATCTCGAGACGGCGCTCGAGCTCTGCCACCCCGAGATCGAGTTCTTCTCCTTGATGGCGCAGCTCGAGGCGAGGCCGTACCGCGGGTTTGCGGGCATTCGCCGGTACTTCCGGGACGTCGATGCGACTTGGGATGAATGGCGAGTCGAGGTCGAGCGGCTGTCGCCCGCGCCGGACGGCCGCGTCGTGATCGTCATGTCCACTCACATGCGCGGCAAGGGGAGCGGGCTGCCCTTCGCGCAGCGAGTCGCAAACGTCTGGGAGTTCAAGGACGAGAAGCTCTGGCGCGCCACGATGTACCGGGACCCCGCCGAGGCGCTCAGGGCGACCGAAGTGCCGCCACTCGAGAAGTAGCGGCGCCTCGGCGATTGCCGGCATTACGCTGCGCGGCATGATCGCCGGAGCACACACCATCATCTTCGCCGAAGACGCCGAGCGAGCCCGGGCGTTTCTTCGCGACGTGCTCGAGCTCGAGGGGGTGGACGCGGGCGACGGCTGGCTGATCTTCGCCCTGCCACCGGGCGAGGTCGCGGTTCACCCTGGATCGGGCTGGGGCCGTGGGCCGGGGCATCACGCCCTCTTCCTCATGTGCCATGACATCGAGCAGACCGTCGCGGAACTCGAGGGCAAGGGTGTCGAGTTCGTATCGCCGATCGAGGACGAGGGTTGGGGCCGGATCGCTCAGTTCAAGCTCCCCGGTGCGGGCGAGATCGGCGTGTACGAACCGAGGCACCCGAGCCCGCTGCCGGAGTTTGGGCGTCGCGGCTGAAGCGCCCGCTCGAGCCGCGGGCCGCCTTTAGGCCGGAAGCGGCGTGAGCGTGTGCGGGCGCTTGTTCGAGAGCGTGGGATCGGCCGCGATACCGACCAAGGCGTCAATGTCACCGAGTCTGAGCGCGTCCATGAATCGCTCGACGGCATCCTGGAAGCGCACGTCAACGGAGGCGCCCGCTGACCGCTCCTTGCGGTCCGGGTCGAGGCCGTCGTCGAGGTTTGCACGCGCGCGTTGGAGGGCGCTGTTCACCGCAGTGACCGTGGTGTCGAGGCTCGAGGCGGTCTCACGGGCCGAGAATCCCAGAACCTCACGGAGGATCAGGACTGCGCGCTGCTTGGCCGGCAAATCGAGCGCGAGCCCGAGGGCGAGCGCGGCTGTCTCACGGTGCTCGTACTCGGTTTCGATACCGGCTGCAAGGTCGTGCCCTCCCGCGGGCTCCACGTCCTGGTCGTGTCGCGGCAGCGGCTGGAGCCCCGCGTCGTAAGGCCGGTCGGCAGTGGTGGCCTCATCGAGTGGCACAGCTCGCCTTCGCCGCTTCTCGATGGCATCCAGGCAAACGTTGGTGGCGATCCTGTGGAGCCAGGAACGCAGTGGGGCGCGGCCCTCGTACAGCGCGAGCGCGCGCCATGCACGGAACATCACGTCCTGCGTCGCGTCCTCTGCGTCGTGCCCGGAGGCGAGCATGCGATAGCAGTGGCCGTAGAGCTCCCCGCGGAGAGGATCCAAGAGCCGTCGGAAAGCGCCCTCGTCCCCGCGGCGCGCTGCCTCCACAAGCGGCTGCCGCTCGGCACTCATCGCCGCCGCCCTGAGTCGGTCGCGCGGCCTCGGCCTGTCCATGTCGCACAGGATCAGTGTGGGCGCCCGCTGTGCAAATGGGGCTAGCCGACGTTCGCACGTTCGGGTAACCGAACCGCCGGTGTCGGCCTACGCGCTGCTCGGCGTGATGTTCTGGTTCAGGTGGAAGACGTTGGTCGGGTCGTAGGCGTCCTTCAGCGCGGTCAGCCGCGCAAGCTTGTCGGGTGTGTAAGCGCGCGAGACGCCCCGCGCGCCCTCGTCGCTCAGCACGTTGACGTAGGCACCACTCGCGAACGGCTCGAGCGCTGCCGCGGTCCGTCGCGCGGCTGCGATTCGGGCCTCGTCCTCCGCGGGGTCCGACCAGGCGGCAGCGGCGACGAACTCGAACATCGCGTCGCGCTGGCTGAAGGCGGTGTCGGAGTTCGAGCGGTCGGCGATCGCTCCGCCATAGGCCTGGAGCGAGACCTTGGGCAGGTGCTCGCCGTAGCCGTCCGGGGTGCCGCGCAGCAGGTAGGCCTCGATCGCCTCGTCCCCGAACGCGGAGAAGTAGTGGCCCTTCCAGTACCTGCGCAGCGAGTAGCCCTCGACGCTGTCTTCGATCGTCTGCAGCCGCAGGTAGGAGAGCTCCCCGACTCGCTCCGCTACCGGGCGGCCCAGTGATCGGAGGGAGGGAACCAGCCGCCGTCCCTGGTCGGGGTCGCCCATCCAGACGAAGCCCACGCTCGCGAGCGGCCGGCCGCGCAGGTCGGACGGGAGGAACGACGCGTCGGGCTCGCTGACACCAGCGGTGAAGGTGGCCTGGCGAGGCGCCGTGGCATTGAGCTCGCGCCAGCCGCGCAGCACCGGCAGCGCGTCCTCGATACGGAAGAAGAAATCGGCGAGGAGAGTGCGGGTGCCCGCGGGGTGCAGCCGAAACTCGAACTCGGTGACGATCCCGAAGTTCCCGCCGCCGCCGCGGAGGCCCCAGAACAGGTCGGGGTTCTCGGCCTCGCTCGCTCGTACGAGCGTCCCGTGGGCCGTGACCATCTCGAAGCTCTCGACGTTGTCGCATGAAAGGCCGTACTGGCGTGCGAGCCACCCCATTCCGCCGCCCAGGGTCAGTCCGCCGACGCCCGTGTGCGACACGTTTCCGGCGGTGGTGGCGAGGCCGTGCGGCTGCGTCGCCCGGTCGAGGGCGCCCAGCAGGGCGCCGCCCTGGACCCACGCGCGCCGCCGTTCGGCGTCGACGCGCACCGCGCCCATCGGGGTCAGGTCGATCATCAGACCGCCCTCGGGGACGGCGAGCCCGAGCACCCCGTGGCCGCCGCAGCGCACGCCGACCTCGAGGTCCTGCTCGCGCGCGAACCGCACCGCCGCCGTCACATCGTCGCGGTTCGCGCACCGCGCGATCAGCTGCGGGCGCCTGTCCACCATGGCGTTCCAGACGGCGCGTGTCTCGTCGTAGTCCTCGTCACCCGGGCCGAGCAGCCGGCCTGTGAGCCGGTCGGCCAGCGATTTCGTGAGGCCACCTGTCACGGTTGTCATCCAGTTCTCCTCATCGACGGTCTGGTGCTAAGGACCGGCGGCCCCAGCCGAACTCATCGGCGGCGACACTTGTGAGCACGCACAGAACAGAGCTACGGATCTGGGTCGTCGGCCTCGGCACGGTGGGGCAGTGGCTGCTTCGGGCTATCGACTCGGACGCAGAGCGGCTTGCTCGACGCTATGGGGTCGGCTTCACGGTGGTGGGGGTTGCGAACGCGCGCGACGGATTCATCTACGACGCGGAGGGACTCGACATATCCACCGTGCTCGAACTGGTCGGCGATGGCAGGTCGATCGTCGAGGTGCCCGGGGTCCGCCACTGGCCGACCGCGATCGAGGGCCTGCGGGAGACCGAAGCGGACGTTCTGGTGGAAGTGACGGGCAGCCCCGCCGACGGCGAGCCTGGCTATGCCCACATGAGGGAGGCCCTCAGTCGTGGGAAGCCAGTGGTCACCTCCAACAAGTGGCCCGTCGCCCTCCACGGCGTGGAGCTGGCCGCGCTGGCCGGCGCCGGCCGTGTCGCGTTTCGCGCTGAGTCGACCGTGATGTCGGGTACCCCGGTGCTCGCCGCGCTGGTGGAGGGCCTGGCGGGAACGCGGCCGGTCGCGCTGCGAGGGATTCTCAACGCCACCAGCAATTTCATCCTCTCCGCGATGTCGCGGGGCCGGTCCTACGAGGATGCGTTGGCGCAGGCGGAAGCCGCCGGGCTCGCGGAGCGCGGCGTCGAAGCCGACGTCGACGGTTCAGATGCGATGGCCAAGACGATGATCATCGCGGCCCTCGTCTTCGGCAGACAGCTGCGCCCCGACCAGGTCCTCCGCCGCGGAATTACGGCTGTCACACGGGCGGAGATCGACGATGCCCTCGCCGCCGGCGGACACATCCGGCACGTGGCGACGCTCGAGTTCACTGAGCCGGACGGAGCCGGAGGGGTCAAAGCCGCGGTGGAGCCCATGCTGCTCCCGGGCACCGATCCGCTTGCGGCGGTCGAAGGCACTGCCAACGTGGTCGTGTGCCGCGCCGAGCCGGTTGGGGAGGTGACCATCATCGGCGCCGGCGCTGGACTGGAGCTCGCCGGCCAAGGCGTCCTCAGCGACCTCATCGCCGTCGCACGCTCACGGGTGGGCACGTGACCCCCGCTCAACGAAATACTTGAGCAATGCTCGATCACATGGGATTCGAAGTGTCGGACTACGAGCGCAGCAAGGCGTTCTACACGGAAGCCCTGAAGCCGCTCGGGCTGGAGCTGCTGATGGAGCCGGCTCCCGGCGCCGGGGGCTTCGGCCTGCCCGCCGACCAGAAGCCCTTCTTCTGGATCTCGGCCCGTGGCCGCCCCGCGGTAGCAGGAGCGCACGTGGCCTTCGAAGCGCCGAGCACAGAGGTGGTGGACGCGTTCCACGCCGCGGCGCTGGCGGCGGGCGCCCAGGACAACGGCAGCCCGGGCAAGCGCGAGATGTATCACCCGGCCTACTACGGCGCGTACGTACTGGACCCGGACGGAAACAACGTGGAGGCGGTCTTCCACCGGGCGTTCTGAGCCCGCGCCGGGGGCAAAAGAAAACCGGGGACGGCTCGAGGCCGCCCCCGGTGGGAAGTCGGACTTCTTACGGAAGGGCTGACGCGGGTCCGTGGGGATCCGTCCGGCGAGCCGTCTCGGCCTCCTCGCTCAGCGAGGTGGACGAGCCGCCGCTGGACGAGCCGCCGCTGGACGAGCTCGCCTTCGAGCCGCGAAGCTCGATGCCGGTGCCGATCGCCGCCGCTGAGGCGGCTTCGTCCTTCATCTCGGCGCCCGACGTGCCGGAGATCGAGGCTCCGCGGCCAATCGCCGTCGCCGTGACCGCCTCGTCCTTGCCGAACGGCGTGCTGGTCGCGCCGGCCCCGATCGCCGCCGCGGTTGCAGCCTCGTGCTTGGCGGCCAGGCCCTCGCCCGGCTGAGCGGGCGGCTCCGCCACGATGATCTTCGGCGCCGGGAGCTCGACCTGCTCGCTGTCGATCAGCGCGTAGGCCCCCGTTGCCGCAGCCGCGCCGATCACGAGCGCCACGGCTGGAGCAACCATCCTCCTGGGGTTGGGCAGGTGCTCTGCGTATTGCATGGAGCAAACCTCCTTAGAGGCCCCGTCGCCGAGCCCGGTTGCTTGCGAGTCCTGGGCTACGAGTCCGTCGGCGACGTGGCCGTATGAGCGAACGAACGTGTTCTAACCGCTGCCTGACACGGTCAGTGAGACACGCGGCACAGAGGAACTGAGAGGTCCATCACAAGCCGAACGCCTCGGGGTACTCGACCGTGCCGCGAGCCTGGGGTCGATACGCGGGCAGCGGATGGACCATCCACGCCTCGGGCGAGACCGGGAATGGACAGGCGACGCCGTGGTCCTCCCCGCGCTCAAAGCCGAAGCGCGGGTAATAGTCGGCGTGCCCGACCACGACGACGAGTGGAAAGTCGGTGGCAGCGGCGCGGCGAAGCCCCTCGCGCACGAGGACCGACCCGACGCCCTGGCGCTGTCGGTCTGGAAGGACACCCATGGGCGCCAGCGCCAGCACCGGCACGCCCGTGTCGAGCCGCGCCTCGCTGAAGAAGATGTGGCCGACCACGTCGTCGCCGGCCACCGCGACGAGGCACAGCCGGGGCACGTGGTGGCCGGCCGCCCGGAGCGCCTCGACGAGATCGGCCTCGTCGGCCTCCCCGAAGGCGAGCTCATGAACGCGGCGGACGGCGGCGTGGTCCTCCGGGCGCTCCGCGCGGATCGCCAGGGCGGGCATTCAGGAAGACGTCGACAGCCACTCGCGCAGCTGCTCGTACACCACCGGGTGGTTCAGCAGCGCGATGTGGTGGGCCTGACCGACGTGCCTGCCCTCCTGGAACGCGATTCGGCGGGAGCGGCCGCCGCCCGAGGCGCTCGGAGTGAGCACCAGCGCGTCGCCCAGCAGCCGCCCCACGGGGTGGCGCTCGGAGCGCGTGATCGTTGCGGAGACGAAGCAGTGCGTGACGCCGTCGATCAGTGGGAGCTCGCGGCACGCCACCGCCTTGAGCGCATCGGGATCGCGGTCGCGCCAGTCCTCGTCAACGAGGGAGCCTTGGCGCAGGTCGCGGATCCCGCCGCTGCGGCGGCGCAGGAACGCGCCGAACGGGCGCGTCTCCGGCAGCGCCGAGAGCGCCGCCCCCGCGTAGTGGACGGCCTGCGCGAGCGGCGCCCCCATATGCGGAGTGCCGAGCGAAACGATCCAGCGCAGGTCATGCACCCACTCCATCCCCACCTCGGCGGCCTGGTGGCCGGCGCTGCGCGCGACGAGCCCACCCATCGAGTGGCCGATCAGCGCGATCTCCTCGATCTTTACGGGCCATGCGCCGGTGACCGCCTCGAGCAGCTCCGCGAGCGAGCGGCCGTTCTCGGAGATGTGGCGGCCACTGTTGTAGCGCACGTAGACGGACGTGAACCCGAGGTCCACCGTCAGCCGCGAGCCGTACGTACCGCCCTCGCGGCGCGCGCCGAGCCCCCAAGCATGCTCGGTCTCCATCAGCCCGTGCAGAAGCACGACAAGCCGCCCGCTCGCCGCCGGGAAGGCGGTGGCGAGGGCACCGTGCTCGGGCGGAACGACCCGTCCAGCGGAGCGCACGGCCATCCGCTGCTGCAGCGGGCTGTCCTGGCGCTCGAGCTCGTCGCCGATAAGGCCGCTCAGCGCGCCGAGCACCGTCGCGCCGCGCGGCGTGACCGACAGCGGGCTCCCACCGCGGCGGGCTTGCAGCGCGGCCGCGGCGGCCCACCCGCCTGCTTCGAACGTCCCGCGCACAGCCCCGTAGGCCGTCGCGCTGATCGCGTCGTGGCTGCGCTCCACCAGGCGGCCCGGCGGCCCGATCGCGGAGAAGACCCGTCCGGCTATGCCGCGGTGGATCGAGCCGATCCCGCCGACGGCGCCGCCCAGCTCGTCGAAGGCGAGACGGGTCAGCTCGCGAAGCTCGTCGCCTGCCGGCGCCGGAGCCTCGGGGACCTGCTCGCTCATCGATTGCGGCCGAAGATGTCGTGCGCCTCGACCCATTCCCCGGCCACTATCGCCGACCTGATGGACGCATGGCCTCGGTCTACCCGGCCGACGCCCGAGGCAACCGCTGGCAGCGAGGGCACCCGCACGTTGTGCGGCCGGCGACTGTCGACTTGCGCAGCCGTGCTCCGCAGCGCGGGCAGGCCGCGTCGCGCCGGTCGCGCACTTGCGTGAGCCAGCCGTCGGCGGGCGGCACCCGCGCGGTCGGAATCGAAACGCGGAGGGTCTCCTCCATGGCTGCGAACAGGGCGTCCCGGCGCCGGCGACGGAGCGACCTGACCTGTGTGCGCGGATGGACCCGTGCACGCCAGAGGATCTCGTCGACGAGCAGGTTGCCGAGTCCTGCGATCAGGGTCTGATCCATCAGCGCCGCTTTGACTCCACCACGCCGGCGCTCGAGCAGCGCGTCGAAGCGTCGCCTGTCCACGCCCTCGGCATCCGGCCCCAGGGATCCGAGCAGCTGTCGCATCTCATCGCGATCACGGGCGAGCCAGATCCCGCCGAACCGGCGCATGTTCCGGTAGCGCAGCTCACCCCCACGGCAACTGAAGACGACCCGGTCATGTCGGTGACGCTCCTCGCCCTCCTCGGCCCAGGCGAGCAATCCGGTCATGCCGAAGTGCATCAGCACGACTGGGCCGCCCGCAGGAGCGAGGACCCACTTGCCGTGCCGTCCAGGCTCCTCGAAGCTGTGTCCGTGCAGCGCCCGCCCGAACGCCTGCGGGGTCGCGTTGCGGAGCATGGCTCGATCGGGCACGTCGATGCGTTCGATGGCACGGCCCGTGGCGTTGTCGGCAAGCACACGCCGGAAGCCCTCGACGTCGGGCAGCTCCGGCATTTCGTCAGCTCGACGCGGGCGGCAGCATCGACCCCGCCTACCCGGGTACCCGGGCGCCATGCGCCGGCACTCAAGCGCACGCGCGTGTAGAGGCCGGGGGCCATAGACTCGGGCCGGCGATGGAGGATCTGCCGGTCCCGGGACATTTCGACGCGGGCCGCGTCGGCGAGGTCTGGCGGGTGCCCTATGAGGAGCGTGCCCGTGAGGCGGCGGCCTGGGCGGAGCAGCACGGCATCGGGGCTGCGGTGGACGACGCCTTCCGCGTGTGCCTGCTCGCGGTCGACGTCCAGAACACGTTCTGCATCCCCGAGTTCGAGCTGTTCGTGGCCGGCCGGTCGGGGACGGGAGCTGTCGACGACAACCGCCGCCTGTGCGAGTTCATCTACCGCAACCTCGGGACGATCACGCAGATCCTGCCGAGCCTCGACACCCACCGGGCGATGCAGGTGTTCCACGCAATCTGGCTGGTCGACGAGAACGGCAACCACCCTGACCCGTACACGCTCGTATCGCACGAGGACGTCGAGGCGGGCAGGTGGAGGGTCAACGAGGTTGTGGCCCATGCGCTCGGCATTGACCCCGGCTACGCGAGCCGCCATCTCACCCACTACACGGAGAAGCTCGCCGCCGGAGGCAAGTACGACCTCACGATCTGGCCCTACCACGCCATGCTCGGCGGCATCGGCCACGCGCTCGTTTCCGCGGTGGAGGAGGCGATCTTCTTCCATGGAGTGGCCCGCCACAGCAACCCGGACTTCCAGGTAAAGGGCGAACACGCGCTGACCGAGCACTACTCGATGCTCGGCCCCGAGGTGACCGAGGGGCCAGATGGTGACAGCCTCGGCGGCAAGAACCGGGAGCTGATCGCCAGGCTGCTGACCTCTGATGTGGTGATCGTGGCCGGGCAGGCGAAGAGCCACTGCCTGGCCTGGACGATCGACGACCTGCTCGAGGACGACGACGTTCAGGAGCGGCGTCTGGCCGAGCGGACCTACCTGCTCGAGGACTGCACGTCGCCGGTCGTCGTGCCCGGCGTCGTGGACTACACGGAGGAGGCGGACGCCGCCTTCGACCGCTACCGGGCGGCCGGTCTACACGTTGTTCGCTCGACCGAGCCGCTCGCGAGCTGGCCGGGCGTGGGCGAGAGAACGCTCGGCCCCTGAGACGTTGCCTGGTGCGCGGGGCGCTTGCCCTGCCACACTCGGCGAGTGGCGCGCGCGTTCCGCGAGATCGATGTCTTCACCACCACCCCGTATGCCGGCAACCCGGTGGCCGTGGTGCTCGACGGCGAGGGCCTGAGCACGGACGAGATGCAGCGCTTCGCGCACTGGGAGAACCTCTCCGAGACGACCTTCATCCTCCCGCCGGACTCCCCAGAGGCGGATTACAGGGCTCGCATCTTCACCCCGACGCTCGAGCTGCCGTTCGCTGGCCATCCGACCCTCGGCACCTGCCACGCGTGGCTGGCCGCCGGCGGGCGGCCCAAGGCGGACGGAGCGATCGTGCAGGAGTGCGGGGCCGGCCTGATCCAGGTGCGCCGGACCGAGAATGGGCTCGCCTTCGCCGAACCGCCGTTGATCCGCTCCGGTCCGGTGGAGGGGGAACTCGTGGGGCACATCGCGTCGGGACTCGGCATCGACCGCGCCGAGATCGTCGACGCGGAGTGGGCGGACAACGGGCCCGGCTGGGTCGCAGTCCTGCTCGAGAGCGCGGACGCGGTCCTCGCCCTGCGTCCAGGGCCGGTCGATCTCAACATCGGCGTCGTAGGCGCCTATCCGCCCGGCTCGCCACAGGCGTACGAGGTGCGGGCGTTCTTCCCGAAGGACGGAGCCATGGTTGAGGATCCGGTGACGGGGAGCCTCAACGCGTCGCTCGCGGGGTGGCTGCTCCGGACCGGCCGGGCGACGACGCCGTACGTGGCGAGCCAGGGAACGGCGCTCGGGCGCACGGGGCGCGTCCACGTTTCCCGCGACGCGGACGGGACGATCTGGGTCGCCGGTGGGACCGTGACCTGCGTCGCGGGCGAGGTCGAGCTGTAGCTCAGCTCTCGGCGGCCGGCGTGGGTGCCGCCGCGCGGCGTGGGGCGGCCCGGCGCTCGCGCTCCTGCTGGCGCTCGGGGGTGATCCTCACAACATTCCTCGCGATCCCGACCTTCTCGAGCACCCAGATCAGCGCCGCCGAGGGATCGAGCTCCCAGCGCCGCAGGCCGTGCACGGCCGAGCGCGGGAAGGCATGGTGGTTGTGGTGCCAGGACTCGCCGAAGGACGGCAGCGCCAGCCAGAAGACGTTGGTGGAGTGATCGTCCGTCTCGAACCTGCGGCGGCCCAGGAAGTGGCAGACGGAGTTGACGCTCCACGTGATGTGGTGAACGAAGAAGATGCGCACGAACCCGCCCCACAACAGACCCGTCGCGGCCCCGAGCAGCGTGCCGGTGAGCAGCCAGCCGGCCAGCGCCGGGATGACGAGGCTCGCCAACACGAGCAGCGGGAAGCGGCGGTTGATCAGCCGCATGCCGCGATCCTCGTAGAGGTCCTTCGCGTAACGCCTGCCGGACTGGCCCTGGTGCTTCAGGAGCCAGCCCACGTGGGCGTGCCATAGGCCCCGGAGGACACCCGTGGGGCCGTCGCCGTGGCCGACGTGCGGGCTGTGCGGATCGCCCTCCTCGTCGGCGTGAGCGTGGTGCTTGCGATGGTCGGCCACCCAGCCGATCACCGGGCCCTGCACGGCCATCGATCCCAGCACGGCGAAGGCGTACTCGACCGGCTTGGAGACCTGGAACGACCGGTGGGTGAGGAGGCGGTGGAAGCCGACGGTGACACCGAAGCCGGTCAACACGTACATCGCGGCCAGGATCGCGAGGTCGGTCGCTGAGACCACGCTGTTCCAGAGCAGCACGATGGCGGCGAGGGTTGCGAGGAACGGCAGCACGACGGCTGCCAGGTTGATCTGTTTCTCGAGGCGGGTCACTTCAGCTTGAAGATATGTGTCTTCCTCTGTATGAACCAGGGGTGTTTCGCGCAAGCATTTACAAAATTTTGCTCATCTAGATGACAAGAATCCCCGAATCTGAGCCCTGGCGCGCACTTCCCGTAGAGGTCGCCGATGTGATCGAGCCGGAGCTCGGTGCGGTCACGAGCGAGATCCTCGCCACGATCGCGCGCGAGGTGCCCGAGTACGCGCGTCCGTTCGAGGGCTCGTTCGGCCAGGGGGTGCGGATGGGCGTGACCGAGGCGCTGCGCCAGTTCGTAGCGCTGATCCGGGACCCCGACAGCGGCCGCGAGCCGGGGCGCGATGTGTACGTGGGGCTCGGGCGCGGCGAGCTGCGCCAAGGCCGGACGCTCGACGCCCTGCAGTCCGCCTACCGCGTTGGCGCGCGAGTGGCATGGCGACGGCTCGCGGCGGCGGCGCGGCGGGCCGGGCTCGACACGCGGGTGATCAGCACGCTCGCCGAGTCGATCTTCGCCTACATCGAGGAGCTCTCGGCCGACTCTGTCGAGGGCTACTCCCAGGCCCGCTCGGAGCGTGAGGGCGAGCGCCAGCGGCGCCGCCGCGAGCTGATTGCGCTGCTGCTGCGCGAGACGCCCGCGGCGCAAGCCGAGCTTGACACGGCCGCGCGCGCGGCGGGCTGGAAGCTGCCGCGGAGCGCGGCGACGCTTGCTTGTGGCGAGCCGGACCTCGGCCGGGTCGCCAGGCGTCTGCCCACCGACGCCCTCGCTGCGGGATTCGAAGGCGTGGGCTGCGCGGTCATCCCCGACCCCGCGGGACCGGGCCGCGGCCAGCAGATCGAGCAGGCCGCCGCCGCGGCGGCGGCCACTCTGGGCCCGGCCGTGGCGCCCGCCGAGCTGTCCGAGTCGTGGTCGCTCGCCCGGGCGGCCCTGCGCGCCCGGGAGGCAGGTGCGATCGGCGGCGATGGGCTCGTTCGCGCCGACGAGTGCCTGCCCGAGCTGCTCGTGCACGAAAACGCCGGGCTTGTGTCACGCATCGCGGCGCGCCGGCTGGCGCCCCTTGATCCGCTGACGCCGAAGGCGCGGCGGCGAATGGAGGAGACCGCGCTGGCGTATGTGCAGCAGCAGGGCAACGCCGCCGCGATGGCGGCCGCCCTCGGGATCCACCCCCAGACAGCGCGCTATCGGATCGGGCGCCTGCGCGAGCTCGTGGGCGAGGCTCTCGACGATCCGGACGCGCGCCTCGAGTTCGAGCTGGCGTTGCGAGCGCGCGCGCTCGCGGGCTGACCGGCGCCCAATCCCCGTCGGTATGTCGCCGCCCGGCGCAGGACGCCGGGCGCCTCCGGCGAAAGGAACCTCACCGCGCGCAGCGCTGCCACCGGCGCGCCCGCGCGGGCGACGCGATGGCCACCGGAGAACAGGTCACCGAGCAGGGCGTGAAGCTGGGTCCGCAGACTCCCGCGGCTCGCCGCCGCGCGCGAGCGCTGCCCGAAGAGGCCCCCGAGCCGTCCGACGAGCGCATCGGGCCGGCCACCCCGATCGCGCGCGAGCTGGCGGAGGTCGAGGAGGTCGCCCCGGAGGCCGCGCAAGCCGAGGCTGGGAGCGCGGAGGTCGAGGTAGAGACCACGGAGTTCGAAGTCGAGACCGCGGAGGTCGAGGTCGAGGCGCCGCAGCCCGCACCCCCGGCACCGAGGTCCGGCCGGCCATCCAGGCCGCCGCCGGGCGCCGCGCTCGCCGCGCTCGTGACACTGGGCTCGTCGCTCGCCGTCCTTCTCTATCTCGTCTCGGCTGTGGGGTCCGGCCTTGGTGGTCAGCCGCTGCCCGAGGCGGACTTCGACGCCACGCCGTCGCTGCGCGAGGTCGCTCCCGGCGGCCGGATCTTGCTCTCGGGCTCGGGCGCGCCGGCGAACGCCCGGCTCACGCTCGAGACGCGGACCCCCGGGGGCGAGTGGCGCGCTGCGGGCCAGGCGACGTCGGACGAAGACGGCGGCTTCCGGCTGAGCGGCCGCGTGGCGGCCGCCCCCGGAACGGTCATGGTCCGCGCGCGAGCTTCGGTGGAGGCGACGTCGACACCCATGGGCCTGACCGTCAGGCCGCTGCGGCTCTCCTCGGTGGGGGACATCAACCTGGGTGACGTTCCCGGAGCCCACATCCTCGCCGAGGGTCCGCGCTATCCCTGGAAGAGCGTCGGGCGCCGGCTGCGGAGCGCCGACATCGCGTTCGGCAACCTCGAGTGCGCGGTGTCGAGGCGCGGCACCCCGTTCGAGAAGCTCTACAACTTCCGCGGAACTCCCAGGGCGCTCCGTGGCCTGGCGCTCCATTCCGGCATCGACGTCCTCAACCTCGCCAACAACCACGCCGGCGACTACGGGCCCGTGGCGCTGCTCGACACCGTGCGCGGGATCGAGCGGCTCGGGATGAAGGCCGTGGGGGCCGGCCGCAACCTGAGGCGCGCGCTCGAGCCGCAGGTGGTGGAACGGCTCGGACTGCGGGTCGCATTCGTGGGGTTCTCGGAAGTCGCGCCGATCGAGTTCGCGGCCACTCCGGACAGTCCCGGCACCGCGTGGGCAACACCGGAGGCGGTAGCCAGGGCCGTTCACCGCGCGCGCCGGCGCGCCGACGTGGTCGTGGCGACGTTTCACTGGGGCATCGAGAAGGCCCCCTACGAGACGGGCCAGCAGCAGGCGCTGGCGGCAGCCGCCGCGGACGCCGGCGCACAGCTCGTGATCGGCGCGCACCCGCACGTGCTTCAGCCGCTGCGCCGCCAGGGCTCGGCGCTCGTGGCTTACTCGCTCGGCAACTTCGTGTTCGGGGCGGTGTCGGAGGGCACCACCGCCACCGGCATTCTCGAGACCGACCTCACCACCGAGGGCGTCGCGAAGGCGCGTTGGCGAGCGGGAGAGATCGCCGCCGGGCGCCCACTGCTCAAGCGCGCGCATCCGCGCCGGCTGCCGGTCGGCGACACGGACGCGATGGCGGGCGGCGTGCAGCTCTGAGCGCGCCGCGGCGCGCGCCGTCCCCCCGAGTGGCATACGCTCCCCGCATGCCGGACGCCCGTACCCACATGTCGCGGAACCTGCTGACGGTCGAGCCCGGGCTGCCGCTCAAACAAGTGGCCGAGCGGATGGTGGCGAGAGACGTCGGCGCCGTCCTGGTGCTGGACGAGGGCCGGCTGGTCGGGATCCTGACCGAGCGCGACGTTCTGCGAGCCGTCGCGGGCGGGATCACGGACAACACGGTCGTCTCCGACTGGATGACCCCCGACCCCGAGACGATGGAGCCGCACGAGACGACCCAGCACGCCGCCGTGCTGATGATCCACGGCGGCTTTCGGCACATGCCGATCGTCGAGGGCGACGAGGTCGTCGGGATGCTCTCGATCCGTGACCTGATGCGGGTAGTGCTCGAGGACTCGGCGCCACGCGGCGCATGAGCCTCCTCACTGTGTGACGCAGCACTCACACAGCGGCGCGGGGCTGCGAGAGGCTTAGCTCGGACTCCCTGGCCCCCACCGGAGGACTCGCATGACTCCCGCACTTCCCATGTACTACGCGGTCAAGCATCTCTACTCGCCGAACCAGAGCCCGTACGCCCCCGCGACGGCGCGCACGTACGGGCGGCGCCGCCGGCGCCGGGCGCTCGAGCTCGCTCACCCCTCGCGCCTGCGTCTCGGCATCTTCCGGCGAGCCGCTTGGGTTAGCCGCTAGCGGCGCGAGGGCTGCCGGGAGCTCGCCCGGCGAGATAGCCTCCCGCGCCGGGTGCGGGAGCTTCTAGGAGAGCTGATGGATTCGGCCCGCTCGCGGGCCGACTACGCGGACGCGCGCTTCGTTCGTACCAGGTCCGAGCGGCTCTCCACGCGGAACGGCGCGCTCGACGAGCTCGACTCCTACGAGGGCGAGGGCATCGGCGTGCGCGTCCGCGTGGGCGGCGCCTGGGGCTTCGCCGCAGTGCGTGGCAGCGCACGGCCGGATGCCGAGGCGGCGCTCGCGCGGGCGCTCCAGGTGGCGGCGGCACAGCCGCCCGCGCACCTTGCGCTCCCACTCGCCCCCGAGCCGCCCGCCCTCGGGACATGGGAGAGCGCCGCCGCGCGCGATCCGTTCGACGTCTCGCTCGCAGACAAGCTCGCCGTGCTGCTCGCCGCGGACTCGGGCCTGCGCACCGATCGGGGTATCGCGGTTGCGCTTGCCGGCTTCCAGGCGCTGAGAGTCGAGAAGGTCTTCGCCTCCACCGAGGGAGCCCTGTGCGAGCAGCACCTGACCGAGTGCGGAGGCGGCATCGCCGCGGTGGCGGTGAACGGCGACGAGAGCCAGGTCCGTTCCTTCCCCGCTTCGCACGGCGGCCATGTGGCCCAGGGAGGGTACGAGCACTTCACGGCGCTCGACCTGCCAGGGGAGGCGCCGCGGGTTGCCGCCGAGGCGGTCGCGCTGCTCTCGGCGCCGGCCTGCCCTCCGGGGCGCACCACGCTGGTCCTGGCCGGCGAGCAGCTCGGGCTGCAGGTGCACGAGTCCGTCGGACACGCCGTCGAGCTCGACCGCGTGCTGGGCCGCGAGGCGTCGTACGCCGGCACGAGCTTCGTCCCGGCGGACGGGATCGGTTCGCTGCGCTTCGGCTCCGAGCTGGTGAACGTGACCGCCGATGCGACGAATCCGGGCGGGCTCGGCAGCTACCGGTGGGATGACGAGGGCGTCGAGGGGCGACCCGTCGCGATCGTGCGCGACGGCGTGCTGGCGGGGTTCCTCTCCTCGCGCGAAACCGCCGCCGAGATCGGGCTCGAGCGCTCGGGCGGATGCATGCGAGCCGAGGGCTTCGCGCGCCAGCCGATCGTCCGCATGACGAACGTGAACCTGGAACCCGGCGCCGCGGGGACGCTCGAGGACCTGATCGCGGACACCGGCGACGGCTTGCTGATCGAGACCAACCGCTCGTGGTCGATCGACAACAAGCGATTGCACTTCCAGTTCGAGGGCGAGGCCGCCTGGGAGATCCGCGACGGGCGCCGTGGCCGTCTCCTTCGCAACCCGAGCTACGCGGGGCTCACCCCGGAGTTCTGGGCGAGCTGCGACGCGGTCTGCTCGGCGTCCGAGTGGAGCCTGATCTCGCTGCTCGACTGCGGCAAGGGCGAGCCCGGCCAGTTGATGCGCGTCTCGCATGGCTCCGCCCCCGCGCGCTTTCGCGACGTCGAGGTGGGAGTCGCGTGACGGCGCTTGAGCTCGCCGAGCGCGCGGTCGGCCACGCGGAGCCCGGCGCGCTTGCCCAGGTCGTTCGCGAGCGCTCGCTGCTGCTGCGCTTCGCCGCCGGCAGGCCCACCCAGGCCACCGCGGTCGACGACGTGACGGTCGAGCTCGCCGTGATCCGACGCGGGCACGTCGGCCGCGCCGAGACCAATGCCACCGACGACGAGTCGCTGGTCTCGTGTGCGCGCCGCGCGGCCGCGGCGGCCGCCTCCGCCGCGGCGGCCGGTGACGGCGTCTACCCGGGCTTCCCGGCCCGGTCCGAGGCGCCCTCCTTCGACGGCGGCCACGATGCTGCCACTGCGGCCCTCGATCCCGGCCAGGGCGGCGCCGCCCTCGGCGCCGCGTTCGAGGTGGCGGCGGAGGCCGGGCTCGAGGCCCACGGGATCTGGACCGCGGCCGAGGTGGAGCACGCGGTGATGGCGGGCGGGGCGGCGCTGACCGAGCGCACCACCGACGCGTACATGAAGGTGATCTGCATCGGCCGGGACGGCGGCCGCAGCGGCTACGCCGCGCGTACGGCTGTCGGCGCTGCCGAGCTCGACCCCCGCGGCCTCGCGGCGCGCGCGGCCGCCAAGGCGCTTCGCTCGGGCGAGCCGGCCGAGCTGGCGCCGGGCGAGTACCCCGTGGTGTTCGAGTCGCACGGCGTGGGAACGCTGCTCGACCTGCTCGGATTCAGCGCCTTCAACGGGCTGGCTCACGCCGAGGGCCGAGGCGCGCTCTCGGACCGCCTCGGCGCCAAGGTCGCGGCGCCGGCGGTCAACCTGTCCGACTCGCCGCGCTTCGCGCGGACGCTGCCGCGCGCGTTCGACGCCGAGGGCACCCCCAAGGCGCCGCTGCCACTGATCCAGGACGGCGTGGCGCATCGCGTGGTGCATGATGTCCGCAGCGCCGCCCTCGCCGGAGCCGCCTCTACGGGGCACGCCCTCGCGCCCGGCGGGGCCCCCTACGGCCCCCACCCCACCAACCTCGTGCTGGCCGGCGGAGGCGCGGCAAACGAGGACGAGCTCTGCGCGTCCGTCGAGCGCGGCATCTACGTGACGCGGCTCTGGTACGGGAACGTGGTTCGCCCCAAGGAGACCCTGGTCACCGCGGTAACCCGCGACGGCACCTTCCTGATCGAGGACGGGCAGGTCACGAGACCGCTGCACGACCTGCGCCTGACGGACAGCGTGCTCGCGATCCTGTCGGCTGTTGAGGCGCTGACCGCGAGCCTGCAGCTCACGAGCGAGGGCGAGTTCTACGGCCGCCGCTTCGCCACCGGCGTCGCGTGCCCGGCGCTACGGGCCGCAGCGGTCCGCTTCACGGGCCCGGCGGGCTGACGCGGGCGTAATCCACGGCCAGCTCCGGGACGTGCTCCGGCTGCGGGGACGAAGCCGCCTTGGCAGGGAAATCGAACACCGCGACCATCATCTGCATCGGGTAGTCCGGCGCCTGCTCGACCGTCTTCACGTGCTCACCGTCGATGAGGAAGTCGACCCGCCCGGGCCGCCAGTCCGCGGCGTAGACGTGAGACTCACGAACATCGATCGCGATCCGCTGTGCGTCGAACTCGTCGGTGATCGCGGGGTCGCGGAACGGGTGCACGCCCATGCCCACGGCCGCGGTCGGCTCTCCCCCATCGGTCTCCAGGGCATCGCCGAAGACCTCCAAGATGCAGATCTCGCCAGAGCGCGTCGGCTCCTCCTCGAGCCCGATCATCCAGACCGAGGCCATCGAGCGCGGGCTGAGATCCAGGCGCGCGCGGACCTCGAGCAGCCCGTACTCCGGCGTCCAGCCCCAGTGGGCCGGCTGGGCCTCGCGCACCACGAGGCCGTCGCGGAACGGCTGCTGCCCCACCGTGCTGCCCACGTCCCCCGAGAACACACCGGACTGGATGCCCGACACCCTCAGCGGCGGTTCGTGCTCATCGCGGCACCAAAGCCCCTGTTCGGGCGGGATCGTCAGCCGCAGCTCCGAGCCCTCCACGGCGTAGGTCGCTGCGCTCTCGGCTCGGGAGCTCCACTGCGGCAAGTAGTGGGGGACCCAGACGTCGGTGTCGAGATCGGGCCCGTCGAAGTCGTCGAAGAAGCCCTTGCCGTCCACGGCCGCAGCGGCTCAGATCTTCAGGAGGATGATCACGTTCGCCACGAACAGCAGCGCGAACGCGATGGTCCAGCGGTTCAGGTTGCGCTCGACGAGCGAGCCGCCCCCGAACGGGCCCGCACCGGTGCCCACACCGAAGGCGCCCGAGAGCCCCGAGTCCTTGCCCGAGTGCATCAGCACCAGCACGATGAGCACCACCGCGAGGATGACCTGAAGGCCGTAAAGAATCGCTTCCATCGGCGGAGAAGCCTAGCGAGCCTCGGGTGAGCGGCCCTCGAGGCGATCGAGCTCGCTCAAGATCTCGATCGCCTCGGCGCGCAGCTCGCGGTCGACCGCGCGCCAGTCCTCGCGGGAGAGCTTGCCCATGCGGTGATCGAGCTCGGCGTCGCGGATCTCGCGGTACTTGGCCTCCTTGGCGGCCTCGAGCTCCGCGATGCGTGTCTGCTCGCGGTGCTCCTCGTGGCCGCCGCGGCGCAGCGGGCGCACGACCACGAGCGCGACGAGCGCCGCAAGGACGATCAGGGCGAGCGCGTATTCCACGGAGCGGCCCGGACGCTACGCGCGCGAGAGCTCCTTGCCGAGCCGCGCGGAGTACAGCGCGCGTACGCGGCGCAGCCGCGCCTCTGGCGCGGGCCAGGCCGCCACCAGCGCCCCCAGCAGCGCGATCGCGCCGCCGATCCAGATCCACGCCACCAGCGGCGAGACGATCGCCCGGAACGCGGCGGGCGGCGGTTCGTTCCGGTAGCGCTCAGCGAGCGCCGCGATGATCAGCGCCTGGACGTCACCGGAAGAATCGGCGAACTTGGCGTCCGCCTCGCGGATCGGCTGCTCGAGCGAGGCGATGTCCGGCCGCACCGCGAGCCAGAAGTCGCGGCGCAGGCCCCAGCGGACGTCGACCTCGCTGGTGGCCTCGCCCTCGAAGAAGCGGGAGATCGTGCCGAGCGCGGGGTCGCTGCTCGAGTAGAAGTTCCGCGCCGGCCGCAGGGTGAAGCTCTCGTCGCCTTTCCGCACGTCCATCACAGCGCCGAACGAGATCGGGGCGCCCGTGCCCGAGGCGTCCCCGCCGAGGCGCGCCGTGGGCTCGCGGTAGGTGATCTCGTAATCGCCGAGCACGAATGACTCGCCCGGCGAGAGCCGCACGTCTCGCTGCTCGATGAACGCCGACGACGCCGCCACACCGAGGAACAGCACGGCGATGCCGGCGTGCACGAGGTAGCCGCCGTAGCGGCGCCGGTTGCGCCCCGTGAGCCGCGCGAGCGCCCGCGGCCAGGACTCCCCTGTCACCACGCGCCGGGCGCCCGCCCCGCGCCAGAACTCCTGGCCCACGACGGTGAGCACGAAGGCCGCGAAGCAGAACATGAGCAGCGACGGGAGGCTCTCGTCCGCATCGGTGAGCGCGAGCAGCAGCACCAGTACCGCGCCCGTGGCCAGCAGCGGAGCAAGCAGAATGCGCCGCAGCGATGACGGCGTCATGCGCCGCCAGGCGAGCACCGGTCCGATCCCCGTGAGCAGCACGAGCACGAGCGCGAGCGGCGTCGTCAGCCGGTTGAACCAAGGCGGCCCGACCGTCGCCTCCTTGCCGGTGATCGCCTCGGAGATCAGCGGGAAGAAGGTCCCCCAGAGGATCACGAGGCACAGTCCCACCAGCACGAGGTTGTTGAGCAGGAAGAAAGCCTCGCGCGACAGCAGCGAGTCGAGCCGGGCCTCGGAGCGAAGGTCGGGCAGCCTGGCGATGATCAGCGCCACCGACAGCGCGATCACGAGGCTGATGAAGACGAGGAACTGCACGCCGATCGTCGACGCGCCGAACGCGTGGATCGACTCGAGGATGCCGCTGCGCACCAGGAACGTGCCGAGCAGCGCGAGCACGAACGTCGCGCAGATGAGCGAGACGTTCCAGACGCGCAGCATCCCGCGCTTCTCCTGGACCATCATCGAGTGCAGGAACGCCGTGCCCACGAGCCAGGGCATCAGCGAGGCGTTCTCGACCGGGTCCCAGGCCCAGTAGCCGCCCCAGCCGAGCTCCGAGTAGGACCAGAGGGCCCCCAGCAGGATGCCGGTGCCGAGGAACGTCCAGGCGACGAGCGCGAAGCGGCGCGTGGCGCGGATCCAGTCCGCCCCCGGCCGCCGCGCCACCAGCGCGCCGACGGCGAACGCGAACGGGATCGAGAAGCCCACGTAGCCCGTGTAGAGCATCGGCGGGTGGATCATCATCGCCGGGTGCCGCAGCAGCGGGTTGAGTCCGTTGCCCTCCTCGGGCGCCACCGCGAGCGTGTCGAAGGGGTTCTCCCAGCCCACCATCAGCAGCAGGAAGAAGGCGCCCACGCAGCCGAGCACGGCCGTCGCCCAGGGCGCGATGTCGCGCAGCGAGCGGCGCGTGAGGAAGAGGACGGCGCTCGAGAAGAGGCCGAGCAGGGTCGCCCACAGGAGCAGCGAGCCGTCCTGCGTCGCCCACAGGGCCGTCACCTTGTAGAAGGTGGGCGTGCTCGTCGAGGAGCCCTCGGCTACCAGCGCGAACGAGAAGTCGGAGCGCAGGAAGGCGGCCTCGAGGATCACGAAGGCCGCCACGCACAGCGCCGCCACGCAGTACATCGCCCGGCGGCCGGAAGTGACCCACTTGCGCCGGCCGCTGAGCGCGCCGTAGACCGACGCGCCCGCCGCATAGAGCGCGGCCAGGAGCGCGACCGTCAGGCAGGCGGAGCCGACGCCGGCCACGTCAGTGGACCTCCTCCCATCACTAGGAGGACTGCTCGTCCTTGGTGAACTTCGACGGGCACTTGGTGACGAGCGAGTCGCGCTCGGCGACGAACGTGCCCTGCTTCAGCTCCCCCGAGACGATCACCTCACGCCCCTCGCGGAACGGGTCGGGCACCACGCCCGCATACGCGACCGGAACGGACTCCGTACCGTCGCGGTCGCGGATCCGGAAGCGCAGCTCGTCGCCCGCCTTGCGGACCGAGCCCTGCACGACCTTGCCGGTCAGCTCGTAGGACTTGCCAGGCTCGATCTCGCTCGGCTTGCTGGCCTCGGTCGAGGCGCTGAAGCTGGTGTAGACGAGCGCGCTCGCGAGCAGCACGGCGGCGGTCAGCGCCACCCCGAGCCGCAGCTTGCGCTTGCGCGACGGATCCATCTCCTCGGATTCTGCCAGGCAGGACCGGCTAGGCGCCCAGCTGCCTGGTGCTCGGGTGCCCGTCTCCCGGCCAGGGCGAGAGCAGGAGGATCAGGCGCGCATCGCTCACCGCCCGCACCTCGTGGCGCTCCTTGGGCTCGAAGTGGACGAGGAAGCCCGCACTGCCCCGCACGGTCTCGCCGCCCTGCTCGAACTCGACCTCGCCCGCCGCCACAACGACCCATGCGCGCTCGTGAACCTGATGCTCCTGGAGCTCCTCCCCGGCCGGGAGATTGATCGCGATCACGCGCGTCTCATTGTCCGAGCGCAGCACCGCGGGCTGGTGCGGCTGCACTTCGAACGAGGCGATGTCCCAGCTCTCCATGGCTCCTCCGGCTCGGGGCGCAGCGTCGGTCCGCAATTATGACGCGGCTCCTGCGGTCGCCGGCTCCCTCGCGCCCTCGTCTCGGCGCGCGAGCCACTCGGCGCCGGGCTGGTCGGTCAGTCCGTGGACGATGATCGAGAGGAACACCGTCAGCGCGGCGATCACGGCTATCCGCTCCCCGCCGGGCACCGTGGAGCCCAGCACGAACAGGGCAAACGTCATCGTCGCCACGCCCTTCGGTCCGAACCACGCCATGAACGTCTTCTCGCCGAGGTCGACCTGGCGGCTGCCCGCCAGGGCGACGAAGATCGCGACCGGCCGAGCCACGACCAGGGTGAAGACGGCGATCGCGACGGTCGCCCACCCGTCCTCGAACAGGGTGTCGAGGGTGAAGATCGCACCGAACACGAGGAACACGCCGAGCTTGACGACCTCGATGATGTCCTCGGCGCGTGACTCGAAGCAGCGGCGGATGTCCGGCCTCCAGATGCCGAACGCGATCGCCGCCACGAAGACCGCGATGAACCCGTTGCCCTCGGGCGGCAGCGTGGCCGCGCCGTACGCGGCGAACGCGACGCCGAGCGCGTACATCGACTTCTGGTGGGGACTGACCTCGTGGCCGAGCGCTCTCGCCCTCGGCATCAGCTTGGACGCCACGAACGCCACGACGATCCCAGTAAGGAAACCGAGCCCCACGTCCTGGATGACGAACTCGTACCAGACGAAGTCCGTGTCCGCGGCGGCCGCCGCGGAGAAGGCGAGCACGGCGGGGAGCGCAAGCCCGTCGTTCAGGCCCGACTCGAGGTTGAGCGAGTGGCGCACCAGCCGCGGCACGCGTGGGTTCGTGACCACCGCAGAGGAGAGCACAGGATCGGTGGGTGAGAGAAGCGCGCCCACGAGGAAGGACTCCGTCCAGTCGAGATCCGTGACGGTATGTGTGATCGCCGCGACGAGGACACACGTGAGCGGCATCGCCAGCCCGAGCTTGCGGAGCGGCAGGTGCCACGCCTCCTGGAGCATCTCCTGCTCGACCTCGAGGCCGTCCCGGAACAGGATCAGTACGAGCGCGACGACGGCGAGCCCCTGAACGAAGTCGGAGGTCGGGTCCAGGTCGAGTACGCCGATACCCCCTTGGCCCAGCAGGAAGCCCGCGACGACGAACGCGGCCGTCAGCGAAAGGAGGCTGCGGCGTGCGATTCCGGACACCAGGGCGCCCAGCATCAGCAGCGCGCCGAAGACGGCGAGCGGCTCCTCGAGGAAGTCGACCCCGGCGGCAAGCGGCGGCACTCCGCAACTGTCGCAGAGTCTCTTTGTTCACATCTGACTACGGTGATGTCTCGAATGCGCCGCCCAGCGCTCCTAACCGGCCTGCTTCTGCTCGTAGCCGCACCCGCCGCGGCCGCGCAGGCGCCCCCTCGCGAGCTGGCGCTCAAGAGCGGTTGGCAGGTCCGGGTGGAACCGGCCGCGCCGGGGCTGCCCCAGCCCGCGCCTCCCGAAGAGACAGCGGAGGAGAATGCGCCGCTGGGCGCTCCGGGTACGCCTCCAGGCCGCGCCCCCGAGGTGCCGGGAGAGTGGCGGTCCGCGCGCGTCCCGAGCGTCTTCAACACGCGGGCGCTCCCCGCTCTCTATCCCGGCCAGGTGCGCCGCTACCGCCTTACCTTCACCGGCCCCGAGACCCCGCCTGGTTTCCGCTGGCTGATCGAGTTCGAAAGCGTGCGCCGCAACGCGGGCGTCTTCCTCAACGGCCGCCGCATCGGCCGCAACGTCGATCCCTACACGCCCTTCACCGTCGAGGCGCGCGGCCTGCGCCCGGGGCAGCCCAACGAGCTCGTGGTGGTCGTGGACGGGCGTAAGAACCCGCGGCTTCCGGAGGGCTGGTGGAACTGGAACGGAATCGTGCGCCCCGTCCGGCTCGTGCCGGCCGGCCCCGCGCACATCCACGACCTGGGGACGCTCTCGCGCGTCGAGTGCAGCGGACCTGCCCGCGGGTGCCGCGCCGAGCTGCTCATCGACGGCGAGCTCGAGCGACGCGGGCCACGCAAGATCGCACCCACGCTCGACGTCGAGCTCCGGGCGCCGGGAGGGCGGCGCACGCGCAGGACCCTCAAGCTCCCCGCCCAGCGCGCGAAGCGCGAGCGCGTGCAGCTGTCGATGCTCGTGCCGGCGCCGCAGCTGTGGTCGCCGGACGCCCCGAACCTCTACACGGCCAGGCTCACGCTGCGCGAGCGCGGCCAGGCCGTTCAGGTCGAGCGGCGCCGGATCGGGCTGCGCTCGGTCGAGATCAAAGGCGGGCACCTCTATCTCAACAACCGGCGCATCCAGCTGCGCGGCGCCTCGATCCACGAGGACATGCCCGGCTCCGGCGCGGCGCTCAGCGGCGCTGACATGGACCGCATCGTCGCCGACCTGAAGGAGCTCGGCGCCAACATCACACGCGCCCACTACCTGCTGAACGACCGTCTCCTGGCGCGTCTGGACCGCGCGGGGATCATGGTCTGGAATCAGGCGCCGATCTGGCAGCGCGACCACGGCGCACAGCTCCTGTGGCAACGCAAGGAGCGCGACCGGGCCCTGCTCACGGTCCGCCGCACGGTCACCGCCGCCCGCTCCCACCCCTCGGTGCTGACGCACTCTGTGGCTAACGAGCTGAGCTTTACCCCGGACAACAAGCCCGGTACGCGCAGCTTCCTCCTCCGGGCACAGGCGCTTGCGCGCGACATCGACCCCACGCTGCCGATCTCGGTCGACATCAAGGGACGCCCGGGCTTCGCCGAGCAGTTCACCTACCACGAGTTCGACATGATCGGCCTCAACCAGTACTTCGGCTGGTACCTGTGGGTCGAGGACTTCAGCCTGCTCGACCTCTACATCCAGGAGCTGCGCGACCACTATCCGCGACACGCCATCGTGATGACCGAGTGGGGCGCGGAGGCCCGGCCCGAGCTGGCCACCGCCGCGCTCGACGTCAAGGGGGGCTATCCCTTCCAGGCCTTTCACGCGAACCGGACGCTCGACGTGATCGAGCGCTCGCCGGTGCTGTCGGGCGCGATCTACTGGACGCTGCGCGAGTTCGAGATCTATCCGGGTTGGACCGGTGGCGCCGGCAAGCGCCCGCCCGAGTACGAGCCGAACACCCGCCACCACAAGGGCCTGGTCGGCTACGAGGGCGAGCGCAAGCCCGCCTTCTGGGTGGTGCGCGACCGCTACCTGCGTACGCCGCTCTATCCATAGGGCCCGCTAGGGCGCGGGCTGCCCGCCGCCAAGCTGGGCGAGCAGCGCCCCCACATCCCAGAAGTTGACGTCCTCTACCACGAGGCCGTCGTCGTCGAAGCGGCTGAAGGTGGCGCCCTCGACCCGGATGCGGTTGCCCGTGGCCTCCATTCCGAGGAAGGGGCCGCTGTGGGTGCCGCTGGCCTCCCAGCGATCCGCGTTCGCGTCCTCGCCTACGACCAGGTCGAGCTGACGTATGTGGAAGTCGGGGAAGGCCGCCAGCAGGTCGGTGGCGCGGGCGCGGATCGCGTCCCGCCCGCGCAGCACATCGGGCGAGCCGACGTCACGGATCACCGCGTCTGGAGCGAAGACCGCCGCCACCGCATCCGGGTCGTGCGTGTTCCACGCTGCGAAGGTGGCCCGGTTCGCTTCGACGATCTGCTCGTAAGTGGCCACGGACTATCCCTTCAGATACGAGCGCCCGCGCGGCGATAGCCGGTAGCCCTTCTCGAGGCTCTCGGTGAGCCCGAGCTCCTTGAGCTTGCGCACATCCGCCTTGAACGGAGCCTTTTCGCGGCCGAGCTCCGCGGCCAGGTCGGCTGCCAGGGTCGCTGGACGCTCGGCGATCAGCTCGAGCACCCGGCGGGTCCAGGGCCCGTGGCGGCTCGCGGCGTCGAAGCGCGCCAGCCGCGCGTCGATCTCTGCCCGCTCTCCTGCGTCCAGCGGGGCGCGCTCACGGAGAGCAACGCGCGGGTCCGGACCCTCCAGCCGGAAGGCGATCCTGTAGAGGGTGCCGTCGGCTCGCAGACTCGCCAGAAGCGCCCGACGGTCCGGAGCGCCGGCCCTGCGTGCGTCGGCGTCGCTGATCGCCTCCTCGCCGACCTGCTCGACCGACTCGATGGCGAGCACCCCGGCGCGGGTTCGAAGCGTCCCGCCCGCCTTGACCGTCGGCCGGCGCCAGCGCCGAAAGGCGAGCGTGACCTCACCGGCCTGTATGCGCTGCAGCGTCTCCTGCCTGAACAGCATCGCTTTGCCGGGCCATCCTATGCTGCCCCTGGTGCTGCTCAGGCTCACCCTGCTCGCCGCGCTTTGCGGGCTGCTCGCCCTGCCGCTGCCGGCGCGCGCGCAGCTGCCCCCGGACGTGGCACGCATCCACTCGGCGGTGATCGAGCTGGCCAAGGCCAAGCAGCGAGCGAAGGCACGCGCGGCCGCACGCGACCGCGCGGCCGCACGGGCCATGAACGCGTGCCGCACGGCTGGACCGGGCTGGCGGCGCATCCGCTCGGTGGGGGACCCCTCCCAGCGGGAGGCGTACGCCCGCGGCGCCCGGATCCTGTGGCGGAACCTGAGCGCGGTGGCCGGGCGTAGCGGCTCGGCGGAGGTCTACGCGCCCCTCTTCTCGCGCCTTCTGCGCCGTCTCACGCCACCTCCCGCCGACCCGGTGCTCGCGGCGGGGGTCGAGGCGCTCCAGGGCCGCTTCAGGTTCGTCGCAGCCGCCCACTCGTTCGGCTCCTGCGCGACCTTCGAGAAGCAGCTCCGGCAGGTGCGCGAGTTCGATGTCGGCGGCCGGCACGGCGTGGCCGGCGACTACCGAGCGGGGCGCATCCACAACCGGCTGATCCGCTACGTCGCCACGCGGCAGCGCAGGGCGGACCTGCGCCACGGCGGGTCGACCTACAAGACGACCCTCGACGCGGCTAGGAACCAGATCGTGGCGCTCGGCGGCGACTACGGCTACGCGAGCTACTTCACCGCCGCGCACTCACTCAACAACTAATCCCGCCGAATCTCAAGCGCCCGGCGCGCCGCCCCCCGGCGGCCCGCTCGCCGGCACCACGAACGCGAGGTCGTCCTCGTAGCAGTAGGACCAGTCCTCGCCGGGCTCCACCGAGCTGACAATCGGGTGGCCAGACTCACCGTGGTGCTTGGTGGCGTGCCGGTTGGGCGACGAGTCACAGCAGCCGACGTGCCCGCAGGTGCGGCACACCCTCAAGTGGACCCAGCGATCGCCGGTCTTGAGGCAGTCCTCGCAGCCCGGCACGGAGTCGGGGCGGTCCACCAGGACCTGGTCGAGATGAGAGCAGCCGGCCACGCCTGAAGTGATACAGGATCGCCCCCGCGGGGAGATCGCAGCAGCTTCCCGGCGGCGGTACGCTGGGCCGGCCGTGCATGTCCAGGTGCGACTGGGTTCGGGGTTGGCCACCGCCGCCGGCACGCGGCGGCTGCGAATCGAGCTTCCGCGGGAGGCGACCGTCGACACGCTGCTCGCCCGCGTCAGCGAGCTTGAGCCGGCGATCGCCCCGGCCCTCGGCTCCGCCCTGCCGGTCGTCAAGGGCACGCATGCCAGTCGCACCCAGGCGCTCACCGACGGCGACGAGATCGCCCTCCTGATCCCAGTGGCCGGCGGCGCCGGCCCAAGCACCGTGGCCGGCCGCGCCGGCCCAAGCACCGTGGCCGGCCGCGCCGGCCCAAACACCGAGAGGAGACAGTCATGGCCGTAGAGCCCGCCGCACCCGCCGCACCCGCCGGCCAGGCCCACCCCACCGTCTTCGTCGACACCTTCACGGACGGCCTGCTCGGCCCTGACGTCGAGATGCTCGGGCCGGTCGAGGACGGCGGCCACATCGTCGTCAACACCACTCCCGGCTGCTGGGGACCGATGATCACCCCCTCGCTCCGCGGCGGCCACGAGGTGGCCCAGCCGGTGGCGGTGGCGGGCGCCGAGCCGGGAGACGCCATCGCGATCCGCATCAAGGACATCGAGGTCACCTCGATCGCCACGGCCTCGGGCAACGACACCTCCCCGGAGGGAAGCTTCAACGGCGATCCCTACTGCGCGGCCGTCTGCCCGGGCTGCGGCAAGGAGTACCCGGAGACCCGGCTCGAGGGCATCGGGCAGGAGGCCGTGCGCTGCGCGAACTGCGGCGCGGACGCGACTCCGTTCAAGTTCACGAACGGCTACACGATCGCGTTCGACCACGGCCGCAGCGTGGGCGTCACGGTTGGGCGCGAGCCCGCCGAGCGCATCGCCCGCGAGGCCACCCGCTATGCCGCACTGCCGGAGAACTCCGTCCAGAACCCGATCCTCGCCTTTGCGCCGCACGACCTCGTGGGGCTCGCGGCGAGGCTGCGGCCGTTCATGGGCCAGCTCGGCACGACCCCCTCTAAGACGATCCCGGACTCCCACAACGCGGGCGACTTCGGCTCGTTCCTGATCGGCGCTCCGCACGACTACTCGATCACCGCGGAGGAGCTTGCCGAGCACCGCACCGACGGGCACATGGACGTCGATGCGGTGCGCGCCGGCGCGATCCTGATCTGCCCGGTCAAGTTGGCGGGCGGCGGCGTGTACATGGGCGACATGCACGCGCTCCAGGGTGACGGCGAGATCGCCGGCCACACCTGCGACGTCTCCGGCACGGTCACATTGCAGGTCGAGCTGCTCAAGGGGCTCGGCATCGACGGGCCGCTGCTGTTCCCGCTCGGTGAGGACCTGCCCTACCTGGCCCGGCCGCTGTCCGGCCAGGAGCGCACGCGCGCGGAGGAGCTCGCGCGCGAGTGGGGTCTCGACGGCCTTGAGGAGTCGGCGCCGATCTCGGTGATCGGCACCGGCCCGGACCTCAACAGCGCCACCGACAACGGCCTCGAGCGCGCGGCGTGGCTGCTCGGCATGGAGGTACCGGAGGTCAAGAACCGCGCCACGATCACCGGCGCCATCGAGATCGGCCGCCACCCCGGCGTCGTCCAGGTGACCTTCCGCGCGCCGCTCGACCGCCTCGAGGAGCGCGGCCTGATGCCCTACGTGCGCGACCAGTACGGGATCGGATAGGGGGCGGCCGGCCCGGGCCCGGCCGACCCCTACCGAACGGTTTCCGCGGCGAACGCCGGCATCACCTCGTCCGCGACCAGCTTCAGCTGGCCGCGGATGTCCGGCACGTTCTCGACGTCCTCGTTAGTGAAGAACTTGACCAGGTGAGGGTCGGAGAGCGCCAGGATCATGTGGTTGACGCCGGCCGGCTCGATGTCGGTCTGGATCTTCGCGACCACCTCCTCCGGCGTGCCCGCGATTGACAGCTTCTCCACGTAGTCGGGAGTGAACGCCTCGTAGGCGCCCTTGATGTCGCCTGCGCCGAGGGCATCCACGACCGGCTGGAGCTCTGCGGCATCGATTCCGTGACGTGCGAGCTGCTCCGCGGGCATCGAGGAGATGTAGAAGGCGACGAGCAGCCGCGCCGCGTGTTTGGCGGCGGCGGAGTCCTCGCCCACAACCGTGACCACCCAGGCGCCGACGTCCAGCTCGTCGAACGAGCGCCCGGCCTTATCGGCGCCGATGCGCATGTTCTCGACCTGGTAGTCGTAGGCCTCGCGCGAGTACCCGAGCGCCTGGTGCAGGCCGTCGGCCAGCTCACCGGCGGTCTGGAACGAGCGCGGGCCCTTCATCCCGCCCATCAGTAGCGGGATCCGCTCCTGCACCGGCCGGGCGGCGGTGAACAGGCCGGTGTACTTGAAGAAGTTCCCCTCGAAGTCGATCTTGCCCTCGTCGAGGAACGTGCGCATCACGTGCAGCGCCTCGCGCAGGCGCGAGAGCGGTTTGCGGCTCGCCCAGTCGAGGTGGTACTGCGCCATGAGGCCGAAGTTGCCGGTCGAGACGACGCACTCGGTGCGCCCACCGGTGATCTCGTCGAGCGTCGCGAGCTGCTGGCAGATCAGCGTCGGCTCGCGCAGGAACACGTGCGTCACGTTGGGCCCGAAGCGGATCCGCTCCGTCTTGTCGCCCGCCGCGGCGAATAGCGTCCAGAGATCCTTGTGCCAGGTCTCGTCGACCGCGTAGCAGGCGTAGTAGCCGAGCTCGTCCGCCGTTTTGATCATCTCGATCGAGTCCGGCAGCGGGTAGTCCGGCAACATGCAGTAGCTGAACTTCATTCGGTCCTCTCCTCCGCCTCGCCGCTAGCACTCGGCTGGCCGAGTGCGTGCGGATCGTTTTCTTCGGGCATGGTCTCCGAGCCGAGCCCCGCCACGAGCACCTCGTCCGCGAAGTGCTTGTGCATCCATCCGAGGTGGTCCCAGCGCGCGGCGACGATGCGCTTGGTGTCCCAGGCCGGCAGGTCCTGCTGCGGGAACGTCTCCATCTTCGCCGGGTCCACCTCGTAGACGTGCTCGAAGCGCTGGATCACATCGTCGTTGATGCGCGTGGGCTCGGGCGGCTTCTGCTCTCCCAACCTGAAGATGCTCATTCGTACGCCTCGTCCATCATCTGCTTGCCGGGATTCATGATGTTGTTCGGGTCGAGCGCGGCCTTGATGCGCTTGACCACCTCCCAGGCGCTTCCCATCTCGGTGGGCACGAGCTCGGCGTCGCCCTCCCGCGTCGCGCCGTGACAGGCCGTGATCGAGCCGCCGTGCTTGAGAGCCACCTCCGCGATCTCGCGCTTGCAGGCCACCCAGCCGGCCCAGTTCTCGTCGTCGAGGCGCTGCTCCCAGATCCCGACGTCGATCTCGACGAGGTAGTCGCCCCACGGCTTGTGGGCGCCGTTCGTGTAACAGAACATGCCCCAGTCGTCGAAGATCCCGTACTGCTCGATGTAGCGCTCGACGATCGCGTGCCACTCCTCACGCACCTTCGGTAGCACGGAGTAGTTGAGCGCGGCGTCCTCGCAGTGCCAGGACATCGGCACCACCTGGCCGTCGCGCGTGCGGCCGTGGAGCGGCGTGGCGTAGCGGTCGTGGCGCGAGGCCCAGTCGCCCTCGGAGATCTCGTCGCCGAGGTACTTGCCGCCGTCCGCGCGGCCGAGCTCCATGACCCGCTTCGACGCCGGCTCCACCTCCGCCCGCGACCCGTACATCGCCACCGCCACCACCGCCTTCACCCAGTCCGGCTGCGGGATGTACGCCTCGTCGTCGCGCCGCAGGTAGCGGAGCTTCCACTCGTCGAACAGGACCACGCCGGCGAGCGTCGCGAGCCCCGAGCGAGTCAGCGCGCCCGTGGTCCGGTACGCCTTCATGTAGTCGTCGAAGGCGAAGAACGCGGCGAACTCGACCTCCGGCTTGGGAAACAGCTCGAGCGTCGCCTCGGTCGTTATCCCGAGCGTCCCCTGGTGTCCCGTGAAGAGCTGCTTCAAGGTCAGACCGGTCGACGACTTGCGCAGCTTGCGCCCGCCGCCCTCGCCGATCTCGGCGATCTCCCCCGTGGGCAGCACCACCTGCATCGAGATCACGAGATCGCGCGTGTGGCCGAAGCGCGCGCCGAGAAGCGACCAGCCGCCCGTCCCGATGCGGCCGCCCACGAGCGAGCACGGGTAGGACGCCGGGTCGTCGGGATAGAAGACCCCGTGCGGGTGCAGCTCCTCGTTCAGCTTGAGCATGTTGATGCCGGGGCCGACGGTGACCGTGCGATCCGTGAGGTCGATCTCGTGGATCAGGTTCATCAGCTTGACGTCGACGCAGATGCCGCCGCGCAGCGGCACGGCGCCGTCAGACAGCCCCGTCCCGCCGGCGCGCGGCACGACCGGGATCCGCAGCCGGTTGGCGAGCTTGACGACCTCGGATACCTCCTCGGCCGTCTCCGGCAGCACGGCCACGTCCGGCATGAACTCCGCCCAGCGGTGCACCGGGAACGGAGCCGGCACGCGCGTGCGGTTGACGCGCGAGGTCAGGTTCGGTAGCACGCGATCCTCGTCGCCGATGATCGCGCGCAGCTCGTCGATGACGCCGTCGTCGACCGCGCTCTTGAACGCGACGCTCATGACGCGCCCTCCGTCGCGGCGGCGGCCGGGCCCTGCGAGTGCCCACCCACCTCGATGCCGGCCGACTGCGCCACCAGCTCAAACAGGTCGAGCACCTCAAGGGAGCCGTCGGCGGCCTCCGAGAGCGGCCGCTCCGACCAGGGGCAGGCGCTCACCAGCGTGTCCACCTCGAGCGCCTTCGCCCGCTCCACACGCCGGCGGCTGATCTCGGCGGTGATCTCGGGCTTCTCGACCGGCAGCCCGGCCCCGCCGCCCGAGCAGTAGGACCACTGGGTCACGTGGTCGACGTCGTTGAAGGTGAGCCCCGGGATCGCGCGCAGGAGCTCGCGCGGCGGCTCGTGCACGCCCTTGCGCTTGTTCAGCCGGCAGGGATCGTGGTAGGTGACCGTCCGCTCGACCGGCCCAGTCAGGCTGAGGCGCCCGTCGCGCACCAGCTCGGCGACGAGCTCGACCCCGAGCACGATCTCGAAGTCGTAGTCGTCGCCGAACATCCGCGGGTAGTCCTCCGTGAACGCGATGTAGTCGTGCGGATCGGGCGCGAGGATCCGCTTGGCGCCGACAGCGCGCCAGTCGGCGACGTTGTGCTCGGCGTGCTTGCGCGCGAGGTCGACGTAGCCCATCTCCGCCGCCGGTCCGCCGCAGCACCATTGCTCGCGCATGAGGCCGAACTCGACGCCGGCCTTCTGGAGCAGGAGTGCGAAGGCGCGGCTGTAGGAGGTGCGGTAGAAGGCCGCCTCGCAGTCGACGAACAGGATCGTCTCGCCGCCCTCGGGGAGGTCGAGGCCCTCCGCCCAGTCGCGGACATGTTCCTGGCTGACCGGAACGTCGCCCAGGACCGGCTCGTTGGTGCCCTCGGCGAGGCGCTCGTTCCAGAGCTTCCAACCGGGGCGCTCGTTGCCGGTGGCGACCATGAGCGCCCGCATCGCCTTCACGACGTCGACGGTGCGGGTGCGGTGGCGGTAGAAGTCGCCCGTGAAGAGGGTGTTGGGGCAGCGCAACTCGCAGGCGCCGCACTGGGTGCAGTGGACATAGTCGTCGGCCACGTCCTCGACCGACACCAGGCCCCGCTCCATCGCGACGATGTTCGCGTGGAACGCCGTGGGCGTGTGGTTCTCGTTGCGGGTGACCTGCATGACCGGGCACACCTCGCGACAGAACTTGTGCCCGGACGAGAAGCAGCCGAAAGCGTTGTTGCGCCACTGCTCGACGAACTCACGCTGCAGCTCGCCGTCGCCGTTGGGTGAATAGTCGGCCACGGGCCTCCTTTCGCCTAGCTCAGGGGCAGGCGGGGCGAACGTATCACTTATTCCAGGGCCAGAAGACGGGTTCGCTGCTCCTCGACGTCGAAGGTCGCCGTGGGCCAGTCGAGCCCCATCCCCTCGAGCTCCGCGATCAGCAGCTTCGTCACAGCCCAGTTGCGGTACCACTTGCGGTCCGCGGGAATGACGTACCACGGCGCGGCCTCGCTGTTGCAGCGGCGTAGCGCGTCGCCATAGGCCTCCAGGTAGTCGTCCCACAACGGACGCACCTCGAGGTCGCCGGGGTTGAACTTCCAGTACTTGGTTGGGTCGTCGAGGCGGGCGAGCTGGCGCTCGCGCCATTCCCCGGGCGAGATGTGGAGGTAGCACTTCACGATCCGCATGCCGCCGCGGGCCAGCCCCTCCTCGAAGCGGTTTATCGTCCCGTAGCGGCGCGCCCACGTGGAGCGCGGAGCGAGCTCGCGGACGCGCACCGTCACGATGTCCTCGTAGTGCGAGCGGTCGAAGACGCCGATGTAGCCGGGCTCCGGGAGCCGGCGCCGGATCCGCCACAGGAAGGGGTGGCGAAGCTCCTCCGGCGTCGGGGCCTTGAAGGCGGTGATGTGCACCCCCTGCGGGTCCATCTGCCCCACCACGTGCTCGATCGTCCCGCCCTTGCCCGAGGTGTCGAGGCCCTGAAGCACGAGCAGCAGACTGCGGTCGCCGCCGGCCCGGCCATGCGCGTATAGGCGCTCCTGCAGGTCCGCGAGCGTCGGCGCCAGCTGAGCCTGGTCGTTCCTCGTCGCCGACTTGCCGCCGGGCGCCTGCGGCGTGGCGCGCGCGTCGACCGTCGACAGGTCGAGGCCGCCGGCGGGGACTCGCAGCGTGTCGGCCAGCGACCGCTTGGATTTGCCGCCCCCAGCCATCGCATCGCGACTCTACGTCAGAGCGGGCGAGTGAGGTAGCGCTGGAGGTTAGGCGCGATCGCCTCCACGAGCGCCTGTGGATCGAGCGAGGCGAGCGGTTCGACCCGGATCACGTAGCGGGCCATGATGAGCCCTACCACCTGCGAGGCGATGAGATTCGCCCTCAGCTCGGGCTGGTCGACCGCGAGGCTCCGGGCGAAGGCCGCGACCACGCGGTTGGCCACCAGCTCGCGCGCCAGCTCCGCGGCGTGGGGCTCGGAGGCGGCGGCGCGGAGGACGCCCGTCAGCACGTTGCGTGAGTCCTGGTTCTCGATCATGCCCACCGCGAAGCGCGCGAGGCGCACGCCCGCTTCGGACTTAGGTCCTTCGAGAACCTGCGGCACGATCTCCTCGGGCTCGAACGGCAGCTCCATGACCTTGAGGAAGAGCTCCTGCTTGGAGCCGAAGAAGTGCACCACGAGCGCGGGATCCACGCCCGCCTCCTCGGCGATTCCGCGAATCGTCGTCCGGTCGTAGCCGAGCTCGGCGAACCGGCGCCGCGCCGCATCGGCGATCGCCTCGCGCGTCCCGCTTTCGCCCGGCCGCCGGCCTGCTCGTGTTCCCTCGACTGCGCTCATGGTTGACATCTTAATTCAACGTGCATAGAATTCAACACGCGTTGAATCAAGCCACGAACTCAAGCGGGAGTCCGCAATGACTACCACCACCGCACCAGTGCAGAGCATCCCCTCAATCGATCCGGCGGTCTACGAGGGCCGCTGGAAGACGCTCTTCGTCCTCGCCCTGAGCCTCGTGATCATCGGGCTCGACAACACGATCCTGAACGTGGCGCTGCCGACGCTTCAGGCGGAGTTCGACGCCTCCGCGTCCGGCCTGCAGTGGATGGTCGACTCCTACCTGCTCGTCTTCGCCGGGCTGCTGCTCGTGTTCGGCACGCTCGGCGACCGCTTCGGGCGCAAGCTCGCGCTCCAGGCGGGCGTGACGATCTTCGGCCTCGCGAGCCTTGGCGCGCTGATCGCCGACTCGTCCGGCCAGGTGATCGCCGTGCGCGCCCTGATGGGCGTTGGCGCCGCCCTGATCATGCCGGCCACGCTGTCGATCATCGCCAACGTCTTCCCGCCCGATGAGCGCGGCAAGGCGATTGGCATCTGGGCGGCGCTTGCGGCCGTCGGAATCGGCCTCGGTCCGCTCACCGGCGGGCTGCTGCTCGAGTGGTTCGACTGGTCCTCGGTCTTCCTCGTGAACATCCCCTTCGCGGTCGCCGCGCTGCTGCTCGGCATCCGGCTGGTCCCGGAGAGCCGCGATCCCCGTCCTGGGGCGTTCGACATCCCCGGCGCGCTGCTCTCGACCGCGGGCTTCAGCGCGCTCGTCTACGCGGTGATCGAGGCACCCGGGGAGGGCTGGACGAGCGGCCTCGTCCTCAGCCTGCTCGCCGTCTCGGTCCTGCTGCTTGCCGCGTTCGTGTGGTGGGAGCGGCGCACGGACGAGCCGATGCTCGACCTCGCGTTCTTCCGCAACCCGCGCTTCAGCGTCGGCACGGCGGCGGTGAGCGTGGCGTTCTTCGCGCTGCTCGGCGGGATCTTCGCGCTCACGCAGTACCTCCAATTCGCGCACGGCTACTCCGCGATCGAGGCCGGGGCGATCATGAGCCCGATGGCGCTCGGGCTGATCATGGGCGCGGGCTCGTCGAGCCGCGCGGTCGGGCGACTCGGGAGCGCGCGGGTGGTCAGCGCCGGCCTCTTCGGCATCGCCGTGATGCTTGCGCTCACGCTCCTGTGGGAGCCGGATACCTCGGCCGGCTGGCTGCTCGCCTGGTTCTTCGGCATCGCGCTGTCGATGGGCTGGGTGATGGCTCCCGCCACGGATGCCGTGGTGGGCGCGGTGCCGGCGGCACGCTCCGGCGTGGCCTCGGCGATGAATACCGTCGCGCGGATGGTGGCGGGCGCGCTCGGGGTGGCGGTCGTCGGCTCGCTCGTCAACTCGATCTACTCGGATGACCTCGAGAGCTCGGTCAGCGCCCTGCCACCCGACGCCCAGGACGCGGCGCAGGAATCGATCGGGGCAGCCGTTGCGATCGCCGGCAGGCTGCCAGGCGACCTCGGGAGCGGCTTGGCCTCGGCGGCCTCGGACGCCTTCGTCCAGGCGATGGCGATCGGCCTCTCGGTCGCGGCCGCGCTCGGGGCCGCCACGGCGGTGGTCGTGGCGAAGCGCCTGTGAGGCGCGGGGCTCAGCCGGCGGCCCTGAAGCCGATCGGCTGAGCCCCTTCCCACAGGGTCAGCCGGCCGAGCTCCCTCAGCTGCTCCCCGCCGTCCTCGACGGTCAGGAAGTGGTTGCCGGCGAGCTGGCCGACGATCGAGGCGAAGCGGCAGCCGCCGTACGGCACCAGGATCTCGGTCTCGCTGTAGCCGCCGGGATACCAGAGGATCTCGCCGGGCGCGGGGTGGCTCGTGTGGTTCTCGAAGCGCAGGTTGGTCTCGAAGTCGCCCATCGGTACCCAGCACGACTCGCCGCTCCAGCGGACGTGTATTAGCTTGCTCTCGAATGGCAGCAGGTGCTGGAAGGCCGCGCAGGTCGCCGGCGCCTTCTCCTCCTCCATGCGCGCGGTCAGCTCGAACGGCCCGGCGTCGATCCGAAGCGTCGTCATGGCTCGAAATCCTCCACGAAGCGTGCGAGCGCGTCCACGGCGAGCGCCACGTCGGCCTCGGCGACCGACTCGTCCGGGTGATGGCTGACCCCGTCGGCGCAGCGGACGAAGAGCATCGTCACCGGCGCCACCGCCGCCATGACCGCGGCGTCGTGGCCGGCGCCGCTGGGGAGGCTCAGCGGCTCTGTCCCCGCCGCTGCGCGGGCGGCGTTCGTCATCAGCTCGGTCAGCCGGGGGTCGCAGCGGACCGCGTCCTCGTCGTGCAGCGCCTCCCAGGAGAGCTCCACGCCGCGCGTCGCGGCCACACGCTCGGCGCACCCGCGCACGCGCGTGACCGCAGCCGTCCGCTCCGCGTCCTCGGGGTGGCGCACGTCGAGCGTGAGCTCCGCCGCGCCCGGGATCACGTTCGGGGCCCCCGGCGTGACCGACAGCTGCCCGACCGTCGCGACCAGCCCCGCGGTCTCGCGCGCGACCGCCTCGGCGGCGAGCGTCAGCTCCGCGGCCGCGCCGAGCGCATCGTGGCGCAGCTCCATCGGCACCGTGCCGGCATGGCCCGCCACGCCGGTAAAGCGCAACGCCACGCGGGTCTGGCCCGAGATCCCGGAGACGATCCCGAGCGGGAGGCCGCGCGCTTCGAGCAGCGGTCCCTGCTCGATGTGCACCTCCGCGTAGCCGGCGATCGACGCCGGGGCTCGCGCCGCGGGGCCGAGCGCCGCCGGATCGCCCTTGAACTCGCGGATCGCCTCCTCGAGCGAGATGCCGTCGGCGTCCACTCGGCTCAGGTCCGCGCGATCGAAGCGCCCCGCCAGCACCGAGCTGCCGAGGAAGGCGGTGCCGAAGCGGGCGCCCTCCTCGTCCGCGAAGGCCACGACCTCGAGCGGCAGCCGCGGCCGCCGGCCCGCCGCGTCCACGGTTGCCACGACGGCGATCGCCACGAGCACGCCGAGCACGCCGTCGTAGCGGCCGGCGTCACGCACGGTGTCGAGGTGCGAGCCGAGCAGCAGCGCCGACCCCCCGTGATCGCCACCGTCGTAGCGACCGATCAGGTTGCCGATCGCGTCCCGGCGCACGGTCATCCCCGCCGCCTTCATCCAGCCAGACACGGTCCTGAGCGCCGACGCGTGGGCGGGCGTGCCGAAGAGTCGCGTGATCTGGCCGGGCTCGTCGCTGCAACGGGCGAGGAGGTCGGCCCGCTCCATGACCGTCCGCGCAGGCTCAGCTCCCACGGTAGGTGCTGTAGGCCCATGGGGAGACGAGCAGCGGGACGTGATAGCTCGCCTCCGGGTCGGCCACGCCAAAACGGACCGGGACCAGGGCGAGGAAGGGCCGGTCGTCCGCGGCGAGCCCGGCGCCGGCGAAGTAGGCGCCGACGTCGAAAACGAGCTCGTAGGAGCCCGCGCGCAGCTCCCCGGGGCCGAGCAGCGGCCGGTCGGTTCGGCCGTCGGCGTTCGTGCGGGTCTGCGCGAGGATCTCGGGCGCACCGTCCTCGCCCGCATGCAGCTTGAGCACGACTCCCATACCCTCGGCCGGCCGGCCGCGGGCTGTGTCGAGTACGTGGGTCGTGAGCTTCCCGCCGGAGGGCATTCAGGCCTCTCGCGTCATGTGCAGCGTGATCGTGCCGAAGGCAGGGAACGGCGGCACGAACACCTTCCGGTCGTCGCCGTGTGGATCGCGCGTCATGTTGCGCGCCGCGAGCTCCACCGCACCAAGCTGCGAATAGCGCTCGAGCAGACGCTTGCCCATCTCGTGAACGAGCTGCTGGATCGACTCGCTCACGAGGTCGTGGAAGACGGCCGCGCAGACATCCCGCACCTGCTCGCCGGCCACGTAGCGCTCGGGCGCGTCGCCGAGCGCGTCGGCCGGGTCGGCGTAGGACCAATGAACGTTGAGGTTGATGAAGAGCGGCCGGTCCGAGCGCTCGGGCAGGGTCGTGTACTCGTCGCGGACGAAGCGGGTGAACGCGCTCCCCTCGACCTTGAGCAGCTCCATCCCGACGCGGCCGGAGCGCGCCTCCGAGAGCGCGACGCCCCTGCCCTCGCGGCCGTAGCGCAGCGCCGCCACGGCGTGCTCGCCGGGCACGCGCCGTCGCAGGACGCCGCTCGGCTCGAAGCCGCCTTCGCCCGGCACCTGCGCGGGCTCGAAGGGCAGCTCGCGCGCGCTCACGCGCACGGCCTGCATCTGCTCGTAGCGCTCGAGGAAGCCGCCGCCGAGCAGGGCCAGGTAGCCCTCCAGGGTCGCGCCCTCGTACTCGCGCGCCTGTCCCAGGATGAAGTTCTTCATCGAGTCGGTGGCGACCACGCTCGAGTTGTCGCCGCGCGTGTAGGCGGGCAGGAAGTTGTCGCCGAAGACCTCGACCGTCACCTCGTTCGCGAACAACACGTTGTCGCGCCCGCGGAAGCTCGACTCCGGGATCTGCGCCAAGCCCTCGAGTGGCGTCGCGTAATGACGGTAGACCGGGACCGACGCCTTGCCGTAGCTGATCTCGTACGCGATTCCCGGGAGCGCGCCGTCGCCGATGTGGTCCTCGAGCCGCAAGGCAGCGATCTTCGCAATTTCGCGCAGTGCGGTCTCACGCTCCTCCCGCGGGGAGCGCTCGAGTCGCTCCTCGGCGTTCGCGACGATGCTCGCGGGCGTGTGCTCGCGAACGCACACGACGAACGGGAAGCCGAACTTCTCGCGGTAGGCGCGGGTCGCCCGTTCGAGCCGACTGCGCTCCTCCTGCCTTGCCCGGTCGAGCCCCGCCGACGTCTGCTCCGCCGCCGAGGCGGGCGTCAGGTCTCCCCCGCCCGCGAGCTCGGGATGGGCGCGGATCAGCCCGAGCTGCCGCTCCGGCGGCGCGTGCTCGACCGCCCGCACCATCGCCTCGTGGAGCGCGCCCAGCGACGCGAAAGGCCGCTCCTCCCACGCCGCCTCGGCGACCCAGGGCGAGGTCTCGAACGCGAACCCGACCTCCTCGACGAAGGAGTCCCGGTCCAGCGCACCGAGCTCGGCGATGGTCTTCACCGCAGGCCCACGATGTCGTCCGGCCGGACGGGCACACGGGTCAGCGGTCGCCCGCAGGCCTCGCGGATCGCCGCCACGATGGCCGGCGTCGAGGAGATCGTGGGCGCCTCGGCCGCTCCGTTCAGCCCGTAGGGCGCCTCGGGCTGGGCGAGCTCGAGGATCGTGCTCCTGACCGGTGGCATGTCGAGGATCGTCGGGATCAGGTAGTCCGTGAAGGACGGGTTGCGCACCCGCCCCTCGGACAGCTGGATCTCCTCCATCACCGCCAGGCCGAGGCCCTGTGCGATCCCGCCCTCGAGCTGTCCCTCGAGGGCGAGCGGGTTCATCGCCCGCCCCACGTCCTGCGCCGTGGCGATCTCGACGACCCGTACGAGGCCGAGTTCCGCGTCGACATCGACGACCGCCCGGTGCGCCGCGAAGCAGAAGGCGAGGTGGGAGTTGCCCTGCCCGTTCTCGTCCAGCGGCTCGGTGCCGCGCGGTCGGTACTCGCGCGTCCTCTCGACGGGTTCGGCTCCGATCAGCTCGGCAAGCGGCAGGCTCTCCAGCCCCGCGCCGGCACCGAGCCGAGCACGCGCCCGCTCGAGGAGCGCTGCCCGAACCGCCTCGCAGGCGTCCCGGACCGCCCCGCCCGTGAACCATGTCTGGCGCGACGCCGACGAGGATCCGGCATTGCCCACCTGCGTGTCGGCGGGCAGCACGATCACGCGCTCGATCCCGAGCACGTCGCGCGCGATCTGAGCGTGGACCGTGATGCCCCCCTGCCCGACCTCGCAAGCGGCGGTGTGAACCTCCACCTGCGGCTCCCCGCTCGCCACCGACACGCGCACGCGCGCGGTCGAGTAGTCGTCGAAGCCGCCCGAGAAGCCGACGTTCTTGAAGCCCACCGCGTAGCCGACCCCGCGCCGGATGCCCTCGCCGTGGGTGGTGTTCGAGACTCCGCCGGGCAGCTCGCGCAGGTCGATGCCATCGGCCGCGAGCGGCTCGGGAAGCGGCATCGAGTCGAGCTCGTCGAGCAGCCGTGCCACCGGGGCCGGCCCCTCGACAACCTGGCCGGTGGGGAGGCTCGAACCGGTGTCCATCGCGTTGCGGCGCCGCAGCTCCACCGGATGCAGGCCGAGCGCGGCGGCGAGCTTGTCCATCTGCGCCTCGTAGGCGAAGCAGACCTGCACCGCACCGAAGCCGCGCATCGCACCGCAGGGCGGGTTGTTCGTGTAGACGATGTACGTGTCGAGATCGGCGTTCGGGCACTCGTACGGCCCGCTGCCTGTAGAGGCCGCGTTGTGGCACACGGCCCGCGAGCTCGACGCGTAGGCGCCGCCGTCGAGCACGATCCGCGCCCTCACGTAGACGAGCTTGCCGTCCCGGGTGGCGCCGTGCTCGTAGCGCATTCGTGCGGGGTGGCGATGCACGTGCCCGAAGAACGACTCCTCGCGCTGGTACACCATCTTCACCGGCCGGGCGGTGTGGAGCGCGAGCATGCAGGCGTGCGTCTGCATCGAGAGGTCCTCACGGCCCCCGAACGCACCGCCGACCCCGGCGAGCGTGAGCCGCACGAGCTCCGGCGCCAGGCCCAGACTCGCGGCGATCTGGCTGCGGTCGACGTGGAGCCACTGCGTCGCGACGTAGAGGTCGACGCCCCCGTCCTCGGCGGGGATCGCGAGTCCCGACTCCGGCCCGAGGAAGGCCTGGTCCTGCATCCCCACCTCGTACTCGCCCTCCACGACGACCTCGGCGAGTGACTCGGCCGACGCCACGTCGCCGTGGCGCACGTGGATATGCCTAAGCACGTTGCCGTCCTCGTGCAGGCGCGGCTCGTCGGTCTCGACCGCCAGCTCCATGTCGACCAGCGGCTCGAGCGGCTCGTAGTCGACCTCGATCAGGCCGGCCGCCCGCCGAGCAGTTTCCGGGTGGTCGGCCGCCACGATCGCCACCGGCTCGCCCTGGTAGCGCACCACGTCGATCGCCAGCACCGGCTGGTCGGGCACCTCGAGGCCGTATGTCTTGCGACCCGGCACGTCCTCGTGCGTGAGCACCGCGCGCACGCCGGGCAGCGCCAGCGCCCGCGCGACATCCACCGAGCGGATGCGCGCGTACGGATGCGGGCTCCGCAGGGTCGTCCCCCACAGCATCCGGTCCGCCCACAGGTCGGATGAGTAGGCGAATTCGCCTACCACCTTGGGGGTCCCGTCCGGGCGAAGCGGGCTCTCCCCGACGCCGTCCGCCGGGCGGACGCGGGTGGCGGCGGCGTCGCTCAAGCGCGCTGCCTCTCGCTCGCCAGCCGCACGGCGTCGAGGATCTTCTCGTAGCCGGTGCAGCGGCAGAGGTTCCCGGCGAGCGCCTCGCGGACGGTGGGCTCGCTCGGCTCCGGGTCCCGTGCGAGGAGGTCGTGAGTGGCCACGATCAGGCCGGGCGTGCAGAAGCCGCACTGGACCGCTCCAGCGTCGAGGAAGGCCTGCTGGACCGGGTGCAGCTCGCCGTCCGCCAGCCCCTCGACCGTCACGACCTCGGCGCCCTCGGCCTGGCCCGCCAGCACCAGGCAGGCGCAGACGAGCTCGCCGTCGAGATAGACCGAGCACGAGCCGCACTCGCCCTGCTCACAGGCGTTCTTCGAGCCCGGCAGCCCCATCCGCTCGCGCAGGACGTAGAGCAGGCTCTCGCCCTCCCACACCCCGTCCGCCTCGCGCGGATCGCCATTGACCGTGCAGCGCAACCGCATCAGCCGGCTCCCCGGGCCCAGCTCAGGGTGCGCCGGGCGAGCACGCGCAGCGCCTCGCGCCGGTAGGCCGCAGTGCTGCGCACATCGTCGATCGGGCGCGCGGCCGCTGCCACGAGCTCGCCGAAGCGGTCCAGCGCCGTGGGCGCGAGCGGCGCGGAGGAATCCCAGCCCTCGTCCTCGCTCAGCACGCCCTCCAGGAAGCTCTCGGCCTCGGCCGCAGCGAGTGGAGTCGGCCCCGCCGATCCGATGCCCGTCCCCACGCGCCTCAGCACCGGATCGATGGCCAGCGCGAACGAGCACGCCGCGATGACCATCGCGTTGCGGGTGCCGATCTTCGAGAACTGCTCGGGGCCCCGAGCGGGCGCCACCAGGATCGCCGCGATGAGCTCGTCCCCGGCGAGCACGCTCCGCTTCGGGCCCACATAGAACTCGCGTGCGGGGACGCGCCTCACGCTGCCCTCGGAAGCCAGCTCGATCTCGGCGTGCGCGGCCACGAGGGGCGGATGCGAGTCGCCGGCCGGCGAGGCAGCCCCGAGGTTGCCGCCGACCGTGCCGCGGTTGCGGATCTGCGGCGAGCCGATCGTGCGCGACGCCATGGCGAGACCGGGCAGGCGGTCGCCGAGCTCGGCGATTACCCGGGCATAGGTCACGCCCGCGCCGATCCGGACAACGCCGTCTTCCTCCCCCCACTCGCGCAGCTCGCCCACGCGCGTCAGGTCGATGATCGCCTCCGGCCGGCTGCGGTCGAAGTTCAGGTCGACCATCACGTCCGTGCCGCCGGCGATCGGCATGCTCCCCGGGTGGGCCGCCCTCGCTGCCAGCGCCTCGTCCCAGGCGGTCGGCTGGATGAACTCCATCGTCACGCCACTCTACGCGCGCGAGTGGGTGGCTCGGCCGCTCGAATTGCGCGGCGCAGCGTTCAGCCGGGACGCTTGCTCCCGGCGACCTCGTAGTGCCAGACGGTCGTGTCGCGCTCGATGAGGTAGCGGTCGCCCTCGGGGTAGCGAAGGGAGGTTTCCACGTCCTCTCCGGTGAGGGCGCGGAGGGCGTCCAGCGAGTCCCAGAGCGAGAACGCCACAAACTCGCTGTGGGCGCCGTCGTCGCGGCGGAGGATCCAAGCACCGCGATTGCCGGGCATCGCCGCGTATGCAGCCAGGCCATCGTCGAGCGCACGGGCGGCGTAGGCGTCGGCGTCCTCACGACGCACGACCCCGGTCCAGATGCGGGCGATCACCCGTTGACCCTCAGCGTGCGCATGTGGGTGACCGTAGGCGGCGCTCGAGGCCCGCGCGTCGGGGAGCACCCCGATTCGCCTCCCTGATCAGGGCTTATTCGACGTCCCAGCCGAAGTAGACCTCCACGCGGCTGATCTTGTTGTCGTCGAAGCCGAAGATCTCGGTGTTGCGAAAGCGCCGCCCGTCGGTCGTCGTGCTCTCGTAGGTCACGAACACCTCGTCGTTCGCCTCCAAGAGCCGCTTGAACTCGAAGGCCTTGGTCCTCTCTGCATTCGGCCAGCAGCGCTCGAAATAGGTCGCGCGATCGATGCCCACGTCGGGTGGGGCCGAGAACGTGAAGTCGTCGGTCAGGAGCTGCTCGAGGATGTCGCGGTCGCCGGATTCGTAGGCGCCGTAGCAGGCGCGCACGACCTGCAGGCGGTCATCGGCGGACATGTGGGTCTCCTCTTCGGGGGTTCACGGAATCTAGACGGGTCTTGGCCGCGAGATTCATCGAGCGTGGCCGGCCCCCGGGCATCCGCTACTACTTGATGGCGTGACCACGGCGACGGTGGCGCTCGAGGAGTCGCGGCGCCAACGGCGCGGGCAGGTGTATGTGGCGCTTGCGGCGATCGCGTGGTCGACCGCCGGAGTCCTGCAGCGCCAGCTGACGCTCGACACCGCCACCCAGGTGGCCGGCCGCGCCGCCTTCGCGGGCACCGCCCTGCTCGCGTTTGTGGCGATCGTCGAGCGCGGCCGGGTCGTGCAGGCGTTCCGCTCCGTTGGGCTCGCCGGAATTGGGGTGGCGCTCTGCATCGCGACCGCCTCGGCCTCGTTCATCGGCGCGCTGAACCAGACGAGCGTCGCCCGCGTGCTGTTCATCCTCGCGCTCGCGCCGGTGCTTGCCGCGCTGCTCGGCCGCGTCCTGCTGGGAGAGGCGATCACGCGGCGCACGGTCTCGGCGATGGCGCTGGCGCTCGGAGGAGTAACCCTGATGGTCGGGGCGCCGGGCGAGGGCAACCTCGCGGGCGATGGGCTCTCATTCCTCGCCACCCTGGCGTTTGCGCTGTCGATCGTCATCACCCGCTGGCGCCACGACGTTTCGATGGCGCCCGCGACCTGCTTGTCGCAGCTGATCCTGGTGGTGGCCTTCTTCGCATTTGCCAGCCCCGGGGAGATCGTCGGCGACGACGTCATGTGGCTCGCGCTGCTCGGAATTGGACAGGTGGGCCTCGGCTTGGCCCTCCTGACTGTCGGAGCGCGTCTGATACCGGCCGCCCAGGTCGCCCTGATCACGCTCCTCGAGGTAGTCCTGGGCCCGGTGTGGGTCTGGCTGGCCCTGAACGAGCGGCCGAGCACGGCAACGCTCGTCGGCGGCGTCATCGTGATCATCGCGATCGTGATCCAGACGCGCGCGGCGCCGGCGGCGGAGCCCGACGACGGCGCGCCGCTCCCGGCACCGCATTAACCCTGAACGGCGACGGTGAGCGCCTCCCGGCCGGCGCGGACCGTGGGGAGGGCGGTGGCGCTGCGGCGGTAAGCGAGATAGATGCGGCGCGGCGGGAGGGGCGGCTCGGTGTTGGTGGTGGGTGGCCGGCGCGCCGCCGTCGAGAGCAGCAGTGACGGCATGAGCGCGACGGCGAGCCCGGCCTCGACCAACGCGCAGGTGAAGCCGATGTCGTCGGTCTCGTAGGCGATCTGCGGCTCGAAGCCCGCGTCGCGGCAGGCCGTGCGTGCGAATGCCGCGCAGGCGGAGTCGACCCTGCCGGCCACGAAGCGCCGGCCGGCGAGCGCGGCCAGCGCGAGCGAGCCGCTCTGCGGCATGAGCGCGCTGGGCAGGCACACGAGCATCGGGTCGTCGACGAGGTGGACGAGCACCACGTCGTGCTCCACCGCGAGCGGCGTGGGCTCGTACTCGTAGACGAGCGCGAGGTCGACCGTCCCATCTCGCAGCCGCTTGAGGCCCTCGTCCGGCTCGGCCTCGACCACGCGCGCCTGCAGACCGGGATGCCCGCTTGCAAGACGCGCGAGCGCCGCTGTGAGGAGGGTCGCTCCTGCACTGGGGAAGCTTGCAATCGCAAGCGTTCCGCGGTCGAGTCCGCCGACGGCCTGAGCGTCCGCGCGGGCCGCCGACAGCGCCTCAAGGATCTCGCCCGCTTGCGCCGCCAGCGCCGCACCCGCCTCGGTCAGGCGGACGCTGCGCGGCCCTCGTTCGAGGAGCGGCACTCCGACCTCGTGCTCGAGCGTCGAGAGCTGCTGGGAGACCGTGGACGGCGTGAACTGAAGCGAGTCGGCGACGGCGGCGATCGTGCCGCGTCGGGATAGCTCGTGCAGGAGCCGTAGACGGCGTGGACTGAGCATCGGCTAGGACACACCTTATGGCATTTAGCTTCGATGGTAGTGCAGGTACGCCCGTGACAGGGTCCAGGGGACCTTGGATCACGAAGCACCCGTACTCGCACGCACGATCGCTCTGCCACACGCCGTCGCGCTCTATGTGGGGGCGGTCGTCGGCGCAGGCGTGCTGCTCCTGCCCGGTGTTGCGGCGTCCACCGCGGGGCCCGCTTCGCTGGTCGCCTGGCTTTTCGTCGGGGTGCTGGGTATCCCACTCGCGCTCACCTTCGCCGCTCTCGCGGCTCGCTTCAGCGACGCGGGCGGGGTCGCGACCTACGCCACGCGGGCGTTCGGCGCGACGGCCGGCGCAGTGGTCGGATGGTCCTACTTCGTGGCCGGCTCAGTGGGGCAGGCGATCGTTTCGCTCACCGGCGGCTACTACGTCGCCGCGGCCTTCGACCGAGGCGACGAGCTGGCCTTTCCCGTGGCCGGCGCGATCCTGCTCGCCTGCGTTCTCTCGAACCTGCGCGGCCTTCGCATCAGCGGGCGGATCCAGCTGGCCCTGTCGACCGCGGTGGCCGTCATGCTCGGCGCCGCCGCGCTGAGCGCCGTGCCGCGCTTCGATGCTGGTGCCTTCGGTCCTTTCGTTCCACACGGGCTCGACGCGGTCGGACGGGCGGCCGTCCCGCTCTTCTTCGCCTTCGCGGGGTGGGAGGCGATCGCCCATCTCTCGGCCGAGTTCCGCAACCCGCGGCGTGACCTTCGACTCGCGACCGGAATAACGATCGCCGTTGTCCTCTGTCTGTATCTGGGTGTCTCGGCTGCTGTGATCGGAACCAGCTCATACGGAACGCCTGACGTCGATCGGTCGGCCGTGGCGCAGGTGCTCGGCGACTCAGTCGGTCTCGCCGCCGCACCGGTGGCCGGGGTGGCGGCGGCGCTGATCAGCCTCGGCACGGCGAACGCGTTCATCGCGTCCGTATCGCGGCTCGGATACGCGCTCGCACGCGACGGCGCGTTCCCCCACTCGCTCGGGCGCCTCGACGCCCAGGGGGTACCGCGCGTGGCCGTGATCGCGGTCGGCGCCGTCGGGGCGGCCGGACTCGCGATCATTCTGGCCGGCCGATTGGGCGCCGAGGATCTCTTGGTCGTGCCCTCGTCACTCGTGATCCTCACCTACATCCTCGGAATGGGCGCCGGGGTGCGGCTGCTCCACGGCCGTGAGCGCGCGCTCGCGGCAATCGGTTTGGCGATGTGCCTCGCGGTTGCACCGTTCGCGGGCGGTTCGCTGCTCGTGGCGCTCCTCGTGGCCGGTGGTGCGATCGCCTACCGGCGCCTGGGCGTCAGCGCCGCGCGGACTGCTCGAGCCGCGAGACACGGGTAGAACGCCTGACAGGCCCCGACTTGATGGTGGTGGGACGAAGAGATGAGTATCAGGGAGAAGCTGCTGGCGATCGAGCGGGAACTCGCCGACGGCGCGGGCGACGCCTACAGGCGCCACCTTCGCGACGACGCCGTGGTGATCGTGCCCGGCCAAGCCCTCACGAAGGACGCCACCGCCGCCGCCATGGACGACAGCCCCGGCTGGGACGAATCCACGATCTCAGACGAGCGCGTGCTCGAGCTCGGCGACGCCGTTGCCGTACTGAACTACCGGTTCAGCGGTCGCCGCGGGGAAGACTTCAGCTATTCGGCGTTGATGAGCAGCATCTACGAGCGGCGCGAAGGCGAGACGTGGCAGCTCGTCCTGCATCAGCAAACACCGCTGTGATCCAGACGCGCGCCGCTTGATCCGTACTTCTCCGCGGCTGCCTTGCGGGCCCGTCCCGATGCGGCCGCGCTCGCGCGGACCTAGCGTGGCACGCATGAGCGCACCGGCGATCGAGACGCACGATCTCCACATGCACTACGGCCAGGGGCGGACCGAGGTGCGCGCCCTCGACGGCGTCGACCTCGTGATCGAGGCCGGCGAGATGGTATCGATCATGGGGCCGTCGGGATCGGGCAAGAGCACTCTCCTGCACATCGTCGGAGCGCTCGAAGCGCCGACCTCCGGGACGATCGCGGTCGCCGGCCGTCACTACGAGGGCCTCGGGGACAAGGAGCTGACCGAGCTCCGGCGCGACCGAATCGGATTCGTCTTCCAGTTCTTCAACCTGCTTCCCTCGCTCACCGCGGAGGAGAACGTGACCCTGCCCGCGGTCATCGCGAAGCGCCGCGACCCGGCCGTGCGCGAGCGCGCCATGAAGCTGCTCGAGCGCGTCGGACTTGGCGAGCGCATGGATCATCTCCCGGCCGAGCTGTCCGGCGGCCAGCAGCAGCGGGTCTCGATCGCCCGCGCCCTGCTGCTCTCTCCCGAGCTCGTGCTCGCGGACGAGCCGACGGGCAATCTCGATACGAAGTCGGGCCGCGAGGTGCTGCGCGTCCTGCGCGAGCTGAACAAAGAGGAGGGTCACACGATCGTCATCGTGACCCACGATCCCGCTGCCGCGGCGACTGCCGACCGCGTCATCTTCATGCGCGACGGCAAGCTCGCCGGCCAGGTCGAGGGCGGCTCGACGCGCCGCGCCGCCGAATACCTGGCGTCGCTGCAGACGGAAGCCGAGCCCGTCGCCGCCTAGGACGGTCCGGTGCTGCGCTCGTTCAACTCGCTCGCGCTGCGGCAGCTGAGGACGCGTCCGCTGCGCTCGGTCCTGACCGCCTTCGGCGTCGTGCTCGGAGTCGGGATGGTGTTCGGCGTCTTGCTGCTCGTGGGGACGATCCGGGCCACCTTCGACGAGGTGATCGACAGCGCCTGGGGCGAGACCGACCTGATCGTGATGGGCGAGGGCAACGGCACGATGGCCGAGGAAACGCTCGATCGCATCAAGAACGTCGAGGGCGTCCGCCAGGCCGCCGGAATGGTCGGCGGCATGTTCACGCGGCTCGAGGCGGACGGCAGCCCGGTCAAGGGCCCCAAGGGCCAGGTGCTGATCGCCGGATACGAGACGAGGGGCTACCAGCCCTACGACTTCCGCCTCGTCGAGGGGCGCAAGATCGCCACCGGCCGCGAGATCATGGTCGAGCAGAACTGGGCGCGCGACCGCGGCTACGACGTCGGCGACCGAGTGCGCGTGGCCGGCCCGACCGGGCAGACGGAGCTGCCGATCATCGGCATCTTCAAGCTGACAAGCAGCCTGAACGTCGGTGGGCTCGGCTACGCCGCGATGCCGCTCGGAGCCGCCCGCCGTGAGTTCGACCAGCCCGAGGGCTGGCTGCAGATATCGATCGCCGCCCTTGACCGCGGCGAGGTCGAGCCGCTCAGACGGCGCGTCGAGCAGGTCGTGGGCAGCGGGGCCAACGTGCAGACTCCCGGAGAGGTCTCGGACCAGGTGAGCGAGCAACTCGCCGGCCTCAACACGGTCCTTTACTTCTTCTCAGGCGTGGCGCTGTTCGTGGGCGGCTTCCTGATCCTGAACAGCTTCAACATGACCGTCCTTCAGCGCATGCGCGAGCTCGGCATGCTCCGCACCCTCGGCGCTTCGCGACGCATGGCGACCGCATCCGTCCTCACCGAGGCACTCATCGTCGGGGCCGTGGGGACGCTCCTCGGACTGGCGCTCGGGCTCGGACTGGCCTCCGGTCTGATCTCGCTGATGCGCGGCATGGGCGTGCCCGTCGGAGCACTCGACGTCACCCCGAGCGCGGCGATCACCGCGGTCGTCATCGGCATCGCGGTGACGCTGCTCGCGGCGTTCTGGCCCGCTCACCGCGCCGGCCGGGTCTCGCCGATCCGCGCGGTGGTGGGCGACGCGCAGGCGCGAGGCAGCGTCTCCAAGCGGCGGCTGGCCGTCGCCCTCGTCCTGTTCCTTCCGGGCCTCTGGTTCGGCGGCTCGTTCTGGTTCGGGAGCGAGAGCGAGACCGGCGGCCTCGCCGCCTACGGCGGGATCGCGATGACGATGGCGATGTTCGCCGGGATGGCGATAGCCGCGCCTTTCCTCATCCTCCCCGTCGTCCGCTGGCTGGCCGTGCCGATCAGGCGCGTGCTGCCGACCGGTGGTCGGCTTGCGGCTGATTCGCTGCTGTCGAACCCGCTTCGCACCGCGGCCACCGCCGTCGCCCTGACGATCGGCCTGTCGGTCGTGGTGGTGAACAGCTCCATGTCGGCGAGCTTCGTCGGCACCGTCGAGGACCAGGTCGACAAGGCGTTCGCCCGCGACGTCACGGTCCAGGCCCAGGGATTCACGATCGAGCAGGGCGGTGGCCCGGGCGTCCCGCGGTCCGTGCAGGGTGCGATCGAGGCGATGCCGGAAACCGGGACTGTCGCGCCGCTGCGGGCGCTCTCGCTCGAGCTCCCGGGCATCAACAAGGGGCCGGCGCAAGGCATCGCCATCGGCGTGGACCCGGCGAGGCAGCCCAGCGTGGACGGCACCGAGTTCCAGGGCGTCAGCCAGTCGGAGGCCTACGAGGCCTCGAGCGGGGCGGGGTCCTCCTCGGCCGCGCCTACGCCGACAGGGCCGGCCTCGAGCGCGGCGACACGGTCCCGCTGGTGGGCCCCGCGGGACGGCAGCGGGCGGAGGTCGTCGGCATCATCGACGCGATCGGCGCGATCGCCGGAATGGAGATGCGCCTTTCGCTCGACACGATGACTCGCGTCTACGGCGACTACCAGCCGGCCGAGCTAGCCGTCGAGGCCCGCAGTCCGGACGCGCGGCCCGGCCTCGAGACGAAGATCGCAGCGCTCCTCGAACGCAGGTACCCGAACCTGGAGATGCAGTCCGCCGCTGACGCGAAGAAGGAGGTCAGCGACGAGATCAACCGCACCTTCAACATGTTCAACGCGATCGTGATCATCGCGATCATCGTGAGCCTCCTCGGCGTCATCAACACGCTCGCGATGTCGGTGATCGAACGGACTCGGGAGATCGGCGTGCTGCGGGCACTCGGCGCCTCGCGCTGGCAGGTCCGCTCGACGATGCTGGACGAGAGCCTGATGATCACGATCGCCGGCTCGGCGGTCGGCGTCGCCGCCGGCACCCTGATCGGCTTCGCCTGGCTCCGCGGTCTGGACGAGGCCCTGCCGGGCATGAGCTTCCACTCCCCGGCCCGGTCGCGCTCGCCGTCGCGGTGGCCGCCGTCGTCCTCGGGGTCACGGCCGCGATACTCCCGGCACGACGCGCCGCGCGGCTCAGAGTGATCGAAGCGCTGACCTACGAATAGCGAACCGGACGACGGGTCTCGAACCCGCGACCTTCGGCTGGGATTCAAGTCACAACCCGCTTTCAGAGCGGGTTTGAGCGAACTGTGCGACCTCGATGCGGATCCCCGCGGTCAGACGTGATGCTGGCGCCGGTAGTGGCGTCGGGCCTTGAGGCGGTTCCCGCAGGCGGTCATGGAGCACCAGCGGCGCGTTCCGGATCGCGTGGTGTCGAGGAACCAGAACGGGCAGTCGGGATTGGCGCAGTTGCGCACGCGTGCGCGGTGCTCGTCGAGCAGCTGGAGGAGGCTGCGGACGGCAAGCCACGGCACCCGCCACTCGCGCTCGATCTCGAGCTCCTCCCTGGCACTGGGCTTGGTGGCCCAGATGCGGAGGCGGCCGCGTTCGAGAATGCCGTCGAGCGCGGCGAACGTGGCGGGCCCGGGCCTCTCGAGGGCGGCCCTGATCGTGTCGCGTGCCTGGAGGAGCGTCCGCCGCGCCGCCGCGGTGCTCGGGCCGGGGAGGTCGTTCTCGCGCAGCCACTCCTGGTGACCGGAGCGGTTCGCGAGCACGTCGCGCCAGCCCTGAGCGTCGGGCCAGGCGGTGTTGACCAGGTCGAGAGCGAGCGGCTCACCCGAGAGGGGGCGGCTGTATTCCACGCTCCACAGCCTAACCATTCGACCGTCGTAAGCCTTTACGAGGGTTAGGAGATGTGCTACGGTGCCTAACCGGCATTTGCACTAGAGACAGTTAGAGCGTCCAGGACGAGAGAAGGAGCGAAGCCAGTGGCCGATCATCTCGCGACGAAACACCCGACCGTGTCGCCGCAGGAATGGCGGGGCGCTCGCGCTGAGCTGCTCGCCGAGGAGAAGGAGCACACCCGCCGCGGCGACGAGCTCGCTCGCAAGCGACGTGAGCTTCCCTGGCTGGCGGTCGAGAAGGAGTACCGCCTAGACACGGACGAGGGTGAGCGGACCCTGACCGAGCTCTTTGACGGCCGCTCCCAACTCCTTGTCTACCACTTCATGTTCGGGCCGAGCTACGAGGCGGGGGATCCGGTGAACTCGTCGATGGTCGACGGTTTCGACGGTCTCGTGCCGCACCTTCACGCCCGCGACCTGACCCTGATGCTCGTTTCGCGTGCGCCGCTGGCGAAGCTCCAGGCCTACAAGCGGCGGATGGGATGGAGCGTTCCCTGGGCCTCGTCGGCGAACAGCGACTTCAACTTCGACCTCGGGGCCTCTACGACCGAGGAGCAGATGCGCGAGCAGATGCCGCAGATCGGGGGTCGCGATGTCGACCTGGCAGAAGCGCTCGAGGGATTGCCTCCCATCGCGCATCAGAACGCGGCCGCGGTTGGGACCGACGTTCTGAGCTACATCTGCGAATCGCCAGCCGTGAGCGCCTTTGCGCTCGAGGACGGCGCCGTCTACCAGACCTACACCACCACATGGCGTGGGCTCGAGTTCATCATGGGCTACTACCCAATCCTCGACCGTACGCCGAAAGGACGCGACGAGGGCAACGACGACTGGCAGACCTGGATCCGCCGCCACGACGAATACAGGCAGTCCTAACCAACTCGGCAAGACCAGCCAGCCCGACAAACGCCTGAATCGCAAGGGTTGACAACCGGATGACTAAAACCTCACCCCTATTCAAAGGAGGCCTCAAATGACTGTGGTGTCGACGCTCGACGTCGCTGACCTGACCGCCGCCGAGTACCGGAAAGTGATGGACGAGCTTGGGGTGGAGCGGCGTCCCGAGGGTGGGATCTATCTTCACCTGACGACGCCGGCGGAGGGGGGCTTTCGGGTGGTCGAGATCTGGGACGAGAAGGAAGGGTTCGACCGATTTGTCGAGCAGCGCCTCGCTCCGGCGAGCGAGGCGGTCGGGCTCGAGCGCTCGATGGAGATCTCGGTGACGCCGCTCCACAACTTCTTCGCGCCGCGCCTCGACGAACTCCCGGGCCTGGTGAGCGTGCTGCCTGGTGCGCCGAGAAGCTGACCTCGCCTGGGCGGCGGCGAGCGAAGCGATGAAGCTGGTCGGTTAGACGACTCGGCCCCGGAGCAGGTCGCGCGCCGGGCGCGGAGGCCCGGATCGTTGCAGCCATCCCCCCGTTCGCGAGCGCGATCGCGGCTCCGTTCCTCGCCGACGACGCCGATCTGGCGCCGACCGTCTTCCTCTGTGGGGACGACCCGACGCGAAGGAGACGGTGGCAGAACCCGTCAGAGACCTAGCCGGCACCCCGTCGACGCCGGTCCGCTGACCGCGGCGCGGTGTACGTCGAGCCCGCGATGATGCTCCTCATCGGCCTCGCCTACGCCGGCGCGCCGCGCGATCTCGCGTTGCGGCTGTTGGAACGGCGAACACCCAATCCGCGGCTCGAGGCGACGCCGCGCAAATCAGACATTAGGGCGGCGATCGACACTTATCAGGCCGCTCGACGACGGGCCGGATCTCGTCGAGATCCACGTCACCGAGACCTTCAGCGGCGACATCGAGAGCGAAGGCGTCGTCCGTTTCTTGCAGGCCATCCGCGAGGACGGCTCCGCGAGCTTCGTCGGCATCGAGCGTGTGACCAGCAGCATTGCGGAACGCCGCGGCTCGTTCCTGCTCCAGGATGCGGGGACGCTCGAGGCCAACATCGTCCAGGGCGATTGGTTCGTCATCCCCGGCTCCGGCACCGGGGAGCTGGCCGGCTTGCGCGGCGAAGGCGGCTTTGCAGCCGAGCTCGGCTAGCACGCCTCGATCACGCTCGACTACTGGTTCGAGTAGACCCGCTCGGCACGACGGGCCGGAGCGTTCCCCGCTGTGCCAGGCGGGGTCGACAACTCGAACAGCGGCCATGAAATATCCCTATACGCGGCTTGACTCTCCAGCAGGTGGAGGCTCGAAGATGGACGCATGACCGACCCGACCGCGCTGCTGGCCATCGGAGAGCTGGCGAGCCGAACGGGCTTGCCGGTGCGGACGATCCGTTTCTACTCAGACCGGGGCGTGCTACCGCCGGCCGGACGCACCGACAGCGGCTACCGGCTGTACGGCGCGGACGCGCCCGCGCGCCTCGGCCTCGTGCGGACGCTGCGCGAGCTCGGAATCGACCTCGCGACCATCCGGCGCGTACTCGAGCGCGAGGTGACGGTTGCGGAGGTGGCGGGCGCCCATGCGGCGGCACTCGAGGCCCAGATCCGCATTCTTCGCGTGCAGACGGCCGTGCTGCGAGCGGTCGTGCGGCGCGGCAGCGACCCATTGGAGATGCAGCGCATGCACCGGCTGACCCGACTATCCGATGACGAGCGACGACGCATCGTCGCCGACTTCCTCGACGAGGTCTTCGAGGGGCTGGACATCGAGCCCGGCTTCGCCGACCGAATGCGCTCGGCGACGCCGGACCTGCCGGACAACCCGACGCCCCAGCAGGTCGACGCCTGGATCGAGCTCGCCGAGCTGATCCGGGACGACGACTTCCGCCAGACCGTTCGCCGTATGTCCGAGCAGCACGCCGCCACCCGCGAAGCCGGCGCCGGCGAGCCGACGGCCGGACTCGACTGGAAGGCGATCGCCGAGCTCGTGGCGGACCGGGCGGAGAGGGCTCGCGCGGCCGGGATCGCGCCCGGTAGCCACGATGCGGCCCGCGTCCTCGACGAGATCGTCCCCGCGTTCACAGGCCCGGCCGACGACCCGGCCGACCCGGCCTTCCGGACACGGCTCGCCGATCGCCTCGCAGCCGGCACCGACGCCCGCGCCGAGCGCTACTGGCAGCTGCTCGCGATCATCAACGACTGGCCGCCCGTGCCGACGACTGTGCCCGCGTGGCACTGGCTGATCGAGGCGCTGCGCGCCGGCCGGGAGCGCGGTTCGCGCTAATGCCACTCGGGCGAAACCAGGCCGGCGGCCAAGGCGGCGCGGCAGCCGCAGCGATCGACCCCGCGACCACTGACGAGCAGCAGCGGCTCGGCGAGCTCGTCGTCTGCGACGCCGCCGATCCCGATCGGCGGCCGGTCGCCCCGGCTGCCGTCGCGCCCGAGCGCCAGTCGAACGGCCGCGACAATGCGCGAGCGCGTATCGTCGCCGCGGCCGACGAGGCGCGGCGACGGCTCGAGCGCGACCTGCACGACGGCGCCCAACAGCGCTTCGTCCTCGCCTCGCTCTCCCTCGAGCGCGCCGCCGCGCGGCTGCGAGGCACGCCCGCGGAGGCGCTCCTCGCCGAGGCCTCCGAGCAGCTGCGGCTGGGGCTGGCGGAGCTGCGCGATCTCGCTCACGGCATCCACCCGGCCGTGCTGAGCCAGCGTGGGCTCGCTGCCGCGCTGGCGGGCGTCGCCGCTCGCTCGCCGCTGCCGGTCGCACTGCGGGTCTCGCGCGCGCGCTTCGCGCCGGCCACCGAGTCGGCGATCTACTTCACCGTCGCTGAGGCGCTCACCAACGTTGCCAAGCATGCGCGCGCGAGCCACGCGACCGTGAGCGTCGATCTCGACGGCGACGCGGTCACGGCCGAGATTGCCGATGACGGCATCGGCGGCGCCGACACCACCTGCGGTTCCGGCCTTCGCGGCCTCGTCTACCGGCTCGACGCACTCGGAGGAACGCTGTCGATCGACAGCCCACGCGGCGGCCCGACCAGCATCCGCGCACGCGTTCCGTCGACACCGACTTGACGGACGACGACGGTTCTCGCTCCCAAGTACGCGGCCGTCAGCGCAAATCGTAGGCATTTCCCCGATGCCGCCGGCGGGCCCTTACTCGTAGTCTCGCCGTAAACAGTTCGAACGGCGGAGTCGCAGCGAATGACCACTTACATCGAGCAGCAGGCAGCCCTGGCACCGAAGCAGTCCCTCCAGCATTACGCAGAAGCCCAGCGGAGCGCGCGGCGCGCCGTCGGGGAGCGGCGAGCGCAGCGCCGCTCCCGTGCGGGCTCGCGGCAAGCCTCCCGAGTGCGACGCCGAGCATCTCGCGCTTGATCGGCTGAGCGCCATCCGGCAGGGCCGGACCTTGCCCGGTTGCCGACCGGGTCGAGGCGCTGGCTCGGAGTCGCCGCGCCGACGAGTGCCCGCAGCCAGAGTCCGTGACTAGCCGCGCTCGGGAAGCGGCGTCGCCTGCCTGGCGTGGGCCGCGGGAGTTTGCTCGACCGCTCCCTGTCGCCGACGAGAGTGAGGTGAGAGCGTGATCCGGCCCCCGGGGGCGCGGTGCTACTCCTTCAAGCCCAGCGCCTTCAGGGCCTCGGAGCGGTCCAGGTAGACCTCGCAGCGGATCGCCTTCCCGTCGGCCAGCGTCCACACGTGGGCCGTGTCCCGCTCGAGCCGGACGCCGCTCTTGCCCCCTTCGGCGACCACGTGTATCAGCGCGACCACACGGTCGCCGGCATCGAGGTACCGCTGCACATCGAAGCGCCACTCGCCCCAGATCTCCTTGAACTTGAGCGTCCAGCGCTTGAGACCGTCGGGGCCGCGGAAGACCTGTGAGTCGGGATAGACGGGGGGCAGATGCAGCTCGAACTGCTTGTCCACCAGCTCGCGCAGCAGCCCGTCGGCCGGCCCGTCCGGATCATTGCGAAGGTCCTCGAGCATCCGATACGAGCGCCGGACGAGCTCCACCTTGTCCCGGACGGCCTGTAGGCGCACCCGAAGAGCATAGGTTCCTCACCAAGGATGACCGCGCCCGGTCGTTTGCCGAAGCGACCCACAGGGCCGGGCTCGCCTGGTCTAGAGGTCCGGCCTCCGCACCGGACCGACCCCACCCCGCGCCGTCCCCGTTTCCTCCGTTGGCGGGGGCGGCGCAGGGGTTGGTTGGGCGAGGGTTGATGCGGGGGTCACACCCGCCTCGACCCGACCCCACTCCCGGCGCGACCGCCTGGACCACAACCAGGAGTCCCACAGGAGGACCGACCGGAAAGCCTCGGCATCACGGCGATCCCATGGCGTACCGGCCAAGCGATCGGGCGTCCACCAGGCGTATACGCCGGAGCACAGCCCGGGCAAAGCGCGGGAGCAGGACACCTTCACGATTACATGTCATTTCCAGGGGCTTTGTGTGCTCCGGCGGTCACGAGTCAGCGCGATTCACAGCCCCGTGCACGACTCATAATCGTGAGGTCGCTGGTGCGAATCGACGCCGGAGCTATCCGAGAAAGCCCGCAGCCGATGCGATCAACGCCACCGCGAACGTGCGCCATGTCGCTGCGACCGGTCGCTATGAGCCATACCGCGTCGCGGCCCGGCCCGCCGGGGATCATGTCGCCAGAGCTGATCCGCCATCGTTCGGAAAGCACACCGACGAGCAGCGGCAAGTCATCGGCACCGCGCCTCTGGCGTACGAGTACGCGCCCGAGGAGGGCGAGTTCCCCCGGGTCCGCGACGACCTGCTCGCCAAGCTCGGCTAGGTCCCGCCCGCCAAGGGCCTGAAATCAGCCCCCTGACCCATACCGGCTCGTCCCTGCATCACGGGGGCGGCGGCCGTTCTGCGTTCGGAGGGGTCGCCTCCGGCGGGCGGGATGCCCTTCAGTCGCCGCGGGAGCCTTCAGTCGCCGCGTAGACAGGCGGCGACGGCGGCAGGCGAGCCGTGGGACGGGTACAGGACGCGGCCGTGGACGAAGTAGGGGCCGACGGACTCGCTCGGGACGGTCGCCTGGCGCTCAGCCTGCCGGGCGTAGGCGGGCGACGGCATCTCCTCGACGATAACCAACGTCCCCGCGCCGGGCTCGGTCGCTTGCCAGAGCCCAGGGCCGCGTCGCTCAGGGTTCGCCAAGCCGGCCTCCTCGAAGCATCCGACTGGGGTCGTCGGCACCTCCTCGGCCAGCAAGGGAGCTGCCAGGTTTCCGGCCGGGACCCGCGGGGGTTCCTCCTGGTCGTCCTCATCGTGGCAAGCGGCGAGGACCAGTGCAACGAGCGCCACGGCCAGCAGGCGGGCTCTCATCCTGCGAGCATAAGTCCGGCCGCCCACACCGGCAGTAGCCCCGCTCACCCAGTGCAGCACGTTGAAGACGGGCGCTCCGCAAGCAGCTGAGCGTGTCCGCGATCTCACGCTGGGTCCGTCCCTCTTACAGGATGTCCCACCCGTGGCGGTCTTGATGCATTTGCAGGGTCTTTCACTCTGCTGCAGAGTCTCGCCTGAAGCGGACGACGGGTCTCGAACCCGCGACCTTCGGCTTGGGAAGCCGACGCTCTACCAACTGAGCTACGTCCGCGTCGAGGTGCGATTCTAGCCCGACACTAAGGTTCTGGGCGGTCCATGAGGAGGGTTCTCGCTCCGGTTCCGATCGCAGTTCTGTGCGCCGTTGGGGCGCTCGTCGCACTGCTCGCTTATGGGCTCGCGCAGAACGAGCCGGACCGCGGAGTCGAGGAGGCGCTTGCGCGTGGCGAGCGCGAGCGGGCCCCGGTTCTCGAGCTGCCGAGGCTGGGTGGCGGCGGGAGCGGCTCGCTGGCGGACTACCGCGGCGAAGTCGTTGTCCTCAACTTCTGGGCCTCCTGGTGCAAGCCCTGCCGCGAGGAGTCGCCGCTGCTCGAGCGCTGGCATCGGCGCATGACAAAGCAGGGCGGCATGGTGCTCGGCGTCGACGTGCTCGACGTGACCGCCGACGCCCAGGACTTCATCGACGAGTACGGGCTCAGCTATCCGATGCTGAAGGACAAGGACGGAAAGGCACTCGAGAGCTTCGGCGTGGTCGCCTACCCCGAGACCTTCGTGATCGACCGTGAGGGGCGAATCGCCGCCGTCCGGCGCGGGCCGGTCGACGAGCCGTTCCTGAACGCGGAGGTAGCGCCGCTCCTGGAGGGGGCATGAGGCTTGCAGCCGCGATGTCGGCCGCGCTGCTTGCGACCGTGATCGCGGCTCCCGCCGCGCTCGGCCAGACCTGCCCGCAGACCACGCTCGCCGACCTCGAGGACGAGGTGATGTGCCCGGTCTGCGGCACCCCGCTCGGGCTCGCCACGGAGGCGCCGCAGGCGCAGCGCGAGCGCGAGTACATCCAGGGCCTGATCGACGACTGCCGCTCGAAGGACGAGATCAAGCAGGCGCTTGTCGCTCAGTTCGGCGACGAGGTACTGGCGCTGCCGGGCGACCAGGGTGACGACGATCTCGGCGACCTGCTCGTCTACCTGATCCCCGCGCTCGCGATCGCCCTGGCCACGGGCGGAATCGCGTTCGCCGTCGTGCGCTGGCGCGGCGCCCGGCCGGGCGCACCGGAGAGCCCCGCGCCGGCAGGGGACGGCGCGCGCGTCGATGCGGACATGGAGCGCTACGACTTGTGATCGCCGCCGACGCCGTCGACACGACCGTGATCGCAGCCTTCGCGGTCGGCTTCGTGTCGTTCATCTCGCCCTGCGTGCTGCCGCTCGTGCCCGGCTACCTGTCGACGATCTCCGGCGTGTCGTTCGCCGACATCCAGGAGGGCCGGGGCCGCGCCCAGGTCCTCGGCCCCGCGCTGCTCTTCTGCCTGGCGTTCACCGCGATGTTCGTCGCGCTCGGGATGACCGCCACCGGCCTCGGCCAGACGCTCCAGGACAACCGTCAGCTGCTGCGCCAGATCTCGGGTGTGGTGATCATCCTGCTCGGCGTGCTGTTCAT
>Ga0081538_10000095_pt1 | contig 86487 bp, 82 predicted proteins | sample TabmetS5T2R1_FD_71022 | JGI IMG/M metagenome (GOLD analysis project Ga0081538, IMG submission 71022) | Tabebuia heterophylla rhizosphere microbial communities from the University of Puerto Rico - S5T2R1 | ecosystem: Host-associated > Plants > Roots > Rhizosphere ... | reverse complement strand
CGTCAGGGGGAAGTCGCGGACGTCGAGACCCCGCTGCACGGTGATCTGCCGCAGCGCGTTCGCCTGGTTCCACGCCGAGATCTCGAGCACGCCGGTCGCCGCCCGCTCCGGTGACAGCGACAGCTTGGCGGCCAACGCCTCGAGCCCGGAGCGGGCCGCGTCGGCGTCGAGCGGGATCTCGCCACCGAGCAGATGGGGCGGGATCCGGCCGAGCAGGAGGTGGGCATCGGTCACGGTGACGTCCGCTCCACCGCGGGCATAGCACAGCGGACCGGGGACCGCCCCCGCCGACCGCGGACCGACCTTGAGCGCGCCCTCCGGTGACAGCCAGGCGATCGAGCCGCCGCCGGCGCCGACCGTGACGACGTCGATCATCGGGATCTTGCTCGGGTACGCCCCGACCGAGCCCTCCGTCGTCAGGGTCGGCTCACCGTCGATCACCACGGACACGTCGGTCGAGGTGCCACCACCGTCGAGGGTCAGCACCTTGTCGAACCCGGCTCGGTGGGCCATCAACGCCGCGCCCAGGGTTCCCGCGGCCGGGCCGGACAGCACCGTGCTGATCGGCTGCTCGACGACCTCGGTCGCGCTCAGCACGCCGCCGTTGGACTTCATGACGTAGAACGGGACGTCGCCGGCGTACGCGTCGAGCCGATCGCGGATGCTCCCCACGTACGCCGCGACCTTCGGCTTGACCGCCGCGTCGACGAGCGTCGTCATCGAGCGCTCGTACTCGCGATACTCCCGGAGCACCTGCGACGAGATCGACACGACGGCGTCCGGGTGCTCGGCGGCGAGGATCTCGCGCATCCGGAGCTCGTGGGCCGGGTTGGCGTACGAGTGCAGGAAGCAGACCCCGATCGTGTCGATCCCCTGCCGGCGAAACCACGTCGCCACCCGCTTGGCCTCAGCCTCGTCGAACGCGGTCAGCTCGACGCCGGTGTGGTCGAGCCGGCCGCCGACCGTGCGGATCCGGTCGACCGGGACGATCCGATCCGGCTTGACCCAGAAGTACGAGTTGCCGTAGCCGTCCGGCACGGACTGGCGGGCGATCTCGAGAACGAACTCGTATCCGGTCGTCGTGACGAAGCCGAGCCGACCGACCTTGCCCTCGAGGAGCTGGTTGGTCGCGACGGTGGTGCCGTGGCTGACGGCGGCGATGGCAGCGGCGCCCTCGGACGGGTCGAGACCCAGCCCGTCGAGGACCTTGGCGATGCCCGCCATGAAGCCGTCGGCAGGATCGTCCGGCGTCGACGGGGTCTTCGTCGTCACGATCCGTCCGGTGGCCTCGTCGAACGCGACGACGTCGGTGAACGTCCCGCCGGTGTCGATGCCGATCCGGATGCCCATGCCGGGTATTCAACCCGACCGGGTCGCCTCAGTGGACCGACCGCAGGTATCGCTCGCCCAGGACCTCCAGGTGGCGGACCAGCTCCGGTGGCTCGCTCACGTGGAAGTCCAGCCCGAGCATGCCGATGTAGACCGCCACGATCTCGACGCTGTCGGCGCCGGTGACGAGCACGCACCGATCGGCGTCGACGCGCTCCACGACCCCCACGGCCGGATTGATCCGGGACAGCACCTCCTCGGCCGGCGCGTCGACGGCGATGCGGGCGTGGACGTTCCAGCCTTCGAACGCGACCTCGCGAAGCACGAACGCGGTGTAGTCGCCGCCGGGCAGGGGCGTCGGCCGGAAGCGGCGGCCGCCCGGCGTCCGCAGTGCCATCCAGTCCAGCCGGTACGGCGCCCAGCCGCCGGTGGCCGGGTCCCGGCCGACCACGAACCAGCGCCGCTGCCAGCTGACCAGCCGGTACGGCTCCACCACGACCGCATCGTCGCGGTAGTGGCAGCGAATCTCCTCGCGGTCGCGGATCGCCGTCGCCACCGCGGTGAGCACGGCCGGGTCGACCTCGGGGTCCTCGACGTTGCTGCCGGTGTTGTCCGGCCCGCGCGTGGTGGCGTCGCCGATCGCCTTCACCGGGCCGCGCAGCCGGTTCGGCAGGACCTGCTCGAGCTTGGTCAGCGCGCGCCGGCTGGCCTCCTCGATGCCACTGATCCCGGTGCCCGCTCGCAGTCCGACCGCGACGGCCACCGCCTCGTCGTCGTCGAGCAGGAGCGGCGGCAGCTTGGCCCCGACACCCAGCCGGTAGTGGCCGGCGCGGCCGAACGTCGCGTCCACGGGATAGCCGAGCTCACGGAGCCGCCGGACGTCGTTGCGGACCGTACGGTCGGTGACGCCGAGCCGGCCGGCGAGCTCCGGGGCCGTCCACTCCAGCCGGGACTGCAGCAGGGCGAGCAGGGCGAGCAGCCGGGCGGAGGTGTCGCGCATGACTGAAGATTCTCCTCGTAGGCGGAACGTATCGTTCCTAGTTGGCTCCTAGCCTACGGATATGACCGCATCACAGACCGGCCAGGCCGGCATCGACATCCGCCCCTTCCGCATCGAGATTCCGCAAGACGCTCTCGACGACCTCCACGAGCGCCTGGTCCGTACTCGCTTCGCCGCACCCGCCCCCGACGACGACTGGGCGTTCGGAACCCCCGTCGAGTACCTGCGGGAGACGGTGGCCTACTGGCGCGACAGCTTCGACTGGCGGGCCCAGGAGGAGCGGATGAACCGTTTCCCGCACTTCCTCACCGAGATCGACGGGCAGACGATCCACTTCGTCCACGTCCGGTCCGCCGAGGCCGACGCGACCCCGCTGCTCCTCACCCACACCTACCCGGGCTCGTTCGCCGACTTCCTCGACATGATCGAGCCGCTCGCCGACCCGGTCGCCCACGGCGGCCGGGCCGAGGACGCCTTCCACGTCGTGATCCCGTCGATCCCCGGCTTTGGCTTCAGCACCCCCGTCGTCGGCCGGTGGACACTCGAACGCGTCGCGCAGACCTGGGACACGCTCATGCGGGGACTGGGCTACGACTCGTACGGCGCGCACGGCAGCGACGCGGGTGCGATCGTGTCCCGTGAGCTCGCGGTCCTCGATCCCGAGGGCTTCCTGGGAGCCCACGTCCTGCAGCTGTTCTCCTTCCCGTCCGGCGATCCGGCCGAGATGGCCGCGCTCACCGAGAAGGACCAGGCCGCTCTCGCGTTCCTCGGGTGGTTCCAGACGGTCGGCGGCTACAACACCATGAACGGGTCCCGCCCGCAGACCGTCGCGGCCGCGCTGTCGGACTCCCCGGTCGGCCAGCTGGCGTGGAACGAGCTGTTCGAGAACTTCGGCAACGGCACCAGCCTGATGTCGCGCGACGACATCCTCACGCAGGTGTCGCTGTACTGGCTGACCAACACGTCGGCCGGTGCCGTGCGCTACCACTACGAGACGGCGCGGTCCGGCGCCGAGCCGGTGGTGAACCACGGCCCGATCGGGCTCGCCATGTTCGCCGACGACTTCCAGTCGATCCGCCCCTTCGCCGAGCGCGACAACAGCAACATCGTGCACTGGGCCGAGTACGACCGGGGCGGCCACTTCGCCAGCATGGAGGTGCCCGACCTCGTGGTCGGCGACCTGCGCGACTTCTTCGGCGGCCGGCGCAAGGCCTGACGCATCGCCCGGGTCCCCGCCGCCGAAAACCCGGTGGCGGGGATCCGGTGTCGGACCTAGGCTCCGGCACCATGCGTGTGGTTCGCGGAAAGCAGGTCGTCAGCTCGTCTCGCGACGAGCTCGACGTCCGACTGGAACATTGACGTTAGGTGGTCGTCGACGTCGGCACCGGTGACGGTCGCGCGGCGTACGCCCTGGCCAGGGAGTCGTCGGACACCCTCGTCGTCGGGCTCGACGTGGTGCAGGAGTCCCTCGTCGAGACGTCCCGACGGGCGGCCCGGCGGCCGGAGCGGGGCGGTGTGCCCAACCTGGTCCTCGCGCTGGCCCGAGCCCAGGAGCCGCCGGAGGAGCTGGCCGGTCGGGCCGACGAGATCCGGGTCAGCCTGCCGTGGGGGGACCTTCTCGAGGGCATCGCGCTGGCCGCGCCCGCCGTGCTCGACGGCCTGACCGCGCTGGCCCGACCCGGCGCGCGGCTGCGCATCGTCGTCAACGGCGCACCCTGGCGGTCCAACGCTCCGATCCGGATGCGCCAGCTGTCGCAGCTCACGCCGGAGTACGTCTGGTCGACCCTGGCGGAGCGCTACGCCGCCCACGGCATCGTCGTCAAGGAGTCCCGACTCCTGTCCGACGCCGAGATCGACGATCTCCACTCGACGTGGGCGAAGCGGCTGCGACACGGTCGGGAGCGCCTCGACCTCACGCTGATCGACGCCGTGGTGCTCCAGTCCGCGTCCTAGCGGCCTGTCTCCTAGCGATCGGCTCCCTGGCGATCGGGCCGACTCGACCGGCCGAGGGCGGACCAGGCGACGACCGCGGCGATCACCGCCAGCACCGCGACGGCGGAGTAGGCAACCGCGGCGCCCCGGTCGAAGGCGTCCATCGCGGCGGTCGTCAAGGAGCGTTCGGCCGACGGGTCGAGTGTCCTGGCCACTTCCAGCGCCCCCTGCAGCGATCCTTCGGCCTTGTCGGTCTGTTCCGCGCCGAGCGACGGGAGGCTCGCGTCCTCGAGGTCCCGGGTATAGACCGACGCCATGATGGATCCGATGATGGCGACCCCGATCGAGGCGCCCGCGAAGCGGCTCACGAAGTTGAGCGAGGACCCGTCCCCCGCCTTCGCCTGGGGCAGATCGTTCATCACCACCGTCGACGGCGGTGCGATCAGCATCGACAGGCCGACACCGAGTACGCACGAGGCGGCGATCGTCACCCACAACGACCCGGTGAGCGCGACCGCGAAGCCGGCCACCGCGACGGCGGTCACGACCAGCCCCAGCGTGATCGTGCGGCGTGGCCCCAGCCGCTGGAGAACCTGCTGCGCCCGCAGCGAGCACAGGCCGAAGACGATCGCGAACGGCACGAGCAGCAGGCCGACCGAGACGATCGACTCACCCTGCACGTCCTGGAGGTACTGGGGCGTCAGGAAGAGGAACGACGTGAACAGCAGGTAGGCCACGAGCAGTGTCATCGCGCCGGTCGCGACCGCCGGGCGAGCGAGTATCCGCACGTCGAAGAGCGGTGCGCTCACTCGCCGCGCGCGGACGACGAAGCCGGCGAGCGCGGCCAAGCCGGCGACGATCCCGACGAGCACCGCAGGCGAGGTCCAGCCCCGGCCGGGTCCCTCGATGATCCCGAAGAGCAGCCCACCCAAGCCGATGACGGACAGCGCCGCGCCCTCGACGTCGAGGCGTGGGCGGCGGCCGTCCGGAACCGGCGCCCTCGACTCGGGGATGGTCCGGGCACCGAGCACCACCCCCACCGCCACGATCGGCGCGTTGACCAGGAACACCGAGCCCCACCAGAAGTGGTCGAGCAGGATCCCACCGGCGATCGGCCCCACGGCGAGCCCGGTCGCACCGAACACCACGAACGCCGCGATGGCGCGGCCCCGCTCATCGGGCCGGTACATCGACGCGATGATCGCCAGCGCCGGTGCGGTCACACCGGCGGCGCCGAGCCCCATCACCGCCCGGGCCGCGATCAGCGCACCCGTCGACGGGCTGAACGCCGCCACCAGGGACGCGATCGCGAAGAGCGTGTAGCTGGCCAGGAAGACCCGCCGCCGCCCGTACCGGTCGGCCAACGCTCCGCCGAGGACGAGCATGCCGGTCAGCACGATGTTGTACGCGTCGATCGTCCACTGCAGCTCGCTGGTCGGGGCATCGAGTGCGCGTCCGATCGACGGCAGCGCGACGTTGACGATCGTCATGTCGAGGCCGGCGGTCAGGGCACAGAGACACAGGATCCCGAGCGCCACCGAGCGTCGACGACCGGCGATCGGCCGCGCCGGGCCGGGCTCGTGGTGGTGTAGGTGCAGCCGGCCGTGGTCATGCATGACGAACCAGCGGGGTCAGCGCCGGCGGCGACCCGCGACGGCGCCGGCGAGGACGCCGAGCAGCACGAGCCCAGCTCCGACCGCGACGCCCTTGAGGAAGTCGTCCCGGTCGGACGTCGGTCGCGGCGGCGCGGTGTAGACGGCGCCCGTTGTTGCGGCCTCGGACGTCTCCATGCCGGTCGCTGCCGGCGCCGACGCGGCCGCCGGCTCGCTGCCCGTCAGCACCCCGTCGACGGCACCGAAGAACTCCGCGGCCATCCGCTTGCTGACGCTGGTCAACATGCGCTGGCCGACGCCGCCGAGCATGCCGCCGACGACCGCGTCGGCGTCGTAGCTGACCCGGGTCGAGCCGTTGCCGTCGTCGGTGAATCGGACGGCGACCGACGTGTCGATCGTCCCGGGCGCACCGGCGCCGGCGGCCCGCATGACCAGCGACCGCGGCTCGTCGAGATCGCGCAGCTCGACGGTCCCGGCGTACGTGCCCTTGATCGCCGCGACTCCGGCGTTCACCGTCATCGCGTACGCGTGCTCCCCCGTCGTCTCGAGCCGTTCGCAGCCGGGGATCGTCCGCACCAGCACGGCGGGGTCGAGCAGGGCGTCCCAGGCCGCCTGTGGCGACGCGTGCAGGACGGCCTCTCCGGCGACCTTCATCAGTCCGACTCCCTCTCGTGTGCGGTGGATGGCTTGCCCGGATCCGGCGGCCGGACCCGGCCGGCGCCGGTGAGCCGCTCGTACGCGGCCGCGATCTCCAGCAGGCGCCGGTCGCCGCCGATCGGACCCACCAGCTGGAGTCCGACCGGCCAGCCTTCGGGGGTGAACCCGGCCGGGACCGACACGGCGGGGCAGCCGGTCACGGTGATGAAGTACGCCGAGCGCATCCAGTCCAGGTAGGTGTGCTGCGGTCGACCGTTGATCTCGCTCGGGTACTCCAGGTCGGCGCTGAACGGCGGCACCTGGCTGACGGGCAGGACGAGCAGGTCGTACGACTCGAAGAACCGCGCCATCCGCTCGGTCAGCCGAGTGCGGTCGGTGTACGCGCGGGCGACGTCGCGCCCGGTCAGGTCGGCCCCGGCCCGGATGTTGTCGGCCAGCGACGGCTTGAACGCGTCCGGCTGCTTGGCCAGGATGTCGCCGAAGGCGTGGTCGAACAGCCAGGCGCGCAGGGTCCGGAAGGTGCTCTCGGCGCTGCCGAGATCCGGGTGGGCCGCGGCGACGGCGGCGCCCGCGTCGGCCAGGACCGCGGACTGCGCGGTCACGACGTCGCGTACCCGGTGGTCCACCTCGAACGCGCCACCGAGGTCGACCGTATGCGCGATCCGCAACCCGCGCAGGTCGCCCGACAGCGGCGGAGCGAACGCCGTCCCGGGGGTCTGGCTGGCGGTCGGCACGCGGACGTCGGGCCCGGCGATCACCGACAGCAACAGCGCGGCGTCCTCGACGTCTCGCGCCAGCGGGCCCGTCACCGCCGTCGTCTCCCACAGGTTGTCGGTGGGCCATACCGGCACCCGGCCCAGGCTCGGCCGCAGGCCCACCACGTTGCAGAACGACGCCGGGTTGCGCAGCGAGCCGCCCATGTCGCTGCCGTCGGCGAGCGGCACCATCCCGGCGGCGAGCGCGGCGGCCGCCCCGCCACTCGACCCGCCGGCCGAGCGGGCGGGATCGTACGGGTTGCGGGTCGTGCCGAAGATCGGGTTGAACGTGTGGGAGCCCGCCGCCCACTCCGGCACGTTGGTCTTCCCGATCGGGATCGCGCCGGCGGCCCGGATCCGCTCGACGATCAGGTCGTCGTGGGTCGAGACGTGGTCGGCCATCAGCGGCGAGCCGAAGGTCGTGCGCCAGCCGTCGGCCTCGTGGGTGTCCTTGAACGCGAACGGCAGGCCGTGCAGCGGGCCGAGCGGCTCGCCACGCGCCTGGCGCTCGTCGGCGGCGGCCGCGGCCTCGGTCGCACGGTCGGCGTCGAGGCTGACCACGGCGTTGATGCTCGGGTTGGTCGACTCGATCCGGCGCAGGTGCAGCTCGAGCAGCTCCCGGGCCGAGATCTCCTTCGCTCCCACCGCCGCGAGCATGTCCCGGGCCGAGCTGTCGACGGTGACGTCAGCGCCGCTCACGGCCGAAGCACCTCCACCTCACAGCGGACGCCGGGGACCGTAGCCAGCCGCTCGTCAGCGGTGACGAACGTCGCGCCGAACGCCTCCGCGAGTGCGAGATAGACGGCGTCGTAGCAGGTGACGTTGTCACGAAGCTCCCACACTCGCGGCAGCAGAGGTCGATGATCGTGTCGCACGACCGGGAGCACGACCAGATCGGCCATCGCCTCCCGCGCGACTCCGGAGTCGAGCTTGCCGCCGAGCACTCGTCCACGGATCGCCGATGCGACCTCGACGTCGATCAGGTACGGCCCGTGCCGGGCGTCCCGGCCAAGCCGGCTACGGGCCAACGCACCGCTACCGCCGCGATCGACCAAGGCAGCGAACACGACTGATGCGTCCGGAACGATCACGATCGAGCGTCTCGCTCGTCCCGGATCAGCTGGGCCGCATCCGCGAGCGTGACCGACGAGTCTCGCGCTTCGGCGCGACGCCAAATCTCGTCGAGACTGGGCTTGTCGGCAAGCTCCTTGAGCTCGCGAAGGACGTACTCCGACATCGACATTCCGGCCGCCTTGGCGCGCTCCTTGAGCCGGGCGTGAACGTCGTCGGGGACGTTGCGCACTTGCAGCATCCTGGTCATGCCATCGAACATAGCATGTCCATCGCATGCGCACGCATGTTATACACATGCAGGATCACGACCTCAACCGCCCTGGCCGTACTCGCGCCGCAACGCGAACAGCTCCGACGGCGAGATCGGCATCGACCGGATCGGGATGCCCTCGGCGTCCTCGATCGCCGAGGCGAAGACGGCGGCCGACGGGATGACGCCGGCCTCGCCGAGGCCCTTGATGCCGAGCGGGTTGAGTGGCGACGGCGTCTCGAGATGGTCGATCTCGATCCGCTCCGGCACCTCGGTGGCGTACGGCATCAGGAAGTCCATGAACGACGCGTTCAGCAGCTGGCCGTACTCGTCGTAGGCCATCCGCTCGTACAGCGCGCCGCCGACGCCCTGCGCGACGCCGCCGTGGATCTGGCCCTCGACGATGCGGGGGTTGATCATCGGGCCGCAGTCGTGCACGACGCAGTAGCGCAGGATGCGGATCTCGGCGGTGTCCGGGTCGGTCTCGACGATCGCGGCGTGCATGCCGTTGGCGAAGGTCGACTGGTTGGGCGAGTAGTAGTCGCGGCCCTCGAGCCCGGGCTCCTCGCCCTCGGCGACCGGCGGCTTCGACGGGTCACCGACGGCGAACTGCGTCGCTGCCTTGGACGCCTCGTCGAAGGCGTACCGCAGCGGGTTCGAGAGGACGGCGACGGTGCCGAGCGCGATCTGGCTGTCGGGCGCGCCGCGTACTCGGACCACGCCCTCGACGATCTCGAGGTCGTCCTCGCTGGCCTCCAGCGCGTCGGCCGCGATCCGCAGCGCCTTGGCCCGCGCCCGTCGGGCCGCCAGGGCGATCGCCGACCCGCTCATCACGGCGGCCCGCGACGCGAACGTCCCGACGGCGTAGGGGAACCGACGCGTGTCGCCGGTGACGACCTCGACGTCCTCGATGGGCACGCCGAGCTCGTCGGCCACGATCTGCGCGAACACCGTCTTGTGCCCTTGTCCCTGTGAGGTCAGCCCGGTCGAGACCTTGACCTTGCCACTGGTCTCGACGTGGACGTGGCCGCCTTCGTACGGGCCGACGCCGGTGCCCTCGACGTAGCAGCCGAGCCCGATGCCGACCCGTCGACCCTCGGCCCGGGCCTGCTCGCGGAACGTCTCGAACTCGTCCCAGCCGACGAGCTTCTTCAACTTCTCCATCGACGCCGGGAAGTCGCCGGAGTCGTAGCGCAGCGGCTTGCCGTCCTGGAAGGTGAGCCCGTGGTCGTACGGCATCTCGTCCGGCTGGATGAAGTTGACCGCCCGTACCTCGGCGCGGTCGCGTCCGAGCTCGGCGGCGATCGCGTCCATGGTCCGCTCCATGACGTACGCGGCGTGTACCCGGCCGGCGCCGCGGTACGGGGTGACGAGGACGGTGTTCGTGTACAGGCTCTCGAACTCGACCGCGTAGGCGCCGGGCTTGTACGGCCCGAGCAGCTGGGTCGACGTGACGATGGGGACGATGAGGCCGTACGGGATGTAGGCGCCGTTGTCGTGCCAGAACCGGACCGAGAGCCCGAGCAGCCGACCGTCGTCGTCGAACCCGACCTCGACGTGGTGGGTCTGCCCCCGCTCGTGGGCCGCCGAGATGAAGTGCTCGCGCCGGTCCTCGGTGAACTTGACCGGTCGGTTCAGGGCGCGAGCGGCCAACGGCACCAGCACCTCCTCGGGCCAGGGGTGCACGATCTTGACGCCGAAGCCGCCGCCGACGTCGGGCGTGATGACGTCGACCTGGCCGAGGTCGAGCTCGAGTCGGGCCGCGATCGCGGCGCGCAGGCCGGTGGACGTCTGGGTCGACGACCAGACCCGCAGCCGACCCGACTCGGTGTCCCAACGGGCCAGCACCCCGCGTCCCTCCAACGGAGTGCTCGCGCTGCGCTCGACGTCGAGGTCGAGGCTGAGCCTGCGAGGCGCGGCCGCGATGGCGGCTTCCGCGTCGCCGTTGGCCTGCCGCATCCGCGCGGCCACGTTGCCCGGGACGTCGGCGTGCACCAGGTCGGTGGCCGCGCGGGCGTTGGCGATCCCGACCACCGGCGGCAGTGGATCGTAGGTGACGACCACCCGGGCGGCCGCGTCCTCCGCGACGTAGCGGTCGGTCGCCACGACCATCGCGACCGCCTCGCCGACGTGGTTGACCTCGTCCTTCGCCAGCGCGTACGGCGTCCGCGGATGCGTGAGGTTCGGGTGCGGGATCAGCAGCGGCAGCGGCTCGGCCATCGGACCGGCGAGGTCGTCGTGGGTGTAGATCGCGACCAGGCCGGCCACGTCGAGGGCGGCGTCGACGTCGATCTCGACGATGCGGGCGTGCGCGTGCGGAGAGCGCACCATCGCGACTTCGAGGGCGTCGTGGCCGAGGTCGTCGAGGTACTGCCCGTCGCCGCGCAGCAGCCGCTCGTCCTCCACCCGCGGGATCGGGTCCCCGACGTGCCGCGTGCTCATGGCATGCCCCCGGTGGCTTCACTGGGGGTAGGCGAATCCTGAGACACGCCGGCGTGTCTCGGGATTTGGCTACCCCCGGTGGCTGCCGTCAGCTCCGCCGCGCGCAGCACGGCCGCCACGATGTTCTGGTAGCCGGTGCAGCGGCAGAGGTTGCCGGCGACCATCTCGCGCGCCTCGTCGCGACTCGGGTCGGAGTTGTCGCGCAGCCCGGCCGCGATCGTCGTCAGGAACCCCGGTGTGCAGAAGCCGCACTGCAAGCCGTGGCAGTCCTTGAACGCCTGCTGCACCGGGCCCAGCTCCCCGTCGGCACCGGTGAGGCCTTCGACGGTCGTGACCTCCTGCCCGTCGACCGACACCGCGAGCGTCAGGCACGACCGTACCGACCGCCCGTCGAGCAGCACCGTGCAGGCACCGCAGACGCCGTGCTCGCAGCCGACGTGGGTCCCGGTCAGGCCGAGGTCGTGGCGCAGCGCGTCGGACAGCAACCGGCGCGCCGGGACGTCGATGTCGTGCTCCACGCCGTTGACGCGCAGCCGGATCGCATGGGTCGGCTCGCTCATGCGTCCCCCTTCGTCGAGTTGTCGGCGACTATTCGGGCCCTGGGCCGAATGGTCGCCGACAACTTCGCGTCGTCGTACGCGGCGGTCAGCGCGCGCCGGGTCAGCACGCCGATCAGGTGTCGTCGGTAGTCGGCGCTGGCGTGGATGTCGGCGGCCGGGTCGAGCGCGGCCATCGCGTGCTCGGCGGCCCGGTCCCACGACGGACCCGCGTCGACCGTGTCGGACAGGTCCAGCACGACCGGGGTGTCCGCGACCGCGAAGTACGCCGCCCGCGCCAGCCGGACCTCGCCTACCGCTTCCCCACCACGGCCGTCGTCTTGACCGTTTCCGTCAGGGTCTGCGCCGTCCCCAGCGCCCATGCCGACGAGCGCCGCGACGCCGACCAGCGCGTAGTCACCGTGCCGGCGCGACACCTCCCGGATCGCCGCACCCGACCGGGGCGGGAGCGCCGGCAGCCATGCCTCGGTCGCCAGCTCGTCCGGCCGCAGGGCCGACTCGAGCGGACCGACGAACAGGTCCGCCGCTTCGACATCCCGCTCGCCCGCGGCCGAGCGAGCCGTGATCCGGCCGCCGAGCAGCGCGAGCACCGCGGGCAGCTCGGCCGCCGGGTCGGCATGCACGATCGACCCGACGGTGGTGCCGCGATTGCGGATCGTCGGATGCGCCACCAAGGCGAGCGCCTCGCGGAGCAACGGCAGCCGGGCGGCCGCGGCGTCGTCGCGCTCGACGTCGGCGTGCCGCGCCAGCGCCCCGATCCGGACACCGGCGTCGTCGGTCCGGACGTACGCCAGCTCCTCGACGCGATTGACGTCGACCAGCGTCGCCGGTGCGGCCAGCCGCATCGACAGCAGCGGGAGCAGGCTCTGGCCCCCGGCGAGCACCTTCGCGTCGGCGTGGTCGGCCAGCGCGGTCACCGCCTCCGTGGCGGTCCGCGGCCGGACGTACTCGAACGGCGCCGGCTTCACGACTCTCGGTCGCTTGCTTCCCGACCGCGCTGCGGGCGATCCACCGGCTCGACGTCGCCGACGATCCCCACGCGGTTCCTGAGTATCCGCACCAGGTGAAAGTAAACGATGACGATGATCGTGCCGAGCGCGATCCCGGCCAGCTGGAAGTCGTCGGTGATCTCGAGCGTCACGTCGCCGATGCCCGCGATCAGGCCGGCGGCGATCGGGACGAGGTTGATCGGACTGCCGAAGTCGACGCCGTTCTCGATCCAGATCTTGGCGCCGAGCAGGCCGATCATGCCGTAGAGCACGAGCGTGATGCCGCCGAGCACGCCGCCCGGGATCGAGTACACCAGCGCCCCGAACTTCGGACAGAAGCCGAGCCCGATCGCCACCAGGGCCGCGACGTAGTAGGCCGCCGTGGAGTAGATCCGGGTCGCGGCCATGACGCCGATGTTCTCCGCGTACGTCGTCGTCGGCGAGCCGCCGAAGGCGCTGGCGACCGCCGTACCGACGCCGTCGCCGAACAGCGCCCGGCCCAGGTACGGATCGAGGTCGTCGCGGGTCATCTCGGCGACGGCCTTGACGTGTCCGGTGTTCTCGGCGATCAGCGCGATCACGCCCGGGATCACCAGCATGATGAAGGCCAGCGAGAAGTTCGGCGCGTGGAAGCCGGCGATGTCGGTGCCGCCGGGGCCCGCACCGAAGATCGTCTTGTCCGGGAGGCCGAACCAGTCGGCGGCCTCCACTCCGTCCACGTTCACCCGGTCGTGGGCGAACTCCTGCGCCACGCAGTACGGGCCCTCGACGGTGCACGGATCGCCGTTGGCGTCGACCAGGTTCTGCCCGGGTACGACCGATGTCACCTGACCGAAGAGGTCGAAGAACCACGACAGGACGTACCCGAAGACGAGGCCGAGGAAGATCGCGATCCGCCCCCAGAAGCCACCGAGGACGACCGCCGCGATCACGACGAACGTCGCGGTGAGGAGCGCGATCCACTGGTCCTGCGGCCAGTACACACCGGCGACGACCGGAGCCAGGTTGAACCCGATCAGCATGACGACCGCGCCGGTGACGACCGGCGGCAGGACGCGATTGACGATCTCGCTGCCGGCGAAGTGCACGATGAGCCCGACCGCGGCGAGCATCAGGCCGGCGACCAGGATCGCGCCGGTGACGTCGGCCGAGTCGCCCCCGTCGGCCCGGATCGCGGCGACGCCGGCGACGAACGACGCGCTGGTGCCGAGGTAGCTCGGGACCCGACCGCCCACGATCAGCAGGAACATGATCGTCGCGACCCCGGAGAACATGATCGCGACGTTGGCGTTGAGCCCCATGATGAGCGGGAAGACGAACGTCGCCCCGAACATCGCCACCACGTGCTGGGCGCCGAGCCCGATCGTGCGCGGCCAGCTCAGCCGCTCGTCGGGGCGGACGACCTCACCCGGTGGTGGGGTCTTTCCGTCGTGGACAACCTTCCAACCCAGAGCCGGCATCCCAGCCTCCTCCACGCGCGACGGCCCGTGCTGAGGTGACAGTAGTGGCGCGGGTCACTCGCGCGGGAGAGGCGAGCGGCCTGGAGTTTGACCGAGCTGCGGTGGTTTGTGCTCCTGTCACGGGCCGACGACGTCGTCCAGGGTGGCCATCTCGGCGAGGACGGCGGCCGCGGCCCGGACCAGCGGTACGGCGAGCAGGGCGCCGGTGCCCTCGCCCAGCCGGAGCTCCAGGTCGAGCAGTGGCGGTCGGCCGAGTCGGTTCGACAGGACCCGTCCACCCGGCTCGGCCGACGCGTGCCCCGGAATCAGATAGCCCCGGGCCGCCGGGCACAGCGCCTGCGCCGCGAGCGCCGCGGCGCCGGTGATCACCCCGTCGACGACGACCGGCACGCGGGCCGCGGCGCCGGCGAGGATCACGCCGACGAGGGCCGCGTGCTCCAGGCCGCCGAGCGAGGCCAGGACGCCCAGCGGGTCGCGGTCCGCGCCATGCCGGGCCAGTGCCTCAGCGACGACCTTCTGCTTGATCGGCACCCGGGCGTCGTCGAGGTTGGCGCCACGGCCGACCACCGCGACCGGCGCCACGTCGGCGAGTGCGACGTACAGCGCCGCCGACGCCGTCGTGTTCGCGATGCCGACCTCGCCGGTCACGAGCAGATCCGCCCCGGCGTCGAGCAGCTCGCGGGCGGTCCGGGTGCCGGTCGCGATCGCGTCCACACACTCCGACTCGGTCATCGCGGGCTCCGCCGTCAGGTCGCGGGTGCCGGGCCGGACCCGGACGTCGCGCACGCCCTCCGGCGCGGCGCCACCGCGAACGGTGCCCACATCCAGCACGGTCACCGCCGCGCCGACGGCGCGGGCGATCGCGTTCACGGCCGCGCCATCGTCCGCCATGGTCGCCACCATCGCCGCGGTGACGGCCTGCGGCCAGTCGGAGACACCCTGGGCGTGCACGCCGTGGTCGCCGGCCGCGACGACGACGGTCGGAGCCGACGGCACCGGCGGCGGGCAGCGGCCGGCGATCGCGGCGAGCTGGGCGCCGAGCGCCTCGAGTCGGCCCAGGCTGCCCGGCGGCTTGGCCAGCGAGGCGTGCCGGTTCCGCGCCGCGGCGGCGGCCGCGCGGTCGACCGGCGCCACCGCGTCGACGAGCTCGTCCAGCGTCATGAGCGGCCTCCCTCGACGATGGCGCGCAGGGCGTCGACCACACGCCGGTTGGTCGTCTGGTCCCGTACCGCGATCCGCACGGCGCGATCGTCGAGTCCGGGAAACGTGTCGGCCCGCCGAGCGGCGAGGCCGTACTCCAGCAGGCGATCCCGCAGCCCGGGTCGCTCGCCCTGGACCAGGACGAAGTTGGCCGGCGACGGCGACACGCGCAGTCCGGCCAGGCCACGCAAGGCGCCGGTCAGCTCGTCGCGAAGCGCGGCGACGTCGGCGGCACGGGCCCGGCGCTCGTCCTCCGCCGACGCGAGCGCCTCGAGGGCGGTGAGCGCGAGTCCGTTGCCGCTCCACGGCTGGCGGTCGGAGGCGAGCCGACCGATCAGGTCCGGCGGCCCGACGACGTAGCCCACGCGGAGGCCGGCCAGCCCCCAGAGCTTGGTCAGGCTGCGCACGCACAGCAGACCCGGAAGGTCGCGGCGGCCGGCGAACCCGTCGGCGGCGTCGAGGAACTCGGCGAACGCCTCGTCGACGACGACGGTCCGGCCCGGTCGGCACAGCTGCTCCAGGGTCGCGACCGGGTCGACGACGCCGGTGGGGTTGTCGGGGCGGCCGAGAACGACCAGGTCGGCGTCGGTCGGCACCGCGTCCGGATCCAGCAGCCACTCGCGCTGGGGCGACCGCGGCACGCGTACGACCGGCACGCCGCTCGATCGCAGGGCCGCCTCCGGCTCGGTGAACGACGGGTGCACACAGGCGGCCAGTCGCGGTCGCAGCGCCGGACCGAGCAGCCAGAACGCCTCGCTCGCGCCGTTGACGACCAGACACTCGTCGGGGTCGCGGCCGTGCCGCCCGGCGGCTGCGGCCCGGGCCGCCCGGTCGTCGGGATAGCCGGCCAGGTCGTCGACCGCGGCCGCCAGTCGCTTGGCGAGCCAGTCCGGCGGTCCGGGCTGGACGTTGACGGCGAGGTCGACCGCGCCGTCGGGCACCTGGGTGTCGCCGTGCTCGCGCAGGTCCGCCGGGACGCCGGCCGACGCGGTGACAGCCGCCGGGACGCCGGCGGACCCGACGGGATCGCGACGCTCCAGGGGCACGACCCGCCCCCCGACCACCAGCAGCACCTCAGCCGCGGCGTCGGACAGCGCCTGGACGCACAGCCCGTGCAGGTCGACGTAGCGCCGGGCGCCGGCTCCCGACGCATGGACGCCGAGCCCCGGCTGCCCGGCGACCACCCAGGTCTCCCCCTCGCGGTCGGCGACGGCGGCGACGAACGTCCGCAGTGTCGCCAGCAGCCGCCGCTCGTCGGCCTCGTACCGCTCCGGATCCGGCGGTCCGTCGCCGATGTCGATCCCGATCGACTCGAGCGTCTCGGCAAGCCAGGTGTCGAGCGCGTCGACCAGGACGAACGCGCCGGGCCCGGCCTCGGCCACCGCCCGTTCGAGGTCGAAGCTCTCGACGGTTCGCCACTCCGCCGGCCGGTCCCGGCGGTGCCGCTCCACCCGGGCGGCGAACTCGTCGTCTCGGACCGCCGCCGGTGTCACGACCACGACCGGCCGGCCGCTGGCCGCCGCGTGGCGAGCCGCCAGGCGCGACTTGCCGGCCTTCTGACCTCCGAGCACCACGGTCAGACGTCCCATCCGAGCTCCTCTCGCTCCAGGGCGACGATCGATGCGGCCACCGCGAGGTTGGTCAGGAGTACGCCGGCGCCGTACACGTCGCCGGTGACGCCACCGATCCGTCGCCGCGCCGTCCGGCCCAGGATGACCACGGCCAGCCCGCCCGCGACCATCGGCACCGGCGCCCACGGTCCCACGGTCCCGATCGCGACCGCCGCGACGAGCACCGAGGCGATCGCGAGCTCGGACCGTCGGGGTCGCGTCAGCCGGGTCCCGAGGCCGCCGGCGCGGGCCGGTGGCAGCGTCGCCGCCAGCGCGATCGGCGCCGCCCGACCCAGCACGTGGCCGGCGAGCAGGACGCGCCCGACGTCGAGCCAGTCGTCGGAGCCGTACGGCGCGAGCAGTGCGACCCGCAGCAGGATGTCGCCCGCGACGGCGATCGCGCCGTACGTGCCGAGCCGGCTGTCGCGCATCACGGCCAGTCGCTGCTCCCGGGTCGCGCCGCCCCAGAAGCCGTCCACGGTGTCGGCCAGGCCGTCCTCGTGGAGCGCGCCGGTGACCACGACGGTGGCGAGCACGCCGAGCACTGCGCCGGCGAGCGGACCGAGCAGCGTCGCCCCCACCCACCACGCGCCGAGGCCGACGGCAGCGACGATCGCCCCGACGGCGGGAAAGTACGCGGTCGAGCGGGCCAGCGCGACGTCGTACCCGTCGATCCGACCGACCGGGATCCGGGTCAGGAACCCGACGGCGGCGCGGAGCTCGGTGATCGGGCGCATCAGCGACTCCCCCATCGACGACGGAGTCCGGCAACCACGGCGGCGGCCGCGACGGCCGTCCAGATCCGCTGGCGGACCAGGCGCAGCGCGGCGGCGGTGTCGGCGCTCTCGGGCGGCCGGCCGGCCGGATGCAGGGTGTAGGCGCCGGGCTTCTCCAGTCGGATCCCCAGCCGCAGGGCGAGCGCGGCCATCGGCCAGCCGGCGTTCGGCGACGGCGTCCGGTGCGCGTTCCGACGTAGCCCTGCCCACCGAGCACGACCGCCGGCGGCCGGCGCGCCGAGGGTCAGGCCGACGCCGGTCAGTCGGGCCGGCGCCAGGTTGAGGAGATCGTCGGCCCGGGCCGCGACCGCGCCGGCGTGCCGCCAGCGCGCCGTACGGTAGCCCCACATCGCGTCGGCCGTGTTGGCGAAGCGGTAGACCAGCGCGGCCGGCAGCCCGCCCAGCGCGAACCACAGCAACGGCGCGACGACGGAGTCGGACAGGTTCTCCGCCAGCGACTCGAGTCCGGCCTGCCGCACCTGCGTCTCCGACAGCCCGCTCACGTCGCGGCTCACGATCCGGGCCACCGCGGCCCGTCCCGACTCGATGTCGACGGCCAGCGCCCGCTCGACCGCACCGACCTCGTCCAGCAGCATTTGGCCGCTCAGCAGCGGCCACAGCGCGACTCCCACGACGACCGCCTGGTGCCCGCTCGGCAGGTCGCGCGCGACCCGCTCGACGGCCGCCCCGGCGGTGACCGCCGCCGCGGCGCCCAGCAGCCAGGCCGCGCCGCCCGACAACAGAGCGCGCCGCGGCGGACGGACCGGCACCGCGACCGATGCCGCGTCGAGGTAGCGACCGATCGCACGAACCGGATGCAGTGACGTCGGCGGCTCCCGAAGGACCGCGTCGAGTACGCCGGCCACGACGACCGCGCCGGCGCTCACGGGGCGTCCCCACGTACGTGGTCCCGCGTCGGTATGACGACGATCCCGCCGGCCGGATCGTCGACGACCCGGACCGAGGCGCCGTAATGCGTGGCGATCAGTTCCTCCGTGAGCACCTCCGGCGCCGGCCCCTCGGCCACGACCGACCCTCCGACGAGCAGGACGAGCCGGTCGGCGTACTGGCCGGCCGTCGTCAGGTCGTGCAGCGCACTGACGACCGTGAGGCCGCGGCGCGACCGCATCTGGTCGACCAGCTCCAGCACCTGCTGGGCGTGGCCGAGGTCGAGCGAGCTGGTCGGCTCGTCGAGCAGCAGCAGCGGAGCCTCCTGCGCCAGCGCGCGGGCCAGCACGGCCCGCTGGAACTCCCCGCTCGACAGCGACGTCACCGGCCGGTCCGCGAGCTCGCGGAGCTCCAACGTGTCGAGCAGGTCGGCCACGACGGTGAGGTCGGTCGCCGACTCGATGCCGAGGTACGGCACGTACGGCGTCCGGCCCAGCAGCACGTAGTCGAGCACCGCCATGCCGTCGGGCCGGGCCGGCTCCTGCGGCACGACGGCGACCGACCGGGCCCGCTCCCGCGACCGCAGGCTCCGGAGCCGCGTGTCGTCGAACTCGATCCGACCGTCGTGGGCGACAGAACCGGCGACGGCGCGCAGCAGCGTCGACTTGCCGGCGCCGTTGGGTCCGACCAGGGTCAGCCAACTGCCGGCGGGGATCGTCAGTGTCACGTCGTCGACGACCGTTCGGCCGAGCAGGGCGACGCTGACCCGAGCGATCGTCAGGCCGCTCGGTGCGTCGGATCGTCGGCTCGTGCGCTCGCTCACGGGCGACTCCGCGCGGTGCGCAGCACGAGCACGAAGAACGGCGCCCCGACGAAGGCGGTCACCACGCCGACGGGCAGCTCGGCCGGCGCGACGACGGTCCGCGCGACCAGGTCCGCGCCGACGAGGAACGCCGCACCCACGATGGCCGCCAGCGGCAGCACCACCCGGTACGACGTTCCGGCGACCAGCCGTACGAGGTGCGGCACCACGATGCCGACGAACCCGATCAGACCGCTGACCGCGACCGCGGCGGCGGTGCCGAGCGTCGCGGCCAGCACCACCACGAGTCGGACCCGGGCGGCCGGCACGCCGAGGGTCCCGGCCTCCGACTGACCGACGCTCAGGACGTCCAGCAGCCGGCGGTGGACGAACAGCACGGCGGCGGCGACCGCGATGTACGGCAGCACCGTCAGCACGTCGCGCCAGCCGGCCGTCAGCAGCCGCCCGAGGATCCAGCCGTACACCTCGCGCAGCGAGTCGGAGTTGCGTTGGTTGACGTACGTCTGGATCGCGGTCAGGAACGCCGCGACGGCGACCCCGGCGAGGATCAGCGAGTCGGTCGTCCGGCCACCCGCGCTGCGCCCGAGTGCGTACGTCGCGGCGACCCCGACGACACCACCGGCGAAGGCGGCGACCGGCACCAACGCCCGGTCGCCGCCGGCGACGATCGCCAGGGTCGCGCCGAGGCCGGCCCCGGCGGCGACGCCGAGCAGGTAGGGGTCGGCCAGCGGGTTGCGGAAGACGCCCTGGTAGCCGGCGCCGGCGATCGCCAGCATGCCACCGACCAGGGCGGCCAGCACGACGCGCGGGGCCCGCAGCTCCCACAGCACGGCGGCCTCCAGCTCGCTGAGACCACCGTCGAGCTCCACCCCTGGCAAGACGCTCACGACCTCGATCGCGATGGCCCGAGGTGAGAGCCCCGCCGGACCGACGGTCATCGCGAGCACGACCGTGCCTACGAGGACGGCCAGCGCGAGGGCCAGCCAACGCCGGGGCAGCCGCACCGGCCGCAACGGCGCGGTGGTGTCGGCGGCCGCCGGCGCCGGCGTGGCCGTCACGTCATCCCACCGGTTGCAGCTCGGACCGCGCCTCGACGATCACCTGGAGGTAGTCGACGACCCGCGGTCCCCACCGGCTCGCGATGTCGGGGTCGACCTCGATGACCGAGTCGTCCTGCACGGCGGTCAGCTGGTCCCAGCCCGGTCGGTCCGCGATGTCGGCGGCCGTCACGCCGCCGGCGCCCCCGTCGGCGAAGAAGATCAGGTCGGGATCTGCGCTGAGCACGTACTCCGGCGACAGCTGCGGATAGTCGCCGGCGGCGTCGGGAGCGTCGTCGGCGATGCTCGTCATCCCGGCCAGCTCGTACAGCTCGCCGATAAACGTCGACCCGGTAACGGTGTAGAGGTTCGGGTCGAGCTCGTGGAAGTAGGTCAGGGGCACGGCGTCGGTCGGGACGTCCGCGACGATCGACTCGATGTCGGACTGCATCTGGCCGACCAGCTCGGCGGACTCGCCCACGTGCCCGGTCGCCGCGCCGAGCCGCTCGATCTGGGTGTACGTGTCGTCGAGAGTCTTCGCGGCGGGCAGCAGCAAGGTCTCGACGTCGACCCGTTCGAGGCTCGAGACGAGCTCGCCGGGATCAGACGACGCCACCACAAGGTCCGGCTCGTAGTCGATCACCGCTTCGACGTTGACCTCCAGCGCGTCCAGGTCGGTCGTCGGAGCCTCCTCCGGGTAGTTGGAGTACGAGTCGGCCGCGACGACCTGGTCGCCGGCGCCGATCGCGAACAGCATCTCGGTGGCGGTCGGCGACAGCGACACGATCCGCTCGGGCCCCGAGGGCGTGTCGTCGGTGCCGGTCGGCTCGGCGTCGTCGTCGCCGCAGCCGGCCAGGAACAGGGTGGCCAGGCCGAGCCCGACCAGCGTGGGGAAAAGCTTCATCCAGCGCCTCCTTCTCGTCGGTGGGGGCGCGGGGTGAATGGTGCCTCGCGATCCGCCCTTCGACCGAGGACGTACTCGGGCCACGAGGCTGGCGACCTGGCTCGTCCCACCGCGGACGCGGCGGGCTTCACAGTTGCGGGACAGCGCCGGATTCGCACCGGCTTCGCAGCACTCGCAGCACCCGAGCCGGCGGCCCGGGCACAGGCGATGCTAGTACGACGCCGCGGCGACCACATCGATCTGGGCGCGAATGCGTCTCCGGCGAGCCGGCTTCGCAACGAAAGGCGCACAGATCCCCTCGAGGCGCCCGCGGAGCGAAGGCTAGCTGTCGAGGGTGGCTTCGTCCGCCTCGACGTCGCGGGTCCACGCCGCCTTCTCGGCCCGCCAGCCCTCGTCGGCGACGCCGCGGCGCCAGTAGCCGGACGCCGACAGCAGTTCGCGAGCCACGCCGCGCTCGGTGCGCAGGTGGCGACGGAGCGCCTTGACCATGCCGGCCTCGCCGTGCAGGAACGCCTGCGGCGACCCGGCCGGCAGCCAGGCGCCGCGAACCACGTCGACCAGCGCGTCGCCGGGGTCGCTCGGCGCGGCGTCGCGATGCACCCACACGACCGACAGGTCCGCCGCGGTGGGCAGCGGCTGCTCCTCGTCCTTGTCGGCGACCTCGACGAACGCGTGCGCCGCCACCCCCGCAGGCAGCCGCTCCAGCGCCGCGGCGATCGCCGGCAGCGCGCTCTCGTCGCCGACCAGCAGATGCCAGTCGACGTCGGTCCGCGGGGAGTAGCCACCGCCCGGGCCGCGCAGCAGGATCTCGTCGCCCGGTACGGCCTCCGCCGCCCACGGACCGGCCAATCCCTCCGGGCCGTGGTCGACGACGTCGATCGTGAGCTCGGCGGGCTCACCGTCCCAGCGGCGTACGGTGATCGACCGCAGCGCGGGCCGCTCGTGACCTTCGTCGGGGAACAGCAGCTTCACGTACTCGTCGGCGAACTCGCCGGCGGGCAGGTCGACCAGGTCCGGGCCGCCGAGGACGATCCGCCGCATCCGCGGCGTCACCCACTCGGCTCGCAGCACCCGCGCGGTCCGCACCCGGCGTTCGCTGGCCCGAGCTCGATCCCGAGACTCCGTCATGCTTCGAGACTAGGGTGAATGTACGAGCGAGGGTGAGGAGGGCCATGGCACGCACCGACACCACCCAGTTCATCTATCCGTTCGCCGCCGGCAACAAGGACCAAAAGGACCTCCTGGGCGGCAAGGGCGCGAATCTCGCCGAGATGACCAACCTCGGCCTGCCGGTGCCCCCGGGGTTCACGATCACCACCGAGGCCTGCCGCTACTACCTGAGCGAGGGCCAGATGCCGCGGCGCCTCGCGGTGCAGCTCACCAAGGCGGTGCGGCAGCTCGAGGACGAGACCGGCCGGCACCTCGGCGACTCGAAGGACCCGCTGCTGGTCAGCGTCCGCTCCGGCGCGAAGTTCTCGATGCCCGGGATGATGGACACCGTTCTGAACGTCGGGCTCAACGACGAGTCCGTACGCGGCCTCGCCGACATCTCCGACGACCCGAGGTTCGCCTGGGACTCCTATCGCCGGCTGATCCAGATGTTCGGCGACACGGTGCTGGGCATCGACGGCCGGGTCTTCTCCGAGGCCTTCGACGCGGCCAAGCGCGACAAGGGCGTCGACTCCGACCTCGACCTCGACGCCGACGACCTGGAGCGGCTGGTCGCGACGTACCAGGACCTGGTCAAGGAGCATGCCGACCAGGACTTCCCGCAGGAGCCGCGTACCCAGCTCGACCTCGCGGTCCGCGCCGTCTTCGAGTCGTGGAACACCGAGCGGGCCCGACTGTATCGACGCCGCGAGCGGATCCCGCACGATCTCGGGACAGCCGTCAACATCTGCACGATGGTGTTCGGCAACCTCGGCGAGACGTCGGGCACCGGCGTCGCCTTCACCCGTGATCCCGCCACCGGCCGGACCGGGGTCTACGGCGACTACCTGTCCAACGCCCAGGGCGAGGACGTCGTCGCCGGGATCCGCAACACGCTGAGCCTGGACGACTTCGCCGAGCTCGACCCCGTCTCGTACGGCGACCTGCGCCGCTGCATGCGACTGCTGGAGACGCACTACCGCGACCTGTGCGACATCGAGTTCACCGTCGAGCGCGGCAAGCTCTGGATGCTGCAGACCCGCGTCGGCAAGCGCACCGCGGCGGCGGCCTTCCGGATCGCGGTCCAGCTCGTCGACGAGCAGCTGATCACGATCGACGAGGCGCTCGACCGCGTCACCGGCCAGCAGCTGGCCCAGCTGATGTTCCCGCACTTCGACACCGACGCCGATAAGCAGCGGCTGACCAAGGGCATGGCGGCCTCGCCTGGCGCCGCCACCGGCCAGGCGGTCTTCGACTCGGCAGCCGCCCAGGCGCGAGCGGCCGAGGGCGACGACGTCATCCTGGTCCGCCGGGAGACCGATCCCGACGACCTCGGCGGCATGATCGCCGCGAACGGCATCCTCACCAGTCGCGGCGGCAAGACGTCGCACGCGGCCGTCGTCGCTCGCGGCATGGGCAAGACCTGCGTGGTGGGCGCCGAGGAGCTCGTCATCGACGAGGCGGCCGGCAAGGCTCGGGCCGGCGACGCCGAGTTCGCCGAAGGCGACGTGATCGCGATCGACGGGTCGTCCGGTGAGGTGTTCCTCGGCGACGTCCCGGTGGTGCCGTCGCCGGTGGCCCGCTACCTCGACGAGGGTCTGGACGCCGCACTGGCCGACGCCGACGAGGAAACCGGCGAGCTCGTCAGGTCGGTCGACCGGCTGCTCGGCCACGCCGACGACATCCGGCGGCTGCACGTCCGTACCAACGCCGACATCGCCGACGACGCGACCCGGGCCCGCCACCTCGGGGCCGAGGGCATCGGCCTGTGCCGGACCGAGCACATGTTCCTCGGCGACCGGCGACCGCTGATCGAGCGGGTCATCCTGGCCGACGGCGACGACGAGCGCGACTCCGCCCTCGACGCGCTCCGGCCGCTGCAACGCGACGACTTCGTCGAGCTGCTCGAGGCCATGGACGGGCTGCCGGTGACGATCCGGCTGCTCGACCCGCCGCTGCACGAGTTCCTCCCCGACCGGACCGAGGTCGCCGTCCGGGTGGCGGTGGCCAAGGAGCGCGGCGAGTCCGTCGACGACGACGAGCGACTGCTCGCCGCGATCCAGCGGCTGCACGAGGCCAACCCGATGCTCGGCCTGCGCGGTGTCCGGCTCGGCCTCGTCGTCGACGGCCTGTACGCGTTGCAGGTCCGCGCCGTCGCGGAGGCGGCCGCCGCGCGCAAGGAGGCCGGCGGCGATCCTCACGTCGAGATCATGGTGCCGCTGGTCGGCTCGTGGATGGAGCTGCACCTGGTCCGCGACGAGCTCGAGAGCGTCGTCGCCGACGTCGCGTCCGACACCGGCGTCGAGCTCGACTTCCCGATCGGCACCATGATCGAGCTGCCGCGGGCGGCGCTGACCTCCGGCCGGATCGCCGAGACGGCCGACTTCTTCTCGTTCGGCACCAACGACCTGACCCAGACGACGTGGGGCTTCTCCCGCGACGACGTCGAGGCGGAGTTCTTCGCGGCGTACCTGGAGAAGGGCGTGTTCACGGTGTCGCCGTTCGAGACCATCGACGCGCTCGGCATCGGCCGGCTGGTCGAGATCGCGGTCGCGGAGGGCCGGAAGTCTCGACCCGACCTCAAGCTCGGGGTCTGCGGCGAGCACGGCGGCGACCCGGAGTCGGTGCACTTCTTCCACCGGGTCGGGCTCGACTACGTGTCCTGCTCACCCTTCCGCGTGCCGGTGGCGCGGCTGGAGGCCGGTCGCGCGGTGCTCGAGCACGACTGAGCGAGCCGGTGGCGTCGGCCGGCGCCGGCGCTGCCAGTACGCGTACGTGACCGCGAGCAGCAAGGGGCCCCAGGCGACGAGCGGCACGTAGCAGGCCGCCATCAGCGCGGCCCACCAGCCGTGCGGCTCGTCCGGGCTCGGTGTCGCGTCGGCGAAGAACGGGACCACGATCATCGGGGTCCAGAGCGCGGTCAGCGCCAGCCCGCCGAGGGTGGCGGGCACGATCGCGGCCCACGGACGGACCGCCCGACCGCCGAGCAGCGGAATCCACGTCGGCACTCGCTCACCCCAGGGCTGGACCAGGCCGAGGCTGAGGAGCGCCAACCCCTCCGCGACCACGCTGAGCCCGATCACGTACACGGTCCCCCAGCCCGGCATCTGAGGTCCCCAGAACTCGTCGGTGAATCCGAGGTTGAACCCGAATCCGGCGAAGATCCGCCAGATCCCGGACGGCAGGGTGATCAGCAGGATCGCGTGGGCGGCGATCACGGCCCAGCGCTGCGGCGAAACGACGGTCGGTGTCGGCATGGCACCAGCCTTCGCGTCCGGCGGCGCGAGCGGCTCCCCCGCGCGAGCGATACGGCTCCCTCACGCGAAGGAAGCCGCATCGCCGCTAGATTGCGAGCGTGACCGCGAGAACCGTGCCGGCGGCGGCGTCGACCTGGGTCGCCGAACGGCTGGCCGGCTCGCCGCGAGACTGCGCGATCGTGGCGAGCGGACCGCACGCCGTGTACGTCGACGTCGACGGCGACTGCGTCGGCCTGCTGGCCCGACCCGCGGTCGCCGTGCCGATCGGGCTGCGGACGACGCTGCCACGACTGCCGACGGTGGCCGAGCCGGTGCGGGTCGGCGACGGCCGGCTGGCGTTCGAGGGGTACGACGTGGTCCCGACCCGGATCGTCGATCCGGCCGTACCTCGGATCGAGGCACTCCCGCCGTGGCCGGCGCCGGTCCGTCTCGACCTGCCGGCCCCGGCGCTGCGGGCCCTGGCCGACGCCGAGGCGACCGCGGTGCTGGGGCTGCTCGGCCGAGGGGACGGGCTGACACCGTCCGGCGACGACGTCCTCGCCGGCTGGCTGGTCGCGCGGTACGCGATCGGACGACCGTCGGAGTCGGTCGGCGCGGCCGTCGCGACCCATGCCGCGGACCGAACCACCGTGCTGTCCGCCACGCTGCTGCGACGGGCGGTCGCCGGCGAGGCGCTCCCCGAGTGCCGAGACCTGCTGCTCGCGCTGCGGAACGGCGCCGGCGTCGAGGCGGCCCGCGACCGGCTGCTCGCGATCGGCCACACCTCCGGCGCCGCCCTGGCCCTGGGCATCTCACTCGCGTCGGGAGCCGCCGTATGAACCACGTCGAGGTACGCCCCGGCGCCTATGCCGACTCGGTCACGCTGCTGCAGGTGAGCCGGGCGGTCGCGTCCGAGCCGGGGGTGGATGCCGCGATGGTCGCGATGGCGACGCCGCTCAACCTGGATCTCCTTGTGGGTATGGGATTCGAGTCGCCGGCGGCCGGACCGAACGACATGGTCCTCGCCCTCCGGATCGGCTCCGACGGCGACCTCGACGCGGCCCTGGCGACGGTGGACGCGGCACTGACGGCGGCCCGACGGACACCGGCGCCCGGCGCCGTCGAGGCGGCGCCGCCACGTACGACGGCGGCCGCGCTGCGCGACTCCGACGCGACCCTCGCACTGGTGTCGGTGCCGGGGCCGCATGCCTTCGTCGAGGCGATGGACGCGCTCGCGGCCGACCGGGACGTGATGGTGTTCAGCGACAACGTGCCGCTGGAGCAGGAGATCCGACTCAAGACGGAGGCCGCTAGGCGCGACCGGCTGGTGATGGGACCCGACTGCGGCACGGCCGTGGTCGGCGGACTCGGCCTGGGCTTCGCCAACGCGGTGCGTCCCGGCCCGGTCGGTGTGGTGGCCGCGTCGGGCACGGGCTGCCAGCAACTGCTCTGCCTCCTGGACGCCGCAGGAGTCGGGATCACCGCTGCCTTCGGGGTCGGAGGGCGGGATCTCTCGGAGCCGGTCGGCGGCGCGTCGACCCGGCAGGCGATGCGCCGACTCGACGCGGACCCGGCCACCGAGCTGATCGTGGTCGTGTCGAAGCCGCCGTCGGGCCGGGTCGCGGATGAGCTGGCGGCGTTCGCCGAGGCACTCGCGACCCCGGTGGAGTTCGTGTTGTTGGGCCCGGGCGAGCCGGATCTGACGGCCGGGGCAGAGCGGGTGCTGGCCGCGCTGGACCGTCCGGCACCGACCTGGCCGACGTGGGGCGAGCGCGCGGCCAGCCCCCGCGGCGGTCGCCTGCGCGGACTGTACGGCGGCGGCACGCTGTGCGACGAGGCGATGCTGATCGCGGCCGACACGCTCGGACCGGTGCGCAGCAACATCCCGCTCGACCCTTCGCTGGCTCTCGACGCGACGCTCACCGCGCCGGCGCATCTCCTGGTCGACTTCGGCGACGACGCACTCACCGTCGGCCGGCCGCATCCGATGATCGACTCGACCCTGCGGCTGGAGCAGCTGGCGGCGCAGGCCGCCGACCCGGACACCGGCGTCGTGCTGCTCGACGTCGTCCTGGGCCACGGCGCCAATCCGGACCCGGCCGCCGACCTGGCACCGGCGCTCCGGGACGCGACGCAGCGCGGCGTGCCCGTCGTCGCGGCGCTGGTCGGCACGGCCGCCGACCCCCAGGGGTTGGACCGACAGGCAGCCGCACTGGCCGACGCCGGTGCGGAGGTGTTCGCCTCCAACGCCCAGGCGGCCCGCCGCGCCGTGACCCTGGTGTCCGACGGAGCCGCATCGTGACCGCGACCCCGGCGCAGGCCGACCCCTCCGTCGTCGCCGCCGGAGTCGATCTGCTGGCCGACGCGGTGGCGACCCAGGCGGCGCCGGTGACCCGGGTCGACTGGCAGCCCCCGATGCCCGGCACCCAGGACGACCTCGTCACGGTCGCGAGCGACCCGCGCCGTCCCGCCGCCAACGCCGAGGCGGTCGACCGGATGCGAGCCGTCTCGGCGCACCTGGTCGACGTGGTGCCGGCTCGCGAGGCGCTCGACCTCGGCGCCGGCGACTTCCTGCACGCCGGCCCGCCGGTGACGTGGGATCGCGCCTCCGGCCCGATGCGCGGCGCCCTGATGGGAGCCGCCACGCTCGAGGGGCTGGTCGACGACCCCGAGCAGGCCCCACCGATGCTCGGCGGCGGGTCCCAGGTGAGCCTGGCGCCGTGCCATCACCACGGCGCCGTCGGGCCGATGGCGGGGGTGGTGTCGGCGTCGATGTGGATGTTCGTCCTCGAGGACCCGGCCTCCGGGCGGCGCACGTACTGCTCGCTCAACGAGGGCCTCGGCAAGGTGCTGCGCTACGGCGCGTACTCCCCCGACGTGCTCGACCGACTCCGCTGGATGTCGACCACCCTCGGACCCCTGCTCCAGAAGGCGATCCGGGCCGCCGGACCGGTCGACGTCACCGCGATCCTCACCCAGATGCTGCACATGGGCGACGAGGGTCACAACCGCAACCGGTCCGGCACGCTGATGCTGCTGCGCGACCTCGGGCCGGCGCTCGTGGACGCCGGGCCAGGCCGGGCCGTCGCGGAGGCGATCCGGTTCGTCGGCGGCAACGACCACTTCTTCCTCAACCTCGCGATGCCGGCCTGCAAGCTCGCCCTCGACGCCGCCCGCGACGTCCCGGGCTCGACCATGGTCGTCGCGATGGCCCGCAACGGCACCGACTTCGGCATCCAGGTCTCGGGCACCGGCGACCGCTGGTTCACCGGGCCGGCGCAGCTGGCCGACGGCCTCTACCTCGGCGACTTCGGGCCCGACGACGCCAACCCCGACATCGGCGACTCGGCGATCACGGAGACGGCCGGTCTCGGCGGTTTCTCGATGGCGGCGGCGCCGGCCATCGTCCGGTTCGTCGGCGGCTCGGTGCCCGACGCGCTCGCGACGACGCGACGGATGTACGAGATCACGCTCGCCGAGAGCCGGCGGTGGACGATCCCCGCCCTCGAGTTCCGCGGCGTGCCGACCGGGATCGACGTGAGTCTCGTGTGCCGGACCGGCATCCTGCCGCAGATCAACACCGGCATGGCCGGCCGGGTCGCCGGTGTGGGACAGGTCGGAGCCGGACTCGTCACGCCACCGGCGGAGATCTTCCCGGCGGCGCTGGCCGCGCTGGCCGAGGCAGCCGACTCCTGACCCTCACCGCGAGTGCCGGCTCTAGCCCTGCCCCTCGATGAAGGCGCGCACCGCGTCGGCGACGAGCTGGACCGCGATCGCCGACAGCAACAGGCCGCTGATCCGGGTCACCAGCGTGACCCCCGACTCCCGGATGAGACGCAGGATCACGACCGAGTAGCGCATGAACAGCCACAGCGTCAGGTGGACGCCGACCACACCGAGCGCTACGGCGGCGAACGTCGGCCAGTCGTCGATCTGCTCGACGAAGACCATGGTCGCGACGATGGCACCCGGACCGGCGAGCAGTGGCGTGCCCAGCGGCACGAGGGCCACGTTGACGTCCTGGGCCTCGCTCGGCTCCTCCGCCTTGCCGGTCAGCAGCTCCAGCGCGACCAGCAACAACAGCAGACCACCGGCGCACTGCAGGGCCGGGAGCGAGATGTTCAGGTACGTCAGGAGCTGCCGGCCGAACAGCGCGAAGGACACGATCACCAGGAACGCGACGGCCACGGCCTGCCAGGCGGCCCGCTTGCGCTGTCGCGGCGACACTCCGCTCGTGAGCGCCAGGAACAGCGGGATGGTTCCGGGCGGGTCCATGATCACGAAGAGGGTGACGAAGACCTCGGCGAGCAGGGCTCCGCTGACGACGTCACTCACGGGCCGGCCGCCAGCAGGCGCTCGAACTGCTCCGGATCGGTCGACTGGCTGCCCAGCCCGTGGCCGACCTTTCCCGCACCGTGGTAGTCGCTGCCGCCGGTGACGACGAGGCCGAGGTCGGCGGCGATGGCGCGCAGCCGGGCTCGGGTCTCCGCGTCGTGGTCGTGATGGTCGACCTCGAGGCCGGTCAGTCCGCCGGCGGCGAGGTCGGCGAGCACGCCGGCGGACAGCACCCGCCGGCTGCCGCGGCTCCACGGATGGGCGATCACACTCACGCCGCCAGCCTGGCGTACGAGACGGATCATCTCGGAGAGCTCGGTGGCGTAGCGGCCGACGTACGCCGGCCGACCCCACCCCAGGTAGCGCGAGAACGCCTCCTCGCGGTCGCGCACCACGCCCAGCGCGACCAGGGCGTCGGCCACGTGCGGTCGGCCGGTCGCCGACGCCGAGCCGGACACTCGCGCGACGTCCTCCGCGACGATCTCGACGCCCACCTCGCGGAGCCGGGCGAGCATGGTGGGCAGTCGAGACGTCCGGCCGGCGAGGATCCGCCGCAGCTGCTCGGCCAGCGCCGGGAAGGCCGGATCGATCTGGTACGCGAGCAGGTGAACGCCCACGTCACCGTAGCGGCACGAGACCTCCATGCCCGGAATCAGGCGCAATTCGTGACACGCGGCAGCTTGCTCGGCTTCGTGCCATCCGTCCGCTGTGTCATGATCGGTCAATGCCACCACATGGAGTGACGCTTCAACTGCGTGACGTATCAGCTCAGCCGGCGCATCCGTGCCGTCGGAGCAATGCGAGTGGGTGTGCAGATCGATCAGCACCGCGACAGCCTAGCCCGCCGGAAATTTCATATGTTGGGACGCTAGGTGTCTGACTCTTCTTACTATGTGCAATTGTCCCAGTACAAAGAGTAGCTAGCGGGTGGTTTGGACGTGCGCGGCGTGTCGGAGGGCAACTCAACACAGGTCGGGGGCCAGGTCGTCATCCCCTTCCCGGGGACCGAGGAGGTCAGGACAACTGCAGAGGTCACTGCTCCGGTTGATCTGACACCAACCGAGGGCGTGACGCCTACAGAAGTCAGCACCGCTGCGCCGGACACTCCCGGCGACGAGCTGATCGATCTCGCCAAGCGCGGTGATCGCGACGCCTTCGCCCACCTGTACGAGCAGCATGTCCGAGGGGTCTACCGCTATGTCTACTACCGCGTCGGGGCGCGGCATCTCGCCGAAGACATCACGAGTGAGACCTTCTGCCGCGCGCTGCGATCGTTGGGCTCGTACCGCGGCACCGACGCGACCTTGGGGGCATGGTTGGTAACGATCGCGCGGAACCTGGTCACCGATCACTTCAAGTGCGGGGCCCGCCGTCACGAGGTCGCCGTGGACGAGCCGCAGCCAGGTGCGTCGCCAGCCCCTACGCCGGAAGAGGCCGCGATCTCGTCGTTGACGAGCGACTCCCTGATCGAGAGCTTGGACGAGCTGACCGAGGCACAGCGAGACTGCCTGATCCTGCGCTTCATCCAGGGCATGTCGGTAGCGGAAACAGCCGACATCCTTCGCCGGTCCGAAGGATCGGTCAAACAACTACAATGGAGGGCTATTCGACGGCTCGCCATGGTGATTTCCGCGGAGATGAGGTGAGTTCCTTGGACATCTCGTCGTCCCCCAGCCAGCGGTGGTTGGCCAAGGAGTTCGCCAGCTCCCTGGAGACGTCGCATCGGACGATCCGTACGGACGTCCACGGCTACGTCGAGCTGGCCAGGCACCTCGGAGAGTCCCCCGGTCCCGAGCCCGACCCGGACTTTCGGGCTGCCCTGCGGCACCGGCTGCTGCACGAGCTGATCGAGGACGACCTGCTCCCGCGTTCGGACGAGCTGGCCGTACGTCGGGACCGCGTCCGGCGCAAGGGCGGCAGCCACTGCTTCGAGCGGGCACCCCGCGAGCCGTGGATCGCGGCCGCGTCGACCGTCCTGGTCGTCTGCGGTGGCGCGGTCGGGCTGGGGCAGGACAGCAGCGAGGCGCTACCGGGCGACGTCCTCTATCCGGTCAAGCGCTTCTTCGAGGCGGGCGAGATGGCCCTGGCCGGATCGGCCGACGGCGAGGCCCGCGAGCTCATGGAGCAGGCGACCGAGCGTCTCGAGGAAGCCCAGGCGCTCGCCGGAGACGACGAGATCCACGCGCAGCAGGCGCTGCCGGCGACGATCGTGGACTTCAACGAGGCGACCAGCGAGGCCGGCAGCATCATCGTCGAGCAGGCGCAGGCCGACGCCGTCGACCCGGCCCTGCTCTCCGACTTCGAGTCCTTCAGCTCGGCGTCGTGGACCGTGCTCGATGAGCTCGCCACGGTCGCCGACCCGGAGACGGTCGCGCTGATCGAGAACGCGCGCTCGACCCTCGACGGCTTCGCCGACCTGCTTCCGATCCTCGACCCGGTCCTCGCCGGCACCGAGGACCTTCCGATCGCCGCCGCGACGATGAACGCCCTTGATCTGAGCGGTGACGAGTACGGCGACGGATCTACCGGGACGCCGGTCGACGCCCCCAGCAGCGACTCCATCGTGCCGGCGGCGGAGGACGACCGACCCGACGCGCCGGTGATCAACGTCGAGGAGACGCTGGGGCCGATCACCGACACCGTCACGAACCCTGTCGAGGACACCGTCGAGAACGCGTCGGCGACCCTCGGCCACACGGTGCAGGTCATCGAGCTGTCGGCCGACAAGACGGTGAGCGTGGCCCTGGCCACGGTCCACAACACCGTGAAGACCGTCGACCAGACCGTGCAGCAGACGGCCGAGGCGGTCGACCAGACGCTCGACCAGGCCGCCGAGACGGTCGACCAGACCGTCCAACAGGCGACCGAGGCGGTCGACCAGACGCTCGACGCGGTCGACGAGACGGTTCAGCTGACCACGGATTCCCTGCAGCAGGCGACCGGCCAGGCGACCGAGACCCTGCAGCAGGCCACCGATTCCCTGCAGCAGGCCACCGGCCAGGCGACCGAGACCCTGCAGCAGGCCACCGACTCCCTGCAGCAGGCCACCGACTCCGTCGACCAGACGTTGCAGGACGCCGGGGCGCTGCAAGACGTCGCCGACGACACCCTGTCGTCGCTGCAGAACGCGACCTCGGGAGGATTGCTGTCCGCTCCGAGCGGCGACTAGCGGGATGCCGGCCGTTCGGACCCTTCAAGACCGGAGGTGCTCAACGCCACCTCCCGCTCACTGGCGACGTTCGTCTCGTCCAGGCTCGGCCTGGACACGTGAGGGACGAGGCGGACGGTCCAGTGGGCCGCGCTGGGGTTGGCGCCGTCCCGAGAGCGGCGCCAACCCCGTCAGCCCGCGATCACCGCGAACGCGACATCGCGTCGTTCGCCCGTGACACGGGAGCTTCGTGGAAGCGAGGACCGGCGCCCTCCGTCGCCGCGGTCGGCCAGGGCAGCTCGTCACGCCAGCTCAATCCAGCAAACCAGTCCGAGCGCTCCCACAACAGGCTCGGCGGTGGCGACGTACGCGCGACGTGCAGTCCGCGCGCGGTGTGCCTCGGCGGCTCGGCCGGCTGGAGGACGCGCCTGCCGCGGCGATGTCGCCCTGTGGCCATCGCGTGTCCTCCGTCCCGTATCCCCTGTGCCGTACAGGGGATTTGACGAGAGCGAGCCGGATTGGTTACGCCAAGGGTGGAGAACTCACCGCGAACCGGGCGGCTAGCGGAGCGGGTCTTCGAGCCGACGCGACAGCCCGCTCAACGGGATGACGTCGAGCTGGCCGATCAGGGTCCGCAGGTCCACGAAGGTCAGACCGCTGCGAATCATGGCGCCGGCCGTCGCGGGCCAGGCGACGATCCACAGCCAGCGTCCGGACGCCTCGCCGACGAAGACGTCGCGATCGCCGCGCTCGCCGACCCACCACAGCGGCGTCGCGTGGTGGCCCACCTGGATCCGGGTCGCCGCCGGGAACCCGCTGATCTGGCGCCCGACGTCGAGGCCGTGGGCACCGGCGTAGTACGCGCCCAACCCGACGCCCGGCTCCTCGCACACCAGGACCAGGTCGGCGTCGCCGGCGATCGGATCGGGGCCACTGCACGCCAGCAGGGTCGCCTGCTCGATCTTGTCGCCGGCCCGGCCCACCCCGGACACCGACCAGTTCGCCGGCATCGGCCAGGGCAGCCAGGTCGGCAGGTAGGCGTCGGTGATGTGCGTCAGCAGCACATGCACCGACGGCTCGTCGTACGCACCAAGAGGCGCGACGATCCCGTCGGTGGCGCACCACCAGTGCCCCGAATCGTCGCACCGCACCGGTGTCCCGCATCGGGGGCACCGCTTGGCCCGATCCATGCCCCCTGACCGTGCCCTGCCTGGTCGGCCGGGTCAAGTACCGACGGCTCGAAGCACCGATCGAGCCCCCACCGGTCCGCCGCGCCGTGAAAGCGGCGTGAAGCCGGCTCGCGATGCGGACCGCGCGGCTCGTCGAGCCCAAGCTGCCGTGAGGGGGGCGGTTCCCTGTGGCACACTGCGCCGATGCAGCTCACCGAGACGTACGAGTGGCGTGGCCGCGCCGTGCGATGGGGGCGGGACGGCTCCGGGCCGCCGCTCGTCTTCTGCCACGGCACCCCGTGGTCGTCCCGGCTGTGGGAGCCGTTTGCCGCCGCACTGCGGTCGGACTTCACGACGTACCTGTGGGACATGCCCGGCTACGGCGAGTCGTCGAAGGCGCCGGAGCACGCCGTCTCGCTCGACGTCCAGGGTGAGCTGTTCGCCGATCTCCTCGCGCACTGGCGGCTGACCGAGCCTCCGCACGTGGTCGTCCACGACTACGGCGGAGCGGTGTCGCTGCGGGCCCAGCTGCTGCACGGCACGGCCTACGCGTCGCTCGCGCTCGTCGACGTGGTCGCGCTGGCACCGTGGGGTTCGGAGTTCTTCCGCCTCGTCCGCGACAACGCCGACGTGTTCGCGGCCCTGCCGGCCCCGATGCACGAGGGCGCGCTGCGCGGCTACATCGCCGACGCGAGCCATCGTGGCCTCACGCCGGAGCAGTCGGACCTGCTCGCCGAGCCGTGGTTGGACGACGTCGGACGGGCGGCGTTCTACCGCCAGATCGCGCAAGCGGACGAGGCGTACACCGACGAGATCGAGCCGAGGTACGGCGAGCTCGACCTGCCGGTGCTGGTCGTGTGGGGTCGCGACGACGGTCCGATCCCGGTCGATCGGGCCTACCGGCTGGCCGACCTGATTCCGGGCGCCCGGCTCGAGATCATCGAGGAGGCCGGGCATCTGATCCAGCTCGACCAGCCGGTGCGACTCGCGACGACGCTGCACCGCTGGCTCGCCTCGCGGCGCTGACTCACGCCGGGTTCCGGGTGAAGCCGATCTGACACTCATCTGAAGACGGCGCCGGCTTGACTCGGTGTCATGAGCACTACCCAGCCGTCCTACGGTCCGCCGCCCCATCCGTACGGTCGGAGGTCTCGCCAGGTCGGGCCGTTCGGCACGGTCCTCGTCGCCATCGCGACCACGGTCGTGGTCGTCGCGGTCAGCGGCGCGCTCGCCCTGCTCGTGCACCTCGGCGTGTAGCAGCCGCGCGGCGGCCGTGGTAGACCGACGGCGTGACCGACCGGATCCCCTGTGCGGGCGCCCTGGTCCGCGACGAGACGGGGCGACTGCTGGTGGTCCGGCGCGCCCACCCGCCAGCCGAAGGCACCTGGTCGCTGCCGGGCGGCCGGATCGGGCCCGGCGAGTCCGCCGAGGAGGCGTGCGTACGCGAGGTTGCCGAGGAGACCGGGCTGGCGGTCGAGGTCGTACGCCACGTCGGCCGGGTTGAGCGACCGGCGCCGGGCGACGGCACGTACGTCATCGACGACTACGCCTGTCGGGTCGTCGGCGGCGAGCTCCGGGCCGGTGACGACGCGGCCGACGCCCGGTTCGTCACCGACGCCGAACTGCGCCGGATGCCGCTCGCCCCGCTGCTCTGGGAGACCCTCCGGCAGTGGGGCGAGGTCGGCTGACTCACAGTCCGGCGTACGTCTCGCCGGCCAGGATGACGGAGGAGAAGCCGCCGACGTCCTCGGCCTTCACGACGCAGCTGCCGTCGGCCGCGGCGCAGGTCACCAGGTCGACCGGCGCGTCGTCCTGGCCCTTCGGCCGGATCGCCAGCGTCACGCCCTTGTCGGGGCCCCAGGTCATCTGCAGGGCGCGCATCGATCGGCCGATGTCGAGTCGGGTCACGTCGCCGGTCGCGACGTCGATGACGGCCGGCGTACCTGCGAACTCGCCGGTCTGGGTGAGGTAGCGGCGGCCGGAGTCGTCGAGCAGTCCGTCGGCCCACACGTTCGTCACACGATTGATCTCGTCACCCCCGGGGTCGAGGAAGCGCACACTCCACGTCCCGTCGTTCGCCCAGCCCGCGGTGACGACCGACACCCCGGCGGCATAGTCGATGAGATTGTCCGCGTTGACGTCCAACCGCGTCGGGCTGCCAGTGCCGGCCCATGACCACACCTCCGAGCGGTCGGCGTAGATCACCCTCGGCGACCCACCGGCGTCGAGAGCGTGGATGAACAGGTCGTCCTTCGTCGCCGGCAGCGACAGCGGCGGGTACTCGGTGTCCCCGACCATGAAGTGGAGCCGGAACCGGTCCGGTCCGTCGGCCTCGATCCAGGCGGCCAGGTCGCCCTCGACCTCGGGAGGTCCGAACGTGTTGTCGACGATCAGGGTCGGGTCCGATCCCTCGCCGGGCCGCCACTCGTACAAGGATCCCGGCCTGAAAAGCGTCTCCGGAGGCGACGGCTCCTCCGACGTGCTGTACCGAAGCCGGTCGTCGAACGTGGCGATGTCGAGGTAGCCCTCGGGCCGCGGGATCCGGTCGTCGCCCTCGTAGAGGTAGTCCGCGTCCGTCCAGGCCAGACCGAGGCCGGGCGCCGGGTTCGCGGCCGCATCGTCCGACCCGCCCGGCAGCCGCTCCACGATCGTCGGCGCCACCGCCAGGATCGACGCTGTCACCGCGGCCAGCGCGACGACTCCCACCCGCCGGGTCATGCGACGGCGACGGCCGCTCCGGATCAGCTCGGCAGCGTCGACGTGCGGTGGGCGGGCTTGCCCGGCGCGCTCCGCCAGGACGTCCTTGATGATCTCGTTCATGACACACCCCTCGTCAGGGTCAGCTCGATGTGGTCCCCCAGTCGGTCCCGGAGCCGCTTCAGCGCCGCGTGGGTCTGACTCTTGACGTTGCCGACCGAGCACTCCATCGCGGCGGCGGTCTGCTTCTCGGTGAGGTCCTCGTAGAACCGGAGCACGATCACGGCCCGCTGGCGCGGCGGCAGCGTCTGGATCCCCCGCCACACCGACTCCCGCTCGGCGATCGCGTCGACGTCGAGGTCGTCGCTGCGCTCCGGAAGCTGGTCGGTGGGCCGCTCCGCCCGCCAGGACTTCCGGCGCCACCAGCTCGACGCGGTCGTGACCAGCGTGCGCCGGGCGTACGCCTCCGCGTTCTCGATCGCCCGGAGCCGCCCCCACGCGAGGTACGTCTTGACCAGCGCCGTCTGCAACAGGTCCTCGGCGAGTCCGTGGTCGCCCGTCAGGAGGTACGCCGTTCGGAACAGGACTCGCGACCGGCTGGCCACGAAGTCGGTGAACTCCGCCTCGCGGGTGTCCGCCATGGCCCCGGCTCCTTCCCCGCGGACGAGCCCTGCGCCGCGGATTCAACCAGGGAAGACGCCGTCAGGCGCCGAAAAGGTTGTGGCCCGTCAGGCGTTCCAGCGCAGGATGACCGGCGTCTCCCGCTCGTAGCCCAGCGTCGACAGTCGGGCCGTGTCGAGCCGGTAGAGCCGGCCGTCGGTCGGCGGTTGGCCCAGCCAGCGGGCGGTCAGCACCCGCAGGGCGTGGCCGTGGCCGAACACGAGTGTCGCGCCGGCCGCCCGCGCCTTCGCGATCACGCGATCGACCCGGCGCGCGACGTCGTCGGCCGACTCGCCGTCAGGGACGCCGTGCGACCACACGGTCCAGCCGGGTTGGCGCTCCCGGATCTGGTTGGTGGTGAGACCTTCGTACGCGCCGTAGTCCCACTCGACGAGGTCCGGCTCCACCTCGGCGTCGGGGAAGCCGGCGAGCTCGGCGGTCCGGCGAGCCCGCGCCAACGGGCTCGTCACCACGAGGTCGAAGTGCTGGTCGGCCAGGCGATCCGCGAGGGTTCGAGCCGCCGTCTCGCCCTCGGGGAGCAGCGGCAGGTCGGTCGCGCCGGTGTGGCGACCGGACCGGCTCCACTCCGTCTGACCGTGCCGGGCCAGCCAGACCGTGCTGTCCGGCTCCGTCATGTCCGCCCGCTTCGGATCCAGGCGGCGACGTCGTCGTCCGGCATCGCGGTCAGCCCTCCTCCGACGGCGTCGGCCGACCGGGCTGCTCGCCGCCGCGGGTCTCGAGGTAGCTCTGCTTCGGAACCATCACCTTGCGCCGGAAGACGCAGACCAGCGTGCCGTCCTGGTTGTGCCCGCGGGTCTCGACCTCGACGATGCCGCGGTCGTCCTTCGAGGTGCTCTCCCGCTTGTCGAGCACGGTGGTCTCGCCGTAGATCGTGTCGCCGTGGAAGGTCGGCGCGACGTGGCGCAGCGACTCCACCTCGAGGTTGGCGATCGCCTTGCCCGAGACGTCGGGAACGCTCATGCCGAGCAACAGCGAGTAGACGTAGTTGCCCACCACGACGTTGCGTCCGAACTGCGTCGTCTCGGCGGCGTAGTGCGCGTCGAGGTGGAGGGGATGGTGGTTCATCGTCAGCAGGCAGAACAGGTGGTCGTCGTACTCGGTCACGGTCTTGCCCGGCCAGTGCTGGTAGGTCGCGCCGACCTCGAACTCTTCGTACGTACGCCCGAACCGCATGACCGGCACCCTACTGGCGCCGGACGCCCTCAGCCCCGCCAGGCCAGCTTGGCCAGCAGGTTCTGCGCCTCCTCGGCGTGCTGGTGCTGGCAGAGCACCTCGTACGTCGTCGCGACCACGCTGCTGGTGGAGGTGAAGTCGCGCCGCCCGCCGGTCATCGCGTAGCCGATGATGCCCATGACGGCGCCGAACACGGCTCCGGCGATCACGGCCAGGAGGATGAGCAGCAGCCAGTTGCTCTCCTCGGGGGCGAACAGCGTCAGGATGGCGCCGACGAACAGACCCCACCAGGCGCCACCGGCCGCTCCGGTCGCCGCGGCTCGGTTGCGGTCCATCCGGCCGGTCACCCGCTCGACCATGCGCAGGCCGTTGCCCACGATCGTCACGTGCTGCACCGGGAAGCCCTCGTCGGACAGGAAATCGACGGCCCGCTGAGCCTGCTCGTAGGTGTCGTACGTCCCTACGGTCAGGCCGGTCGGTGGTGTCGGGAGTTGCCTAGGCATCGTCGGCTCCTTCGGGTCACTGCCTCCATGGTCCCACCACCCCCGGAAACCGCTCTGAGATCCCACGACCGCCAGCCGCTAGGCTCGCGGAGACATCGCCCACCACTCGGGGAGTAGTCGTGAGTACCCAGCAGCCGCCCCCTCCGAGCCAACCTCCCTACGGCCCACCGGGAGGCCAGCAGCCGCCGCCTCCCGGTCCACCGCCGCCGGGGCAGCAGCCGCCACCCGGCCAGCCGTTCCCGCCCTACGGCCCGCCTCCGTCCGGGCCACGCCGGACCAACCGCGCCCTGGTCGCCGTCATCGTCATCGTCGCCCTGGTCGTCGCGGGTGGAGCGGTCGGCGGCGGCCTGCTGCTCTTCTCCTCCGACGACGACTCCAACGCCTCGGGCGGCGAGACTCTCGAGGGCGACGGCTACTCGTACACCATCCCCGACGGCTGGAGCGACACGACCAGCCAGACGAACACCGAGGGCATCGACTCCGTCGTACGGTCCGACGACGACGCCGACGGCTTCCACACCAACATCCTCGTCGAGGTCGACGCGGCGAGCGGCGTCACCGACCCGACCCAGATCGAGGAGCAGTGGATGACCAACATCGGCCGGTCGGTCAACGCGACTCCGGAGTCGATCGACGCGACCTCGATCGACGGCCAGGACGCGGTCGGCATGCGGCTGGAGACGACGACCGAAGACATCGACGTGGTGCAGGTCGCCTACCTCACGATCAACGCCGACCAGGTCTACTCGATCGCGCTGAGCGCCAGCGCCGGCAGCGAGGACGAGGCGACCGAAGCCCTTCAGGAGCTGCTGGAGAGCTGGACGTGGGAGTCGGGTCGGGGCAACGCCTAGGGCGTGGCGTCCGGACGGTCAGCCCGCGCTGTCGACCAGGTCGACGAGCTCGGCCCGGGACAGGTCGGTGCTGTCGAGCTCGCCGATCTCGTCGAGGATGGCCAAGGCCTCGTGCCAGGTCGCGCGGGCGGCACCGCGTCGGTCGGTGTCGCGCTGGATGCGGCCGAGGTGTGCCAGGGTGACCGCCTCCCGCCACCGCAGCCCGAGATCACGATGGACCTCCAGCGCCTGGCGGAAGCAGTCCTCGGCCCGGCCGAACTCCTGCTGCGCGGCGTACGCCATGCCGAGCGTCTCGAGGGCTACCGCTTCGCTCTCGCGCCGGCCCGAGCCCTGGAGACCCTCGACCGCGGCGACCGCGGAGTCGACCGCCTGGGCCGGCCGGCGGGCGTCCAGGTGGAGCCGCGAGATGTTGACCAGGACGGTGGCGACGTCGCCGCCCTGTTCCTCGGACAGGCGGAGCTCGTACGCCCGCTCCAGGTTGCGCAGCGCCTCGTCGAACTGGCCGGTGCTGCGGTAGGCGATGCCGAGGTTGATCAGCACCATCTGCTCGCCGCCGAGATGGTGCTCGCTCTGGAAGAGCTGCTTGGCCCGCTCGAGGTAGTCGATGCAGCGCTCGAAGTCACCGAGTCGGCCGTGGCTGATGCCGAGCTGGTTGGTGAGGAAGCCCTCGTTGACCCGGTGCCCGGCGGCCGCCGCGGCGTCCCGCCCGGCCTCCTGGAGACCGACCGCCTCGCCGGGCGGCCGATGCGCCTCGAGATAGCCGTACAGCTTGTTGACGAGGCGGTACGCGGTGACCGGCTGGCCGTGCTCGACCGCGTACGAGACGACGCGGGTCAGGGTGAGCCACTCGACGTCGAACCAGTCCCGCGCCTGTCGACTGTCGGCGAAGGACAACGGGACGATGCCGGGCTCGGGCTCACCCATGTCCATGAACCGGGGGTTGCGGTCGGACGAGAGCATCGTGTTCGCGTTGGCGGTCGAGTGGACGTACCAGCTGAGCAGTCGGCGGATCGCCGCGTCGTCGCCGGACTGGACCTCCTCGTGGAGCTCGCTGGCGTAGGTCCGCAGCAGGTCGTGCATGGTGTAGCGACCGTGCCGGGAGCGGCGCAGCAGGTTGACGTCGGTCAGGGCGTCCAGCCGCCGGCGGGCCTGGGCCGTGGTGAAACCACCGAGCGCCGCCACGGCGGACAGGCTGAAGTCGGTGCCGAGATAGCGACCGAGCAGCCGGAACAGCTCGGCGGTGTCCTCGTCGAGCGCCTGGTATGACCAGGAGAACACCGCTCGCACACTGGTCAGCGGGTCGTCTCCGGTGTCGAGGGCGTCCAGCCTCTCGTGCTCGTCGCGCAGCTCCACGATGAGGTCGGCGAGCTCGCTGTCGGGATGCCGGCCGGCCCGCTCCACCGCGACGGCCAGGGCCAGCGGCAGGCAGCCGCAGAGGTGGGCGAGCTCGGCGAGCGACTCGCTGTCGTAGGCGACGCGTTGGCCTTCGAGACCGGCCGCCAACAGGTCGGTCGCGTCCGACAGGGACAGCGTGTCCACGGCCACCCGGCCGGCGCCCTCACGGGCGGCCAGGCCGCGCAGCTGGCTCCGGCTGGTCACGATGACGAGGACACCACCGCCGCCGGGGAGCAGCGGACGCACCTGCTCGGCGTCGCGCGCGTTGTCGAGCAGCATGAGGACGCGCCGGTCCGCCAGGACCGTGCGGAGCAGGGCGCTGCGGGCGTCGACGTCGGCCGGGACCTGGTCGCCCGGCACGCCGAGCCCGCGCAGCAGGACCTCGAGCGCCTCGGCGGGCGCCATCGGGTCGCCCGGGCCGAAGCCGCGGAGGTTGAGGTACAGCTGGCCGTCGGGGAACCGGTCGGCGACCCGGTGCGCCCAGTGCACGGCCAGCGTCGTCTTGCCGATGCCGCCGGCGCCGTGCAGTGCGGTGATCACGACCGGCTGCTCGGCCAGGTCGGCGACGTCGTCGACCTCCTCGACCAGCGCGTCGAGCGACGCCAGCGCCTCACCGCGGCCAGTGAAGCCCTCGATGTCGGCGGGCAGCTGTCGGGGGACGAATCGTTCCGGCTCTCCGCGGACGGGCGCGGGACGCTCGGGCGACTCGTAGGTCGTGCCGTGCAGCAGGTCGGCGTAGATGCGCTGCAGCTCGGGGCCGGGATCGACGCCGAGCTCGCCCGCGATCCGGCTCCGGATGGTCTCGTAGCACTCCAGCGCCTCGGCCTGCCGACCGGACCGGTCGAGCACGACGATCAGCCGCGCCCACAACGACTCGCGCAGCGGATGCTGACCGGCGACGTCGCGTACCTCGGCCACGAGCTCGGCGGCGCGCCCGGCGTCGATGTCCAGGTCGATGCGGCGCTCCAGGCCGGACAGGTAGCGCTCGAGAAGCCGCGGCCGCTCGTAGTCGGCCAGCCACGCCGACTGCACGCCCTCGAGCGGGTTGCCCCGCCACAGCTCCAACGCGTCGGTCACCCGCTGCCGCTCGGTGGCGGGGTCGCGGTCGGCGCGGTCGAGGAGCCGCAGGAATCGCAACGCGTCGACGTCGTCCTCGTCGATGTTGAGCACGTATCCGGCGCCGGACGTGCTGATGGTGTCGGCACCGAGGACGGACCGCAGGCGGGTGACGTAGGTCTGCACGCTGCGCCGCGCGTTGGCCGGGAGGTCCTCGCCCCAGACCATGTCGGCCAGCCGCTCGATCGACACCACCTTGCCGGCCGACATCGCCAGCACCGCGAGGAGTGCCGAGGAACGTCCGGCGGACACGTCGAGTGGCTTACCGTCGGCGAGCACCCCGAACGGCCCTAACAATCTCACCTCGAGCCGCGTCACAGCAGCCGAGTCTGCCAGGACGGAGAGGGCCGCGCCCGGACGGTCTCACGAATCTTGCGGGATTCGGGTAGCCCAGACTGCCGCGATCCCTCGAGATTCGTCGGGCGCCGGGTCAGCGCAGCTTGTACTCCTCGAGGAGCCGGCGCCCGATGATCATCCGCTGGATGTCGGCGGTGCCCTCCCCGATCAGCAGCATCGGCGCCTCGCGGTAGAGCCGCTCGATCTCGTACTCCTTCGAGAACCCGTATCCGCCGTGGATCCGGAAGGAGGCCTCGACGACCTGGGCGCAGTACTCCGACGCGAGGTACTTGGCCATGCCGGCCTCGAGGTCGTTGCGCTCCCCGGAGTCCTTCGTCCGGGCCGCCATCACCATCATCTGGTGCGCGGCCTCGACCTTGGTGGCCATGTCGGCGAGCCGGAACAGCACCGCCTGGTGCTCGGCGATCTTCTTGCCGAACGCCTCGCGCTGCTGGGCGTACGCGATGCCGAGCTCGAACGCGCGCTTCGCGACGCCGCAGCCGCGGGCGGCCACGTTGACCCGACCGACCTCGACGCCGTCCATCATCTGGTAGAAGCCGCGACCCGGCTCGCCGCCGAGGACCCGGTCGGCGCCGATCTCGTGACCCTCGAAGATCAGCTCCGTCGTGTCGACGCCCTTGTAGCCCATCTTGTCGAGCTTGCCGGGCACCGTGAGCCCCGGCGCGATCTCGCCGAAGCCGGGCTCCTTCTCGACGAGGAACGTCGTCATGTTCTTGTAGACCGAGTCGGCGCCCTCGTCGGTCTTGACGAGGACCGCGACGAGGTTGGCGCTGGCCCCGTTGGTCAGCCACATCTTCTGGCCGTCGATGGAGTACGCGTCGCCGCGCCGGGTCGCCTTGGTCTTGATCGCGCTCACGTCCGAGCCGCAGCCCGGCTCGGACATGCTGAACGCTCCGCGCACCTCGCCGGTGGCCATCCGGGGCAGGTACCGCCGCTTCTGCTCGTCGGTGCCGTGGTGGATCAGCATGTGCGCCACGATGAAGTGGGTGTTGATGACGCCGGAGACACTCATCCAGCCTCGCGAGATCTCCTCGACGACGAGCGCGTACGTCAGCAGCGACTCGCCGAGGCCGTCGTACTCCTCCGGGATGGTGAGCCCGAAGATGCCGAGCTCCTTGAGGCCGTCGACGATGTCGGTCGGGTACTCGTCCTCGTGCTCCAGGTCGGTCGCGACCGGCAGGATCTCGTTGTCGACGAAGGCACGCACCGTCTTGAGGATCTCCTCCTGGACGTCGGAGAGCCCTTCGGTGCCGGCGAGACGGCTCATGCCCTGGAGTATCGCCGCCGGGTCGTGGCCGACGCCATGAGGGCCCTCACACCTCCCTAGATCCCCGGTGGAATGAGGGGCTCGGAGCTGACCAGGTCGGGATCGTCGATCCGCTCTCCGCCGACGTCGTAGGCCTCGGTCTCGACGACCGCGCCGACGAACTCCTCGCCCATCGGCTCGTCCTGCGCGACGTGGCGCAGGCCGACGTAGACGTAGCCGTCGTCGTGCGGGCGTCCCACCTGCCAGGGTGTCGGTTCGCCGTCCACGACCAGCCGGATCCGAAGGTAGGCGACGTCGCTCCCGACGCCGTAGAGCCAGTGCCGTCGACCCACGAAGCGATCGGTCCCGGACGCCCCCATGGCGACCTCGTAGTCGAGCGCGTCGACGACGTCGCGCGGCCCGCTCGGAGCCGTCAGCCCGGCCTGGCTGGCATTGAGCAGGCCCGGCGAGACGCAGGCGAAGGACCGACCACCGGGGATCGTGAACACCACCGCGGGGCTCGCCGCGCCGGTGGCTCCCTCGTCCGGCGCGTCGACCGTCCGGGCGTAGTGGAGGACCGGCTCGGATCCGTTCCCGCCGCCCCCGTGCGTGCACTCGGCGATGGCTGCGTCCAGGTCGGCGCCGGTCAACGGACCAAGGTCGAAGTCGTCCTCGGGTACGTCGGTCAAGCCGTCCGTCGGGTTCGGGCTCCCGCCCTCGCGGCCCGAGTCGCCCGGCTGCCGAAGCTGGTCGGCCACGACGAAGCCACCGACGATCAGGCTGACGCACGCGGCCGCGGCCAAGGGCACCCAGACCCGCCCCCGAGCGCCCGGTCGCTGGGTGCCGACCGCCCGGTGCAGGGTCTCGGTGCGAAGCCGCGGTGGCGGCTCACGCTCCGGCGGCGGTGCCGGCCACTCCTGCTGCTCCAGCGTCTCGACGTCGTCGTTCATCGTTCGTCCTCCCCGACCCTCTCTGTCAGTTCGTTGAGCCGAGCCCGCGCTCGCGACCAGCGAGACTTGACCGTGCCCTCGGGCAGTCCGAGCGCGTCAGCCGCTTCGGCCAAGGTCAGTCCGCTCCAGGCCACGAGCTCCAGTACGTCCCGCTGTCCCGCCGGCAGCCGGTCGACGACCCGCCGTACGTCAGCCATCCGCCGTTCGCTGTCGACCCGACCGGCCACCGCGTCGGAGTGATCGGGCTCGGGTGGCTGCGACGCCAGCCGCCGGACGATCGCGATCCGGCGGCGCCGCGACCTGGCGGCGTTGGCGCACTCTCGGGCGGCAATGCCGAGCAGGTACGGCCGGGCGGTGTCCCGCCGCAGTCCGGGCAGGTCGTCGCCGACGGCCCGCCGCCAGACGTTGACGAACGTCGTCTGGACGACCTCCTCAGCGGTCGACCAGGACGAGAGCCGCCGGAACGCGAAGTTGTAGATCGCCTTGGCGTGCCGGTCGTACAGCTCCCCCAGGGCGCCACTGTCCCGGCGCGCCAAGGCGTCCCACAGATCCACGTCGGTCAAGGACACGGCTCCTCCGGTCATATCCTTGTCGTGTCCGGGACGGGCAGCGCGGTTCCGTCGAGTTCACCGCTCGCAGACCGCCCGGCACGGCATGATCGGACCATGGCACTCACCGTGCACGCTCCCGGCCTGGTCCTCATCGAGCACGAGTTCGCCGTTCCCCTCGACCACTCCGTGCCGGACGGCGAGCGGATCACCGTCTTCGCTCGCGAGGTGGCCGACCCGGCCGGGCGCGACCGGCCGTTCCTGGTGTTCTTCCAGGGTGGACCCGGACACGAGGCGCCGCGCCCGACGCGTGGTCCGACGTCGCCGGGGTGGCTCGACCGCGCCCTCGAGGACTACCGGGTGCTGATGCTCGACCAGCGCGGCACCGGCCGATCCAGTCCCGTCGGCGCCCTACCGCGAATGACTCCCGCCCAGCAGGCCGACCACCTGGCGCTGTTTCGGGCCGACGCGATCGTGCGGGACGCCGAGTGGATCAGGGAGCGGCTGGGGGTCGACCGTTGGAGCGTCCTCGGACAGTCGTTCGGCGGCTTCTGCGTCCTGCGCTACCTGTCGGTCGCCCAGGACTCGCTGCGAGCGGCGTACTTCACCGGCGGCGTCCCCCCGGTCGGCGTCGCCGTCGACGAGGTGTACCGCGCGACCTACGCCACCATGCTGGAGCGCAACCAGCGCTACTACCGACGCTATCCGGGCGACCGGGATCGAGTACGTGCCCTGCTCCAGGTCATCGACGCGGGCGAGGTCCGGCTGCCCGACGGCGTCGTCACCACCCGCTGGTTCCGCCAGATCGGCAACACGCTGGGCATGAGCGACGGGGCGGAACGGCTGCACTACCTGCTCGAGCGAGACCATCGGTCGCCGGCGTTCGGGCGGGACCTGGCCACCGCGCTGCCGTTCACCGGACGCGATCCGCTGTACGCCGTGATCCACGAAGCCTGCTACGCCGACGGCCACACCACGCGATGGGCCGCCGACCGGGTCATGCCGGACGACTTCCGCGCGGACCCGACCCTGTTCACCGGTGAGCACGTGTTCCCGTGGAACTTCGAGGACGACAAGAGCCTGGCGCCCCTGCGCGAGGCGGCACATCTGCTGGCCGAGCGCACCTGGCCCCGGCTGTACGACGCCGAGGCCCTGGCCGGTTGCGAGGTTCCGTGTGCGGCCGTCGTCTACGCCGAAGACCCCTACGTCGACCGCGCGTACTCCGAGCGCACCGCGGCGATGATCCCGTCGATGCGCGTCTGGCTCACCAACGAGTACCAACACAACGGACTGCGCGTCGACGGCGCCCGTGTCGTCGACCGTCTGATCGGGATGGCGCGCGGCACCGTGCCGTGACGTAAGACCGGCGCGTCAGCCGATCGCCGCCGCGTGGTCCGGCACCTCGGTCTGCATCTCACGCGGTGGCCGCTCGTAGCTGCTCGACTTCGGTCGCGGCGGGAGCTCCAGCGGCGGCCGCTGCACCTCGTAGTACGGGATCGTCGACAGCAGATGCGCGATCATGTTGATCCGGGAGCGCCGCTTGTCCTCGCTCTCGACGACGTACCACGGCGCCTCCGGGATGTCGGTGTGCACGAACATCTCGTCCTTGGCGCGGGAGTACTCCTCCCAGCGGCTGATCGACTCCAGGTCCATCGGTGACAGCTTCCACCGTCGCATCGGATCCTCGAGCCGAGACTGGAAGCGGCGCTCCTGCTCGGAGTCGCTGACCGAGAACCAGTACTTGCGGAGCAGGATGCCGTCCTCGACCAGCAGCCGCTCGAAGATCGGGCACTGGTGCAGGAACCGGTGGTACTCGTCCTTCGTGCAGAAGCCCATCACCTTCTCGACGCCGGCCCGGTTGTACCAGCTGCGGTCGAACAGCACGATCTCACCGGCGGCCGGCAGATGCTCGATGTAGCGCTGGAAGTACCACTGGCTGCGCTGCCGCTCGGTCGGCGCCGGCAACGCCGAGATCCGAGCGACCCGGGGGTTCAGGTACTGCGTGACCCGCTTGATCGTGCTGCCCTTGCCGGCGGCGTCGCGGCCCTCGAACACGATGACCAGCCGGGAGCCCTCCGCGCGCACCCACTCCTGCACCTTGACCAGCTCCGCCTGCAGACGGAGCAGCTCCTTCTCGTACGGCTTGCGCTTGAGCCGCTCGGGCCGCGCGTGATCGGCCATCGTCCTCGCCTCCCTCTCAGTCGTCTCAGCGACACAGTACGACGAAGCCGCGGCCCCGGGTCCGGGCTGGAGCAGAATGGGGCCCGTGGATCTCGACTCGGCCGCCCAGGAGCTCTACGGCCTGCCGCTCGACGAGTTCGTCGCGGCCCGCAACGGCCGGGCGAAGCAGGCCCGGCAGGCCGGCGACCGCGAGCTGGCCGGCGACATCCAGGCGCTGGCGAAGCCGACGACCGCGGCCTGGCTGGTCAACCAGCTGGCCCGCCACCACACCGACGACCTCGAGCCGCTGCTCGACCTCGGTCGCGAGCTCCGTGACGCCAGCGCCAAGCTCGACGGCGAGACCATGCGCCGACTCGGCCGGGAGCGCAACGAGCTGATCGCCGAGCTGCTCGGCCATGCGCGGCGCGCCGGTGCCGAGCAGGGCTCCAAGGTCAGCGACGACGTGGCCGACGACGTCCGCCGCACGCTCGAGGCCACCCTCTCCGACTCCGACGTCGCCGAGGACGTGGCGGCAGGGCGGCTGACCCGGGCCGTCGAGTACGCCGGGTTCGGCGAGACCCTCGGGCTCGGCGGGCCGCAGGGAGTCGTCGGATCCTCGAAGTCGACGACGCGCCGGCGTACGTCGGATCGCGCCAAGTCCGGCGGTGACCGGACGGCGAAGCGGACCGGCCGGTCGAGCGACTCCACCAAGTCGACCACCCCCAGCCGCCCGGCCGACCTCGGTGCGCGGCGACGGCAGCGGGCCGAGCGCGAGGTCGCCGAGGCCGCGCAGCGTCTCGAGGCGGCCCAGACCGCCCGCGACGAGGCGGAGCGCGAGTGCGAGCGCACCGAGGCGGAGCTCGAGACCGCCGAGGCCGAGGTCGAACGGCTCCGGTCCGAGCTGTCCGACGCCGAGCGCGCCGCCAAGACGGCCCGCCACGCCGATCGGACCGCGCGCCAGCAACTGACCCGAACCGAGCGGGAGCTGAGCGGGGCCGAGCGCAGCCACGAGCGGGCGACGGCCAAGCTCGCCGAGCTCGACGCCGACTGATCGGCCGTGGAGTCAGTCGACGCCGGCCAGGCCGTACGTCTCGACCGCGGTCGTCACCAGCACCGCCTCCCGCTCGGCGACCGACAGGCCCGCCAGCGCCTCGTCGACGACGCCGACGACCTCGCCGTACGTCGCGGCCAGCGTGCACACCGGCCAGTCGGAGCCGAACATCAACCGCCGCGGCCCGAACACCGCGAGGGCGTGGTCGAGGCAGGGTCGCAGCTGGTCGACGGTCCAGCTCCGCCAGTCGGCCTCGGTGACGAGTCCGGACAGCTTCGCCACGACGTTCGGCTGGTCGGCGAGGGTCGCCAGCGACACCGACCAGTCGTCGAGGTCGTCTCCGATCGGCGGCTTGCCGAGATGGTCGAGTACGAAGGGCACGTCGGGCCGGCGGCGGACGGCCTCGATCGCGGCCGGCAGCTGGGGCGGCTTGACCAGCAGGTCGTACGCCAGGCCGGCCGCACCGACCTCACTGAGGCCGCGGACCACGTCGTCGCGTCGCAGCCAGTCCGGGTCGGGCTCGTCCTCGACCTGGTGCCGGATGCCCACGAGTCGTCCTCCGCCCGGGCCCGCGCGCAACGCCTCGATCTGCTCACCCACGTCCGCCGCGGTCAGGTCGACCCAACCGACGACGCCGGCGAGCCGGGGCGCGTCGGCGGCCAGCGCGAGCAGCTCGCGGCTCTCGTCGCGGTCCGTCACGGCCTGGACGACGACGCTCGGCCCCACGTCGTGTCCACGGCTGGCTCGAATGAACTCGCCGAGGCCGAACGACCCACGCAGCGGGTCCGCCCACGGCCCGTCCATCCACGGGTAGTCGCGGGCGCGGGTGTCCCACAGGTGGTGATGAGCGTCGACGCGGGTCACGACGCCGGCGCGTGGTGCCAGACGACCGGCAGTCCCTGGGCCGCCCCGGACTCGGAGTAGTCGTGCACCACGTCGAGCAGGGTCGCCATCCGCTCCTGCCAGGCGACGTTGACGGGAAGGTCGGCGAGCGACCGCAGCAGCCAGTCGTAGTCGTCGCAGTCGATGACGTGGAAGAGGTCGAGGTCGTGCCGCCAGATCGTCCACTCGTGCAGGCCCGCCGCGTCCATCGCGGCCACCAGCTCGTCCGGGACGGCTCGGTGCGCCCGCTCGTAGTCGTCGACGGCGTCCGGCTTGAGTCGGGTGTGCAGCGCGACGCGCATGGGCAGAGATCCTACCAATCGGCCGACTGCTCGTACTGACGTCGAGAGCGTCCTTAGGATGACCCTGCATTGGTCCGACGAGTCGGGAGGCATCGCGTGGGTGAGTTCACCGGAGTACGAGCCCTGGTGACCGGTGCCGCGTCCGGCATCGGACTCGCGACGGCCCGCCTGCTGGCCGAACGCGGAGCTCAGGTGGCGAGCCTCGACCTCGACGACACCGCGCCCGAGCCCCTCGTCGGCATCCGCGGCGACGTCACCGACGACGCGTCGGTCCGGTCGGGCGTCGAGACCGCCGTCGACCGCCTCGGCGGGCTCGACGTCCTGGTCAACAACGCCGGCATCGGCGCGGAAGGGACCGTCGAGGACAACGACGATGCCGAGTGGCGGCGGGTGTACGACGTCAACGTGCTCGGCATCGTCCGGGTCACGCGGGCGGCGCTCCCGCACCTGCGCCGTTCCGCCCACGCGGCGATCGTCAACACCTGCTCGATCGCGGCGACCGCCGGCCTGCCACGACGCGCGGCGTACTCCGCGACGAAGGGTGCCGTCCTGTCGCTCACGCTCGCGATGGCGGCCGACCACGTCCGCGAAGGCATCCGGGTGACCTGCGTCAATCCCGGCACGGTCGACACGCCGTGGATCGGACGGCTGCTCGCGGCGGCCGACGACCCGGACGCCGAGCGGGCCGCGCTGCAGGCCCGACAGCCGACCGGCAGACTCGTGACCGCCGAGGAGGTCGCCGCGGCGATCGCGTACCTCGCCAGCCCGACCGCGGGGGCCACGACGGGCACCGCGCTGGCCGTCGACGGCGGCATGGCCGGACTCCGGCTCCGCCCGGCGCCTCCGGAGGACTGATGGAGCTGCGTCGACTGGGCGGCGGCGTCGAGGTCAGCGTGCTCTCGCTAGGGGGCGCACCGCTCGGCGGCCTGTACGAGCCGATGTCGGAGGAGCAGGCCGAGGCCACCGTACGCACGGCGCTGGAGCGCGGGCTGTGCTACGTCGACACCGCACCGCACTACGGCGCCGGCCGGTCGGAGACGCGGCTCGGCCGAGTGCTCGCCGGCCTGCCCCGCGACACGTTCACGGTGTCGACGAAGGTCGGTCGTCGACTGCGCCCGCGCCGAGACGACGAGCCGCCGGACCCGGAGGGGTTCGGCACGGAGCCCCCGTACAAGCGGGAGTGGGACTGGAGCCGGGACGGGATCCGCCGCACCCTCGAGGCGTCGCTGGAGCGGCTCGGCCTGGACCACGTGGACGTGGCGTACCTGCACGACCCGGACGACTTCGAGGAGCGGGTGTACGCGGAGGGGTTCGCCGCCCTGGCCGCGCTGCGGGACGAAGGACTGGTCCGAGCGATCGGCGCCGGCATGAACCAGTCCGCGATGCTCACCCGCTTCGTGGAGCGGCTCGACCTCGACGTCGTGCTCTGCGCGGGCCGGCTCACGCTGTTGGACCGCACGGCGCTCGCCGACCTGCTGCCCGCGTGCGAGGCGCGTGGCGTCTCTCTGGTCGTCGGTGGCGTCTTCAACTCCGGACTGCTCGCCGATCCGCGGCCCGGGGCGCCGTTCGACTACGCGCCGGCGGCTCCCGAGCTGGTGGAGCGGGCTCGCGAGCTGCGCGAGGTGTGCCGCCGGTACGACGTGCCGCTGCGGGCCGCGGCGCTGCGGTACCCGCTCCGGCATCGCGCCGTGACGAGCGTCCTGGTCGGCTGCCGCAGCCCACAGCAGGTCGACGACAACGTCGCGATGCTGCGGCACGACGTCCCCGAGGCACTGTGGGAGGAGCTGGACGCGGCGCCCTAGGGCTCGCCCACCGTGGCCGCCGCGCGGCGCCGCGGCAGACTGAGCTGGGCGGCGAGCAGCCCGGCCGCGCCGACCAGCACCCACAGCGCCGCCGGGCCGATCGCGTAAACGGCGCCGCCGACGAGTGGTCCGGCGCCCGTCCCGATCGTGTACGCCACGCCGTACAGGCCCTGGTAGCGCCCGACCATCGGCGGTGGAGCCAGACCTCCCAGGTAGGCCATCGAGACCGAGGTGGCCATCATCTCGCCGAGCGTCCACACCAGCACGGTCGCGGACAGCAGGATCAGGTCGGTGGTGAATCCGGTCAGCGCGAGACCGCCACCGATGAGCAGGTTGCCGATGGCCAGGACGTACTCCGGCCGATAGCGGGAGACCGCGCCGGTGATGGGCAGCTCCAACACCAGCACCAGCAGACCGTTGAGGCCGATGAGGAAGCCGAAGTCGCGCGCGCTCAGACCGACGTCGCTGACGTGCAGGGGCAGGCCGACGGTGGACTGGATGTAGACGAACTCGGCGATGACCGTCATCGCCAGGAATCGCACCAGGGTGCGGTCGGCGAGCGCCTGTCGGTATCCCACCGCGCGGTCCGCTGGTGAGTCCGCGGCGTCCTGACCGGAGTGCGGTTGGAGCGACTCCCGCAGCAACGCCGCCACCACGACGCCGAACAGCAGAGAAGCGGCGGCATTGCCGAGGAAGAGCCCCTCGTACGAGGTGCTGGCCAGCACGCCGCCGAGGACGCCGCCCAGGGCGGTGCCGACGTTCATCGCGAACCGGAACACCCCGAAGGCGGCGAGCCGTTGCTGGTTGGTCGTCACGGAGTCGACCAGCAGCGCGGCCGCCGCCGGCCGGTAGATCTGCGACGTCACGCCGATGAGACCGACCACGGCGATGATGACCGGGAGCGGTCCGAGGTACGGGATGGCCGCTGTCGGACCGGCGGTGGTCACGGCGGACAGCACGATCGTCCATCGCCGGCCGATCCGGTCGGCGAGGTAGCCGCCGACGGCGTTGCCCAGCACCTTGCCCACGCCGGACACGCCCAACACGAGCCCCGCGGCACCGGCGGAGTAGCCGCGCTCGGTCAGGTAGAGCACGATGAACACCGGCAGGAAGTTGCCGACCTGGTTGACCAGGATGCCGAGACTGATGATCCACACCCGGCCGGGCAGGCCGCGCAGCGCGTCCCGGAATCGCGGCCCCTCCACGCCCGAACGGACCGGCGGCGCGGAGCTCACGCGACGGGCTCGGTGCGGACCTGGATCGCCGCGGCCAGCCGCCTGCCGTGGGCGATCGCCTCGGTGGCGGTGGCGCCGCGAGCGATGACGCGACCGGCGACGTCCTCGTTCCAGGTCAGCGGGGGTATCTCGTCGCCCGGCTCCACCTTCAACCGGAGGTCGACGAACGCCGGGTCCGCCCGCACGGCGTCGACGCCCGCCACCTCCACGACCCGTCCGGGCTCCGGCGTGAGGAACCGGAGGGCCGCTCCGCCCCGAGGCTCGGGCGACGCGGCCAGCGGCTCCACCAGGCCGAACCTGGAGCCCAGCGCATAGCGCTCCATGTCGACGCCGTAGACGGACTCGGTCAGCTCGTTGAGCCCCTCACCGCCGATCCGGTTGTGCGACTCGACGATCCGCGGACCGCGCGAGGTCAGCTTGACCTCGGTGTGCCCCGGGCCGTCGCGCAGGCCGACCGCGTCGAGGAAGTCCGTCACCAAGCGCGTGACCTCGCGCAGCGTCTCGGCCGAGCAGCCGCTGGGCTGCGAATGTCCGATCTCGACGAACCCGCCGAGACCGCCGATCTCCTTGTCGGTCACCGCGACGACGACGTGCCGGCCGTCGAAGGTCAGGGTCTCCACGCTGATCTCCGGGCCGTCCAGGAACTCCTCCATGAGGAACTCGTCGAACGACTCGACGGAGGCCAGGTCCTTGGGAGCCCAATGCCCGTCGTCGAGGGATCGGAACCGGTCGGCGACGACGTCCACGTCGGCTCGGTCACGGATGCGGAACACCCCCAGGCTGCCCGACTCGCGGATCGGCTTGACGATGATCGGGAGCCCGTTCGCCTGAACGAACTCCCGAACGTCCTGCGCCGAACGACCGACCGCGAAGGCCACCGGGCTGATGCCCCTCGCGGCCAGGTGCCGGCGCATCCGCCACTTGTCCAGCAGCAGTTCGACGGTGGCGACGGACTCGCCGCCGAGGCCGAGTGCCTCGTTGACCCGCGCCGCCGGCAGCAGCCCGAGCTCGAACAGCGACACGGCCGCCTGGAACGGGTACGCCTCGTGCAGCGCCCGGACCAGCGGCAGGAGCCGGTCGACGTCGCCGTAGTCGAGCAGCAGCGCCTGGTCGACGAACGGCCAGTGGCCGCGGCCGTACTCGTCCGGGAACTGCGCGTGGACCACGTCCAGGCCGAGCTCCCGGGCCTTGCGCACATGCGCGAGCTTGCCGCCGATGACGAGGACGCGGGGCCGTCCGGTAGCGATCTCCGAGGAGCGTTGACCGACCGGGACGGCGTCGCTGGAGAACGCGGCTCCCTCTCGCACGTCTCCTCCCGGTGGTTCGTCGAGGATCAACACCGGCAAAGACGCTATGCTGGTTGCGCTCGGATGTCAACCGGCATTCAGGTTATGGTGGTGTCGAAGTCACCCGAGTCCAGAGCTGAGCACGAGGGAGTGATCGCGATCGCGACGACCAGTCCGAGCCCGGCCGCGGGGACGCCCGCGTACGCGGACCTGCTGTGCGACTTCGCCAACACCCTCGACGTGGACGTCGACGCGACCGTGCCCGACGCCCTCACCGACCCGGACGAGCTGGCCGACTGGCTCCGCGCCCGCGACCTGCTCGGACCCGACGAGCGGGCGGACGGCGACGACCTCGACGTCGCGCGCACCCTCCGGTCCGGCCTGCGCACCGCCATGCGGCGTCACCACGACGGCGACGACGCCTCGACCGTGACCGACCTCGACGCGACCGCCGGGCGGCTGCCACTCCGGATCGTCTTCGACGGCACCCGTCCCCGGCTCGCGCCGTCGGTCGGCGGCGCGAAGGGCGGCCTGGCCCGGCTCATGGTGGCGGTGGCCGACGCGCAGGCCGACGACGCGTGGCGGCGCCTGAAGATCTGCGTCGCCGACGACTGCCAGTGGGCCTTCTACGACACGTCGAAGAACCGGTCACGACGCTGGTGCGCGATGGGTGTCTGCGGCAACCGCCAGAAGACTCGCGTCTACCGCGCCCGCCAGCGAGCCAAGCGGTGAGCCAGGCTCGAACCCCGCAGTGAACTAGGCCGACCGCCAGGCCGGTCCGTCCGGAAAGGTGTACTCCGCGACCGACTCGTCGTGGATCCGGACGCCGGCGCCCGGTGCGTCCGGAGCCAGATAGCGCCCGGCTCGCAGCCGTACCGGGTCGACGAAGTGCTCGTGCAGGTGGTCGACGTACTCGATCCAGCGCTGCTCCGTCGAGCCGCTGACCGCGACGAGGTCGAACATCGCGAGATGCTGGACGATCTCGCACAGCCCGACCCCGCCGGCGTGTGGGCACACCGGCACGCCGTACTTGGCGGCCAGCAGCAGGATGGCGAGGTTCTCGTTGACCCCGCCGACCCGGCTGGCGTCGATCTGGCAGACCCCGATCGCGCCGCTCGCCAGCAACTGCTTGAAGACGACCCGGTTCGGGATGTGCTCGCCGGTCGCCACCCGGATCGGCGCGACCGCCTCCGCGATCCGGCGGTGGCCGAGCACGTCGTCGGGGCTGGTCGGCTCCTCGACCCACCAGAGGTCGACCTCGGCGAGCCGCCGGACGTTGTCGATCGCCTCGGGGACACCCCAGTGCTGGTTGGCGTCCACCGACAGCCGGACCTGCGACCCGACGATGTCGCGGACCATCCGACAGCGTCGCAGGTCGTCCTCGATGTCGGCGCCGACCTTGAGCTTGAGATGGTCGAAGCCGGCGGCGACCGCGTCCTTGGCGAGCCGGGCCACCTTCTCGTCCGGGTAGCCGAGCCAGCCGGCCGAGGTGGTGTACGCCGGGTAGCCGTCGGCCAGCAGGCGTCGCTCCCGCTCGGCCGCTCCGGCGCGGCCGCGTTCGAGGATGTCCAACGCCTCGGCGGGGTCCAGCGCGTCGTCGAGGTAGCGGAAGTCGACCAGGTCGACGAGCTGTCGCGGACTCAGGTCGGCGAGCAGCTTCCACAGCGGCTTGCCCTCGCGCCGGGCGTACAGGTCCCAGGCGGCGTTGACGACGGCGCCGATCGCCATGTGCATGACGCCCTTCTCCGGACCGAGCCAGCGCAGCGGGCTGTCCCAGACGAGCCGACGCGAGAAGGCCCCGAGGTCGGCCAGGACGTCGTCGACGACGAGGCCGGTGACGAGCGGTTCGAGTGCCCGGATCGCCGCGCACTGCACGTCGTTGCCCCGGCCGATCGTGAACGCGAGGCCGTACCCGGCCAGCTCCGAGTCGGTCCGGACGACGACGTACGCCGCGGAGTAGTCCGGGTCGCGGTTCATCGCGTCGGACCCCGCGAGCTCCGACGAGGTCGGAAACCGTACGTCGGCCACGTCGAGGCCGATGATTCGTGTGTCCCGAGGCATTGCGGCCCCCTTCCCGTGGGTTTCTTCTAGCCTGTGCGCATGGCGGTCACTGACGAGGCGATCACGAAGATCAAAGACATGATCGTCTCGGGCGAGCTGCGACCGGGCGACCGGCTGCCGCGCGAGAAGGAGCTGTCCGAGCGTCTCGGGCTCTCGCGCAACTCCCTGCGCGAGGCGATCAAGGCGCTCTCGGTGATCCGGATCCTCGACGTCCGGCAGGGCGACGGCACGTACGTGACGAGCCTGGCGCCGCCGCTGCTGCTCGAGGCGCTGTCGTTCGTCGTGGACTTCCACGAGGACGCCACCGTGCTGGAGCTGCTGGAGGTGCGCCGGATCCTCGAGCCGGCCGCGACCGCCATGGCGTGCGGCCGCATCGACGACGCGACCACGCAGCGGCTGTACCTGCTGCTCGACGAGGTCACCGAGGACACCACCGTCGAGGACCTGGTCGCCAACGACCTCGAGCTGCATCGGTGCATCGCCGAGGCGTCGGGCAACGCCTACCTGGCGAGCCTGCTGGACAGCCTCGCCGGACGCACCGCCCGGGCCCGGATCTGGCGGGGCATGACCGAGACCCAGGCGGTGGCCCGGACGCTGGCCGAGCACCGCGCGATCGTCGACGCGGTCGCGGCTCGCCAGCCGGACCTGGCACGCAGCTGGGCGACCGTCCACGTCGCCGGCGTCGAGCAGTGGCTGCGACAGCTCCTCTGATCTCGCTCGGCTCCACTGAGGGTAGGCAAATCCTGAAACACGCCGGCGTGTTTCGGGATTTGGCTACCGCCAGCGGTGCGTCCACGCTCATCCGCCGGGCTCGGCGATCCGGATCCGGTCGAGGTCCGGCGCGTTGGCGTCGTCGTTGTAGACCTTGATCGCGTTGACGCCGGCCTCCAAATGGATCGACGTCGTCACCGTGGTCGGGACGTCCCAGCTGGTCCCGGTCACCGGCACCTCCGTCCCGGGGCCGCCGTTGACGCTGATCCAGAACGACCGGGTGCCGTTGACCGTGCAGTCGATGTGCAGCGGGTAGTCGCCGGCCTGGTCCACGGAGACGCTGTCGTACGTCGCATAGTTGTCGTCGCCGTTGCCGATGAATCGGACCTTCTGGCCGCCGGAGCACTCGTCGCAGCCGCCGACGCCGGCCGACCCGTGCAGGGACGCGTGCTCGCCCTCGCCGATGAACACCCAGCCCGGCGGGAGCACCTGCACGTGCACCAGCTCCTCGCTGGTGTACGACCGGCCGAACATCTCGAAGCTGGCCCGGATCGGCAGCTCGACGGCGCCGTCGTCAGCGTCGGTCCGCGCGGTCACGGTCCAGGCGCCGTCGAGCGTCTCGCCGGACGTCATGCGGTCGGCGGTGGCCGGATCGCCCGTCACGGTCCACCCCTCGGGAGCGACCGGCGCGAACGACACGTCGTCGATCGGGTCGGCGTCGTCGAGCCGGAACCGCGCCGACACGTCGAACGACTGCTCCCCCGGCCGGACCCAGGCCGCCTCCGGCTCGACGGCGACCGAGGTCTCGGGCACGTAGTCGGCCGGCGGCAGCTCGCGAACCCAGATCCGATCCAGCCCGATCGGCACTGTGGAGTCGCTGGAGAAGGTGATCCGGTTGACGCCGGCGTTCAGCGGCACGGCGATCGGCGTGGTCTCCGGCACCTGGCGACTCTGACCGGTCACGGGCACCTCGGTCGGCTCGGCACCGTTGACGCTGACGTCCAAGGAGCTCTCGCCGTCGACCACGTAGTCGATGTCGAGCCGGTAGTCGCCGGCCTCGTCCGCGTGGACGCCGACGACCGTGACGGAGCTGTCCGGACCGCCGCCCAGCGGTGCGACCTTCGCCAGGCCGGAGCAGCTGGCGCACAGCGCGACCCGCGCGTCGCCGGTGCGCTCGTTCGGGCGCGCCTCCGCCTCGTACGGCAGCGGATCGCCGGGCCGGAACGGGTGGCCGTACCCCACGTACATCTCGTCGATCGCGAGCTTGTTGTAGAAGCTCGGTACGTCGGGCGAGCCCCACGTACTCAGCACCTCGAGCCGGACGTGTCGCGCCACCTCGAGGCCGAGGTCGATGTAGCGGATCCCTCGTTCGCTGGGCATGACGCCGGTCCGGACCGGCTCTCCCCACTGCTCGCCGTCGCGGCTGACGTAGACGCGGTAGTCCTTGATGCGGCTGGAGTCCTCGGCCCGGCCGAACGTCTCGCGGTTGTGCGTCGGCGACCACTCGCGCTGGTTGACCGCCAGGTAGCTCACCGGCTTCCGACGCCCGAGGTCGAGGTCGATCGAGACCGGGACGGTCCGGTCGGCGTCCCAGTAGTCGAGGTAGCTGCCGTCGGTGAGGTCGCTCGCTGGATGCCCCTCGGCGGAGGCGGTCGCGGTCGCCGTGATCGAGCGCTGCGGGTAGCGGCCGTGCTGACCCCTGGTCTCGACCCGGAACACGGTGTCGTACGGATCCCACGCCTCGACGTCGCGGATCGTCAGGTAGCCGCCGGACTGGCTGAACGGCAGCGGCTCACCGGTCCGCAGGTCGCTGACACTGGTGACCCGGTAGCCGTTGTCCCGCAGGCGTACGAAGTCGTCCGACGCCGGTGGCGTGATCACATGCACGTACTGGCGATCCGGGTCGTCCTTGTCGACCGTGGTGACGCCGTGGGCGCCGTCGTTCCAGAAGCCGGGCTGCAGCCCGCCGTACATGTAGCCGCCGCCGTGCGTCCCGCCGATCGACTCCCAGATCTCGTCGAGGTAGCCGGCCATGAAGTCGTTGAACGCGGCCTGCTTCGACGGGAACTCCCCGTTGACCATCGCGGTCTCGTTGATCAGCGACTTGATCGACGAGCCGGCGTTGGCGACGACCCGGCCGATGTTGAGGTCGTAGATGACGTCGCGGTCCTGGCCGTCGTACCACCACGAGCCGCCCTCGGGCAGCTTCCACTCGCCCTCGGTGAGCCGCGGTTGCGGCGTCCAGATCGCCTGCGGATAGTCGTACGCCGGGGTCATGCCGGTCTTCTGCTCGTGGCTGACCATGTCCATGATCGGCGTGTCCTCGTTGTTGTTGCTCAACGTCCAGGACGGCCGCAGCTCACGGATCTGCTCGTAGAGGTCGTGCTCCTCCCAGTACGCGTTGTCGTTGTCGATCCAGAAGCCGGCGAGGTCGTCGTACTTCTCCATCACCTCGAAGAACAGGTCGTAGCTGTACTCGCCGAATCCCTCTCGCGTCGTCAGGTCGACCTCGCGGCCCTTGTACGCGGAGTAGGCCGCCGAGTCGAGCGTCTCGAAGCCGTGCTCGTCGTGCCACTGCGGATCGTCGGTCATGTAGAGGATGACCTTCAGGCCCTCCGCCTTCGCCGCGTCGATCAGCTCGCCGAGGAAGTCCCGCTCGGTCGCGCAGCTGCCCGGGATCTCCGACGGCCACGGCCGGGCGTAGCCGAGGCGGCTGTGGAACGTCGCCAGCACGATGTAGCTCGCGTGCAGCTTCTGCGCCTCCTCGACCCAGTAGTCGGCGGTCCAACCGCCCTCCGTCACGTCCTGCTCCCACTCCTGGCAGTCCGTGTGCATCGGGGCCGTGAACATCCCCCAGTGCAGGAACAGCCCGATCGACGAGTCGCGCAGCCACTCCTGGCGCGGGTGATACAGCTCGGCGTTCGAGGTGGCGGGCGCTGCGAGCAGGCCGAACAGGAGCGCCGCCACCGCCAGGACCCCGACCCGTCCCCGTCGACTCCAGATGCGTCCGGTCGGGCCAGCCATGGCGGATCACTCCCTCGGAAGATTCATCCGATCTTTAGGCGATGGCTCCTTACGGTACGAGCACTCCCCCGCACCGTCAACGGCAAGGCGACTCGTACATTGCTCCGACCTCTCGCGGGGTCCGCCCTGCCACGGCGGGCAACTATTGGCGACTTCCGACCGGCCGACGGCTTCGGTACGTGTCGCTTCTCGCCAATAGTGGGCCCATGGAGCTGCTGACGTTCGGGCACGGCACCGCGACGGCCGACGAGATCGTCCGACTGCTCCGCGACGCCGAGGTGCGTCGGCTCGTCGACGTCCGGACCGCGCCCGGCAGCCGCCACAACCCGCACGTGGCCCGGACCGCGATGGAGCGGTGGCTGCCCGAGGCCGGGATCGACTACCGGTGGGACCAGCGGCTCGGCGGCTGGCGGAAGGCGCGGCCCGACTCGCCCGACACCGCGCTGCGCAACCGCGCCTTCGGCGGGTACGCCGGCCACATGCGCGACCCGGACTTCCTCGCCGGCGTCGACGAGCTGCGGGCCGACGCCGATGGTGCGCGGACCGCCGTCATGTGCGCCGAGGCGGTGTGGTGGCGCTGTCACCGCAAGCTGATCGCGGACTTCGTGGCGATCGCCCGGGACGGCGACGTCCGACACCTGATGCACGACGGCTCGCTGCAGGCGCATCGACCCAGCCCCGAGGCCCGGCTCACGACCGACGGGCTGCTGGTCTACGACGCCGGGCAGCAGCCCCTCACCCCTTAGGACGACGTTCTCAGGTGTCGAGTCTCTCGATCCACCGCTGGAGCCGTCGGGCCTGGCGGGCCATCAGCTCGGGTTGCGACAGCGCGCTGCTCAGAACGGCACTGCCCTCGTATCCGGCGACGAGCTCGACCGCCAGCTCCCGGGCGTCGCTCCGTCCCATGGCGCGGAACTGCCCTTCGGCCCAGTCGAGCATGGTCTGCATCAGCGGGGCGGCGAGCGGGTCTGACCCGTCGGCTCGCTTGGCCAGCTCGAGGCTCAGGGTTCCGTAGGGGCAGCCGTACCGGGCGGTGGAGTCGGCCCGCTCGGCCAGCACGCTCATCAACCCCTTGAGCCTCGCCTTGGGACTGCGATGGCGGCGATCCAGGTCCGCGAGCGTCGACTCGAGCTGATCGCCGTGAGCCTGTACAACGGCGCCGACGATGTCGTCCTTCGTCTTGAAGTAGTAGTAGACGTTGCCCAGCGGCACGTCGGCCTCCTGGGCGATGTCGGCGAGGGTGGTGCGCGAGACGCCCTGGCGATAGACCAGGTCGCCGGCCGCGGCCACCAGCCGCTCGCGCTTGCCCGGTCGGGTCCCCGGCGGTGCCTTGCTGGTGGGTGCTGAGTCAGTCATCTCACTCAAAGTATAGACAGGCTCGAGGGTCGCCTGCTAGGTTAGTTATCTAACTAACTCACAGCCTCACCGAAGGAGAAGGACATGCCTGTCGCCTACCTGGACGTGCCCACCGGCGCCGACATCGAGACGAAACGAGAGATGGTCGGGGCGATGTACGAAGCCCTGAAGGAGGTCTACCCGTTCCCCGACGACACGCGCATCTTTCTGCGCGAGTGGCCGCTCGACAGCGTGAGCCAGAACGGGTCGCTCGGCACGGAGCCGATGCGGCCGGTGTTCGTCGCGCACGTTCCCCAGGGCGGCAACGTCGATGCCAAGCGCAGGATGCTGCAGCGCATCAACGCCGCGGTCGCGGCTGCCTATCAGCTTCCGGAGTTCATCACGTTCCTCCACGAGCACTCACTCGACCTCGTCGCGGTCGACGGCGGGCTGCTCGCGGACGACCTGCAGCGGGTCGAGGACCAGGCCGCGGTGTACGACCAACCCGACAACACCAGCCGGTGAGGAGGGGACCAGCATGGAACGCACGGCCATCAACCCGTCGTCGTGGTCGGTGCAACTCGGCTTCGATCAGGCGCAGCTCGTCGAAGGTCACCGCCGACAGCTCATCTGCAGCGCCCAGGATGCCGTCGACGCCACCGGCAGCTCGCGGCATCCCCGGGACCTGGCCGCCCAGCTCGGGCTGGCGGTCGACAACCTCGAGGAGATCCTCGCGGCCGCCGACATGACCCTCGCCGACGTGGTCCGACTCACCATCTACACGACCGACGTCGACGGTCTCATCCAACACTTCGGGACCCTGACGGGACGCTTCGACGGCGCGCGGTTCGCCACGACCGTGCTGGGCGTCGCCCAGCTCGCGGCGCCGGGCGTCGTCGTCGCGCTCGAGGCCACCGCGATGGATTGAGCCAGTGGAGAAGTCGTCGCCGACGCTGGCCGCTCAGGCCCGCTGGGCGGCGACCGCGAGGCGGGTGTCCTCGGCGACCAGGTCGGCGTTGATCTGGGCGCCCGCACCCGCGCCGGCCGCCGCCGAAGCGCCGACCTGGGCGTTCAGCTCGGTGACGTTGCCGGCCACCCAGATACCGGGCACGTCGGTCCGACCGTGGGGGTCGGCCGGGATGTGCTCACCGACGCCGGACGGGTGCTCCTTTGGCAACAGCCCGAGCGACTCCAAGAACCCGGCCCGCGCGACCGTCCGCGACGCGACGACCAGCACGTCGCGACCGATCACGCTGCCGTCGACGAGGCGTACGCCCGCGATCTGGTCGTCGACGACCTCCACCGCCGCCAGCTCGCCGGTCACCACGTCGATGTCGAGCGCCGCCAGTTGCTCGGCCTCCTCACCGCCGGGCGTCGGCGTGCCGTTGGTGAAGAACGTGACGTCGTCGCTCAACTGCCGGAACAGCAGAGCCTGATGCATCGACATCGGCCCGGTCGCCACGACGCCGATGGCGCGGTCGCGGACCTCCCAGCCGTGGCAGTACGGGCAGTGCACGAGGTCGCGCCCCCATCGAGCCCGCAGGCCCGGGATATCGGGCAGCCCGTCCACCAACCCGCTCGCCACCAGCAGCCGCCGCGCTCGGGTCGACCGACCGTCGGCCAGCGTGACGACGAATCCTTCGGCATCCCGGTCCGCGGTGGTGACCTCGCCGACCGCGATCTCGCCGCCGTAGCGCCGCACCTCCGCGCGGCCACGCTCGAGCAACTCCGCCGGCGGGATCCCGTCATGCCCCAGCAAACCGTGGACGCCGTCGGCCGGCGCGTTACGTGGGGCCCCGGAGTCGATCACGATCACGGATCTTCGCGATCGTGCCAGCATCAGCGCACCGTTCAGTCCGGCCGCGCCACCCCCGATCACCACGACGTCGTAGCTGTCCTGCACTTCGTCGGTCATCACGACCACCTCCAAGACCAGCCTGCGGCAAGCTCGACGTACTGGCAATCTTTGTTGCCGATCTGGCAAAGTGACGGCATGGACGAGATCCTCGACCACGCGCTGGACGGCGTGGGACCGCACCTGCGTACGCTGCGGCGGCAGCGCGACGCCACCCTGGCCGACCTGTCGGCGGCGACCGGCATCTCGGTGAGCACGCTGTCCCGACTGGAGTCCGGCGCTCGCCGGCCGACGCTCGAGCTGCTCCTCCCCCTGGCCAGGGCACACGGCGTCACGCTCGACGAGCTCGTCGACGCACCTCCGACGGGCGATCCGCGCATCCACCTGCGCCCGATCACCCACCACGGCATGACCACGCTGCCCCTGACCCGGCGGGCCGGCGGCATCCAGGCGTACAAGCTCGTGATCCCCGGCCGTCGCCGCCCTCTCGAGCCCGATCCGCAGAGCCACGAGGGCTACGAGTGGATGTACGTCCTCAACGGACGGCTGCGGCTCGTGCTCGGCGACCAGGATCTGGTGCTGACGCCCGGCGAGGCGGCCGAGTTCGACACCCGGGTGCCGCACTGGTTCGGGGCCGCCGACGAGGAGCCGGTCGAGTTCCTCAGCCTCTTCGGCCGGCAGGGCGAGCGGGCGCACCTGCGAGCCCGGACCAGATCGCGAGCGGCGAAGCCCGAGGCCGACGAGTAGCGGCCGCCCAGGACGACGCCGGTACGCCTAGCAGGCCTTGATCCACGAGCACTCGACGTCACCGCGTACGCCGCGCTCCGGGCCCGCGGGCTGCACCGGCGCGGTGCCGGCCCGGACGGCGGCGTCGCGGCTGAACTCGGCCAACGTCACGCCGATCGCGTCCTCGACGTCACGCACCGTCGACGCCAGGTAGTTGTTGGACACGATCGAGAAGACGAGCAGCTCGCCGTCGGCGTCGGTGACGTAGCCCGACAGCGCACTGACGCCGGTGAGCGACCCGGTCTTGGCGTGCAGGTTGTTCGCCGCCGCCGTGTCGACCATCCGGCTCCGCAGGGTGCCGCCGACGAAGCGGTCGGGGTTTCCGGCGATCGGCAGCGCGTCGTACCACGTGTCGAACCACGACTCGTCCTGGACCGCGACCAGCAGGTTGGCGATCTGCTCGGCCGGGATCAGGTCGCGACGGGACAGGCCGGACCCGTCGTACATCGCCAGCACGTCGGGGTCGACCTCGTAGTCCGGCAGCTGCGCCGCGATCGCCTCGAGACCGGCATCCCAGCTGCCGTCGCCGGCCAGCTCATGCCCGATCGTCCGGACCAGCACCTCGGCGTGCCCGTTGTTCGACAGCTTCATGAACGGGGTCAGCAGCTCGCCGACCGTCATCGACCGGAGGCGGGCCAGCCGATCGGCGTCGGCCGGGGTCGTGTCGTACCGGATCCGGCCGGTGAGCTCGATCCCCTCGCGGCCCAGCGCCCGTCGGAAGACGTCCGCGGCGTAGGGCGTCGGGTCCTCGACCGACGACCAGTCCTGGAACGGCCCCTCGCCGAGCGCGATCTGGCCGGACACGACGATGACGTCGCTGCCGTGCCGGCGCTCGACGGAGTACGACGTCCCAGCGTCTTCTGGCCTGGTCACGACGTCGTTGACCACCCGTACCGCGCTCGTCGCCGGGATCACCCGAAGCCGTGCCGGCGCACCGACCTGCGGACCGGGCCGACCCTCGATGATCACCGTGCCGGCGTCGTAGTCGGTGTTCGGCGCGACCGACAGGGCCGACACCGGGGCGGCGTAGTAGAACGGCTCGTCGTCCCACGCCCAGTCGCTGCCCAGCAACTGGTCGTCGAAGAAGGAGTCGTCGGCGACGAGATCGCCTCGGACCCGGGTGATGCCGCGATCGGCGAGCCGCCCGGCCAGCTCTCGATAGTCGTCCGCGAGCAGGGTCGGGTCGCCACCACCGCGGAGGAAGAGGTCGCCACGCAGGGTGTGGCCGGACCGGTCACCGTCGGTCAGGACGGACGTGTCGAACCGATAGTCGGGGCCGAGTAGGTCCATCGCCGCGGCCGACGTGAAGAGCTTGGTGTTGGACGCCGGCAGCATCCGCGAGTCGGCGTCGCGGGTGTAGAGCAGCTCGCCGGTCTCCGCGCTGCGGACGACCACGCTGACCCTCGACCCGTCGTACCGCGGATCGTCGAGGATCTCGTCGATCCTCGCCCCGAGATCCTGCTCGGCGGCGAGCCGATCCGCCGTCGATGAGGAGGCCGTGACCTCCACGGCAGGCTCACTGCCACTCGCCACGCCCCACGCCACCACGGAGGCAACCGCCACGACTCCCATTACGCGCGCTCGGATCATGAGTACGAATCTTGAGGGGTTCGGGTAGCTATGACAACCCGAACCGCTCAAGATTCGTCGCCAGCCCTTACGGTTGGGGGATGGCTGACAAGGCGGACATCGTCGTCATCGGTATGGGGGTCGGAGGCGAGGCGGTCGCGGGCACGCTGGCGGAGAGCGGCCTCGACGTCATTGGCATCGAAGGCAGACTCGTCGGTGGTGAGTGTCCCTACTGGGGCTGCATCCCGAGCAAGATGATGATCCGGGCCGCCAACCTGATCGAGGAGGCCCGCCGGATCGACGGCATGGCCGGGCAGGCCCAGGTGGAGCCGGACTTCACCCCGGTCGCGAAGCGGATCCGGGAGGAGGCGACGACGGACTGGGACGACACCATCGCGGTCGAGCGGTTCACCGACAAGGGCGGTCGCCTCGTGCGCGGTTGGGGTCGGATCACCGGACCCGGGCGGGTGGAGGTCGACGGCGCGACGTACGAGGCGTCCCGCGGCCTGGTGATCGGCACCGGGACGACGCCGGTCGTACCCCCCATCGACGGCCTGGCCGACACGCCGTACTGGACCAACCGCGAGGCGCTGGAGGCCACCGAGGCACCGACGTCGTTGACCGTGCTGGGTGGCGGCGCGATCGGGCTGGAGCTGGCGCAGGCGTACGCGAGGTTCGGCACCGACGTCACCGTCGTCGAGGCCGCCGACCGACTGCTGCCGGTCGAGGAGCCGGAGTCGTCGCAGCTCGCCCGCGACGCCCTCGACGCCGACGGCCTGCGACTGTACGTCGGCCGCCAGGCCACCCGGGTGAGTCACGACGGCGACCGCTTCACCGTCGGACTCGACGACGGCACCGAGGTGACCTCCGAGCGGCTGCTCGTGTCGGTCGGACGCCGGTCCGACCTGGGCCGGCTCGGCCTCGACACGGTCGGTCTCGACCCGGAGGCGAAGGCGGTCGAGGTCGACGACCAGATGCGCGCCGGCGACCGGATCTGGGCGGTGGGCGACGTCACCGGCCACGGTGCGTTCACCCATCTCGCGACCTACCAGGCCGCCATCGCGTCCCGAGACATCCTCGGTGACCCGGGCCCGCCGGCCGACTATCGGGCGCTGCCGCGGGTCACGTTCACCGATCCCGAGATCGGGTCGGTCGGCCTGACCGAGGCCCAGGCCCGCGACGCCGGCGTCACCGTCCGCACCGGCTCCTCACAGGTGCCGTCGAGCGCCCGCGGCTGGATCCACAAGGCCGGCAACGCGGGAGTGATCAAGCTCGTCGCCGACGCCGACCGCGGCGTGCTCGTGGGCGCGACCTCGGCCGGTCCTTGGGGCGGCGAGGTCCTCGGCGCCCTGGCGGTGGCCGTCCACGGCGAGGTGCCCATCGAGCGGCTGCGCCACATGATCTACGCCTACCCGACCTTCCACCGCGGCATCGAAGACGCGCTGCGGGACCTGGGGTGACGCCGTCGCCGACGACCCTGCTGTGGACCAGGCACGGCGAGAACCACGCGAACCTCACCCGGACGCTGTCGCATCGCGTCGTCGACCGCGAGCTGACCGAGCGCGGCCGGTCCCAGGCGCTGGACCTCGTCGAGGCGCTCGGCGACACCCGCCTGCACGAGGACGTGTTCACCTCGCCGCTGCGACGGACCCAGGAGACCGCGCAGATCGTCGGCGAGCGGATTGGGCTGCGACCGGTCGTGATCGAGGAGTTTCGCGAGCTCGACGTCGGTGAGCTCGACGGACGCAGCGACGCGACGGCGTGGCAGACGTACGACGCCGTCCTGGCCGCGTGGCGCAGCGGCCGGGCCGACGTACGGTTCCCCGGCGGCGAGAGCCTCGACGAGCTCGCGACCCGACTGCGGACGGGGATCGAGCGGATCGTCGACGGGCCCGATGAGCCTCCCCGACTGGTGATCGCGCACGGCGCCAACCTCCGAGCGGCGCTCCCGATCCTGGCCGGTGTCGCCGACCCGGGTCGGGACCTGCCGCTCGGCCGGTTCGCCACGCTCGCCGTGACGGCCGACGTGGTCGACCTCCTCGACTGGCCCGAGGCCTAGCGCGCCGACGGCGGTCGACCCGCGCCAAGCCGACGGTCGTCCCGGCGCGCCGGCCTGTCGCGTGACGAATCGCGGTGCCGATACGTCAGAATCAGCCAACGGGATATTTCCGGACAAAAACATACTCGGGATGGATGGGCTGACGTGAGCAACCCAGACGACATATGCGGCAGCATCACCGACAGCATCGACGAACTCCTCACCAGCGTCGACGCGATGCGCTGGACGCCGCCGCCGACGGACGAGGACGCGGACGGCGACCTGACCCTCGGCGGCTCGACCGCCTGGATGCCGGCCGACTGCAAGCAGCGCTTCGACGCTCTCTACGAGAGCATCGACGCCTTCGCGGGCGCCGTGAACGACCGGATGGACACCTTCGCCAACAGGATCGAGACAGCGTTCGCCGAGACTCCACAGCCGCGGCACCGGGGCTAGCGCCGCTTGACCTTCCGGCCCAGGCGACCCCGGCGTCGCGGCTGCGCCTCGCCGCCGCCACCCTTGGCCCCGCCCTTCTTGGCCCCGCCGCCCTTCTTGGGTCCGCCCGCCCGCAGCGTGCCGGCCGCGGCCTGGATGCTGTGGTGCGCGATCGCCTCGGCGTCGGCGTGCAGCCGGCGGTAGCGCTCGCGCAGCTCGTCGAGGGTCGCCTCGGCCTTCTCGTCGTGCCCACCCGCGTCCACCAGGACCGCCAGCGCCTGCCAGGTGGCGTCGGCGATCTCCTGGACGTCGGACGGCACGTCGAGGTCGCCCCAGGTCACCTTGACCCGATGCAGTCCGGGATCGATGAATTCGTCGACCGGGTGTGGCACGTCCGGGTCGAGGCTTCCGGCGTACGCCAGGCCGAGCGTCTCGCCGGCCGGCTCCATCGCGGCCCGCCAGTCGCCGAGCAGGTCGTCGTAGCGGACGAACGCTCGCGGGTCGTCCCGGGACGCCAGCTCGACCGTGTGCAGCATGTTGATCCAGCCGGTGATCCGCCAGGTGTCGCCGATCCGCTGGTCGGCCGAGGCGTTCCGGGCGTAGTAGGTCTGCTTGCTGCCGGCGACCTCGGCCGGATGGCGCAGCATCGTGAGGAACCGCGGAGCCGTGTCGCGGGCCCGGGCGGCCTCTCGCCACATCGGCTGGAACCAGCTGTTGCGGGGGTCCTTGATCACCAGCTCCGGCGCGGCCCGCAGCGCCGTCTCGAGCCACTCCCGCAGCTCGGTCTGCACCCCCGGGCGGGCGCCGACCTCCCTGGTCCACTCCGACGCCGCCGGCCGGGAGTCGCTCAGGTGCACACCGGCTCGCGCCAGCAGTCGCTTGTGGAAGTCGACCACCCAGCGAGGCTCGAAGAAGCCACGCGGATTGGTCCGGTTCGGTGGGATCTCCGGCGGCGGCACGTGCAGCCCCAGATGCTTCAGGGTCCCGGCGACCGTGCTGGTCCCGCTGCGGCCGGAGCCGACCACGATGACCAACCGAGGGTCTGCTGCACTGGACACCCGACCCATCATGTCAGCCGCTGGCGACGCTCCACGAGCTGGGTGAAGAGGCCCTCCCAGCGGTCGGCGATCGCCTCGATCTCGTACTGGCGCGCGGTGGCGTGGGCGCCGGCGCCCATCCGTCGTCGCAGGTCGTCGTCCTCGACCAGCTCGCGCATCGCGGCGGTGAATCCGGCGATGTCCCCGTCCGGGAGCAGCCGACCGTTCTCGCCGTCGACGATGATGTCGGCCGGCCCGCGCGGGATGTCGAACGAGACCACCGGAAGCCCACAGCTCATCGCCTCGACCATCACCATCGGGAATCCCTCGGCGTACGAGCCGGAGACGAACATCGACGCGCCGGCGAGAGCCGCGTCGAACTGGCTGGTGTGACCCTTGAGGATGACCTGGTCGCCGAGCCCGCGATCGGCGATCTCGCGCTCGATGAGCTCCTGCTGCTCCCCCTTGCCGTAGATGTGCAGCCGCCAGTCGGGATGGTCCCGGGCGACCGGCTCGAAGGCCTCCACCAGCCGCGGGAACCCCTTGCGCTCGACGAATCGGCCGGCCGCGATCGCGATCCTGCTGTCGAGTCTCGACGCTTCGCCGACCTGCCACGGCACGGCGTTGGGGATGGCCTCGATCACCGTGTCGGCGCCCGCCATCGCCTCGATGTAGTCCCGCCGGTCGCCCTCGGTCAGGACCACCAGGCTGTCCATGCGCCGCGCGCTGCCCTGGACCAGCTTCATGATCCCCGGCGTGGTGGAGCGGGACTCGAAGTTGAGGTGGTCCTGCCCGACGGTCACCATCTGCCGAGGTGCGAAGCGGGCCGCCGCCGCGTGCAGCGACGGCCGGGTGGAGATCAGGACGCCGGGCGCGAGGGCACGCAGCTTTCGGCGCAGCAAGATGTCGGTGAGCAGCGACATGTCCGGCGCCGACTTCCTCGACGCCAGTCGCGACCGCCGCTTGTCGAGGAACGCGCGCAACCGACCGCGCTCGCGTGGGACCTCGCGGGCGCGCACCAGGCCACCGACCCGCTTGCCCTTGGGACCGAGGGGACGGGCGTCTTCCAGGTTGGAGACGACGATCCGGCGGTCGAGCGGGAAGAACAGCTTCCGCCGGCGCCGATAGAGGCTGATGATCTCGACCGTGTGCGAATCGGCCAGCTTGTTCGCCAGGCTGAACACGGTCCGAGTAATGCCGTCGGCGCCGTCGGCGCTGAACACCAGGAAATAGATGCGATCGGTCGATGGCACAGGTGACCCCCCCAGGGATCCAGCAGGCGATCCACGCCTTCCTTCGATGTCGCGGGACAGTCCTCCTCTCTCTGCTCGACGCTCCTGGTCGTCGGTACGGTTGTCCTCGGCTGCCTCGGCTCGCAGTGTCGCCTGCCGTACGCGACCGAACAGCTCGGCCAGCACCGGGACGGCGACCTCCAGCATCTCGGTGTCGGTGACGGTGCTCGGGTCGCGGCTGCCGGTCGGCGGGTCGGCGATCAGCAGGTCGGACAGGTCGCCGACGACGTCGTAGCCGGCGGCCTTCAGCGAGTCGGTCGACGTGACCGACCGGGCGTACAGCGCGGCCGCCTGCTCGGCGTTCGCACCGATCCGGGTGCCCGGTCGCGGCACCATCAGCTCGTGACCGAAGTAGCGGCGGATCCATCGGTACTGCTCGTTCCAAGCCACGTTGTCGGCGTCGATCGCCGCCCGTAGCTCCGGCCCCATCCGCTGCAGCAGCCGCGCCGCCTCGGCACCGAGCGACTCGTTCGCGTCGGCGGTGGTGGCGTCGTAGCGATCCGGCTCGATCCCGAGGACGCCGCACAGCCGCTTCCACAGCAGCGCGGGATCGGAGCCTCGCGGCGGCACCGTGACGACGTGTACTCGGCTCGGCGGCAGGTCGCCGACCCATCGGGCCAGCACCAGCGCCGGGTCGAGGGTCCACCAGCTCCACTGGGCGCTGTCGTCGTCGAGACCGGCGATGAAGTCCGACATCGACCAGCCGCGCCCGAGCTTGAGAGTCTCCTGCCAGGCCGCCGGGATCTGATGGACGAAGGCCCGCGCGGTGTAGACGATGTGCAGCTCGGTGTCGGCCAGGTCCCGGTGCGCGCGGGCGACGTCCTCGTCGGTGGCCCGGACGAACCACTCGTTGGTGACGACGGCGTCGCCGGACCAGGCGGCCATCTCCTCGCGGAGGCGCGCCCAGGTCGCCTTCGCCCGCCGCTGCAGCTTGGTGCGGGGCAATGGGTGGCGGATCGCCGTGGTGGCGAGGTTGTAGTCGAACAGCTCTCGCCCGGGGAGCAGGATGTCGTCGGCCTCGAGTCGCGCGCGGTTGCTCCACAGCACGGTCTGGAGGAACGTCGTCCCCGACTTCGGTGCGCCGATGTGGAGGAAGACTCGCTTAGCCACGGAGAATCATGCTCTCAAACGTCGAGGCCCGGCCGACTGCCCGGTCACGCTACCAAGTCAGCGCGTAGGTTCACTCGCGACCTGCGCGAGCTGGTCGATTCGCCGATGTCGTTGGATCAGCTCGCGGACGAGCGGCAGCAAGGGCTCGACCGACTCGCGCCACCGCGCGAGCTCACCGTCCGGGTCGGCCGGGTCCGCGACCGGCGCGTACCCGAACCGCTCACGGTCGGGCGCGGTCAGCTCGTTCATCGCCTTCCGGTCCGCGTCGTCGAGGAGGGCCGGGACGAACCGGAACGGCGAGGGGTTCGCCGCCGGCAGGTCCGGCAGGTCGGCGCCGATGTGGGCCCGCAACAGGTCGAGCGTCCGACTCATCTCGCTCACCCGTCCGACGTGGGTGAGGGGAAGGCTCCCGAGCAACCCCGCCTGGGAGGCCCAATGGACATCGGCCGGGGCGTCCGGGCCGCCGGCGGCCACGCTCCGAAGGAACGGCGCGAACGCGTCCCGGATCTGCCCGGCCGACGACGGCACGTCCGGGATCCAGCCGGCCGAAGCGAAGCGGCGGACGAAGCCCGGCTCGCGGAGCAACAGCTTCGACTGCCACGCCGACCAGATCCGACTGGCGGGCTCCCGCACCACCGTGTACCGGAACCAGTCGTCGCCGGTCCACATCGCCTCCGCCGCCTCGTCGGGGTGCTGGCTCAGGCGCAGGGCCGGATCCCACATGCCCGGATCGTGGACGAGCATGTCCGGCGACACCGACGGGCGTCGCGACCGCACGAAGTCCGACTCGTCGCGCCCACCCAGCCTCGCCATGAGCCACAGGAGCGACGTGCAGCCGGCCTTCGGGACCGGTACGTACATCACCTTCAGCTCGGGCAGGACGATGGTGCGGATCCGAACGTGGCGCGGGTGCGACGTGAGATCAGGCAGGCTGTCGATGATCAAATGGCGAGTCCTCGGGTTCCGGCGAACACCTTCTCCCAGCGCTCCACGATCCGGGGCATCTCGTACTCGTGGACGTCGCGCCAGGCCGCCTCGCCCATCCGGCGCCGGGCCTGGGGATCGTCGATCAGCTGGAGCAGGGCGCCCGTGAACGCCCCGGAGTCGCCGTCTGGCACCAGCCGGCCGTTCGTCCCATCGCGAATGAGCTCGGCTGGTCCGGTCGGGCAGTCGTACGACACCATCGGCAAGCCATGACTCATGGCCTCCAAGAGCACCATGGGGAAGCCCTCGAAGATCGACGTCATCGCATAGACGGACGCGTTCGCCAGCACATCGGGCATCGACGTCGAGTAGCCGCGCAACGTGACCTGGTCGTTGACACCGAGGCGATCGATCTGTTGTTGGAGCTGCCGGCGCTGGGGACCCTTCCCGTAGATGTCCAGGCGCCAGTCCGGACGCGCCTCGACCACCGGAGCATACGCCTCGACCAGCCGGTGGAACGCCTTCTGCTCCTCCAGCCGCCCGGCGGCGACGACCACCTTGTTGGTCAACGCGGCCGGCTCGGCGACGGGCCAGGGCAGCCCGTTGGGGATCGCCGTCACCTTTGTGGCCACGTCCGGGAGCATGTCCCGGTAGGCGCGCGCGTCGCCCTCCGTGAGCAGGACGAACACATCGAGGTTGGGGATCGTCTCCACCAGGTAGTCGCGACCGGGAGACTCCAAGCGGACCGAGAGATTCATATGATCCTGACCGACCTTCAGGACACCCGGGTTCGCGAAGTCCGCGACGAACCGATTCAGCGACGGTCGAGTACCGATCATCACGTCGGCGTCCGATCGCCGGATCGCGTCGATCAACGGCTGGTCCGTCGACTCCCAGTGCACCGCGGCGAACGGCGCTATCGCCGACGGTCGCTCACGCTCGAAGACCATGCGTCGGGTCACTGGTTGGCCGCTGGCGTCGACTCCACCTTCACTGAGGCTGCGGCGTTCGCCGTCCGGCCCGAACGGGCGGAGGTCCGCGACGTACTCGACGGAAATGCGCGGATCCACCGCGTAGATGAGCTCCTTGCGCTGGCGCAGCATCCCGATGATCTGGACGTCATAGTCGTCGACGAGGTGGTTGGCCAGGTTGATGATGGATCGCGCCGCGCCCCCGGGACCGTCGACGTGAGCCATCAGGAAGCAGAGCTTCGGCCGATCGCGGTGGCCCGGACTCACGGCGCGCTGCTCAGGTGCGACGTCGGGTCGTACGGCCTCATCGTCGGGGCTCCAGTCCGTCCGGTCCTGCGGCATGTTCGTCGCACAGGATATCGCCATCGTAGAGTGCTGACAGCGAGCCGGACCTGACCCCGGAGCGGGCGTGGTCGCCGGCCGCCCAGCCGATCGTGGAGGTGACCGACACGTGGCGGATCGAGTCCTGCTGCACGTCGGTACGCCGAAGTCCGGGACCACGTTCCTCCAGACGTTGATGTGGGAGAACCAGCAACGACTTCGCTCGGCGGGCGTGCTGCTGCCGGGCCGCAAGCGCTTCGACCACAACCGCGTGTCGATGGCGATCCGCGGGGCCGACTTCGCGCCCGACACCCAGCGGCGGGCGGTCGCGACCTGGGAGCGGATCCGCCACGAGATCGCGGACTGGGACGGCACCGCCGTGATCAGCAACGAGTGGCTGACGATGGCCACTCCTGAACAAGCTCGGGAGGCAATCCGATCACTCGCACCCGCAGAGGTGAACGTCGTCGTCACCGCTCGGGACCCGGTCGCTCAGGCGCCCGCCGCATGGCAGGAGACGCTGAAGATCGGCGGCGGGCTGTCGCTTCCGGAGTTCCTCGACTCTCTCGACGCGCCCAGCGGCCAGTGGACCTGGCGTTGCCTGGATCCGGCTGAGGTAGTGGGTCGGTGGGAGGCCGCGGTGGGGGCCGAACGGATCCGCGTCGTCACGGTGCCGCCCCGCGCTCAAGGTCCCGACCTCCTGTGGCGGCGTTTCGCCACTGTCCTCGGGGTGTGCGCCGACGGGTACGAATCGGCCGCGGCCCAGGCCAACGAGTCGCTGAGCGCCGAGTCCGCCGCGTTCCTGCAGCGAATCAGCCCCAGCCTGCTCGGTGTCGTCGAGTCACACTCGTCGCGCTGGTCGGAGCCCGCGCGCTGGATCCGCACCCGCCTGAGCCACGAGATCCTCGTCCCCATCGAAGGGCACAGCATCGGCCTGCGTCCGAGCGAGCGGGCCGCCCTGCGGGAGCGGTCGGAGGTGACCGCGACCTTCCTCCGCGACCGGGGGTATCTCGTCGCCGGCGACCTAGCGGACCTGAGCAGCACCGAGCAGCCGCCGGGCGCACTGCACCCAGACGACGTCACCGAGGCCGACCTGCTCCAGGTCGCCCAGCAGCTGACGGTCGCGGTGTTCGACAGGTGGCGCGCGGCCGAGGACCCGCCGAGCAATCGACCGGGACATCCGAACGTTCGGCCGCCCGTTCCGGGCGGGTAGCGTACGCGCCATGCGCGTCGCCAAGAGCCCAGGGCTGCTCTTCATCCACGTGCCGAAGACGGGCGGCACGACGGTCAACCATGTCCTGGAGGACCTCGTACCCGACATCGAGGCCCACAACAAGCTCAAGCACCAGACGTTGGCCAAGGCGCTGGAGGACGATCCGAGCCGGGCGGAGCTGTTCATCTTCGGGTTCGTTCGCAACCCGTGGGCCCGCATGGTGTCCTGGTGGTCGAAGATCCAGGAGACCGGCCAACGAGTCGCGGCTGGAGATCCAAGGGGGCGCAAGCATGTCGAGTCCCGGATGTGGCAGATCACTCTGGGCTGCGACAACTTCGACGAGTTCGTGGACGTGGTCCCGGCCAAGGTGACCCGAGTACGACGCCCGCAGATCGACTACCTCGCGGTTCCCGGGCGGCGCGCGGACTACATCGGCCGCACCGAGACCTTCGCGACCGACCTGCAAGCGATCCTCACCAAGCTCGACCTCCCGACCCCGGAGATCCCGCGGTCGAACGAGAGCCCGCACGGCGACTATCGGGAGTTCTACTCCGACCGCTCCCGCCGCGCGGTCGAGGAGCTGTTTCGGCGCGACATCGCGGAGTTCGGCTACGAGTTCTGACCGCCGGTACGCTGGCCTGGCGTCGCCGGACGTACGGTGAGGTCGGACTGGAGCTCGTGGAGCCGGCTCCGCAGCAGGTGGTCGACGACGTGCTCTCCGTCGGGCGCCTCCACGCGGACGAACTCGTCGGGGAGCTCGCCGTTGCCGATCTGCTGCATGGCCCGCCACTCCCGTGCCTTGCGCGCGGTTCGTCCGGTGTCCTCGAAGTTCATGCTCGTCCAGTGGTCGAACTCGTCGGCCGTCGCGTGCTTGATCTCGACGCACAGCGACTCGTTCAGCCCCCACATCGGGGTGCCCTCGGCGAAATCGCCCAGCTCCCATTCGAACGCCTTCGTGAACCCGAATCCCGGGCCGTTGGGCCGAATGTTCGGCTCGCGGTACGGCAAGAGGTCGACGTAGGCCGTCCGGTCGTCCGTCACGTAGATCGGCTGCCGCGGCACCGCCACGACCGACCGGTGGGCTGACAGCTGCCACGACAGGTCCCGCAGGATCGCGACGCCGCGCGGCGACAAGGCCATGTCACCGTCCCACTTCATGGCCATGGTGGTCCGTACGTGGGAGAACGCCCAGTTGTTGAAGTACGTGAGGCTGTGCACCGATGTCGGCGGCGTCATCAGATGCTCCTCGCCGCACCGGGAGATCGCATGCGGATAGGACGCCACGAGCAGTCGGTCCAGGGCACCGGACTTGTCCGCCAGGTCCCGGGCCAATTCTGGGGTGCCGTCGGTCGAGCCGTTGTCGACCAGCACGACCTCGCGTACCGCGTCGAACAGCGGCGGCAGCACCCACCCCAGGGACGCCGCCTCGTTCTTGACCCGAAGCACTGCCGTGATGCCGGGCGCGAGCGGGCCGTCCTGCCACCGCCAGTGCACGTCGAACTCGGCGAGGCCCTCGACGTTGCGAATGTCGGTCCCCGCCGTCACTGCCGTGCCCTCCGCCGCAGCCGAAGCGAGCCAAGCCGACCGCGCCGCGGCGCCGGTGTCCCCGTGGACGTCGGGCGCGGTCGCGGCGGCCCGGCGCCGGGCCCGGCCCGTCGCGCACTCGACTCGGCGGCCAGGACACTCGACCGCGCCACCGCCTCACACTGCTCGTAGTAGCGGACGTACTGATCACGCAGGTCGTCCAACGCCGCGACGCGGGCATCGCCGGCATCGACCGCGGGATCGTCGGCCAGCGCGGACAGCTGCTTCCAGGTATCGAGCGCCAGCTGCCGAAGCTGGTCGGGGAGCCCGAGATCGTCGATCGAGGAGACGCTGCGACGCAGATCGGGGTCGACGAGCTTGCCGGCGGCCCGGATCTGTCCAACGGTCGCCGCCTGGACGAGACGCATGTCGAGCTGGCTGTCGGCCCGACTGGTCTCGTTGGTCCAGTCCTCCAGAAGCGACTGGTAGCGCACGAACGCCCGTGGGAGGTCGCGGGTCGCCCGCTCGCCGAACAGCATGCCGTTGACCCAGCCGGCCATGCGCGCGGTCGTGTCGAGTCGCCCGCCGTAGGCCGTCTGCTTGCTCAGCACCACCTCGGCGGGGTCGCGAAGCATCGTCACGATCGCGAGGGGCAGATCGAGATCGCGGGCGGCCTCCCGCCACAGCCCGAGAAACCAGGCCGTTCGCGGATCCTTGACGACCAGGCGTGGGTTGTCGGCGAGCTGCTCCTCGAGCCAGGTCCGCAGCTCGGCGCGCACTCCTCCCCGTGTCGCGACCTGCCCGGTCGTGGCCCAGCTGCTGGGACGAGCGTCCGACGGATGCACTCCGTTGCGCTGCAGCAGTCGCTGGTGGAAGTCGACCACCCACTGCGGCTCGCTGAAGCCCCTCGGGTTGGTGCGATCGGCGACCACCTCGGGCTGCGGTACGTGCAGTCCGAGCTGGTGCAAGATCCCGGTGAACAGGCTCGTCCCGCTCCGTCCCTGGCCGGCCACCAGGAGGAGCTGACGGCCGGTCCGCTCCGCCGGCTGTTCGTCTGCCATGTCGTACGCCTCGATCTCGTCGCCGTTCGCTGCCGCAGCCTATGCCCTGCTCATCCGGCGCCGCGCGGCGACTTCAGCCGCGCCCGTAGGTCGTCGATGAGCCGCAGGTCCTGGTGCCGCTGCTCGAGCAGGTCGGCCAGTGCCTCGATCGCGTAGGCTGCGATCTCCGCGTCACCGACGTCGGGGACCGGCGCCGGCTCGGAGTCGAAGTCCGGCCGCAGCTCCTCGAGGTCGCCCACGACGTCGTAGCCGGCGGCGGCGATCGTCTCGATGATGCGGTCGGACTGCTCGAGACACCAGCTCCGCAGCTGTGCCGGCACCGTGGGCCGATCGCCACCGAGCGGCGCGAGGACCTGCTGGGCGAAGTAGCGCTTGCCGACCCGGCCGTAGCCCGACCGCGGATGGGGCAGCCGATCGCCGAGGGCGACGTTGACCCGCCGTAGCAGCTCGACGGCCACGAGCCCCAACGACTCGTTCGGCACCGCGGTCGCCGCCGAGAGCAGCTCGGAGTCGACCCCGAGAACGCCACAGAACCGCGTCAGCAGCTGCTCTCGCGGTCCCGATGGACGCGGCACGGTCACCACGTGGACGCGATCGGGTGGCAGGCCGTCGGTCCAGCGCCGCGCCACGTCGGAGGCGTCCTGGGCCGGCAGGAAGTACGCCGTGTCATCCCCGCCGTGGACGAGCGACTCGAGGAAGTCCGACCAGGAGATCGTCCGGCGATGCTGAATCTGCTGCTGCCACTCGGCCGGCACCTGACGCGCCAGGTCTCGCGCGGTGACGACGAGATGCGTCTCGGCATCACCGACGGTCTCACCGAGGAGGCGGTGCAGGCCGTCCGCCTGCTCGCGCGACGCACCGGCGAGCATCTCGTTCGACACGACGATCGAGGACGTCGACGACCTGAGCGCCTCGGTCATGCGGTCGACGGCCGTCAGCGCGCGCGGACTGTCCACGTCCGGGGTCAGCTGTTGTCGGACCGCGAGCGCCAGCTGGAAGTGCGACGCCCGGTCCACCGGAAGCTCGAAGCCAGCGGACAGGAGCCGGTCACGCGACCTCCACAGGGTGCTCTGGAGGAAGGTCGTGCCGGTCTTCGGACAGCCGACGTGGAGGAAGACGCGGCGCTGCACGCTCACATTCTCACCGTAGACGCAGCACCCCGCGGAGCCTCCGACGGATGCCTCGAAGCACCCGGTCGATCCGGCGGCCGAACCGTTCGGCAGGGCCGGCGGGAGGCCGGCGTCCCCCCGGTCGGCGCTTCGGCGACTCCTTCGGCTCCGACGGTTCGTCCCGGGCCGTCGGGGTCGCCGCCTTCGCGGCCGCCGCGTGGGCGGCGGCCTGCCGTCGGCGGGCCTGCGGCCCCGCGTCGCCGGCCGCCGCCATGATGCTGTCCCGGGCCATGCCCTCCGCGTCGGCGTACAGCCGGTCGTACTCGACGCCAAGCGCGTCAAAGGTCCGCCGGACGGCCGCGTCGTCGCTGTCGCCGTCGGCCAGGCTGTTCAGCTGGACCCAGACCTCGTCGGCGAGGTCACGTACCGCGGCCGGAACGTCGAGCTCTTCCCAGGTGGACTCGTGCCGGCGCAGACTCGGGTCGATGAACTGGTCGACGGGGTGCGGCTGCGACCAGTCCAGGTCGGCGGTCGTCGTGAGCTCGAGCCGCTCGCAGACGACCTGCATGGTCTTGCGCCAGTCACTGAGCAGGTCGACGTACCGGACGAAGACCCGTGGGGACTCGCGGCCAGCTCGCTCCGCGGCCAGGTTCATGTTGATCCACCCGGCGATCCGGTGGGCGTTGCCCGCCCGCAGGCCGGCGAGGCTCTCGCCACCCTTGTAGTACGTCTGCTTGCTGCTGGAGACCTCGGCGGGGTGGCGCAGCATGGTCAAAGTACGGGCGTCCACACCGAGCGGCCGGACCGACTCGGCCCACAGCTCCTGGAACCAGCTCGTACGCGGGTCCTTCACGACCCACTCGGCATCCGGGGCCTGCCGCAGCTGCTCGGACAGCCACTCCCGGAGCCGCGCCACGTTGCCGGCATCGCGACACACTCGGCTGGCCCGCTCGGCGGCGGCCGGCCGGGCGTCGCTGAGGTTGATCTCGGCCTGCAGCATCAGCCCGTTCTGGAAGTCGACCAGCCACCGCGGCTCGAAGAATCCCTGCGGGTTGACCCGGTTGGCCTGGACCTCGGGTTGGGGGACGCGCAGGCCCAGATGCTTGAGGGTGCCGGCCATCGAGCTCGTTCCGCTGCGCCCGGAGCCCACGACCAGGACCAGTCGCGCCGGCGTCGACGGCGTCAAGTTGGGCGTCGTCACGGCTGTCCCTTCCTCCGACGCGATCCGCGCAGGATCCGGTCGAGCCGGCGACCGATCCGTTCGGCCGGGCCGGCAGGCGTCCGCGGGGCTGCTGGACGATGCTGCTTCGACGGGGTCGCGGCGGCCGGGCTCGACGGGTCCGGCCGGGCGGCGTTGGTGCTCGGCCGCGACGGCTTCCGGGCGGTAGCCGTGCCCCTGATCTCCTCGAGCCGGACAACGGCCAGGTCGGCCAGCGCACGTACGGCCACCTCGGCGACCTGCGCGTCGGTGACCTCGCCGTACTCGGTCGTGGTCGGTCGGATCGGCGAGATCAGGTCACCGACGGAGCCGACGAGGTCGTAGCCACTCGCGACGAGCTCCTTGGCCTGGGCCGCCGACACCTCGTGACACCACTCGACCATGTCACGTGGCAACCGCAGCGGCGTTCCCTCCTGCTTGGCCAACGCGCCGTAGTAGATGAAGGTGCGGACGGCGTGCCGGTAGTCACGTCGGAGATCGACCAGCCGGTCGCCGAGTGCGACGTTGATCCGGCGGAGGGTCTCGGCCTGTTCGTACCCGAGGGACGGGTTCTTGCGGTCATCGACCAGCGGCAAGCACGACGGGTCGATGCCGATGACCTGTCCGAACAGCTCCAACAGCCGACGGCCATCCGACTCCTGCGGCACGGCTACCACATGCACCCGCTCGGGTGGCAGGTGCGCACCCCAACGAGCCGCGATCGCCGGGACGTCCTGGCGGGTGTAGAAGCGCTCCGCGTCGGCTGTACGGTTGCGCACCGCCTCGACGAAGTCGGCGTACGGAAGCTGCGCCCGTCCCTTGACGTCCTGCTGCCATTCCGAGGGAATCTGCCGCGCCCAGTCCCGGGCGGTGATGATGATGTGGACCTCGAATTCGTCGTCCAAGGCGTCGACCAGCAGCCCGGCCGAGCGCGCGTCGAGCTCAGCCAACCTCTCGATCGTGAGCAGCAGCCGTGACCCCGGGGTCGCCGCCATCGTCGAGGTCATCCCGGTCAGGGCCGCATGGACTCGCGGCGGTACCTCCTCGTCGTCGCCGAACGAGGTCAGGGGAGTCAGGACGTCGTCGTAGAAATCGGAGCGCCGCCCGACGTACGGCAACCTGACGCCTTGCTCCGCCAGCGTCTCGATCGAGGCCCGGATCGCGGCTTGCAGCGCGGTCGTGCCCGACTTTCGGCAGCCGACATGGAGGTACGCACGGCGCTTCTTCGATGCCACCGAGCAATCATGTCCTAGCCCGCACGACCGCGCACGCCCGGTGCTCCGTGCTGGTGGCGCGGCGCCGGGGCGGTCACTCGCTCACCGCGTCCGGCGCCGCGTCTCGGGCTCAGCCAGCCGAGGGCTCCGGGATCGTGACGGTCCGTGGCTGGTCGGGCAGCAGCTCCGCGGCGATCGGGTTGCCCTCGGTGTCGTACGCCCGCCACTCCACCGTCAGCTCCGTCCCGGGCTCGTACTCGGCGATCTCGAACCAGGTCGCCCAGAAGACGAATCCGCCATGCGGCTCGGCGGCCCGCCACGGCTCCGGGCCGTCCGGCGTGCCCACGCGGACCTCGACGCGGTCCACGGTGTCGGCGACGCGGTAGAGACCGGTGATCTTCCAGTACTCACCCGTCCCGCGATAGATGGCATCACCCAGGTCGGTGGAGGACGTGTTGCCGAAGTCCGGACTTTCATTGAGATCGAGCTCGGGATCGGCCTCCCGGATCGGATGCGTCGGTGTGGGTGCCGGGCCGTCGTACATCCCGACGAGGTGGCCCGTCTTGGCGAACTGCTCGTCGATGTCCGGCGGCGTCGCGACGATGACCGGGATCGGTTCGACGGGTCCGTCGACCCGTCGCGTGTAGTGGAAGGTGGTGCCGGGCAGGTCCGGACCGAAGTCGTCGCGGAGCAGTTCCTCCACCTCGGCCTCGGTCAGCGGCCCGCGATCGAGTGGCACGGTCTCGTCTGCCGGCTGGCTGGCGGGCGGTGGTGCTTCGCCGGGCCGTGCGTCGTCGCGGTCGGACAGCGCGACCGCGCCGACGGCGATCAGCGCCGCGGCCGCGCCGACCGCGATCGGCACCAACCAGCGGACTCGTATTCGAGGTGACATGTTCGGCTCCTCCCCATCCAGCACCGACCGCAGGATCTGCTCGCGGCGGCGGGATGGAAGCCTGCGCTCCGGTGGTAGCTGGTCGGTGCCCGTCATGACTGGGTCCCCTCCTCCGCGACATCGACCCTGAGCAGACCGGCGAGTCGCCTCCGACCTCGGGAGAGTCGAGACTTCACGGTCCCTTCGGCGATCCCGAGCTCCGCCGCCGCTTCGGCGACCGACAGCCCGGCCCACACGACCAGTTCGATCGCCTCCCGCTGCGACCGCGGAATCCGCCGCATCGCGCGACGTACCTCGCTCATCTGGCGCTCGTCGTCGAGGCGCTCGGCGACCTGCGGCGCGTGGTCGGCCGTGTCCGGACTCGGACGCAGCCGACGGAGCAGTGCCGCCCGGCGACGCTGGGAACGCCGCAGGTTGGCGCACTCGTGGCCCGCCATGGTCAGCAGCAGCGCCCGAGCGGAGGGCAGCCGCAGTGGCGTCAACGCACCCTCCCGAGCTCTCCGCCACAGCGTGGTGAACGTGGCCTGCACGGCGTCCTCGGCCATCGACCACGACGCCGTACGCCGGAACGCGAAGGTGTAGACCGCGTCCACATGACGTTCGTAGATCGTGACCAACGCCGCCGGATCTCCGGCACACAGCTGCTGCCAGATCTCCACCTCGGAGTCGGGCACGACGACCCCCTCGCCTCGCTGCCGCAGCCGGCCGTACTCAGGGTTCACACTCTGATCGGGTCCGGCAGCGCGGGCAAGGTTCCCGCTGCGCTAGTCCTCGGGCGGCGACCAGCGGTCGGCGCGGCTCATGCCGGCGGCCCGACCCTTCGCGGCGACGACGAGCGCCATCTTGCGGGACGCCTCGTCGATCATCTCGTCGCCGAGCATCGCCGACCCCTTCGTGCCGCCGGCCTCGGAGGTGAACCAGTCGTACGCGTCGAGGATGTTCTCGGCGTGGTCGTAGTCCTCCTGTCGCGGGCTGAACACCTCGTTCGCGACGTCGATCTGCCCGGGATGCAGCACCCACTTCCCGTCGAACCCGAGGGCGGCGGCGCGGCCGGCGACGCGGGCGAAGCCGTCGGTGTCGCGGATCTGCAGGTACGGGCCGTCGATGGCCTGCTTCTCGTGGGCCCGGGCGGCCATCAGGATCCGCATCAGGATGTAGTGATAGGCGTCGCCGACGTCATAGCCCGGTGGCTGCTCGCCGACCACGAGCGACTTCATGTTGATGCTCGCCATGAAGTCGGCCGGACCGAAGACGATCGTCTCGACCCGTGGGCTCGCCGCCGCGATCGCGTCGACGTTGATCAGGCCCATGGCGTTCTCGATCTGCGCCTCGATGCCGAGCCGACCGACCTCGTACCCCATGGTCTTCTCGATCTGGGTGAGCAGCGTGTCGAGGCTGGTGATCTGCTCGGGGGCCTGAACCTTCGGCAGCATGACGCAGTCCAGGTTGGCACCGGCGCCCTCGACGACCTCGATCACGTCGCGGTAGGTCCACTCGGTCGTCCAGTCGTTGACCCGGACCACGCGGATCCGCTCGCCCCAGCCGCCTTCGTTGAGCGCGGCGACGACGTTCTTGCGGGCCTCCGGCTTGGCCAGCGGCGCGACGGCGTCCTCCAGGTCGAGGAAGACCTGGTCGGCCGGGAGGGTCTTGGCCTTCTCGAGGAACCGCGGGTTCGACCCTGGCACGGCCAGGCAGGATCGTCGGGAGCGCAGGGCTTGCGTCATGGTCACCTCGCGGAAGTACGGCCCGGTGCCGGCGAGACTAACGACACCGGCCCGATCCCGGCATGGCCCACGTCACCCACTGCCGCCCGGCCGAGCTGCCGGTGCCTCGTTCGTACGTGACGGATGCACCACGGAGCCGAGCGGCGTGGTGCATCCGTCACGTATCGATGCGGGCGCCGGCCGGAGCTCGCAGGTCCGACCCGCTGATCCGCCCCGTCCGACCCGCCGATCCGCCCCCTCTGACCCGCTCATCCGCCCCATCTGACCCGCTCATCCGCCCCGTCTGATCCGACTCAGTCCACCGGCGCCTCGACCTGCCGGCTGGGCTGCCGGAGTACGACGATCACCAGGCCCGACAGCACCAGGACGAGCCCGGCGTACACGCCAAGCGGCGGCGCCTGCCCCAGGAACACCGACGCCAGCAACGCCGCGCCGGGCACCTCCAGCAGCAGCGTCAGCGACACCACGGTCGGGCTCGTGACCGCCAGCAGGTGGTTGAAGATCGAGTGCCCGAGCAGCTGCGCCGACACCGTGACGGCGATCAGGCCGAGCCAGGTCGTAGCGTCGTACCCCGAGATCGACTGGCGGCCCACGAGACAGCACACCAGCATCACGACCGCGCACGTGCCGTAACAGAGCGTCGTGTACGCGGTCGTCGACAGCGACTGCCGCATCTCACCACCGAGCACGACGTACGCGGCAGCAAAGACCCCACCCGCGAGTGCCAGCAGGTCGCCGACGAGTGCTCGGGTCGACAACGTCAGGTCGACTCCGGACACGACCAACACCCCGCTCGACGAGACGACCAGACCGACGAGGACCGCCTTGCGTACCGGGTGGCCACGCAGCCGGTCGATCAGCACGACGAAGGCCACCTGCAACGCCTGCAGCGCCGTCGCCGACGCGACCGAGGTCAGCTTGAGCGAGGACACCCAGGTCGCGAAGTGCCCGGCCAGCATCAGGCCCGCGAACGTCGTGCCGAGTAGCGCGCGTCGATCGAGTCGGCCCAGCTCGTGGCGGCCGGTGGTCAGCGCCGCCGGCAGCATCGCCGCGGTGCCGAGGGCGTTGCGCCAGAACGCGATCGCCAGCGCGGGTGCGGCGATCCACGCCATCAGCGGGCCCGACGCCGAGACCCCGACGACGCCGACCACGCTGAGCAGGAAGTTCACCGGCACATTCTGTCGAGGTGTGCCAGGCTGACGGTCGTGGACGCCCTCGAGGCCGCGCTGGTCACCGAGCTCGCGAAGAAGTCGTGGCTGTGCTGGATCACGTACGGCGACCCGCCCCATGCGCATCCGGTGTGGCACCAGTGGGTCGAGGATGCGATCTGCGTCGTCGCCGGCGGCGAGGAGCAGCCGCTGCCCGGCATCGAGGAGCAGTCCGAGGTGCTCGTGACGCTGCGGACCAAGGCGTCCCGCGAGCGGCTGGTGACCTGTCGGGCGCGGGTCGAGCGGGTACGGCCGGACCATCCGCAGTGGGAGGCGATCACGGCGGCGCTGGTGACCGGGCGGCTGAACCTGGCCGAGCCGCGGACGGCGCCGGAGCGATGGGATCGGGACGGCGTGGTGGTACGGCTCGTGCCGGAGGACGTGGTCGAGGCACCCGGATCGCAGCCGGATGACCGGGCCGCCGCGGCGCCGATGGACTCGCCGGCGACGACGGTTGGCAAGCCGCCGCCGGTGCTGCATCGACGGCAGCGGCGACGCCGCCCCTTGTCATAGGCGCCGGGTCAGACCGGGCGGATCGTCCGGTCAGATCGGGCGGATCGGCGGGTCAGATCGGGCGGATCGTCGGGTCAGACGGGGCGGATCGTCGGTCAGACGGGGCGGATCGGCCGAGCCAAACTCACGGAGGGCCGAGCCAAAACTCGCGGATCGGCGGACCACAACTCGCGGATCGGCGGACCAAAACTCGCGGATCGGCGTTATGGCGGTGGTGTGAGGTGGCCGGTGGCGACCGGGACGACTCCGCCGCCGATCCGGACCCGGATCGCGGAGCCGTCCTTGGCCTCGACCCAGCCGTGCAGCACCGACGGGCGGCCGGTCTCGAGACCCTGACGGATCCGGTAGCGCGTCTTGCCCTCGGCCGCGGCCAGCTCGTCAGCCAGCAGCACCAACCCGAGTCCGGCCGCGGCCGAGCCGGTGCCGGGGTCCTCGGCGATGCCGACGTCGGGGCAGAACACCCGCGCCTGGACCTCGACGCCGTCCTCGAACGTCTCCGCGGCATAGACGCACAGGCCGCCGAGCGGGTCGGTGCGGTCCACCGGCGGCGAGACCCACGCCGGTCCGAGCGGTGAGGCGAGGCGTACGCAGTCGGGGTGGACGGGGACGTAGACGAACGCCAGCCCGCAACTGGCGAGCCGGGCCGATCGGACCTGGTCGGCTTCGGTGAGACCGAGGCCACCGAGGATCGGCCCGACGTCGACCGGGCCGGTCACCTGCCGCGGCGCGACCGCGAGCTCGGCCCCGTCGTGACTGACATGGACCTCGACGTCGCCGCCGGCGCCGGGCCGGAC